>Ga0182011_10000064_pt1 | contig 81034 bp, 73 predicted proteins | sample 711E1DmetaG_FD_120481 | JGI IMG/M metagenome (GOLD analysis project Ga0182011, IMG submission 120481) | Permafrost microbial communities from Stordalen Mire, Sweden - 711E1D metaG | ecosystem: Environmental > Terrestrial > Soil > Wetlands > Permafrost | place: Sweden: Stordalen | collected...
CGATGCATTTTTTAGCAATGGTGTCACTTGGGTTCGGGAGCCACCGGGCGCGAGCGTGTGTGTGCCCCCGGGGGGGGGGGGGGCGGGGGGGGAGGGGGGGGGGGGGGCCCCGGCGGGGGGGGGGTTTTGGGGGGAGGAGGTGGCGGTGGAGCGGGCGGATTCATGAGCAGTTTCCTCGTGGGACAGCAGAGCGGCATCGCGACAACAAACTCTGCGGGGCTGAACTACAACGATACCTGGATGAAAAACCTCGAGGTCAACGGAAGTTACTTCTTCAATCTGACGCACGCACAGAACGATCAGCGGCTCAACCGGCAGTACTTTGCGGCGGGGGATTCCAACAGCCTGTACGACGAAAACACAGACGCGGCGAGCAGGAATTACAACAACAGGGTCGATATGCGGATGGTGTACACCGCCGATTCCTCGAACTCATTCCTCGACCTCCCACGCCTGTATTTCCAGACCAACAATTCGACGAGCCTGGTCGGGGCGACGAGCACACTCCCGGCGTCACTGATCACGAACATCGCGGGGAACGACAACTCTGCGCACACCGCCGGGTACAACTTGTCGAACCACCTGATCCTCAGACACAAATTCGACCTCCCGGGGCGGACGATCTCTCTCGACATCGGGACCGGGTACAACCATAAGACGGGTTCCAGCACCCTGCAGTCGTCCGCAGACTATACGCAGGGAACGCTCACGCAGAGCGACACTCTCGATCAGCAGGCGACACTGCTGACAAGCAGCTCGTCACTCTCCACGCGGCTCGTCTACACCGAGCCGCTCACTATTTCCAGCCTCGTGCAGCTCAGCTATTCTCCCTCCTGGACGCGCAATACATCCGACAACCGGAAGTACAGGCTGGACCCGGTAACGGGGGAATATGCCGCGCTCGAGGAGAACCTCTCCAACACGTACGAAGACTGGTACACGACTCATCGAGCCGGAATCGGCTACAGGTACAGGGACAAGGGGTTGAACTTCATGACGGACGTTTCGTACCAAATCGCGAGCCTGAAGGGGAACCAGCAATTCCCCACGTCGAGCGGCGTCGCCCGTGTCTTTTATGACTTCCTGCCGTCGGTGACGATCAACGACGTCATTTCCGATCACTCGAACCTGCGGATATTCTACAGGACATCGACGTCACCGCCGGCTGTCACGCAACTGCAAAGTGTCGTCGACAACACGAACCCCCTCCTTCTGACCGCCGGAAACCCGAACCTGAGGCAGTCGTACAGCCACAACTTCGTGACGCGCTATTCCGAGGCGAACCCCGACAAATCCCGGAGCTTCCTTGCGTTCTTCGGTCTGAGCTATACGGGCGGCTACGTGGCCAATTCCACCATCACCGCGCTGCACGACACGCTCCTCGCGGGGGGAGTGCCCATGGCACAGGGGACGCAGCTGACGGCTCCGGTGAACCTGGATGGGGACTGGAGCGTACGGTCATTCCTGACGTACAGCCTCCCGTTCGGACTGATCGGGAGCACCCTCAACCTGACTTCCGGCTTCACCTATACGAGAACGCCCGGGCTCATACAGGGGGACCTGAGCATTGCCAACAGCTACGCCATGAGCGCCGGCGCCGTGGTGAGCAGCAACATCAGTCCCGATGTCGATTTCACACTCTCGTACACGGGGAACTACACGATCTCCCGCTATTCACAGCAGCCGCTCTCCAACGGCAACTACTTCTATCACACGGCGGGAGTGAGGATCAACCTCATATTCCTTGAGGGGATCGTCCTCAGAAACGACCTCAACAACACGCTCTACACGGGGCTTGCAGGGGGCTACAACCAGGACATCGTGATCTGGAACGTGGGTCTGGGGAAAAAATTCCTTGGAGATCAGCGGGGAGAATTGAGGCTGACGGCGAACGACCTCCTCAACCAGAACAAGAGCGTCAGCCGGACGATCACCGACTCGTACGTCGAAGACACGCAAACCCAGGTGCTCCCGAGGTACGTCATGCTGACATTCACATACACGCTACGGTAGCGGAAGGGAGCGGCGAATCCCGTCGACATCGACGATCCGGACACCGAGGGGAGGATTCTCCACCGCACCCAGGAGCGTATTGCCGGAGCCGGGTGAGCGACCCTGACATAAACAAGGAGCGGGATCAGGCGGGAACCGATGTCGCCGGTTCCCCCGGTGATGAAAACCTCGCTCACCGGGGCCGGACCCGCGACAATTCACCGTGCCTGAAACACGCCACGACGTGGTCGTTCACCATGCCGGCCGCCTGCATGAAGGAGTAACAGATGGTGGACCCGGTGAACCGGAAACCATGGTGCTTCAGATCCTTGCTCATGGCGTCCGAGAGAAGGGTCCTCGGCGGAACCTGCTTCATGCTCCTCCGCCGGTTTATCACGGGCTCCCCTGCAACGAATCGCCAGATGTAGGCGTCAAAGCTGCCGAACTCATTGGCTACTTCAAGGAACGCTGCCGCATTGGAAACCGTCGACTCTATCTTCAGCCTGTTCCTGACGATCCCGCTGTCTGCAAGCAACGAACGGATCTTCACATTCCCGTATCGTGCGACAACCGCCGGGTCGAAACCGTCGAACGCCTTCCGGTACGCATCCCGCTTCCTGAGTATCGTGGACCAGCTCAGGCCCGCCTGTGCTCCTTCCAGGATGAGAAGCTCGAAGAGCCCCCGGTCGTGGTGCAGAGGAACTCCCCACTCCGAGTCATGGTACCGCTGCATCAGGGGATCGTCTCCCGCCCAGGCACACCTGTTTCTTTCAGGCCGCGAAATCAATGGGGCAACGCCTCCCCGGCCTCTCTCATCCGGAATGTGCCGGGACGGGAGAGAGACACTATTTCCTTTTCCCCTTCCGCGCTTTCCTCTTCGGTTTTACAGCGGCCTTTTTCTTCGGGGCGGCTTTCTTCTTCGGGGCGGCTTTCTTCTTTGGGGCGGTTTGTTTCGGCGGGGTCTGGGGGCCCTTGATAATTCCCACGATGTTCCCTTCGGGGTCCGCGAACTGCGCGAACGTCACCATGCCGGGCACATCGGTCAGAGGGACGATCACCCGTCCGCCGAGCGCCGCTGCCCTCTCAAGATGCGATTGCACATCCTCAACCTGGACGTAGAATGTGACCCCGGCATGCCCTCCCTCCTGCGTTTGCCCGATGCCGCCGTTGATCCCCATCTTCACGCCGGTGTTGACCATGCCGTATACCATCGCCGTGGGATCACCCACGGTCTCGATACTCCAGCCGAACAGACTGGAATAGAACTGGTTTGCACGTTTGGAATCCCGGGCGTTTATCTCAAAATGAGTAACCGGTGCAGCCATGGCCGACTCCTTTCAATGTGGTGGGTTGTTGGGAGAGAGAAGGAAGAAGGTGGAATCACGAATCTCGTTGTGAGACTGTGGGATCACGCATGGAAAAAGACACCCGAATATAGCAACGGGCTCTTTCGAATGTCAAGCGCGCACTCATCATCCCCGGAAATAAATAACTTCCGCCCCGGACATGCCCACCCTCCTCACCCCCGGCGGGATCCGGGAATCGGACCGGCCCAAAACGGCCTTATTTCGCGGATATGCATGAGGAATTCGGTCATTCTCTCCATAATGGGAAAATGGCAGGGGATGAAAATGTGAAAATGAACACGAATTCGGAACCGGCGTACGGCGCAGCAGCACTGAAGTCAGCATACAGGAGATTCCTGGCGCTTGGGCTGGCCCTCGCCGTCGCCATTCATTTCTCTCTGATCGGTTTCTACTATTTCGTCGAATTCGTCGTCGGAGACGAACCTACGGCTATCCACGTCAGGTTGCTGAGGTACTCGGAACTGGGCCCCCCCCCTTCGATTGGAGGTGAAAACTCACCTCCTCCCATCGCCGTCACCGCACCGAAGGCGAAGCCGGATGCGGGGCTACCCGTGCCTGTCCCCGATGTCGAGGCGAGCCCGGAACAAACGCTGGCAACGCAGCATGAAATGAACCAGGGGAAAGGCCCCGGCGGGGAAGGGAGTGGGAGCGAAGGGGGGACAGGGCTCCCGGGGGATATCAGGATATCAGACGACGAATCACCCCCGGCCGACTATGTGGCCGTCGAAAAAGAACCCGTGATCATCAGGAGCGTGGAGCCGAAATATCCGGATATGGCCGTCAGGACGGGGCTTGAGGGAAAAGTCTGGGTGAAGATCTGGGTCGACAGGGAAGGGAAACCAAAGGAGGTCGTGGTACTCCAGAGCGATGCGGAAATCTTCAACAACCCCGCCATCGAAGCTGCAAAACAGTTCCTATTCACTCCCGCCTACATGAACGATGGACCGGTCCCTGTGTGGGTGACATTCCCGTTCAAGTTTGAACTCTCCGGGGAGACTCGGGACGATACGGGTCCCGACACTCATGACGGCGGGGGACAACGATGAGTGCTCCGCTGCGGGTGCGCACGAAATGAACGGGCTCATACCTGACACAAAATCTGTCATTTTGCCAAGAGCGGCCATATGACATTCGTGGACCAACCGGGGATGTTCATAAGAGCCGTAAATGACTTTCTTCGATAAAAGTGCGGATTCAAGACGAGATAACGGCGTGACCTGACAGCCAGCTACGTGTTTCAACGTATTTCCGCCGAAGTTTGCAGATCTGTGTGATTCATCACGTCCCGGTGTGATGGGAATGTGCACTTTGTGACATCACATACTAGAGGATCACACCAATGAAAAGCGTTACGATTGCCATCCTTTGCCTCCTGGTAGTAGGTCTTTCCAGTGCGCAACACACACAGGGAACATCCGCCGGGCTCACGGTCGTATCGACGGTTCCTGCGAACGGCACCATGAACGTCTCTCCCAGCACAACGACTTTCAGCCTCACGTTCAGCGATCCGATTGACACGACAATATTCGTGCTTCAGAACGACGGCCCATCGGCCGGATTTTTCACAAGCCTCGACACCGTCAGCGCAATCACCTACAGCGCTGACCATAAGACGGTGAATCTGCAGGTGCGTCTCTCGGCCGGCAAGCCATACTTCGTCTGCCTGTACTACGCGAAGAGTGCATCGGCTGTCCAGCTTTCAACTCCCTACGTGTTCTATTTCACGACAGGTGCATCGTTCCCTGCATTCTCCGTAAGCGGCAGCGTCCTGAGCGGATCGAGCGGTGTGGCGACGGCCGGCTCGCTCGTCGTCCTGAGCTACACACCCGTTTCACAGGGGAACCCCGTCTTCGCCATGGGTGCGATTGCGGACGTCGCCGGCAACTTCACAATCCCGTATGTCCCGAACGGGACGTTCTATCCGATCGCGGCGAAGGACGTGACCAACCGCGGGCAGATAGACCCGAACACCGGGGACATCGTCGGTACGGCACCTGCCATCGTGATGAATAACGCGAACCTCACCGGCGTCGCGATCACATTCCAATCGCTCCTCCCGTTCAGCTTCAAGGATGCGGTGGATTCGGTCAACGCGCACGTCGCGGAGCTCCCAATCCCCCGCGTCCTCCGGGCGATCCAGGCGAGCTCGGTTGATTCCACCGGGAAGGCACCCTACTGGGAATTCGATTTTACGGGCGCGGATCTGTCACACAGCTTCACGGTCGATGTCGAGGCGTTCGGAGTCAGAGTGCGCACGATGGACGCGGGCCAGTACAACTGGGTCGTTCAGGCCAAGCCGATCGGCATACTCCCCGATGTCGCAGTGGTGGACACGTTCCTTGCGAGAGCAGAGCGGCAGGGGGGAAAAGCCTACAGACCAGTGCCCATGACGTGGAACGGTTTTGACGTCCGGGCAAGCATCGGCGGGCTCGCAAACTTCGGATTCAACGACATGATCTCCGACACCTCAAAACTCTACCTCGGCGTGACGTACCTGTACGGCGTGCAGAATCAGAACCAGCAAATCATCTACGGACAGCGGAGGTTCCTGGGGGACTACAACACCGGATCGATACTGGTAACGACAGGGGTATCGCCGGCAGGGGAGAAGGGGCTCCCGGCCAGGTATTCACTGGAGCAGAATTATCCGAACCCGTTCAATCCTGCAACGAAAATCGAGTTCTCGCTACCGGCGACATCCTCCGTCCAACTCCGGGTGTACAACATGCTCGGGCAGGAGGTGGCGACGCTCGTGAACGGTACCGTCACGGCCGGCCGGCACACGGTGAACTTTGACGGCTCGCACCTGGCAAGCGGGATCTATATATACAGGCTCATCGCCGGGACGTCTCTCAACACGATGAAGATGGTCCTCGTGAAATAAGTATCGTTGATAGGGGGAACGCAGGGGCACCCGCGAGGGTGCCCTTTTGTATTGTGCGGGAGCGGGAGATACGCAAGAACCATTCGCGCGGGGGAAGTGGCGGGGACGCTTGATGAATTCGAAGCGTCCGGGGTGAAATACTCCGTCGGCGCAGGCATCAGGTTCCTCGTCGTACCTGATGAGCGGATCGGGGGTGACGCCCGGCACTGAGCGCATCAGACCCGGAACCCAACATCGGTCAGCGTCTTGCGGAGCGAGGTGTCCGCCGGGTCAGGAATAACCTGTATGCTTGCAAATTCGCGCCGAAGGCGGTACCCGGTCCTCAGCCCCATGAAATATCGGCCCCGTTCTTCGGGGGGAACCACGAACAGCCCGCGAAGGAGCCGATCGTCATACTCGATATCGTAACAGGCTTTCACCGCCGCTGCGAGACTCTCTTCTGTCATGCCGCCTTCCCGTAGCGCAATGGACGGTACCGGGGGGGGCGGGATTTCCCGCGAGGGATCCCACCCGGACGCATCGTTGAGGAACCGGCACAGGGCGGCGCGGATCATGCCGGCAGCGCGAACTTTCCCGTCGGTCGAATAGCCCGCGATGTGCGACGTCCCGAGCGACGCCTGACGGAGGAGTGCGGCGTCGATGGCGGGCTCTCCCTCCCACACGTCCAGGACCGCGGCAGCGAGACGACCTTCACGGAGGGCGGCCTCCAGCGCACGCGTCTCGACGACGGCGCCGCGGGAACTGTTGATCAGAATCGAACCCGGTTTCATGGCGCCGATGCGGCGCGCATCGAAAAGATGAAATGTCGGATCGCTCCCGGTCCGCGTCAGGGGAACATGCAGAGTGATGATGTCGGCCCCCATCAGGCCGTCGAGCGGGAGAAAGCGTCCCCCACCCCCTCTGCGGGCAAGCGGAGGATCGTTCTCCAGGACCGTCATCCCCAATGCGCGTGCCATTGCAGCAACGCGCCCGCCGACATTGCCGACACCGACGACGCCGAGCGTCCTCCCGAGGAGCGCAAAGCCCCCCCGACGGGCCAGCGTCAGGAGCGCGGCAAGAATATATTCTTTCACCGAGTTCGCGTTGGACCCCGGCGCACTTGCAAACGTTATCCCCTTTGAAGCGAGGTAGGGAAGGTCGACGTGGTCCGTGCCGATCGTCGCGCTCCCGACGAAGCGTATCCCGCTCCCCTCCAGCAACGCGGGGCCGACTTTCGTTTCGGAGCGGATGACGAGGGCACCGGCGTCCCTCACTGTCCCGGAATTGATCGCAGTTGTCTCAAGGAGCGCCACGTCGCCGAGCAGACCGAACGCGGAACCGGCAAGCGGGATATTCCTGTCGACGGCGATCCTCATCACTTCTCTTCCCATTGCGTATGAAAAACACCCTCCCTGTCGACGCGCCTGTATGTGTGAGCCCCGAAATAGTCCCGCTGCGCCTGGAGGAGGTTCGCCGGGAGCGTCGCGGTCCGGTAGCTGTCAAAGTACGCGAGGGCGCTCGTGAATGCCGGGATGGGAATTCCCTGCTCCACGGCGGTGGCAATCACATTCCTCCATGCGGATTGATACGTCGAGAGGATCCCTGAAAACCACGGATCGAGGAGGAGGTTGGGGATCGCCGGATCACCCTCGAACGCCCCGCTGATCTTCCCGAGAAATCGTGCGCGGATGATGCAGCCTGCACGCCAGAGCAGGGCGATCCTCCCGAAGTTCAGTCCCCACCCGTACTCGGCGTTCGCGGCCCGGAGGAGCTGGAAGCCCTGCGCGTATGAGCAGATCTTGGAACAGAAGAGAGCCTTCCGGATCAACTCCAGGAACTCCGTCCTGTCCCCGTGGAACGACACCTCCGGACCCTTCAAGATGGCGGAGGCGGCGACCCTTTCTTTCTTCAGTGCACTCAACATGCGCGCGAAGACGGCGTCCGCTATCGTCAGCGCGGGCATCCCGAGGTCAAGCGCAACCTGACTTGTCCACTTCCCTGTCCCCTTCTGCTCCGCGGTATCGAGGATCACCTCCACCAGGGGCTTTCCGGTGTCCGGGTCCTTTTTGCGGAGTATCTCCGCGGTTATCTGTATGAGGTAGCTGTTCAGCTCTCCCGTGTCCCATTGCGTGAACACGTCGGCCATTGCCCCGGGTGACATCCCCAGGAGCCGGTCCATCAGAAAATACGCTTCGCAGATGATCTGCATGTCGCCGTATTCGATCCCGTTGTGCACCATCTTGACAAAGTGCCCGGCTCCACCGTTTCCGATCCAGTCGCAGCAGGGGACCCCGTCCTCGGTCTTCGCCGCGATCGATTGGAGAGGAGATTTCACCATCGGCCAGGCCGCGGGATTTCCCCCCGGCATGATCGAGGGACCCCAGAGGGCCCCTTCCTCGCCGCCGCTCACACCCGTCCCCACAAACAGAATGCCCGTCCCCTCCAGCGACTTCATGCGGCGTTCGGTATCGGCGAAGTACGTGTTCCCGCCGTCGATCAGTACATCACCCGCAGAGAGGCCCGCCTTGAGGTCGTTGATGACGGCATCGACCGCCTTCCCGGCAGGAACCATGATCAGGACGCGCCGGGGGGACTCGAGCAAAGAAAGAAACTCCCCCACGGTGCGTGCCGGAACCCCGTTTTTCCCGGCCATCACACGGGCGAAATCGTCCACCTTTTTTGCATTAGCGTCATACCCTACCACGGAAAAACCGTTCCGCTCCAGGTTCCGGGCGAGGTTCTGCCCCATCACGCCGAGTCCAACAACTCCAAAGTGATACTTTGTCACAGCGTGCTCCTTCTGTCGTGCCATTGCATGTCCCCGCCGGTTTCCCCCCTCATAATGTACGGAGGTTGGGGCGAATGAGCAAGAATCACCGAGGGGTTGACAAACCGGGTAATTCTCAGTAAGGTTACAGGCGCGGAGAAATCCGCTCTGGCTCCATCGCGCAAGTTCTTTGAGAGTCTCAACCGGAGAGAACGACATGACCGAGGAAACAGAACACGGAGACACACGCGAAGGAAAAGCCGGCGGCCGGCTCACACGGAGGAATATCCTGAAACTCTCCCCGCTCGTTCTCCTGGCCGGCTGCGACATGACTCCGGAGGGCCCGGCGGAATCGTTCCTCAGGTCGTTTCAGAAATTCAACGACTGGTTCCAGTCGAAGGTCTTCGACAAATCCCGCCTCAGCACCGAATACTCCCAGGCGGAGTTGACGCCCGAAGAGGGATTCCGCGTCAACAGTAAAGACGAGGATGACCCCGACATCGATTCCGCGACCTGGACGCTGGCGGTGGAGGGACTCGTCGCACACCCCGGGACATACACTCTCGCCTCGATCGCGTCGCTCCCGAAACGGGTCATGAACACACGCCACTGCTGCGTCGAAGGGTGGAGCATGATCCCCCGCTGGGGGGGAACGCCTCTCGGTGAATTCCTGCGCATGGCGGGAGCCGACCCGCGTGCGAAATACCTCTCCGTCGAATGCGAGGACGACTACACGACGTCCTACGACATGCCGAGCGCCCTCCATCCGCAGACGCTTCTCTGTTACGAAGCATACGACAAGCCCCTGACTCTCCCCCACGGCGCACCCGTGCGTATCGTCATACCCACAAAACTCGGTTACAAGAACGCAAAATGGGTCACGAAGCTCATCGTAACGAACGAGAACACCGGAGGCTACTGGGAAGACCAGGGATATGACTGGTTCGCGGGGATCTGAGTGAAAGCAGGAAAAAGAGAATTCCAGCACCCGCTCCTCATCCGCCTGACTCACTGGGTCAATTTCATTGCGCTCGCGATCATGATCACGAGCGGCCTGAGGATCTACAACGCATCCCCGATCTGGAACTTCAGCATGCCCGGATTCCTGACGCTCGGGGGCTGGCTCGCGGGGGCGCGCATGTGGCATTTCTTCGGGATGTGGCTCTTTGCGGTCAACGGTGCGGCGTGGTTCCTGTACAACGTTTTGAGCAGGCACGGCAGGCAAACGACGCTCTTCCGGTGGAAGGACGTTTCCGGCGTGAAGCCGATGATACTGTATTATCTCCGGGTCCGCAGGGAGCATCCCCCCGCCGGGAAATACAACCCGCTGCAGAAGCTCGCCTACACGTCGATCCCTTTCGCCGGGCTGGGGTCGGTTCTTACCGGGATGTCTCTCTACTGGCCCGTGCAGTTCGGCCCGCTCGCGTCACTGTTCGGCGGTTACGACACCGCCCGGATCTGGCATTTCATATTCACGGCCGGATTCACCTTCTTCTTCATGGGTCACATACTCATGGTGATCATCGCCGGGTGGTCCAACTTCGTCTCGATCATCACCGGGTGGAAGAGCGCAGCGGACTGACGCGGCACGAAAACCGGCGACCGTCGTCATCAGAGTCCCCGTATGCCGGCGAGGCTCTTCTCCGCAACGCGTTCCCCTTCCGCGACGAGCCTGTGGATGGACTGAAACTCGGCCCACCTGTACGTTCCCACGCTGGGACGCAGTACCACCGCAGCATTCTTGAGATTGTATTCGGTCAGTCGCATGCGGGCGATGGTCCCCGCACGGAGCACCACATCGATCGCATTCGTCATCGTTCTTGTCCCCCTGACGGACCGGGTCACGGTCACCGCGACTGCAGGGAGGCGTGAAAGCTGCAGCGCCGCATCCACGGGTACCATGCTTGTCGGCCCTCCGTCGACCAGCCATTTCCCTTTCATTTTGACGGGCGAAACGACGCCCGGGATCGCCGAGCTCGCAGCGACCGCTGCCAGCATCGGCCCGGTCCTGCAGATGACCTCGCGCCCCGTGAGCAGGTCGCAGGAGACCGCGGCGAACGGGATGACGCATGTACTGAACGGGGCGTCATCGAGCAGGTGCGAGAGGAAATCAATGAGGACAGGCGCCTGCACAATTCCCGGCGACCAGACGGATTTCAGAATGCCGTACCCGCGCCTCACACGGCCGTACAGGGCATTGACCGTCCCGAGGCTGTCCGGAGCCCCTTCGTTTGAAAACGCGTCAAGAACAATTCTCCTGAACGGCTTGCTCCGGATCAGGCGTGTGATCCTTTCCTCCACGATTCCCGCGTTCGCACACTGGGCATACATCCCCCCCACGATCGCCCCCATGCTGGTTCCAACGATGAGACCCGGCAACAACCCCTCCCGTTCAAGCACTTTGAGCACGCCGATATGCGCGAGTCCTCTCGCACCCCCGCCGCCGAGCACGAGTGAAAAGCGGGAGCCAGGATGACGCCGGTTCTTCGGATTCAGGACGGAGCGGTGGGTAGGACTCAAGAGAGGATCATTCTCCTGTCAGCAGTGCGATAATCCCGGGGGATATCAGTCTCGTATCGAGCTCGTAACGGGGATCGATCCCTCGAACTTTGCCGAATGCGTCGACAGCTTCCTTCTTCAGATTCCCGTTTTCAGCGCCCGCGAGCAGGTACTCTGCCGCGTAGGAACATGCAAGAAACGCATAGACGTGAGGGTTGTCGTTCCCTTTCTCCGACGATGAACTCAGCTTGTCGATAGCATCCCTGTACTCCCCTCCGAAATAGGCGGCGATCCCCTGGTGCACCATATTCTCGACCGAACCTATCGATCCCATGTAGTCCTCCAGCTCCGGGTAGGAAGGAGCGATCCTCTGCAGGGCCAGGAAACGGGCTTTCGCCTGGCCGATTTTCCCGTTATTAAAAAGCGCCACCGCGTCCCTGAAGAGCGCCGACCCGGCTGTATCGCGAGGAGAACCTTCCCCCGAGCGGGCAGGCTCGTGGGTTGTCGCAGCCGGGATCTCTTTGGGATGCACCGTCACCGCATCGGCAAGTCCCTGCCTGCGGACTCCGATGCGCTTCAGGTATTCAACGGCTCCCGGATGGGCGGATTCCAGTTCGAGCACATTCTTGAATTGTTCTTCAGCTCCGTCCAGGTTGCCCTGCCTAAAATACCCCACGCCCGCCGCGAATGCCCTGGCAACCCGGTCTTTCTTCTGCCTCTGGTCAGCAGCAGCGGTCTCGGGCTTCTTCAGCTCGGGCTTTTTCAGTTCAGGCTTCGGAGTACCTGAAGAGAGGCTCTGAGGCGGATTCTGAGGCGGCTTCTGCTGCGCGGTCTGCGTCGCGGGCTTCTGGAGGAGACCCAGGTACTCGGCAAGGAGTGAGTGGGCCTCTTTGTCACGCTGCGCGTCCTCGATTGCTCCTTCGCTCTTCGCCTTCTCCAGATCCGCCCTCGCGTTGACCATGTCCCCCAGCCTGTAGTAGGCCATGCCCCTGTAGAGGTACGGGAAGTAGTCGATGAACACGAACCCGTAAGTCTTTTTGTTCGCCTTTGAATCAGGCTCGGCGTCGAGGGCTTCCGTCAGATGGGCCACCGCCTGCTGCCACTGGCCCTTCTTTACCGCCTCCCGCCCCTTCTCGTAGCTGTCGTACCACTGCGCGCGAAGAAGCGCGGAAGGCACAAGCATGATCAGGAGGAGTATCAGGAACCCGGTTCTATTCACTTTTGCGCACACCCTGGAAAATATCGATCACATCCCGCGAGAACAGCGTACGGTCGAGCCGGTACGAAGGATCGATCTCGAGCGCCCGCCGGAATTCGAGCCGCGCGCTCCGGAGCGCGCCGGTCTCCTTCTTCCCTGCAGCCCGGTGCCGGAGGCAATATGCCACGCCAAGGTACGCGTGAAGGCTCGCATCCTGATCCATAGCGGGCTGCGCCGTTTTCAGCAGCCTGATCGCCTGTTCGTGGCGTCCTTTGAGCAGCTCGAGCACTCCGTTCGAGAATTCCCGCGGAGGAGGCGCCTCCTGCTCTCCCGCCCCCGACTGCTTTGCAATCCTGGCGAGGTAATTCCTTGCGACGGAATTGTACGGATCGATCACGAGGACTGAGCGGAAGACACTCTCGGCTCTTGCGTATTCCTCCAGGTTGAAGAGACGGACAGCCTCGACAATCTGATTGTTCACCTCCTCCTTGAGCTCTTCAGAGACGAAAGGTTTCCTCCCCACCGCGCTTTTCTTCCGCGCTTCCTCGAGGAGCGACTTCAGATTGGAGGATTCCGGCTCCAGGTCCTTCACTTCACCCAACCGCTCGGCGGTTTCAAGGTAGTTCACCGCGGGCTGCCAGATCCCCTGATTGTAGTAGGCCAGCCCGAGATAATAATGGGGGATGTACGCGATGAACCACATCCCGTATGTCCGTGCGTACCTCCGGGGGATGCCGTTCGAGCCGAGGGCGAGTTTCAGATTTTCGATCGCGTTCATCCAGTCCCCTGACTCGACGTACGCGAGCCCCGTCTCATAATTCACGTACCAGGGAAGTCCCCCGGTCGAACCGGACCCGGAGACCTCGGGAGTCTCCGACTTCACGGCGGCCGCCGGCGCGCCGGCGGGCTTCAGAGTCTCCCCCGACAGTTCGCCGCGGAGAGACTGGAGGAGCGCATATTCCTCGGGAGACTGCTGTATCTCGCCGTATTTCAGGCACAGGTCGAAGTTCTCGATCGCCTTCCGCTTCTCCTTCAGATGATAGTACGCCTCGCCGAGATGGAAATACGGAAGATAATTCACGAACCGGAGCCCATAGGTACGCGCTTTGAGTTTCGGCGTTTCCTTCCCGGCCACCGCGTCTTTGAGCAAAGCGATGGAACCCTTCCAGTCACCCTGCTCCTGCGCGGAGAGCGCCTTCTCATACGAGACATACCAGGGTGTCTGCGCGCGGACAATCGCGGGGGATGCAGCGAGGAAGAGCGCTGCAGTGAGTGTCAGTCCGAATCGACGCGGCTTGTGCACCGGCATGGTCTAGAACCGGACGACAAGTGAGCCGACGGCCGTGTTGCTGACCGACGAAAGGTCCCCGGCCAGGTCAAACTGCACATTGTTCGAGAGTATGCATCCCACCCCGAACGTGCCGTGGGCATACGATTTCCCGCTCTGGAAGAGCCCCTGCATGATCTTCCTGTCGAACACGGTCCCCGGGTCTCCCACGAATCGGATTTTGTTGTCCGGCTCAAGATAGCCGCCTCCCCGGACCACAATCCCGATCGTCTTCACGAAAAACACATATTCCGCTCCACCGTGGTACTCCATGCCGTCGTCGACGGCAAAGTCGGCCGGGGTCACATCCTGAGGCGTGAACGTGACGACAAAGTCCTTCGTCAGGCTCGAGTAGTTGACGCGCACGACATCGACCGCAAAGGTGAGAACATCGGTGGGACGATACGAGATGCCTATGCCGTATGACGAGGGAATGTTGAAATTGATCTGCGTCGATTTTACGGAATCCGAAGGGTAATTCGTGAACCTGTACATTTGCTGGATCTTGAACGAGGGCCTCCTCTTGTACGTCAGTCCAATCGAGAGATTCTCCGCAGGCCTGACAAGCACGCCGACGTTCAGGAAGAAATCCGAGGCGTGGTCGTCAATCGTCGCGATGTTGGCAAGCGAGGCGTCATTAAACACCGCGATGAAATACCGGGCAATCGACGACTGCATGCTCATGAGCGAGATCCCGCCGGACAGGCCGACCGAGAGCCACTCCCTGAACTTGTAGGCGACCGTTCCTCCATAATTGTCGACGTGAATACGCGTGTTCGATTTCGCCGGGAAAAAAAAGCTCCCGTTGGTGAACCCGGGGACCAGTGAGCCTTCCGTGAAATAGTCGCTCTCAAAGTTCATGAGCTCGTGCCGGAACAGGGCAAACGTGAACCGCCGAACCGGGTAGACGACACTTGCAAAGGACGGGCTCACGACGGCGCTCTTGAACTCCTTTTCATTCAGCGTGAAATTCGCCTGGGTCCCTGTCGAAGAGAAATTGCCGACGTGCGTGATGAACTGTATCCCTTTCGCCTCGAGCGACACCTCCGGGCGCAGTAGGGTCGTCAGCCCCGCAGGGTTCGCCTCCGACGCCGTCGCGTCGTCGGCGATCGACATAAACGCTCCCCCGATACCCGTGGCGCGGGCGCCGGGATTGTTGAAATTGAATCTGAACTGGGCAAAGTTCTCCATATTTGTCTGCGCAAGTCCCGGTGCAGCCAGGCAGGTCCATGCGAGCCAGAGAGCGAGTGCCCGGGCGGTCTGTGTACGGCGTGTCGTTGGCATTGTGTGCTCTCCGGATTAATTGACTGTCCAGCGTGGCCCGAGGTTGTAGAAAAAGGTACTGTCAGTCCTCAATGCAATTCCCGCTATTATACGAATGAAGGGCGCACCGGAGGCCGGGACTGTGAATGATATCGAATCGGATACCGCCCCCGTCGCAGCAGTCAGGGGCGGGGATGGGGAGGGAATAAAGCCGAGGACGCCAAGGATGTTGTCGTTCCCGTCAACGCTTGCAACATCGGCAAACACGGCGTACTTGCTCCTTTGCGCGTCAGTCTCGGGGTCGAGCGTGTAGTTCACCGCAAACCGGACGGTATAGGGCGTTCCGGGATGAAGCGCGTTCGTCGCGGGGGGAGTGACGAACTTCGAGATCGCGACATCGCTGAAGAGAAATGGGGCGGAGGGCGTTGTCGGTATGTCGTCCTTCGTACAACTCCCGGCGGCGAGCGCGGCGCCGGCAATCATGACGAGCCGGATTGTTCTGGATCTGACAAGGTGCATCAGACACCTCCTCTGCATGGTGGGAGTGCGTTGCCTCTGGGTTTCCATCACTGGAATTTCGACAGCACCTGCGTGTCGTCAAACCCGGTGAATTTCTTCGTGACCAGCTGGACCTCGTTGTTCCGGACCGTGACGGTGTCAATCAGCGGATCGGCAAACATGGGGTTCGTGACGTGAATGTAGTACGACCCCTCCGGAAGCACCAGGCGGCAGGGGGTCCACGTTTTCCCTGGAAGCGGGACCTCATGACCCGTGTTACTCACAATCTTCGCCACCTTCCCCCAGGGGAGTATGTTCAGCGCGACGTACCCCCGGGGAGCGGAAGGAACGTACAGCACCGTCCTGTAGAGAACCGCGGCAACGACGACGAGCACGACGGCTCCCGCAATCAGATACGTCCTTCTCCGCGCCTGAGGAATCAGGGTCGCCGGCCGCGGACGATCGGGTTTCGGTGGCGCCGGCTTCAGACTTCCAGGTTTCAACGGCGGAAGGACGGGCTTCTCCGGCGGGACGAGCTGCGTCGGCGCCAGCGAGCGCAGGTCCGGTGCCAGGGGGTTCGTCTCCCCGGGCTTGCGGGTGGCTGCATAGCGGACGTCACCGGTGCTGGCGTATGCTATGGCATCCCGCACCTCGCGGCTGAGCCGGACGGCTTCCGCGTGCTCCGGTTCCACCTTCAGAATTTCCTTCAGGAGACCCTGTGCCCTCTCCAGCTCCTTCAGTTCGATCCCCCGGCGCGCACCGTTCAGCCGCTCCTCGACGAAGACCCTTTTTGCTTCCCGTTCCTCCGCCGCGGAGATGTCGTTCCTCAGCCTGGCAACTTCCGTGCTGGCCGGATCCACCCGCGCAGCCTGTTCGACAAGATCCCTCGCTTTTCTGAACTTGTTTCCACGAAGGAGCGTCCTGCTTTCGGCAATGAGCTTCCCCAGCCTCATCCGGAGTTGCTCCATCCTCCTCCGCTCGTCCGCCCGCAGGTCGGCGACGATGTTCTCGATCGCATCGGCGACTTCCGCCAGGTCCTGATAACGGTTGTCAGGATCCTTGGCGAGCACCTTCATGACGAGATCACGCAGTCCGCCCCGGTGATCGATCTGCGAGTCGTCGAGCCGCTCAGGTTCGTCATAGACGATCTTGAACATCACCGCGGTGGGGGCGTCGCCGGTGAACGGCTTTCTCCCGGTGAGGAGCTCGTAGAACAGGACGCCGAACGAGAATATGTCGGACCGTTTGTCGACGTGCCGCCCCTGTATCTGCTCGGGGGACATGTAGAAAGGAGTCCCGATCACGGCGCCGGTCGTCGTCATCGTGCTCGTCAGCGACCGGGCGATCCCGAAATCCATGATCTTGACTTTCCCGTTCCCGACGATCCGTATATTCTGGGGCTTGATGTCGCGGTGAACGATTTCGTTCGCGTGCGAGTAGGAGAGCCCCCGGCAGATCTGAATGGCGTAGTCCAGCTTCTGCAGGAACGGGATCGGCTCTTTCCCCTCGATGAGCGCCGCGAGATCGTTCCCCGTCAGGTATTCCATGACGATGTACGGCCGTCCTTCGTCTTCGCCGACGTCGTAAACGACCGTGATGTTCTCGTGCGAGAGCCTCCCGGCGGTCCTGGCTTCACGGAAGAACCTCTGCCTGATCTCCGGAACCGCCAGCATCAGGTCGGACATGACCTTGATGGCAACGTCGCGTTCCATCAGGGAGTCGTGCGCTTTGTACACGACTCCCATGCCGCCCCGGCCGAGTTCCGCGACGATGTCGTATTTGCCGATCTTGCTCACGAATGCACGTTCTTTATCGGTTTCCGGTCCGTGATGGCCCGGGAATCAATCCGGAGGACCATAGCGCATGATATGACGAGGATGGGAGGAACGTATTGCCATAACCAACATAATCGACATAATTATTGTATTCTACAAGAAGAACGGCACGTTGTCAAGGGGAGCAGGGGCAACCCCAAACTCTCCTTGCATTAGAGGCTGACAAACGATAGATTATTGTTCCGGGCCGGTCTTCCGGACTGTCAGGAACGATATTGAGGCCTCTCACTCATCCAGGAGGAACCATGAAACACGTACTACTGCTTTGTGCTGTCCTTGTCGCGTTCACGGCATCCGCCGGAGCCCAGGGGGTAGGGTTCGGCGTCCAGGGAGACTTCGTCAATTTCAATCTCGGCGTGGCCTCGGCAAACGTCCAGATCCCGCAGGTAGGGACACTCGATGTCAGTTCACTTGTCAAGGATATTTACGGACTTGGCTACGGCGGCGGAATCCACTTCGACGTGGACCTGGGGCTCCTGGCATTCCGGCTCTCCGGCGACTACATCATGCTCTCGCCCGATAAGGCAAAATACCAGTCACTGCTCGGCCCGCTCGGTTCGCAGGTCACGATCGACGGGGGGCGCATCGACATCTATTCGGCAAACCTGAACCTGAAGCTCAACATCCTCCCTCTCCCCGTCATCCATGTCTACGTCACCGGCGGCGCGGGGTTTGTGGATATCAAAATGAACGATGCCACGCTTTCTCTGGGCGCATTCAAGCTCGCGACAGTCAAGGCGTTTGACACGCAGACAAAGCCGACGCTCAATGCGGGAGCGGGTGTCGACCTCAAACTGGGGCCGATCGCACTGTACGCCGAGCTGAAGTTGAACTTCATCATGACGACGGGGAAGACGAGCTCGGAAGTGCCGCTTGCGACGGTGGGTCTGACGTTCTAGACGGGAGAATCAGTCCCGCCTCACGACGGCGGGAGCAACAGTCCCGACGCCGTTCGGCGGGGCATGGAAGGTATTGTTCTTTCAGAATAATGCGATTACTCTCATGAACCGAATGCGGTACGCTGTAACGCTCCTCACGGTCCTCCTCCTCTTCTCCACGGGATGCGACACCGGGCTGGGGCCTCCCGATGCGCCGTCGGGGTTCAGCGGCGTCATCAGGTTCAAACACTGGCCTCCCGCCGACAGCGTCTGGGAACTCCGCATCGTCGCGTTCCCGTCGTACCCGAGCGACAGCGCAAGCATATTGCTCGACCTCGCCCAGCGGCTTGTCAGCGTTTATCCCCAGATCGGCCAGCCCAATCTCCTCAGCGACACGACACAGAAAGTCCTGTTTGCCGATTCCATCCGTTACTCATTCACCTCGGAAGGGACCACGCTCGATGTGGGCGTCTACAATTATGTGGCGTTCGCCTGGAGGCCCACTGCGAACCTCTTCGATTGGAGGCCGGCAGGCGTGTATTCGACAGGGCCGGGACAGTTCGATCCGGCGCCCGTAAGGGTATTGCTCCACAAGAACGTCACGGGAATCAACATTGATGTCGATTTCAGCAATCCACCACCTAAGCCATGGCGATGAGACTCCAGTCCATAGTTCTCCTACTCGCCGTCTCCGGCCGGTGTGCTTTCGGGGCCGGGGGTTCGGTCGCCGGACGCGTCACGGGAAAAGGTGACTCGGAACCGCTCGTGGGAGTGACGGTCCTTCTGCAGGGGACGGTGCGCGGCACCACGACGAACACAAAAGGGGAATACCGGATCCCCGCGGTCTCCCCGGGGAAATGCACGCTCCTTTTCTCGATGGTCGGGTATCACCGGGAGACCAGGACCGACGTCACTGTGGAGGAGGGGAAGGAAACGGCACTGGACGTTGCGATGACACAGACGCCCGTTCAATCCGAGCAGATCGTCGTGACGGCGAGCCGGCGCGAACAGTCTCTGCAGGAGGTCCCGGTGAGCATCTCGGTCCTGGAAGCCTCCGAACTTCAGATGAGAAACGCACAGACGATCGACGACGCGCTGCGCTACGTCCCGGGCGTCAACATCACCGGTGGTCAGGTCAACATACGGGGCTCCAGCGGATACAGCAGGGGCGCCGGGAGCCGCGTCCTTTTGCTCCTGGACGGGGTCCCCTTCATCACCGGTGACACGGGGGAGCTGGTGTTCGAGTCGATTCCCGTGGGGCAGATCGAGCGGATCGAAGTCGTCAAGGGAGCAAGCTCGGCCCTGTACGGATCCAACGCTCTGGGCGGTGTGATCAATATCATCACCAAAGAGATCCCCACAACCCCCGAGACGGACATCCGGTCCTACGCCGGACTCTACAACAAGCCGTCATTCGGCTCCTGGGCCTGGTCCGACAAGAACAGGTACTACAACGGCGAGTCCATCAGCCACGCCTACAAGTCGGGGGACCTGGGAGTGGCGCTCTTCTTCTCGCGCCAGTTCGACGACGGGTATCGCCAGAATGATTATCACCGGAGGTACAACGTCTACGTCAAGACGAAAGAGGACTTCGCCGGGTCCAATTCGCTCACAATGAATTTCGGACTGCTGTACCAGTACGGCGGTCAATACGTGTACTGGAGAAACCTGGACCAGGCGTTGATCCCCCCCGTGCTCCAGCAGACGGACGACGTCAGGTCGATCCGCTACTACGTGAACGCGCTCTACAACGGCGTGCTCTCCGACAAAGCCCTCTTCACGGCAAAAGTCCTCTGGTACCACAACGACTGGGGCTACGAGACCATAAACGCGATCGGCATGACAAAGTCGCTCTCCGACGAGATAGCCGTTGAAGCAACGACGACGCTCATACTTGACCGGATGAACACGATGACGGCCGGATTCGACGCCAATTTCGACATGGTGAATGCCGACCTCTTCGGTCAGCACAGCGGGGGGGGGCTTGCCGCCTACGCGCAGGATGAGTACAAAATCACGGAGGACCTCAACCTCACCGCAGGGGTACGATTTGATTTCCAGTCTGTCGCCATAACCAAACCGAGCGGCCAGCTCAACCCCAAGGCGGCGCTCTCGTACACCCCCCTGACAGGGACCACGCTCCGCACCTCGTTCGGAAGGGGATTCCGGATTCCCGCAGTGGCGGAGGCTTTCATATCGGCCGAGGTGAGCAACCTGCAGGTGATCCCGAACAAGGACCTGCAGCCCGAGCGGAGCTATTCATACGAGGTTGGAGTGTCCCAGGCGGTCGGAGGGCTCGGCACGGCGGACATCGCCCTATTCAGGTCAGACTTCGACAACCTGATCGAAGTCGGGCTCGCCGAAGGCTCCGGGAGCCTCCCGTACGTACAGTGGCGGAACGTGACAAAGGCCAGGGTTCAGGGATTCGAGGCGTCGTTCAGATTCGGCCTGTTCGACGGCGGCCTGGGGTGCAATGTCGGATACACATACACCCACCCGGAGGACCTGGTAACGCACGAGGTGCTGAAATACCGCCCCCGTCACCTCTTCTACGCAAACCTGACGGGGCGCGCCGGCATGTTCACGGCCGGAGCGGACTTCCGGTTCGTCAGCCGCGTCGACAACATCGACAGCATCTTTGTCAATCTGGGCATCATACCGGACGGGGACCAGCGCGAGGACATCATCGTGACGGACGTCAGGGCGGGGGCCGACCTTTCGTTCACGGGGATACCACTTTCGGCAACGCTCCAGGTCAACAACCTTTTCCAGCGCAACTACGTCGAGTTAATCGGGAACATCATGCCTCCGCGGACATACGTCCTGGTCCTCGAAGCGAAATTCTGAAGTTTGACACATACACTACTACATTCACGGAGGAGATATGAAACGAATGATTGCAGGGATTGCGATCATGTGTGGAGCTGCCGCAATCTTCACACCGGCCGCCGCACAGGACACGATCAAGGCCAGCGACGTTTATACGCAGTTCGCGGCCGGGAATTTCACGACGACCCGGTTTGATTCAACGGTCACGACAATCAATATCGGGAGACCGGGTGCATCATCCTGGAACTTCGCCGGCCTCAAGAAAAGCAGCGTGGCAACGCTGAAGTGCATTGCAGTCGCCGGTTCGCCGTTCGCCTCGACTTTCTCAGGGGCGACGCATGTATTGCAGACAGACATTTCAATTTCCTATGCTGCGCTGGGGTCCACACCAATTCCGGTGACAGCGTACATATACTTCCAGCTTTCCGGTGATCTCCTGAATCTGGGCGAGGGAGCAAACGGGACCGGGCCGACGTGGACGGGGTCAAAGGCGATCATAACGAACACACCCGCGGACCTGTTCTATAAACTCCCGTCGACGCTGGGAACGACATGGACATCCACGTACATGGATACAGCCGATGCATTTCCTGCATTTCTACCGGGCGTAGTGATTCCCATACCGGGCGTGAGACACCATGCCTCGTATGTCGTGGACGCATTTGGTCCGCTGACGCTGCCGAACGGAACGGTCCACCAGGTACTCCGGATAAAGAAGACGGACAGCACAAGTTACAAGAGCGTCAATTACATATTCCTCGCAAAGGACGGAACGCTCGTCCAGGTGACCGCGGCCGGTCCGGCCCTTCCCGACAGCGGGACGATCGCCGTTTCTCCCCCCATCTCCTGGGGTGATGCCGTCAACACGTCGGCCCCGACCGCGGTTTCCGTACCGGTGAAATTCTCACTGGAGCAGAACTACCCCAACCCGTTTAATCCTTCGACGGTGATCTCGTATGCGGTCCCGGTCAGGAGCAGCGTGCGACTGTCGGTATATAACGTTCTGGGTCAGTTGGTCGCCGAGCTTGTCAACGGCGATGTCGAGGCAGGATCCCACACTGTGCAGTGGCACCCGACGACGGCCTCAGGGGTTTATCTCTGTCGAATGGATGCAGTGGCGCTTGACAAGTCCGGCGCAACATTCAGCAAAGTCCAGAAAATGGCGTATATCAGGTAGGACCCCCGTTTCCGCCCGGGAAGAATACTCTCCGCCTCAGGCGTCCGCCTATTTCCGGACGCCTGAGGTCCGGGGAATTACGACGTTGGTGACATACACGTAGAGCCCGAACGCCCGGACGGCCTCCCCCTGAGCGTGGACTGTCCCCACTTCACCGACGCGGTACCCGTCTTCACCCCCCCGCCCGTTCCACCCGTTCCTGATGCCGTGGTCTGATTCACGATGGAGGACGACCGTGGCTTTCCCGTGGGCGTTCGTCCAGACGTACTCGAGCGACTTCTCCACCTTCCCGGGAATTTCCTTCAATTCATCCGGCGCCATCTGGTAGGCATCGAGGAGGAAATGGACGAAGGCCCCGTTGCCGTCCATCCGGATCTGATAGAAGTCCGCCGGATCGACCCATCCCGTTGAAGGATCCATGACGCGCTTCGCCGTAGCGACGGCAATGCGTCTGTATTTCTCCTCCCCCGTCACCCTGTAAAGTGCCCCCGCAATCGAGCAGTACCCTGCGCCCATCCAGGGGAGGGGATTCCCGAACGCAGCAAGCCCTGATTTGCCCACCCACCTGCCGTTTCCCCTGTAATATGTCCTCTCAATCCCCGGCGTCAGCCGGTCGCCGTTCCAGACCAGGAGCGCATCGTCGAGGAAGTGGCGCTCACGCGTCACTTCATACAGCCAGCAGGCGACCGTCGCCATCTGGTTCATGTTGCTGTTCGTGAATATCTGTTCCTGACCCGGCGCCGTGTTCGGCGGAAAGTTGTACCAGCTCCAGAATCCTTCATGGTGTGAAAGCCCTCCAGAATCACGGTATTCCGTATACCGCCTGACGGCATCCGCCACCCAGATCGAGTTGGTCTTGCCTGTAAAGCGCCACCAGTACATCTCGGCAAGACAGACCCAGGCCTGGTCGTCGATCCACGTTTGCCTGCACATTTCCGTGAGGGGGTGGCTCACGGTATAGAAACGGAGAAGGGCGGAATCCCCGGTGACGGCAAAGAGGTGGGCGTCTCCAATTGCGCCGTACGCCCCTTCCCAGCAGGGGGTGTAGACCTGGTGAAAGAGCACGTCGATGGCATAGGCCCTCTGCAGCCATTTCTCCGTTGGCCGGTAGACTGTTGCCGCCGGCGGATGGGCACTCTCCCTCCCGGACGGCGGAGGCGGCGACGGTATCCTGATTGCGACCACAAGGAGGAGAGCGGCAAGCAGGACCGACACCACCGCGATTCCCCCCTTCAGGAAGTACGCTCTCCGCGGGGAAGGGACCCGGAAGGGACCGGAGAGGGCGCGGCGATTTTTCTTAGTCTGTTTGTTCATCGCATCCCCCCTTCACGTCGCGGAGAAAATTCACGGAAGGCACGTGTGGTCGCATTTTCGTATCTTGTCCCGACGGAATCTCATTCTTCGGGGACACACTCATGCAAATCGGCATTGTCGGACTCCCTTTCTCTGGCAAATCCACTTTGTTTCAGACGATCACAAGAACGCATATCGACCCATCCCTCCTCGCGCGACCGGATGCTCACCACGCAGTCATCAAGGTCCCTGACACCCGGCTCGACACACTAAGCGCCCTTTTCTCCCCCAAAAAGACGGTTCATGCGACAATCGAATTCGTCGACGTCGCAGGGTTGAAGAAAGGTGAGTCGGGGTCGACGCAGTTCACCACGAATTTCCTCTCCAACGTGAAGACCAACGACGCCCTGGTCCAGGTCGTACGGGTCTTCGCCGACGATGCGGTCCCCCATCCCGACGGCACGATCGACCTCGTGCGGGACATAGCGGCTTTCGAGACCGAATTCATACTCTCCGACCTTGCCGTGGTCGAGACCCGGATCGAAAGAATAAAGAAGCAGGTCCACAAGGCGGGGGACGAGCAGGGGAAGAAGGAGATTCCGCTCCTGGAACGATGCCACAAGGTACTCGACGGGGGAAAGCCGCTCCGCGAGACGACATTCACGAGGGAAGAATTGCAGGTGCTCAGAGGATACCAGCTTCTCTCGGCAAAGCCGATGCTGATCGCGCTGAACCTCGACGAATCGCAACGGACCACCGCCGGAGAACTCGTCCGCCGAGCCGCGGAGGGGAAGGAAGAGGGGAACACCAGGGTGCTCTCGTTTTTCGGAAAGATCGAGATGGAACTCTCCGAACTCGGAGAGGAAGACACGCGCGCATTCATGGAGGAATACGGGATCAGGGAATCGGCGCTCGACACGCTCATCCGCCAGGCGTACGCGCTCCTCGGCCTGCAGTCGTTCTTCACCGTGGGGGAGGACGAATGCAGAGCATGGACGGTCCGGCGGGGGGCGACTGCCCAGGAGGCGGCGGGTGTGATCCACTCCGACTTCATCACGTCGTTCATACGCGCGGAAGTGGTCGGCTATGACGATTTCCTCGCCCAGAAGGGATCCTTCGCCCGCGTCAAGGAGTCCGGCAGGTGGAGGCTCGAGGGGAAGGAATACACCGTCAGGGACGGGGATATCATGACGATCCGGCACAGCTGACGTATTACAGCTTTTCCGAAATCTCCCCGACGAGCTTTTCGACCGCTTCGCGAAGCGCCTGGGCGTTCGGCGTGTTTCCCCCCCCCTTCTGATCGGAGTTCAGGCTCCCCCACTCAGTCGAGACGTCGGTACCGACGGAATTATCCGTCTTGCTTCCGGTTTCGCGGAAGCTCTGGATGAGCTGACCCTTCGAAACTGAAATCAAGTCCCCCTGTATCGTCACCGTCGCGCTCACGGTGCGGAGCGAAGAGCCGAGGGACTGGCCGAGCACGCTGATCCCCCCCACCCCGTTTGAGCTGCTTGTCGCCTCGGCTTCGAGTATCGTCCCGATCACGACATAGTCGACCCCGTTCTTCTTCCCCAGCTCGACCGCCTTCTCCACGTCGATCGACGCCGATTCGTCCGGACCGGGTTTGTGCTGTATGAACTTCGGAAGGAACTTCTTGTTCTGGAGGAATTCCGAGCGGATGAATTTCGCCACCTGTTCACCGAACGCCGGGCCGACCCCGGCCGCATCTTCAAAGGGGAGTATGCCGATTTTCTGTGCCGGGGCAAGTCCGGGAAGAATGCACAGAACGAGGGCCACAATGAACGCTTTCATGGTGTATCCTTCTTTGGTGTTGTCGTTTCGCGGTGCATGCGGGCGTCGACGGACAGAACGCCTGCTCCCGCGATAAGCAGAAAGAGAGAGCCGAGGAGCATTGAGTAATCGACGCGAGCCTCATGCGCGAAGTTCCAGAACACCTTCGACACGAGGAGGGGGATCTTTGTCGTCCCTATCGCCACGAGCATGTCGATGATCATGACAAGCGAGGCAAAACGCGTCAGCAGTCCGATCAGTATGAGGGCCCCGCACAGGATTTCACAGATTCCCACAAACGGGCCCATGAACTCCGGCGAGGGAATCCCGATCTTCACGAAGCGCCCGACACCCAGCTCCCCCGGGAAGAGGAATTTCTGTATCCCTTCAGAGAGGAAGACCCCTCCCACGATGAGACGGGGGAGGAGCACCACCCCCGGGGCGTCCGTGGAAACCAGTTTCCGCATCAACGGCATAACTTCCTCCTCCCGCTATTGGGACGCACCAAGATAGGTGACATCCCATCCAAATTCAAGGCGCGCGCCAGGGCACGCGGGTTGATTCTGACATATATTCGTTCTAGTTTTGAAAATTGTGAACCTCTGCCGGAGTACTCCCCTGTCAGGACAATCGACACAGCGACAGGCCCCACCACCCGGTCCCCTCGATCCGGTTGAGCGCTACATCCCTTTGCTGTTCAAGGCGGGGGTGTACGCACTCCTTACAGTATTCTTCTTCCAGGCGCTGGATGCATTCTACGAGTACCGCCCGGGGATGCGCTGGGGAAATTTCCTTTTCATCTTCCGCACGTTCACATTCCTCCCGCTCCATGAGGGGGGGCACTTCCTGTTCAGATTCTTCGGGAGGACTTTGTACGTCCTGGGAGGATCGTTCTGGCAGATTGTGTTCCCGCTCCTCTGGTTCATCATAGCATTCCGCCAGCGCTCGCAGGTATTCCCGTTCGCACTCTTCTGGGTCGGCGAAAACATGATGGACGTCAGCCTCTACATCCGGGACGCCCCCGTCCGGATGCTCCCGTTGCTCGGAGGGGACAAATCCGGGCATGACTGGCACTATCTTCTTTCGCAGTGGGGAGAAATGGATTCCGCCGGGACCCTTGCAGACTTCATGTATTACGGGGGAGTCATAACGTGCATCGGTGCGATCGCCACAGGCATCGTCCTGGCGGTCATGACATTCATGCAGTCGGGCCGCCCGGCCCCGGTGTTCCCTTCCGCACAGCCCTCTCTCGCTCCACGGGCGCAGGAAGAACTCGACCAGCAGATCAGGAAGATCGAGGGACTCCCGTAGGAAAGACGGACCTCAGTCACGGCTGAGATCGGTGTACTCGTTGACCCTGGTTCAAATCGGCGGGACTCTCAGGGGCGGGACACGCCATGAAGGAGGGCGCTCACGGAGCGGGCGGCATGCAGGTCCTCAGCGGTGTCGATCTCGATACATTGCAGTTCGCCGACGTCCACGGCGCTCATCACCGCTCCTTCGACTATCGCCTGCTGGAATCCGGCTTCGTAGAACTGATTCACATTGTGTTCTCTGGTGATCATCCTCTCCAGTATCCGGTAGAGTCCTCCCAGGAATTCCCCGCTCATCATTTCGATCCCTATCGATTCTCCGGCGGCGTCGCGCGGGGGAACGTCCTTGCCGATCCTGCGTATCTCCCCGCCGGGTGCAACCTGTATCTTTATTTCCTCATCGCCCAGTGTCTTTCCCCGGGTCATGGCGAGACAGTTCTCGTGACCGGCTCCCGTCAGAAGCCCGATAATGCGCCGGTCGAACACGATGTCACTATCCAGGAGGACGACACCCTCGCCTCCCACGGCACGTTCGGTCAACCAGAGCGAGTAACTGTTGTTTGTCGTTTCGAAGCGATCGTTCCTCACGAACTCGACGTCCAGGGCGGGAAACGCGGTTCGGACGAAGCTGCGGATCTGATCCTCACGGTATCCCGTCACAATGACGATATCGCCGATGCCGTTCGCAATGAGGTTCTCGAGCGTCATGCCGAGTATCGTCCTGTCTCCCAGCTCCAGGAGACATTTGGGAACGAGGTCGGTGAGGGGCCTGAGCCTGGACGATACCCCCGCTGCGAGAATGACCCCTTTCATCAACCCCCCTCGACCGCAAGGTGTCCGTTGCTCCACCGCTGCGCTAGCATCATGATGACCGCAAGCAGGTTCCCCGCACCGGCAATCCCCCAGAGGTAGATGTCGAGACGGCCGCAAAACGCGCACACGATAAGGAGCGTCCACTGCGTGGTCGGCCCGAGATATGTCCAGCAGTGCATGAGGACCCTGTTCGCCCGGACGTAGTCCGACGGATCGCCTGTCAGGGCCTGCGCAACAGTTCCTCTCTCTCCCGTCAGGCGCTGCTGGACCCGGGAGTAGATTAGGTACGTGCCGATGAGGAATTTCTCGAGCCCCTTTCCCTTCCGGAGGCGGAGCCCGTCATACTCTTCCCTGAGTGCCTGCTGTTCGTCCACAAGCACGCTCTTCCTGACACCGGTGGCGTCGAGAAACCTGTTCCTGTAGAAGTCCAGAAGACCCGACTGGGCCGCATTGCTGAACCCTGCCGCGGCGGTCAGGACCCACATGAGGAACGGCCTGTCCGACGCGCTGGCGAAGCCGATCCCGATCCCCAGGTAGGCGGCGAGGCTGACCACATAATCCGCAACGCCGTCCAGAATCCTGCCGAGATGCGTCCCCGAGTGGTTCAGCCGGGCAAGCTGCCCGTCGCTGCAATCCACGATATTGTAGAGGAGGAAGAACACCCCCCCCGCCGCGAGCGCCCCCGGAGTGCCAAGCGCGAGGCTCGCACCCCCCAGGACGCCGAACACCATCGAGAGAAATGTGAGCTGGTTGGGAGTGACGCCGGTCCGGCAGATCAGTTTGACGAGCAGAAATGCAAGGGGTCGGTAGAACACCAGATCGAACAGCTCTTCGACGGCAACCGACTTCAGTCCCTGTTTGTATTCCGCGAGGAGTCCCATGGGCCGCCCTCAGTCGTAATACGACGTTATCGCATCGATGAGCAGTCGGTTCTCTTCCTGCGTTCCGATGGTGATCCTGACATGAGAGTTCAGGAGCGCCTCGTCCATGAACTTGATGACCAGATTCCGTTTCTCGAGGTGGGCTTTCAGTCCCGCCTTCTGCGCCGGGGGGATCTCGGCGAGAATGAAATTTGCGTCAGAGCGGAACACCCGGAATCCGGGGAGTCGCCCCAGAGCGGCATAGTACCGTTCTTTGTCCTCGTTCATCTTCCCGGTGATCTCCCTGTAGTACTCGGGAGAGTCCAGTGCGGCGATCGCGAGCTCCTCCGAGAGACGGTTGTACCCAAGGTATCTGTCGCTGAATTTCGCGAGCGCGGTGAGATCCTTCCCCATCAGGGCGAAGCCGATCCGCACGCCTGCGAGCGCGTAGTACTTTGACATCGTGCGCACCACCAGGAGGTTCGGGTTCGCGTCGATGAGGCCTTTGACGTACCCCGTCGTCGTCCCGTGGACGTACGCCTCGTCGAGCACCACTACCGACTCCCTGAAATCGCCCAGTATTGCTTCCAGGTCGGCCGGATGCAGGGTATTGCCGGTCGGGTTGTTCGGCGAGCTTATGAAGACGACCGCCGGCCGCTCGCGCGCATGCACTTCACGCATCGCGGGAAGATCATACAGGAACCGGTCCTCACCGAGGGTCATGGGGAACTCCACGCTCAGACCGTCGACTTCGGAGGCAATCTTCTTGTAGTACCACCAGGAGTAGGCGGGGATCATGAGTTTCTTCCCCTTGGGGAGGTAGCACTGGATCGCCTGCTTGAGTATGTGTTCCGCCCCGTACCCGAGCAACACGCGGTCCTCCGCCACGCCGAAATCACGTGCGAGCCGATCGGAAAGGAGGCCTTTGATCCCCCTGTTGAACGACCTGTCGTACCAGCTGAGCCGCGAGAGGTCCGCCTTCCTCAGTATGTCGTAGCACGCCGGCGCCGGGCCGTAGTTGTTCTCGTTCCTGTCAAGGTATATCGTTTTCCGTGTCATCGTGATTGGTCCGTTTTCATTTAGTGTTCATACCCCCTTCCCTTTTCGGTTCCTTGACCGGGGGCCATTCCTGGAGCTTGCCGGCCCCTTTATCCATGGGCATCGCGCGCCGCTCACGGGAGATGAATTCCGGATCTTCGGAGGCCAGATACGCCAGGCACGCTGCGAGGACGACATTGTTCTTCAGGTCGTCAAAGACGAGCTTGTCATACGTATCCCTGTTCGTGTGCCATGTGTACGAAAAGTAGTCCCAATTCAGCGATCCCAGGCCGAACCCGGGAGCCCCTGCGGCGTCGAAGGAAGCATGGTCGGTCCCTCCTCCCGCCGGCATTCCGGGGAAATCCACTTTGATATTTTGCGTGACTTGATTGGGGATGCGTGAGAGCCAGCGCCCCAAGTGCTCCGCCGCGTTCATCAGTCCCGCAGCGCTCATCGTCTGCACGCGCCCCGTGCCGTTGTCCTGGTTGAAGAGCGCCTGGAGGTGCTCGACGATCTCAGGGTGGTCTTTGACGAATGCGCGGGAACCGTTGAGTCCCTGCTCCTCGCTCCCCCAGTGACCGACCATGATCGTCCGGCGCGGCGCAGGATAGCACTTCTTTAATACGCGCATCGCCTCCATCATGACGAGCGTCCCGGTCCCGTTGTCGGTCGCACCGGAGGAGGCGTCCCACGAATCCAAATGTGCCGAGAGCATGACAAATTCACCCGGCTTCTCCCCCCCCCGCATGGTGCCGACGGTGTTGTATGTCGGCACCGGGTCGACGCTGTTCGACACGGCCTCGATGCGGACTTCCGGGTTGTCCCCGTATTCAGCGAGCCGGAAGAGGAGGTTGTAGTCTTCAAGGCTCAATGCGACGGCCGGGATCTTCGTCGCCCGCGTGTCGAACACACGATAGGAACCCCATCCCGTGGACCAGAGGGACGTGATCACACCCATAGCTCCGGCCTCTTCCAGGACGAGCGGGAGTGAATCGGCTTTCACCGCCGAGGCCGCCAGACGGTGTTCCCAGTTTCCCCTGATCTTTTCACGGAGGGCCTTCAGGCTGTCGAATGACTCCTTCGTGCCGAACTCCTCCCAGTTCTTGTCGGGGCGTCCCGTCGGCTGGGGCTGCGAGACGAGAACGAACCTTCCGCGGACCGAGGGGAGCCATTTCTGAAATGACGCGGAATCCGGTGCATCAACCAGAACGATCAGGCGCGCGGTGACGCCCCCTTTGCGAGTCCCGGGGCTGAACGCGAGCATTGTCCCTTCGAGCGTCCGCACGCGCGGGGAGAGGAGGTCGATGTGTGTGGTCCCGCGCTCCCAGCCCCGCCAGCTGCCGAACTGCTGGTTCACGGCCTCGATCCCCCACTTCCTGTACTTCGCCACGGCCCAGTTATGGGCTTTCATCATCCCGGGAGAGCCGACCAGGCGCGGGCCGATGACATCGAAGAGCTCATGTGCCAGGGAGGGCAATTGCGTCGAATCCATCGCCTCCGTCCAGATCTTCCGTACGACCGGATCGTCTGACGGGAACGTCTGCGAGACCGCTATCGAACAGCAGGCAACCACAAGGAGGGCGAAAACGCCCCATCGTCGGTCCATTGATTGATCCGTCAGGGTATCTGTGGAAGGAGAACACATGCAGATGAAAGAAGAAAACAAAATACGGCCACAAAGTCAACGGGTTTTGAGCTCTCTGATCCCTTCCAGGACCTCCTCCCTCGGAAGATTTCCCGATCGGAGATCCCCGTCCGATTTCATCAGAAGCCGGCTGTAAAACTGCAGTCCCTCCGGCGCGAAATCGGGCGTTGCAGCGAGTATGTCGAAGAGCACGTTTTCAGCCCTGTCGAAGTGACCTCTCCTTTCATGGTAGGACATGACCTTCACCAGGAGTTCAGGCGGGAGCGCACATCCCTCGAGTCCTGCCAGGAGCGCATCAACATGGTCCGTGTGGTCCGGGGCCAGGGACTTTCCCTCAGGCAACCACGCGCCGATCAGCAGCTCGAGCGACTTCAGATTGAGAATGTCGGCTTCATCCTCTTCCCCCATAGTCGAACGTATTTCCGCCTCTTCCTCCAGCAGGAGTCCCAGTATATATGCTTTGGGGATCGCCAGCGACGGGTCGGTGCCGAGGAGCACCATGAGCTGGGCGGGACTGAACTGACGGATGAGCGTATGATCGATGCCGAGGAGCGTCCTGCTTGTGGCCTGGATCTCCAGCAGGGCGCGGGGGAAATCTTTCTGGTTCTTCAGGAAGAGGATCCTGGCCAGCATCCCCGCGAGCATGCTGACCATCCGCATGAAGTAGTCCTGCTCGATCATGGGCGTGTCCTCGGGCGATTCATACCGTATCACTTCCCGTCCCCGGCTGAACGGACGCACCCGATTCGCAGTCCAGCATCCAGTGGGGGGTGGAATCAGCAGGATTGACAAGTGTCGCAGGGGTGTCCGCTGCCGGGCCGGGGGATCCCAGAACCCGGCGGACAATATCATTTTTCCTCGCTCCGGAGACGAGGAACAGGACCTCCCTCGCGCTGTTTATGACGGGGAGTGTCACGGTCACACGCCAGGCAGAGAGCCGGGAGACATAGACCGCACAGACGGTTTTCTCGCTTTCCCCGAGGGCATCCGTGTCGGGAAACAGCGATGCCGTGTGGCCATCTTCACCGAGACCGAGAAGAACGAGGTCAAATCTCCCTCCGGAAAAGGAGAGAGCACGTTCAAGATCGGCGGCATATTCCGCCGCCGCAACATCGGGAGGTCTCTCCCCGCGAATCCGGTGTACGTTCCCCGCCGGCAAGGGAATACGGCATATGAGCTCATGACGCACCATACCGTAGTTGCTCCCCGGATCGTCCGGTGGGACCATCCTCTCATCGCCGAAGCAAAGATGTATCCGGCTCCAATCGGGCGCTTCCCCCACCGGCAGAACAGCGAGCCTCCGGTACAGGCCGCGCGGGGTCTCCCCTCCGGACAGCGCCAGCGTGCAGGCACCTCTGTCGCGGATCGCCCGGCGGGCGATTCCGAGGACCTCGCGTTCCGCCGCGGATTCCATCTCGCCCGTTGACTCATATATGTCGATGCGCGGCCGCTTCACTTTTGCGGCTTTGCAGGAGGAAGTGAAGGACCCGGGTGAGGAGAGCAGTCGTGCCTCCACCACCGTCCCTCATGCGCGAGCAGCGAGTCTCCCCCTTCCGGCCCCCAGCTCCCCCCGGCGTACGTTTCAAGCAGAGGACCGTCACCGCTCTCCCAGCTTCTCCTCACACCGTCGATAAATCGCCATGCGAGTTCGATTTCATCCCCCCGGGCAAAAAGGGACGCGTCTCCCTGAAGGGCGTCGAGGAGCAGGCGCTCATACGCCTCCGGGATCGCATTGTTGCCGAACGAATCCCTGTAATGGAATTCCATGTCGACCGGGCGCGTGTGCATCCCCTGGTCAGGGACCTTCGCCATGAAGCGGAGGTGCATCCCTTCGTCCGGCTGTATGCAGATGCTCAGGTGGTTCGTGAAAAGCTCCGTGACGCCGGCCTGGAGGTCGAATATCTGCGTCGGGGGACGCCGGAACTGGATGATGATTTCCGAACTCTTTTCACTTAGTTTCTTCCCGGAGCGAAGGTAGAACGGCACGCCCTGCCAGCGCCAGTTGTCGATATAGAGCTGGAGCGCCGCATATGTTTCTGTCACGGAACGGGGATCCACCCCCTCCTCGGTGGTGTAGCCCCCGTACTGGCCCCGGACGGTATACCGGTGGGAGTATTCGGTCGGAATTTCGCGGAGCGCGGTAAGCACCTTCACTTTCTCGTTCCGGAGCGAGTCTGCATCCACGACGGCCGGGGGTTCCATCGCGACCAGCGTAAGAAGCTGGAGGAGATGGTTCTGAAACATGTCCCTGAGCACGCCGGCGGTCTCGTAGTAGCCCGCCCGGCGTTCCACGCCCACCGTTTCGGCGACGGTGATCTGGACATGGTCGACATGGTTCCTGTTCCAGAGAGGCTCAAAAATCGCATTGCCGAACCGGAGCATGAGGACATTCTGGACGGTTTCCTTGCCCAGGTAATGATCGATCCGGAATATCTGGTCCTCATGGAGCAGCTGGTGGAGCTCATCGTTGAGCGCACGCGCAGTCTCAAGGTCGCGCCCGAACGGTTTCTCGACGATGATACGTTTGTAGGGTCCCCCCTTTGTCTCGGCAATCAGGTCTGCCGCCGCAAGTCGTGCAATGACGACAGGGTAGAAACCGGGAGCGGTCGCAAGATAGTAGAGGCAATTGACGGGGGTGCCCCCGGGGCTGATTTTCCGGGCGAGGTCTGCGTACGAGGAAGGGTTCTCGAGGTCCCCCGGCTGGTAGGAAAGGGACCCGGCGAATTCTCCCCACGCCTGTGCGTCGTATTCTGCCGGTGCGGACGCCCGGACTGCATCATTCAGCTTCGCCCGGAAAGCATCGTCGGTGATCGGTGTCCGGGAGAACCCGATGATACGCGTGAGAGGGGGGAGCCGCTTCTTCCTGAAATTGTTGTAAAGGGCGGGAATGAGTTTTCTTGTCGTCAGATCACCCGATCCTCCAAATATGACGATCACAGTCTCCATGCCGGCTCTCGGGGGATGATGGATGAACGGGGAAACAGTCCCCTCAGTGAAGGGGGGACCGTCGCACAGTGTCAAAAGGAATGAAACGGAGCAGGAAAAGTCAACCGGGTGTTGCGATTGACGATGCGGGTCGCTATTTTTGAAGCGTTTCGGCGGAGGCTCCGCAGTCACAAAGTTCAAACCCCATCCACCCCCACCCACAGGAGCACTTTCATGAAGAAATGTATCGTTGTACTCATGCTGGTCGCAGCCTTCCTGGCAGCGCAGATTCAGCCTGTCGCGATGGCGCAGGACAAGCCGGACAAGACGGAGACCAAGTCCAAGGCGGAGAAGGCCAAGGAAAAGGCAGAGGCCAAGGCGAAGAAGACAAAGGAAAAGGCTGAGTCCAAGGCGGAAAAGACAAAGGAGAAGGCGGAGGCCACGGCAAAGACGACCAAGGAAAAGGGAGAGGCCAAGGCCACGAAGACCTTGAAGGAGTCAAAGGCGAAGATGGCCAAGGAAAAGGAAGGCGCGACGCACAGGGTGAAGTCCGCCACGAAATCGAACGAAAAAGCGGGTGCCAAGGCGGAATCCGGGGCCAAGGAGACCAAAGAGTCCGGCAAAACGACGATGAAGGAGAAGATAAAGGCGGCGGCGGCCAAGTATAAAGGAGCCGGATCTTCAACAACGACCGGGACGACGGAGGCCGCCGCGAAAGAGGGTGCCGAGGCAAAGGAGAAATCATCGGCGAAGGCGACCAAAACCGCACCGGAAGCGAAAGAAATGGGAAAGGAAGCCAAGGACGAGGCGGTGGGGAAGACAGCCGATGGAAAGACCGTCTTCGAAGGGGCCAAGAACGGACATTACTACCTCAACGAGAAGGGGGACAAGACGTACGTGAAGGACTTCGTCGGGGCAAAGATCGTCGGCCAGACGAAAAAGGGGCAGAATATCTACGAAGGGCCGCGCGGCGGGCACTTCTACTACACGGAGAGCGGGAACAAGGAGTACGTGAAGAAAGAGAAGTAGGACGCCATACCCTCTCTCTTGTGTGTTTCATACCGGGCCACAGCGCGGCAAGAAAACCGCGTTGTGGCCCGGGCGCATTGTGGAGGTCAGTCCATGGCGTGTCGCAGAGGCGCCATTCATCCGGCAAGAATGAGCGCTTCCTGAGGTGTCGACAGATACTCCGCACCGTCAGCGCGCAAGATCACCATTTCCTCCACGGTGGCGATCCCGCGGCCGGGGACCGTCAGCCGGGGTTCAAGCGTGAACACCATCCCCGCTTCAAGCGGGAGGAACGGCTTCCCGGCGTATTTCTCCCATGCAGGTCCCAGCAGCGCGTTCCCGTCGTGGGCAAACCTGCCGACCTGGTGCCCCAGGGCGTGCGGAAACTCCTCGTAGCCCGCCTGCGTGATGACCCGACGGGCTACCGCGTCGATCGACTGGCCGGTGACCCCGGGGCGCATCGCCTTCCGCGATTCCTCGATGGCGCGCACGATCGTATCGAACCCCCGCTGGACATCGGGAGGGACGGCGCGTTCCCCCTTCCGGGGGATGTAGAATGTCCTCTGCAGATCGGAGCAGTATTCCTCGACTTTCAGTCCGAAGTCCATGTTGAGTATGTGCCCTTCTTCCACCTGCCGATCCGTCGGCGAATAATGGGCAGCCGCCGTGTCGGGGCCTGTGAACACCCCGGGGCAGACCTTTGCATCCCACGCAAACGGGATCTCTCTTTCATTGGCACATTCTTTCATGAAGTGCGCGATCTCCCGTTCAGTCCGCCCCGGACGTATAAACAGCGCGACTTCGGAGAATATCCTCTCCGTCTCGGCGATCGCCCTTTTCATCCTTTCAAGCTCGGCCGGGGTCTTCCGCTGGCGGAGCGCACCGATGATCTGATCCGCCTGCGTGAGCCTCTCCTTGAGGCCGATCTCAGAGAGCATATCGCAGAGCGTCAGATACATGCCGTGCGTGAGCCCGTCACAGATTTCGCTCTCCCGGGAATAGTTCACAGCGATCTTCCCCGGCCCGATGCCGCGGAGCGTCTCCTGGAGGGGTTCCCTGATACCTTCGACATAACCGATCACTTCCGAATACACGCCGAGGTCCTCCACCCCTTTCTTGTCGTACTGGCCGACGATGGCGCAGGTCCTCCCGCTTTTCGTGATGATCAGCGCGCTGTGCCATGTGAGATCGCCGCCGACGAGGAAGGGAAGCGTCGGGTCACCGTTGATGGCGGTCTCGCGGGTGAACGTGAGCCAGCAGTCGGTGTCGAATTCGCGCAGGATACCGACGGCCTGGGAGATCTTTTCCGTTATGAGTGGCGTCATTGTGAGAGCGAATGGTGTTCGGTGCGGGCGATGATCTCGTCCTGCAGGGGACGGCCGAGGTCGCAGAAATAGTCGCTGTAGCCTGCCACGCGGACGATGAGATCCCTGTGTTCCCCGGGGTGGGACTGTGCCGCCCGGAGCGTTGCGGCGTCCACGACGTTGAATTGGATGTGGTGCCCCCCCATCCGGAAATACGCCCGGATGAGAGCGACGAGGCTGTCGATCCCCTTCTCCCCCTCCAGTGTCTTCGGGGAAAACTTCTGGTTGAGGAGCGTCCCCCCCGTTCGGACGTGATCCATTTTTGCCGCCGACATCAGCACCGCAGTGGGGCCGTGGCGGTCAGCCCCCTGCACAGGCGAAATCCCCTCCGAGACGGGGGTCCATGCCTTCCTCCCGTCGGGCGTTGCACCGGTCACCGCACCGAAATAGATGTGGCATGTCGTGGGGAGGAGATTGATCCGGTACGCCCCCCCGCGCGTATTGGGGCGGCCATCGATCGCCTTGAAATAGATCTCGAATACCGAGCGCATGATCGCGTCCGCCGCATCGTCGTCATTCCCGTACCGGGGGGTCTTGTTGACGAGGAGCAGGCGGGTCTTTTCGAATCCCCGGAAGTCGGCCGCCAGGACGCGGAGCAGGTCGGCCATCCGCATTGCTTCGTCACCGAACACGTGATGCCGGATCGCCGAGAGGCTGTCGGTCACGGTCCCGATCCCCACCCCCTGGATGTAGCTCGTGTTGTACCGCGCCCCGCCGGCATTGTAGTCCGTCCCCTTTGCGATGCAATCGTCGATGAGAAGTGAGAGGAACGGAACGGGCAGGTATTCGGCGTACAGACGCTCGATCACGTTGCTCCCGCGGATTTTCACATCCACGAAGTGATTCACCTGCGTTCGGAACGCATGCACAAATTCATCAAATGAGTGGAAGGCCGCCGGGTCGCCGGTCTCCGGCCCCAACTGATTTCCGGTCCGGGGATCGCGCCCCGAGTTCAGCGTCAGCTCGAGAATCTTCGGGAGATTGAAATACCCCGTCAGTATGCACGCCTCCTTGCCGAACGCCCCTGTCTCAACGCAGCCGCTGGTCCCCCCTTCCCGCGCGTCCTCGATCTTTTTCCCCTGCCGAATCATCTCGTCGACGACGACATCGGCGTTGAAGACCGACGGCTGCCCCCACCCCTTCCGGATGACTTTTGCCGCCGCCCTGATAAAGGCGTCAGGGTTTTTCCTGCTGAGCTGTATGTTGGAGCCGGGTTGCACGAGACGCATTTCGTCGATCACTTCCAGGACGAGATACGTCACATCGTTGACCCCGTCTTCACCGTCCGGGGTGAGGCCGCCGCTGTTGATATTGGCAAAGTCAGTGTACGTGGAACTTTCCTCGGCCGTGACGCCGACCTTGGGGGGCGCCGGCTGATTGTTGAACTTCACCCAGAAGCACCCGAGCAATTCCTTTGCGGCATCGCGTGTCAGGCTCCCATCGGCCGTCCCCCGTGCATAGAACGGGAGGAGGTGCTGGTCGAGGCGCCCCGGGTTGAATGCGTCCCACGGGTTGAGCTCGGTGATGACACCCAGGTGGACGAACCAGTACGCCTGGAGGGCCTCCCGGAACGATTCCGGCGGGCGGGCGGGGACACGGCGGCAGATGCGGGCGATCTCGCGCAGCTCGCTTTTCAGGAGCGGATCGGGAACACGCGCCGCACGCTCCTCCGCCTCTTCCGCATGCCTGCGGGCAAGCGTCATCACCGCGTCCGCGCAGATCCCCATCGCGGTCAGCTCGTTCCGTTTCGCTTCCGATTCCGGATCGGTATGCCCTTCAAGGGACTGCAGTGCGGATGCGACGTCCGCTTTCAAACCGAGCAGACCCTTCACGTACAGCTTTCCGTTGAGGACGGTATGCCCGGGGGCGCGCTGTTCCATGAACTCCGTAAATATCCCCGCCGCATAGGCATCCTTCCATTCTCCGTCCATCATGCCGAATATCCTCTCGCGCATGGTTTTCCCCTTCCAGAAGGGGATGATGCGCTCCCGGTACACCTTCTTCGTCTCCTCGCTGACGCGGAAGGAGATCTTCGCACGCGTGTCGAGAATGGCAAGGTCGTCAAGCGTGTGACAGCAGAGCTCGGGATACGTCGATGCGGCCTTCGGGGCCGGGCCCCTTTCCCCGACGATCAGCTCACCATCGTTGATGACGACCGTTTGCTTTTCCATCAGGGTCCGGAACGCGTGCGCGCGCCGGAGCGGCGGAGGGAGCGTTTCCGCGCTCATTGCTGATTCCGTCACCAGGAGTCCCCTCTCGTGCGACACGGCAGGGACCGCCGCAAGGCTCTGTTCCCGAAGCAGACGGACCCGCTCGGTCATGATCTTATCCTCCGATACTGACCACGGGATGGAACCTGAGAAGTTCCTCCGCGATGCTGTTCAGGTAGCCGCTGGACGGTGTTTGCACAGCGGGGAGGGAATACGGGACACCCAGCCGCGCATACTTGGCGACGCCTATCGTGTGATACGGCAACAACTGGACCTGGACCACATTCCCGAGGGAGGCGATAAACCTCCCGGCAGCGTCGATATTCGAACGGGAGTCATTGACCCCCGGAACGATCGGCATCCGGATCACCACTTTCTTTCCCCAGGAGGCGAGCCGCTCCAGGTTCCCCCTGATCAGAGCGCCCGATACACCGGTAAACCGGCGGTGGATTTCTTCATCCACCGATTTCAGGTCGTAGAGGAAGAGATCCGTGAGCTCCGCCACCCGAAACAGGACGTCGGGGGACGCGTACCCGGCCGTATCAACGACGGTATGGAATCCCCTCATGACGCAGGAGCGGAGGAGCAAAACGAGGAACCGGTGCTGAAGAAGCGGTTCCCCGCCTGAGAACGTCACGCCCCCTCCGGACTCAAGGTAAAACGGCGCGTCCCGCTCGACCTCGCGCGTAACCTCGTCGACTGTCATCAGACGCCCGATCACCTCGCGCGCGTCCGCCGCGCATGCATCGGCGCAGGTGCCGCAACGGGCGCAGAGCTCCGTCCGGGTCTCGTACTTCCCTTCCTTTTCGACGATCGCATGCCGGGGACAGACGTCCATGCAGTCTCCGCAGGCGATGCAGCGATCGGGACGGAAAAGCAGCTCCTTTCCGCCTGAAAGGGCCTCGGGGTTATGACACCAGGCGCACTCGAGCGGACATCCTTTCAGGAAGACGGTCGTCCGGATTCCCGGACCGTCCTGGACGGAGAACCGGATGATGTTGAACACCGTGCCGGTCGGGGCTTCCCCGGGTGGATCCGCTATGGCATTGTCCATCACCTCACCTGTACCTGTCCGGCCTGAGCAGGTGAAGATCGATCGATGGGATCAGGCCGTGCACGATCTGTGTGACGAGTTTTCCCGTGATGGGTGCGAGCGAGATTCCCACCATCGCATGCCCCGTCGCCGCGATCAGGTTATCATACGTACGGAACCTCCCGATAAACGGGAGCCCATCCGGCGTACACGGACGGAGCCCGGCCCACATTTCCCCCTGTTCCAGCTCCGCGGGCTCCAGGCCTCCCAGATACGAAGGGACGGACTCGAGGAGCGCCCGCACGCGCCGGATGTTGATGGAACTGTCAAGGCCGGCGAGTTCCATCGTCCCCGAGAACCGGAGCCTGTCCCCCATCGGGGTCACGGCTACGCGCGCCTCCTCAAGAAGCATGGGGATCCGCGGACGGACGGCGGGGTTCCTCACCGTCACGCTGTATCCTTTTCCGGGCTGCATCGGAATCTGGAGGCGGAGCGACCGGACGATCAGGGGGGACCATGATCCTCCCGCCAGGACAAACTCGTCTGCGGCATACGTCCCCCCCGTCGTCGTGACCGCGTTGATGCCCGACGGACGGGTCACGAACCCCGTGACGCGCGTCGAACCGACAAACCGCACCCCCCGGGCGATCAGGTGTTCCCGCAGCCGGTCGACAAAGAGTGCGGGCGTCAGGTGGGCGTCTCCCGGATAGTAGACGCCCCCCATGGCTTTGAAATCCACGCCGGGTTCGAGCTCGCGAAGCTGTTCCCTGTCAAGCACGTTCGCCTCGATGCCGATCCTCGAAGCCTGTTCGGCCGTTTTCAACGAGCCTTCCCGTCCGTGCCCTGTCCGGAACAGCATCAACAGTCCGTTCTTCCGGAATTCAAATTCCATTCCCCCGGCCGAGGCGAGATCCTCGTACAGCGCAAGGCTGGCGACGCTCATATCCCGGAGGAGGTGCACCGCCCGTTCCGTGCGCCTGGTTGTCGATGCGCGCGCAAATTGCCAGAGCCACGTGAGCAGATCGGGATCGAGGCGCGGCTTGATATAGAAAGGGCTTTCCGGACGGAGCATCCAACGGAGCCCCAGCATGACCATCCCGGGAGCGGCAAGAGGGACGAAGTGACTCGGGACGATGAGGCCGGCATTGTGCAACGATGAGCCCTCGCCGATCATTCCACGTTCGACGATGGTCACTTCGCACCCGGAGGCCCTCAGGTAGTGCGCCGCGCACAATCCCACCGCGCCGCCGCCGATCACCAGAATGTGTTTGAACTCCGCCATCCGCCCCGACCGAAGCTAAAGTACCTGGAAACCCTTCGCGAATGGATCATCCTCGTCGTCGATGACGATGGTGTTGAACCCCGTGATCTTCGCCCATCCCTCGATGCTTGGAACGATCCCCTTCTTCTCCCCCACCATCACCGGCCGTTCGACCCTTCCTCTGAATATGCTCCCGATGATGCTTTCGTGAACGAATTCATCCCCCGTTTGGTGTGTTGCATCAATGCAGAAAAAAGTGTGTCGGGCCATCTCCTTCCGCTCCTCAGACGAGATCGAGCGCTATCCTGGCGAATTCTTCGAGGTAATCGACAAGGGCATCCGATGCCGCGCCGGCCGCCTGCTCGTCGCCTGCAGCCACCGCGTGCATCAGGCCAGAGTGAAGCTCCGCGGCCCGTTTCAGGTCACCGTTGTGCCGGTAGAAGTACCAGAACCTGCGGCAATGGGCATGCAGGGGAACGAAGGCCTGGAGGGCAAACGCGCTCCGCGACGCAGCTTCGACGATCCGGTCAAACCCGGTATCCAGACGCATAAACCCGGCCATATCGCCCCGTTCAGCCGCGACGGCCATGCCCTTCGCGATCTTCTCCAGCAGCTTGCGCTGCTCCGGCGTCGCGCGCCTGGCGGCCTTCGCCGCAACCAGCCGGTCCAGGACGCGGCGCGTTTCAAGCACGGCGAGGTGGTCAACGATATTGACGTCGCTGACCACGACTCCCCGACGCGGCAGTGTCCTGACAAGACCCTGGACCTGCAGACGCTGCAGGGCCTCGCGCAGGGGGGTCCGCCCGATCCGGACTTTCCGGCTCAGGTCCGCTTCCGAGAAGACGGTTCCCGGCTGAAGCTCGAGCGTCACGATCATCTCTTCAAGTCGCATGTACGCCTCGTCGCCGAGACTCAACCTTCCGGACGCGCGTCGCGCACCGGCGCGCGTCTGTGATTTTCGGACTGTATCGACGGGCATAGACTTGCTCCTCAGATATATCTCTAATATATCACGCACCCGCGTTCCTGTCAAGGCGATTCTCGTTGAAATTGATCGAGAAATGCGCGATTATGAAGAGTTTCACTTCCAGGAATCTCCATGCAACGCTTCTCGGCAACGTTACTCCTCGCGGTCGTTGCAGTGACGATGCTCCACGCAGAGAGCTGGCTCGGCGTCTCTGCAGGTGCGGGACCTGCATTCCCGCTCCGGGGGATCAAGAGGATGTTCGGGATCGGATACGGGGGGACAGGCTCGATGGATCTTCTGCTGAACGAAAACATCAGCGTCGTCGTTCGGGGAGGATATTTCCGCTGGGGATTCAACAGCGACAGGATCAACGCTTCGGCGGTCGCCGATGGCGCCGCCGCCGGGTTTGATGTCAGCGGCCCTTTCCAGGCGATCCCGGCGATGATCGGCGCCAGGATCACGTTCGACGGCGCACTCCTCAGACCGTACGTCGGACTTTTGGGAGGCGCCTGTTTTCTCCACTGGAGGATCGCGGGGAGCACCTCCGCCCGGGGGGCGCCGTTCCCCTCGGGCGAATTTTCCAGCACGTGGACCGAACCGGCCATGAGCATTGACGCGGGGTTGAAGCTGGTCCTTTCGCGCAGCCTGACATTCGACATCCAGGGGAGCTACACCGCATTCTCGAACGCGGACGACCGTATGGAGCCGTCGGGATTTTTCGGAGTGAAAATCACGGGACTCAACACCGCGACATTCGTCGGGGTGCAGGCAGGGTTGAGTGTGGAGTTTTGAGGGGGGCGCCCCAAAGGAGCGCCTTGCGGCGCCCCTTTGAATGGCGGCGGGTTTACTCGATTGTTTTGTTCTTGTTGGTCATGTAAAAGAGCACTCCCGCAAGAAGAATGACTGCTCCCCACCAGACTCCGGGATGGAGTTCGGCAAGGACGGTTTTCTGGACGGGGGGATTGTACAGATCGTAGATCCCCGAGGCGAAGACGATGACGCCGGTCGCGGTCAGAAAGAGTCCGACAAAATACCAGATTGGTTTCATCACGTCCTCCCTACCAGAAGTAAATGTTGAGTATCACGAGCACGATCACCGAGAGGATCGCGTAGAATTCCGGCCGCTTGACGAAGGGAATACCCTCCCGGGCGGTCTTCTCCGTCAGTCCCTTCACGAGTCCCACCAGCTCCTCTTTCGGCTTCTTCTTTGTGAAGAGGCTGATAAAGATCGTCAACGAGAAACAGACGAGCCAGGCCCACCAGGCACGCCAGAAATTCACCGCCATGTCGCTCGCCGTGTTCGAGAGCGTGAGGGTGGCGGGGTCGATCCAATGAAACTTCACGCCGAGGAACATCGCGATCGACGTCCCCATCCCCGCGAGCAGACCCCAGAACGCTCCGGCCGGCGTGATCCAGACGACGAACATGCCGAGAAGCATCGTCGCAAACAGCGGCGCGTTCACCCACGAGAATATCGCCTGCATGTAATCCATGATGCTCGGGAACCCTTTGGCCCAGTAGGCTGTGACGACGCTCAGGACCACACCCACCACCGTGGAGATCCGGCCGACCCACATGAGGTTGGCGTCGCTCGCGTTTTTGTTGATGATCGCCCTGTAGACGTCGTATGTCCATACCGTGTTGAAAGCGCTGATGTTCCCCGCCTGCCCCGCCATGAACCCCGCGAGAAGTGCCGAGACTCCGAGACCGACGAGCCCGTGCGGATAATACCGCATAATCAGGAGCGGGAGTGTGGAGTCGTAATTGACCTGCCCGCCGTCCTGGAGGAGCGCGAAGCCGCTCCCCGGAGTCTTCGCAAGTATGAGCGCGATGAGCCCGGTCAGCACCACGATGACCGGGACAGCCATTTTCGGGAACGAGGCGATGATCGGCGTCAACCGCGCCGCACGGAGATTTTTCGCCGAAAACGCCCGCTGGACCACAAGGAAGTCTGTCGTCCAGTAGCCGAACGAGAGGACGAAGCCCAACCCGAGCACTATCCCCGCCCACGTGATCGCCATTCCGTTCTGAGAGGCGTCCGCAGAGGTCGACCAGAGAGTCCCGAACGATGCCGGGATGTTCCTCAAGACCTGATCCACCCCCCCGATCTCGACAAGCCCCAGGATCGTGACAAGGAAGAGCCCGAACCAGATCAGGAAGAACTGAATGATCTCCGTGAATATTGCGGACATCAGCCCGCTGAGTGTCACATAGAACGCCACGGTCGCCGCTGAAACCCACATGCTCACATTCCAGTCCCATCCGAGGAACGTCCGGAGGACGAGCGCCATGGCATACAGGTTGATTCCCGAGACGAGGAGCGTCATCATGCCGAAAGCGATCCCGTTCAGCACCCGTGTCTTCTCATCGAACCTGAGCTTCAGGTACCCCGGTACCGAGTGGATCCTGCTGCTGTAATAGAAGGGCATCATGTAGAGCCCCAGGAAGAGCATCGCCGGAATTGCCCCCACCCAGTAAAAATGGGCGACGTACATCCCGTATTTGTAGGTGTTCCCCGTCATCCCCAGGAGTTCCAGCGCCCCGAGGTTGGCTGAAAGGAACGCAATGCCGGCCACCCATGCACTGTTCTTGCGTCCCGCCATGAAATAGTCTTCCTGGCTCTTCGTAAATCTCTTGAGGTAGTAGCCGAGCCCCAGGATAAACACGAAGTAAATCGCCAGGATCAGCCAGTCAACGACATTGAGGTTGAAAGTCGCCATGCGTAATCCTCATGGTTGTTTGTTGTGGTTGTGATCAGCGCGGACGCCGCCAGAGCATGGATGCGGGGATCGCCTGCAGTTCGAGTCCCGGACCTTTGATGTTCAGGTCCAGGCCGGCCTGCCGCCCCATTGTGACGACCGTAACGCTGAGTTTGTGCGAGCCGCTGCGAAGATGGAACAGTCCCGCAGGCACCCCCCACCCGACCGCAGCCCTGTTCTCCAGGAGAGGGGACCCGTCGATATTGAGCGTCGCGGAATCCTCCTGAGCGATTGTGAATTGATAGACTCCTTCCTCCCCGACGAGGAGGTAGGAATCCAGCAAGATAGTCACGCTTTCAGGACCGAGCGGAAGTCCCTCGAGGGACATCCGGTATGTGACACCCCGGAGCGTGTCCGACGCAAGACCGGGGGATGTCGGTCGCGCGGCGATCCTGTAGGAAACACCGTTCGCGCCGGGGTCGACGATGCTGAACACGCCCGAGGGAACGGGACTCATCCCACCGGAGGGGAGGAATGTCCTTGCCTTTATTCTGGTACTCGTGTGCAACGGGAGGGGACCCGTGAGGATGCGGGAAACCGCCGTCGGATCCTCCCCGTCAGTCGTGTAACGGACGACAGATCCCGGGACCTGGCTCACCAGCGTGATGGAGGTGTCCCGAAAAAAGACGGCGCTCCCTTCAAAACCCCCCGGCGGAGGGATACGCACATTGACCCCGCGGGCGAGGAGCCGCTCGTACTGACCCGCCATCCGGGCTGAAAAATCCCGGAAGTCCCTCTTTCCGGAGGGAGACCAGACGACCTCGCTCATGGCACAGGCGCGGGGAAACGTCATATACTCGACCTTCCGCGCGTCGGCCATGTACTCCGTCCAGACATTTCCCTGCGCCCCGAGTATGCGGCGGGCCTCCTCCTTCGTGAGCCCCGGAGGGACAGGCTCGTAGGAGTAGACACGGTCCAGGGGGAGGTAATTGCCGATGGCGACGGGTTCCCCGGTGAGCCCCTGGTAGTAGTCGAAGTAACAGTTGGAGGTCGGCGTCATGACGACATCGTGTCCTGAGGAGGCGGCCGCGTTCCCGCCATCGATCCCGCGCCATGACATCACCGTGGCGTTCGGCGCAAGTCCCCCTTCCAGTATTTCATCCCACCCGACCAGTCTCTTCCCATGTGCGTTGAGAAACTTCTCGATTCTCCTGATGAAGTAGCTCTGGAGCTCGTGCTCGCCGGCAAGCCCCTCCGCCTTTATCCGTGCCTGGCACCGTGGACAGACTTTCCAGCGCGTCTTCGGGCACTCGTCGCCCCCTATGTGTATGAACTGACCCGGGAAGAGATCCATGACTTCCGTCAGTACATCCTGGAGGATTTCAAACGTATGGTCGTTCCCGGCGCAGTAGACGTCTTCGAAGACACCCCATTTTGTCTGGACTTCAAGAGGGTCCCCCGTGCAGGAGAGTTCGGGATACGCGGCAATCGCCGCAGTCGAATGCCCCGGCATCTCGATTTCAGGGACGATCGTCACGAACCTCTGGCGTGCGTAGGCCACCACCTCGCGCACTTCGTCCTGCGTGTAGAACCCACCGTGGGGTTGCCCGTCCCCCATCGTTTCTTTTCGCCAGGCGCCGACGGAGGTCAGCTTCGGGTATTTCTTTATCTCTATCCGCCACCCCTGGTCTTCGGTCAGGTGCCAGTGAAACACGTTGAACTTGTAGCGCGAGATCAGATCGATATACTCCTTGACGAATTTTTTCCCGAAAAAATGCCTTCCGACGTCCAGGTGCATCCCCCGCCAGGGGAACCTCGGGGCGTCCTGTATCCTCACACACGGGACCTCCCACGCCAGGCCGTGAACAGGGACACCGTATTCGAATTCCGGCGGGAGGAGCTGGAAGAGAGTCTGGAGCGCATGGAACGCGCCGGCAGCTCCCTCCGCAGCAATCCGGATGCCGTTTTGAGCGACGGCCAATTCATACCCCTCTCCTCCCGCGGTGGTCCCCCCGCGTGCAAGCGTTAGATATATCTTCCTCAGGGGCTTGTCGGAGGTCGCCGCAGTGTCCAGCGGGAGCGGGTACCCTGTCGACTCCCGGAGCCGGGACGCCAGAAACTCCCCGACATCCTTCAGCACCGCGGCATTGCCGTCGACGGCGATGGATGTGCTCCCGTCGATCACGAAATTCCCCTGGCGCTGTTCGACACTCACCGGATTCGGCACGAGGGAAAGAACGTTTCGTGTCTCCCCGGCGGAGGCCGGCACGGAGGAGATCAGGAGAAACGACAGAAGGAAAAGGGGAAACCGGAGGGACGGAACTCCGAAGAGGCCGAGGTAGTCCTGGTGTTCGCCGAACAGGCAGACGCGTCCCGGGGTGGAGACGGAAATGACGGCAGAGGTTGTCTGCATGGGCAGATCAGAGACGGAAAAGGGGGGCGCGGGCGGACAACGGTCCGGAGGATCCCCCGTGAAGAGGACAGGATTTGGCGCAGCATAATGTATGACGGATCTGCGACAATTGCCAGCCGTTCAGACCGGAACGATTTCGGAGGGGAGCGATTTGAAAGTCTGGACCACGCGGACCGCGGTGAACCCCTCGCGGAGGAGTGCCCCGGCGGTCGCCCGCTCCGCCAGCTCGTTCGTGTTGCATTGCTGGCTGATATGTGCGAGGACGACCGCGCCGGGGGGCCGGGCGCTGGAACGGACCACCTCGCTGACGAATCCGGCACACTGGTCGTTGGAGAGATGCCCGATCTCCTTGATCCGCTTTTTCAGCCAGGCGGGGCGCCCCGATCCTTCAAGCATCGCGAGGTCATGGTTTGACTCGATCACCACGGCATGCGCATCCCTGAAATGCTCAACGAGTCCCTCCCCGGCAAAGCCCAGGTCCGTGGCGATGGCCACCTTGCAGCGCCCTGGGACAGATCGGTCGATGATCCCGAAGCCGAAGCATCCCCCGGGAGAATCGTGCGGCACGCCGAATGACTCGATTCCGAACGTTCCGGCTTCCCCCCCGGCACTCTCGAGTTCCAAGAGGAGACCCAGTCTCGCCGCTCGCTGGAGAGAAGGGTATGCACGGCGGAGAACATTCGTGAGCTCCCGCCGGACGATGACGGGAACCCGATTCTGCACCAACAGGTCGATGGAACTATCGTTGACGTGGTCGCTGTGGGCGTGCGTGATGAGGAGCCCCGCAAGGGGGGGGATGTCGAGATCGGGCGACTCGAGACACGAACTGATGTACCTGCGGCTGAACCCGCAGTCCACCATCACCGTATTCTGTGCGTTCCAGACCAGCGTGCAGTTCCCCGCGCTCGAGCTCCCGAGTACCCGGAGGTGCATGGCGTCAGCGGAGCGACGTGGTGACTTCCGGTGAGAGCCCGGCAGCCAACCCCACAACTAACCCCACAACTAAGCACAGAGTGCATGTCACAGAGAATATCCGTCGGAACATGGTGCCTCTCTTAAAATGGGAAAGCGCGGAAGTGGACAGGGGGGTTCGCGCGCTGCAGAGTATACCAAAAGTTGACTAAGAGTTCAACATTGATGAGATTTCGTTAGAAGAGGTTCGCCCGGTACGCCAGGGACGCTGCATGGCGGGAATCTCGGGTGCCAGGGACACGACGAGCCGGAAGGATCACACGTGACGAAAATCTTACTTGCGGCATTCCTGACCCTCCTGACGTTCGGTTTCTCGGCGGCACAGCCGGCGAAGTCGCGGCTGCCGCTCGCGGCCGCCGAATGGCTTATCAAGCGGACGATAAAAGAGAGAGCATCGTCATTCAAGCTCGAGCTGATCCCAAGGGATGACGGGAAAGACGTTTTCGAACTCGCAGCGACAGGCGGGACCGTGACCATCGGGGGATCGGGGGCGCTCGCACTCAGCAGGGGCTTTTATCATTACCTCCGGTACGCCTGCAACTCCCAGATCACGTGGAGCGGGGCACATCTTGCCCTCCCGGGGCGGCTTCCCGACTTTCCCAAGACACGCGTTGTCTCACCGTATCTCTACCGCCAGTACTTCAACGTCTGCACATTCGGCTATTCGACCGTCTGGTGGGACTGGAAGCGCTGGGAGCGGGAGATAGACTGGATGGCGCTCCACGGGATCTCGATGCCTCTCGCATTGACCGGGGAGGAGGTCGTATGGAGAAAGGTGTGGCAGTCGATGGGGATCTCCGGCTCGGATCTCGACGCCTACTTCACGGGCCCCGCATTTCTCCCCTGGCACCGGATGGGGAATGTCAACAAACATGGAGGCCCTATCCCCCGTGGATGGATCGAGGGGCAGGCATCACTGCAGAAGAAGATTCTCGCCAGGATGCGGGCGCTCGGCATGACCCCGGTCGTCCCGGCATTTTCGGGGTTCGTGCCCGGGCCACTCAAACGGCTCCACCCGGAGGCGCGCGTGCACGACATCGGCGCCTGGGGAGGTTTTCCGAAAGAGTACGGGACGCACATGCTCTCCCCCGCCTCCCCCCTTTTCCGGGAAATCGGGAAACAGTTCATCACCGAGTACCGGAAAACGTTCGGGACGGACCATTACTACCTCGCGGACAGCTTCAACGACCCCGAGGTACCTGTCTCCGATACTGCCCGATATCGCGAGCTCGCACAACTCGGAGAGGCAGTGTATTCGTCGATCACATCAGGTGACCCGGAAGGGACGTGGGTGATGCAGGGGGGGCTTTTCCACAGCGACAGGGGGTTCTGGGACAAAGCCTCGGCGCGGGCTCTCCTCAGCAGGGTGCCGAACGACAGGATGATCATACTTGACCTGGACAACGAGCTTTTTCACGGGTGGAAGGAGCAGGAAGGCTTTTACGGTAAACAGTGGATTTACAGCCTCATACACAATTTCGGCGGCAACACGCCGCTCACAGGGAACCTCGACTTCACCGCGAGTGATCCGGTCGCAGCGCTCCGGAGTCCGGACCGCGGGAGACTTGCGGGGATGGGGCTCGCACCGGAAGGGATAGAAAACAACGACGTCCTCTACGAGCTCACCACCGACATGAGCTGGTCGGACGAACCTATCCCCGTCGACCGATGGCTCGAGGGGTATGCCAGGTCCAGGTACGGGAGCCTCCCGGAGGGGATCCGGAAGGCATGGGCCCTCCTTGCCACTTCGGCGTACTCCCGGGGAGCGACAAGCATCCGGCACGGATTCCAGATGCGGCCGAGACGGACCGTGCAGGGGAACGTCGATGTATCGCCTGCCTTCGGAGACGCCGTCCGCCTGTTCCTTTCCTGCAGCGATTCACTCAGGGGAAGTGCGCTCTACACCGGCGACGCGATCGAGCTGGCTGCCCAGTTTCTCGGCGGGGCGGTCGATGACCGTTTGCGGAATGCCATACGCGCCCACGACGCAGGAATGCCCGGTCTGCGGGACACGCTGGCGGGGGAAGCCTTCAGGCTCATGAACGGGATCGATGCATTGCTCAACTGCCGGAAGGACAGACGCCTTGAGGGGTGGATCGCGGACGCACGCGGGTGGGGAGTGACCGGGGCGGACTCCGCACTGTACGAAGAAAATGCACGGCTCCAGGTCACCGTCTGGGGCGGACCGTTGCTGTTCGACTATGCGTCGAAGATGTGGAGCGGACTCGTCAGGGATTTCTACGCCGGACGCTGGAAGAGATTTTTCGAGCTCCTCCGTTCCACCCCGCGGGGAGCCGCGGTGCAATCCGAAGAACTTGTTGCATGGGAGGAAGCGTGGACGAAACAGAGGACACTCTCCCCCCCCACAACGATCGATGACCCGCTGCGTGCCGCCCGGGAAATGATCGAAACGGCTTCCCGCGCTGACCCGCGGCGGTGAAAATCGAAGGAGAACCGCCCGGGCCCGAGCGGTGACGGCGATACCTATTTTGCTTCGAGCGAAATCTCTTCCTTTTCGTCGTACATCGTCCCGAAAACGTAATCCCAGATGGGGGTGCTGACGCCGAACCCCCGCCCGTTGTCGAGGTAATGGTGACGGACGTGGTGGTGCTTCAGCCAGAGGCCCAGCTTCCCCTTCATCGGCGCATGATGCGTCGCATAGTGGATCTCATCATAGCAGATGTAGCCGAAAATGAACCCGGCGAATGTCGCGGCAACGTAGGGACCGGGGAGCACGAGCGCGAACAGGCCGAGAAAAAGAGATGCCAGCGGGATGCTGACCACGGGGGGCATCACCAGGCGTTTCGAATCCTGCGGGTAGTCGTGATGCACGCCGTGCATCAGGAAGTGAAGGCGCTTTCCCCACATTGTGGTCGGCTCATAATGGAACACGAACCTGTGGAGGAGGTACTCGGTCAGAGTCCACACAAACAGCCCCGCCAGGAATTCCATGACGATCCCGGTCGCGGAAAGAACACCGGCTGTCACAGAGATAAAGAAGCAATAAACTACCACCGGCAGGTAGACAATTATGGGAACGCTCCAGTGGACATGCGTGAAGAGTTCGAGGAAACTGCTCTGGAACAGGCGCGCAGATTCGTCCTTATTTGAGACGTAGAGTTTGGCCATATATCACCCCGGTCAGATGGTACAACTGCAAGTTCAGACAATATATGAAAAATGTGTCAATTCTTCAAATTCTGGAACGAAAAACCGGGACGGGAGGTTCCCGCAGGGGCGTCAATCGTGCAAGAGCCGGGGAGGTTCACTACAGAGGCGCGTTCAAGTGGGTCTCAGCGGGACCCGACCTTTAGAGAACGGATGATCTCTTCAAGGAGGGTCAGGTCGGGTGTAAATTTCTTCACCGGGAGCTTATTGAGCATCTCGGTCGTCTGCTTCAGGTAGTCATCGTACCCCGCCCGGAACGCCGCCCCGTTGTCGACCCGCCCGGACCCAGGAAGCCCCTGGGCGGCCACGGGGAAAACTGCGCAAACGTACCATAAATTGTCGTCGGTCAATCCCTGGAACGTGTACACGAGGAACCTGTTGTTGATCGGGCTCTGCTCCTGATCATACTGTGTCAGGAACAGCACACCCCGCCCGTCTCTGAACCGGATGAGCCTCTTCCTTCCGACAAACAGCTGCCGTTCGTCGGCCCAGGGGAGAAAGGGGATGGATTCCGTCACCGAAGCGGCCCGACGTCCCAGCAATTTGTCGAGATCGTCGACCGCCTGTCGCATGGTCGGATACTCCTCGTCGAACCTGGGGTCCGAGGGATCGGATGTCGGGAAGATGGAGATCTGCGGAAGCGCGTACATGGAGGAGGGTTCGCGGTGAAGACGACCGGCGTATGAATCCCGGAGCGTGATCACAATATGTTGCGGGGCGACTTCGTCCGGCTTGTCGCTCTTGTCCTCGAGCGGCAGTGCGGGAACCGTTTCCGCCAGGTACTCCTTCGACAGCGCGGCGTCGAACTCCAGCGTCACCCCCTTGTACGTGACAGAGTGCTTGTGGTTCTTCCCTTGCGCGGCCGCGCCGGAAGAGATAACCGGGGCGGCCACGAGCACCGCGATCACCAGCGTGCCGAGAGCCGTGCGGCACCCGGGGACGTATCGTCGTTTCATCTGGGAGATCCCATGCACTAATGGTAGTGCCCCTGCGGTTCAGAATCAACTCCTGGAGGTGACCTCCGCCGGCGGACATTTCACCGGAGGAACAGAATCGCCACCCCCACCACGGCGAGGAATGCACCGCCGATCGCCTTCCAGGTGAGCTGTTCTCTGTAGAATATCCGGACGAGGGGGAGCATCATTATCGGCACCGTCGCCATGATTGCCGCCGCAACACCGACATCCGTATGGGCCACTGCGATAAGGCTGAACGAGATTCCCAGGAACGGCCCGAGGACGGCACCCAGGGCCGTCAGCCAGAGGGCGCGCCGGTCGGTCCGGAGTGCACGAAAGGAGTCAGACGACCTTGACTCCGCAACGCCGAGAGGAATCATTATAATGAGGGAGGCGAGAATCCGGACCATAGTGGCCACGAACCCGTTGATCTCCCCTTCGATGAATGCCATTTTCGCAAATATGAGGCCGACCCCCTGCCCGATTGCCGCCAGGGCACCGAATGTCACCCCCCGCCATGCGAATGGGACCGCAGGCCCTGCGTTCCTCCCGATTACCACCACCGCCACGCCGGCCAGCGTCACGACTATGCCGACGATCCCCCAAAGGGAGAGTGTCTCGTGAAGCAGAAGCCAGGCGAGCAGTGCCGCCACCGCGGGAGATGTGGACATGATGAGCATGGTAACGCGCGGTCCGAGTTCCCCAAAGGCCTTGAAGAGGAAGGAATCGCCGAAGGCAAGCCCAATCACACCGCTGAGCGCGAGCAGACCCACCTGACCGGGCGAGAGGCGGACCTCGAATCCCATGATCGGGATCAGGAGCGCCAGGTAGAGCGCTGCAAGGATAAGCCTCCCCACGTTGACGGGGATCGCCCCCGCACGGACGGTCGCCGCGGAAAGGACAATCGCGCTTAAGGACCAGAGCCCCGCCGTGAGGAGCGCGCTCAATTCACCCGGGTATGGCATCGGTGCCCCTTTCCGGTACGCTGGAGGAAAGGAGACAATCTACATATAACTCCCGCAAGTGCAAGGGGAACGTGTTTTCGATGGGTCGATGTCTTCTCGCTTCGCTCCACGCTTCCTTTCTACGGTCGGTCGCCCTTCCGCAGTTGCGCTTCGCTTCGATCGCTATGGTCGGCTTTTGGGAGGACCTTCACCTCCAAGGTGTACATCGTGCTGGGCATACTGAAAATCCACATCCCGCCTTCAGCGGGATGTGGATTGGAGAGGACACAATCGCAGTCGCCTAAGGAGTTACTTCGAGCTTAATTCCGGCAACAACTCGATGATCTCTTCGTCGATTCTGCCGACATTCTGGCCGAGATCGTCCAGATAGCGCGCATATGCGCCTGGACCTGCGATTTCATCAAATGTGTCGGCCAGCGCCTTCCCCATCGGCTGCTCGAGGTCGACAAACCCCTTCTGAAGCCGCACGGCAATCACCCAATGGGGCTCTCCCGAGAAAAAGCTCGACCAGACCGTGACTTTCGATCCCAGCTTCTCCCACACCTTTTTCCATATCCCGAACGTCTCCATAAGCCTGACTCCCCGCCCCGGTTTCGGATAGTAAGACCTGAGAAGCGCCTTCTTGAACGTGTTCGATACGGAATCGGTGCTGAATTCCCTCCGGAGGAGGAGGTACTCCTGGGGGGTTGATTTCTCGACAAGCGGCATTATGTTGGTTTCATAGTCACGCTGGTGCTCGTCGCTGATGTCCTTCCGACCTTCCAATGTGGTCCAGGAACTCGGGCCTTCATTCAGCTGGTAGGAGCCTTCATCGGATCCTGAAAGGACGCTGAACACGCGCCATTTCCAATTCCCCGTGTGGTATTTCGCCGCATGTTCGGCAATGGCCTTTTTCAACGCCGAGTCCTTCCCCGGCTTGGGGGAGACCCGGTAGGTGCTGAGTGTCGATTTATCCTGCGCATTGAGCACCATACAGGAAAGAAGCCCGGCCAGGGCGAGTAGACCAAGAAAACGTTTCATAGAACGCTCCTATTGGTGAGTGTGTTGGTGAGTTGAGTGAGATTTTGAATTCCAACAAACGAGGCCTGAAACCTCAGGGAGGGAATTGTCGGGCGAGAAGGGAAATGCGTATGACTGTGACGGCAGAGTCTGGGAGCAGAAAGACCGTGGGGGGAGAACAAGGTGGAGATCGAGCGGTCAGAACAGGGGGATCCAGGGTACACCGATCTCCTATTGCCTCTGAGATTCCCCGTTACTGCACGAAGGGAGAATCCGTCAAGAGGCGAAGATAAAGAACAGGGGTAAATACTGGAACAATTTACAGTATTTTCTGTGAAAAATCAAGCACAATTCTTCACAGCCGGGTGGAGGGAGTTACGGTCGCGAGAAAATTGCGATACAGCCTGTTTGTCCGGTTTCAGCTTCAATAGAACACATCATCGATCATGATTCCCGGGCGATGAGAGTGAGTACCATGGCACGCGTTTTTTCCTCCAGGACGCGTGAAGCATTTTTCATTGGTGCCCCCGGGGGGCCCGACCCATCCTCGAGAGCCGCAAGCGCTATGAAACCTTCCCCTCCCACATACTCCCCTTCGGCGCCTTCGACGCTGCCGGCAACAGCCGCCACGGGGATGTGACGGGCCCGGGCACGGCGGAGGATCCCGGAAAGCGCTTTCCCGGAGCGGGTCTGCGCATCGATCCTCCCTTCTCCCGTCAGGACAAGATCACTTGAGGCCAGCGCCTCATCAAACCCCGTCACATCGAGAACGACATCGATACCGGAGGAGAGACGGGCATTGCAGAATGCGATCAACCCGGCCCCCAGGCCTCCGGCCGCTCCGCTCCCGGGGATGGTTTCAACATCCAGCCCGAGATCCGTGCGGAGAACCTCCGCATACCGGTGGAGAGCACTGTCGAGCGCCGCGACCGCGGCCGGGTCTCCCCCCTTCTGCGGGCCGAATATCCGGGAGGCACCATCGGAGCCCGTGAGAGGGTTCGTCACATCGCAGGCCACGGTCACCGTCGTGTGCGCGAGGCGCGGGTCGAGTCCCTTAATGTCAATCCGCGCGAGACCGGCGAGCGCGGCTCCCCCGGGAGGTAATGCGGCTCCCGATGAATCAAGGAACCTCACGCCGAGCGCCGCCCCCATCCCGGTTCCCCCGTCGTTCGTCCCGCTCCCGCCTATCCCGATGAGTATGGAATCGACATTCCTCTCAAGCGCGTTCCGGATGAGCTCGCCGACACCGAATGTCGTCGTCACGCGCGGGTCACGCTTCCCGGGAGGGACGAGCATCAGCCCCGCCGCCGATGCCATCTCGATCACCGCCGTTGTCCCTTTCCCCACCAGCGCCCAGCGGGCCCGGACTTTTTGACCCGGAAGGGGTCCCCGGACTTCAGTCCGGAGCGGCGTCCCTCCCATAAAAGGGATGAGCGCATCGATGAACCCTTCGCCGCCATCTGAGACGGGACGCAGTGTCACGGAGGCACGGGGGAGGGCGCGACGGACGCCTCTCCCCATTGCCATTGCCGCCTCGGCGGCGCTCAGCGTCCCCTTGAACGAATCAGGGGCGACCAGTATGCGGCCCCGGTCCAGCCTCACGCTACGTCCCCTCGGCATGGTGTCCTGCCGATGAACCAGGCCTTGTGCCCGTGCACCGCCGGAACTAACGGGACCCTGTCGCAGGGCTCGAAGCTGAGTGCACGAAGAAAACGATTGGACATGAGGTGTACCTACACGCGTTTCACGATGACGCCGGGGAGGAGGGACATGATATCGTCACGCGAGGATTGCGCGACGTTCCGGACACGGGCATTGGCCGCACCAGCCGCAGCGCCGAACCCCAGGCAGTCGGCAAACGGCCAGGACTGCCTGAGCCCGAACAGTACTCCTGCGATCATGCTGTCTCCCGATCCGGTCGGGTTGACACTCACCACGCGCGGGGGAGTCACAATCCACGCTCCCCCGGCGTCGGCTGCCGCGAAAGGACGCCCCCCGTCGGTGATAAGTGAGTACCGGACACCCCTCGCAACCAGCCGTCGTGCGGCGGCGATCAAATCGGACTCTCCCGAAAGCCGCGTGCCGAATGTCTGCTCGAATTCCTCCCTGTTCGGCTTCATGAAATCGGGAATGGACTCCACGCCCCGCGCGAGCGCGCTGCCGTACGAGTCGAGAACCACGGGGATCCCGCGCGAACGGCAATCGGCGACGATGCTCCGAAAAACATCGTCGGCGGCCGGCGAAGGGGAGCTCCCGCTGCAGACGACCCAGTCGCTTTTTCCGGCAAGTGCGCGGCACTCCTCCAGAAGCCGCCCCGCTTCGGCCAGGGTCACCGGATGAGACGGCTCGAACACCGAGGTCATCGTCCCCTCCGGCTCCAGGTACGTGACCCCCTCCCGTGTCATTCCTTCGATCCGGACGAACCTGTGAGAGATCCCTTCAGCGTCCAGCAGCCTCTCCAGGAGGGAGCCGATTTCCCCGCCGATGAAACCGGTTGCGACGGTCTCCTCACCGAGCACGCGGAGCTGCCGGGAGACGTTCACCCCTTTTCCCCCGACGACCATCGACACACCGGAGGCACGGCTCACGGCCCCGCGCCGCAGTGCGTCCACGCTGACCGTCTTGTCGAGCATAGGGTTGAGCGTGACGGTGGTGATCATCGCAGAAGCTTCTGCGCGGACTGCACGCTCTCCTCCTCGTGGACGATCGCGCAGATCGCGTTAATAAGGCGTTCCATTTTCGGGTGCTGCCAGACATTCCGCCCGAATATGATCCCCGCAGCGCCCGCGCGCATGCAGTCATGGGCGAGTTGAAGAAGTGCCGCGTCCGTGTTGCCATGGGGGCCGCTCAATTTCGGCCCCCCCGCAACGATCACCGGCGCGCCGCACGTCTCCACGACGGAGCGAAACCCGGGGATATCCCCCGTGTAGCGCGTCTTGATGAATTCCGCCCCCGTTTCGACCGCGATGCGCGAGACGTTCCGCGTCTCTTCGACCATGTCCGCGTTTCGCTTCGGGCGAGGGAAGAGATTCGTGCCGAAGTGGTTGTTCAGGTAGCCGGGAGCGAGCACCTCGGCGATCAACGGGATCCCCCAGAGATCCGCATCAGCGGCAGTGCGGCCGAGGCGTTGCAGGGAGGAGGGCTCCTCCGGAATCCCGATGAACGTGAAGACGATCACCGCGTCGGCGCCGAGCCTCAGGGCATCCTCCGGCGTCAGGATCGAATGATAGTCAGTCGGGGCGGTGGCGTACGCAGTGTGACCGCCGTCGATCCTGAGAACGACGCCGAGCTGCCCGAGCACCGGGGCGATGATCCTGAGGACACCCGGGGTCACCAGGACGGCGTCGGCATTCGATCGCGCGATCCGCTCGGTGAGGCGGACGGGATCCTCCAGTCCCGGCACAACGCCGGAGTAGGAGCCGTGATCATACGGGATGATGACAGCACGGGGGTGCTTCCAAATCCTCCGCAAACGTATCGAACGACCTGGGTGGACCGTCATGGTCTTCATTTTCCTGATCCGTGAATGAGGTTAGTGGTTTCCCGGCATCGCCACTTCGAGATACCGACACGGCTGTCCGGCCCTCCGTCCGGCTGGAGGCCGTGCGTGTTCGGGGAGCGCCTGCATCCTACGGCTCGAAAACCCGTTCATCGACACGGAAGCGCCTGATCGCGGCTTCCGCCGGTTCGTAGCAATTGCCGGTCCCGACAGGTATTTTTATCATCCCCTCGCGGACGGTGATGAGCGGTTCGATGATATCATCGATGAACCACCTGGCCGATGACTCAACGTCCGTGGGAAACGCGAAATTCGGCAGCGTCGCCAGGTGGAGGGTCTGCGCCCCGCCGATCCCCAGTTCCGGCATCGTCCCCGCCCAGACGGGCATTCCCACCGAAGCGCACAGGTCATGCACGGCGATCGCGTTTGCGAGCCCGCCGACACGCTGTATCTTGATGTTCACCAGACGGCAACTGTTCATCCGTATCGCACGCCGCACAGCCGCGAGATCCCCCGCCCCCTCGTCCAGGCAGACCGGTGTCCTGATTTTCCCCTGCAGCTCTGCATGTCCCCTGAGATCGTCGCCGGGGAGGGGCTGCTCGATCATCATGAGCCCGAACGCGTCGAGCGACCGGAGGTGCGGAATGTCCTCGCGGGCGTATGCGCCGTTCGCATCGACCATGAGCGGGATGTCTCCGAACCGCTGCCGTATTTCGCCGAGAGGACCGACATCCCAGCCGGGCTGAATCTTGATCTTGACCCTTTTGTAGCCTTCGGCGAGGTACTTCTCGATTGTCGCAATCAGCGCCGGGATCCCATTCGTGATACCGACCTCCAGGCCCGATTCCACGGGCACATTGTACCCGCCGATAAGTTGGTAGAGGGGCTTCCCTGCCGACCTGGCCTCAAGATCCCAGAACGCCGTCTCGAGTCCCGCCCGCGCAAACGAGCTCCCGCCGGTCCGGCGCAGCAGACGGTTGATTGACGCGACGGAGTCCGCCTTTGCTGCGAACGCCGCGGGAATAATCCTGTCCGAAAGGAATTTCCAGACGGAAGCGGGGGTGTCGTCGGAATAATACGAGCCGGCCATCGGAGACGCCTCCCCCATCCCGGCGAGCCCACCGGCATCGACGCGCACGAGGATCCCGTCCTTATCGCTCACCTCACCGTTGCTGATCCGGAACGGCTCGATGAGAGGTATCCGGACGTGTGTCAGTGTGATCCGCTCGACCTTCATCGCCCGCGCACCGGGTTCCGGAGCTCGCCGACCCCCTTTCTCCGGCGGACCATCACGGACCTCTCCCTGATTCCCCATCATTTCTTATCCCCGCGAACCTGCGCGGGGAGGCTCTTGAACATGGTCATCCCGTCCCGACTCCGGAATTCGTGCCCTCCGACTGCAGCGGGGACGAACAGCTGCATGCCACGCCGAAGCGGGGTCCGGCCCCCCTGGTGCACCATCACACCTTCCCCGCGAAGCACGATAAGGAGAAAGTAGCGCCCCTCCGTGTCGCCGGTCAGGCTCCCCCGGACATCGAGGCTCCGCCCCGCGAAGCACTCCGTCGTGTCGTACCCGAGAAGCTCTGATTCCGCGCTCTCCCCTTCGCTGCGGATGACGCGGGGACGGATGAGCAGTTCCCGCCGGACATCCTCCATGGAGTAGACGCGATGGTCGATAACCGAGAGGACGAGAGACTGCTCGAGCCCGAGGAACGATTCCCCGGGACTGAAATGGTAGTTGGGCGCTGACCGTTCGAGCATGATCGAGAAGTCCGTCGGTTCCTGGAGTTCCACCATGAACACCCCCCCGCCGATTGCGTGCGGCAGGCCTGCCCTGACGTAGACGACATCCCCCGCCTTCACGGGGACCCGGTGCATGACGTCGATCATCGACGGGACATCCTGTGCATCCAGCATCGCACGGTAGCGCGCGCGGCTTACCTCTTCCCTGAAGGCTATGAGGACGCAGGGGTCGTCCACATCCGGGCGCGTGTCAAGCACGAACCACGCCTCCGTTTTGCCGAAGCAGCTCCCCAGATGCTCCCCAGCGAATGCCTTCGAAGGGTGTGCGTGGATCATGAGCCGTACAGCGGCATCGAGTATCTTGACGAGCAGCGCCGCATTGGTCCCGTACTCCCGGACATGGGATGGACCGAGCATCTCTTCGGGATGCGTCTCAATCACCTTTTTGAGGGTGACGGGATCACCGGGACCGCAGGCGACAAGCGCGAGACCTTCCCCCGGTGTGTAATGTGACCCCGGGTTCCTCGCCTGGACAGTGGAGCCCACCCAGTCTTCCGGGAATTCCGAATCCTTCCCCTCCGCTTCCCCGTGCAGGAGTCCGATCATCGCCCCTCCCCGGTATATTCGCCAGACCCGGTTGGAGGCGAGGGGAATCGGGGAGCGGACAATATCTGCGAGCGGGATCATGCGGGATTCTCAGCGCCGGAAGCAGACGGTGACAATTCCGATTTCCAGTTTGCCTGCTTGATGAACATCCTGTCGAACGACTTCCGGAGCAATGGGAGCGTCGCGGGGAGATGCGGGTCGGGGCAGCCCGAGGGGGACACGACATGGTATGTCGGTCTCATGATCTGTGGTATTCCTTTATCGGCCGGATCGCCGTTGAAGCACCCACGGCGGAGAGGCTCGATGCCGCCACGGCATTCCCGAGCGCGGCTGCGGCAAACGGGTCCGCACCCGTGATAAGCCCGGCGACGAATCCCGCGACGAACGCATCTCCCGCCCCGGTGGCGTCCACGACACGCCGGACCTTCCGCGCGGGTAACCGCTTCGCCTTCCCGCGCCATGAGAGATAGCAGCCCTCTGCGCCGAGCTTGACGCCGAGGACCCCGGAGCCGCCGGCATCCGCGAGCGCCGCAACGATCCGCTCAGGGGCGGTTTCCCCGGTAATGACGGAAGCCTCATCGTAACTCGGAACAAAGTAGTCCACGTGCGGGAGGAAGGAACGGAGCGTCCTGTCATCGCGCCGGGGAGCGCCCGCGGTGTCGAGGAGCACCGGGATGCCGGTCTTCTGGTGGATCGCCCGGAACAGCCTTCCGAGGTGCCTGTCGCATTCCGGCAGAAGTCCGTAGTACCCGAAAACCAGTATCCTCCCGCGACGGATAACGTCGATGTGTGCAAGCAGGTCTTCGACGCGGAAGTTTGCCATGCACCCGCGCGCGTGGAAGAACGTCCTCTCTCCCTTCCTGTCCACCCCCACGATCGTCGATGACGTCTGTCTGGTGTCGTCGAGCACCAGGCCTGCCGAGGCGATGCCGTGCATCTCAAGCTGGCTCCTGAGGAAACCGCCGAACGTGTCATTCCCCACCCGGGTCACGGCCCCGACCCGGAAACCGAGCTTCGACAGGTCGATCCCCACGTTCGGGACGTTACCGCCCGTCGTCATCGTGATCGAGTTGATCGACTGCAACCCGCCGGGTTTCGGCGACCTTCGCAGGTCGAGGGGACGGCCGATAACGTCCACGACGGAAAGGCCGGCTACTACGGCGTCGAGGTCACGCACTGATGAGGGGGAAGGGAGGGTCATACTATTCCATAGTTGTCAGGTTCCTGAAGTCGGGATCGGGTTTTGTTTCCCGTATGTGACCGAGAGCTTCTGATTTCCCGGAGGAGATCACGCGGCAACCTCCACATACCCGATCGCGTGCGAGATGACGGCGGCCTCTTTCTTCAGGACCGTGACGATCCGCGCGATCGCCTCCACCTTCTTCGTCCGTGCGGACTGGATGCCCGTCATCAGCGCAGCCACAACATTCGCGTTGTGATCGTAAATCGGGACCGAGATGGCGCAGAGATCCGGTTTGTATTCGGCGTCGGCGACCGAGTAGCCGTCCCGAACGATCTCCCTGAGCCGCTTCTTCAGCCTGACTTCGCTCGTGATCGTCTTCGGGGTGTATCTCTTCAGCCCGCTTTGCCCGACGATGCGGTCAAGTGTTTGCATCGGGAGGCCGGCGATGAGCACCTGCCCCGAGGCGGTGGCATGCACAGGGGAGCGGGCCCCCAGGCGGGCGACAATCGACCACGTCTCGGGATTGTCGGCACGATCGATGATGATGACCTCGTGACCGTCCAGGATCGCGAGGTAGTAGCTCTCACGGGTTTCGTGAGCCATCCGTATGAGGTGGGGATGCACGATCGTTTTGAGATCGATCTTTTCGAGTGCCGCGTTCCCCCAGTCGAGGAGTTTCATGCCGAGCCGGAAGATCTTCCTGTCGTGGTCCTGCAGCACGATCGAGTGCTGCTCGAGGGCGGCGAGAATGCGGAACAGCGAGCTTTTCGGAATGCCGGTCTGGCGGCAGACATCCGCCAGCGAGAAACCGCTATGCGAGGCTGCGAGGAGTTCGATCACCCGCACCGCACGGTGGATAGCGGGAACGGAGTATTCCCTGACCATAGGTGCCTTGGTATGACTAATAAAACACTGTTCTATTAGTGATTGATCAGTATACAAAAAAAGGCCCCCCCGCACAAGTCTCCGGAGCGATGAGCGCGTTGCATCAATCGCAGAAAAATGTTTCCCGGACAGACACCTAAACCGGTCCAATTCGTATATTGGACAATGGGTCAGGGAGGGAAAAGTGGATCACAGGAAGCATTCCGCGGAACAGATCGGGGAGTGATCATACGACAATGGCTCTCGCAGGTTCACTCCTTTTCTGGGCTTTCATGCTTGTCACATCCGTTCTATTATTTCCCATCGCCCTGCTCATACGAGTCGTGACGTTCCCCTTCGACAGGCGGCTCGCATTCCTCCACACGTTCTCCTGCTTTTGGGCCTCACTCTACACGTGGTGTAATCCTCTCTGGAGCGTCCGGATCGGCGGGAAGGAGCATATCGACCGGCATGCCGCATACGTCATGGTGTGCAACCACCAATCGCTCGTCGACATACTTGTGCTGTTCCGGCTTTTTGTACACTTCAAATGGGTCTCCAAGTCCGAGAATTTCCGGATCCCGTTCGTCGGCTGGAACATGACGCTCAACCGTTACATAAGGATTGACCGGGGGAGGATCAGGGGAAACCTGAGCATGATGCGCCGGGCGGAAACGGCTCTCGAGGCGGGGAGTTCTGTCATGATATTCCCTGAAGGGACCCGCTCCGCCGGCGGAGCGCTGGGGGAATTCAAGCTGGGAGCGTTCGAGCTCGCGATCAGATCCGGCCGTCCGATACTTCCGATCGTCGTCCACGGCACCGCCGCGGCACTCCCCAGGCGGGGATTCATCCTGCGCGGCAAGCACGCAATCCGCATTCGTGTCCTCGAACCGATCTCCCCACCCTGGGCCCCCGGCGCCGATGCGGAGACGCTCAGGACACTGGCGCACGGGAGGATCGCCGGAGAGCTTGACCGGGAGCCCGGCTGAGGACTCCGGCGAACGAGTTGACTGTTCTTCCGTATTTACTCACATTCACGACGACCATACCTGTGAGGAGAACCATGCAACCCATCTATCTTATCGCCAACGGCGACCTCCGCCTTTCCGCCAACCGGAACTGCGAAGCGGCACAATCCGCCATGGAGCAGCGACTCGCCCGCGCTATCGAAGGGCTCGGCGGTTCCGTCAAGAGGGCGCATCCGTTCGACCCGGCAAAGCAGCACGGGTTTATCGACAGCCAGCACTACGGGATGGAGGTGTTTCGCGGGGTCCCTCCCCGCGCTCCGCTCATAGTCGCCGAAGCCGTCTGGCAATACAGCCATCACGTCCTTGCCGGGCTCATCACACACCGGGGTCCGATCCTGACGGTTGCGAACTGGAGCGGCACGTGGCCGGGACTCGTCGGGATGTTGAATCTCAACGGGTGCCTGACAAAGGCGGGGGTCCGGTACAGCACACTCTGGAGCGAGGACTTCACGGATGCATTTGCGACCGGCGGGTTGAAGAAATGGATGAAGACCGGCACACTCACGCACGACACATCGCACGTGACCCCGTACAACGGAGCGCACGTTCCAGCGGCCGCCGCGGAGGCCGGGAAGGAATTCGCCCGTTCGTTCAGGCAGAAGAAAGCCATCATGGGGGTATTCGACGAAGGGTGCATGGGGATGTACAATGCGATAATCCCCGACGAGCTGCTCCACGCAACCGGCGTCTTCAAGGAGAGGCTGAGCCAGTCGGCGCTGTACGCCAGGATGCTCACCGTAAAAGAGCATGAAGCGCGTGGTGTCTACGAGTGGCTGAAGGACCGCGGCATGACATTCCGCTTCGGAAGACACGAAGCGACCGATCTGACTGAGGCACAGGTGCTGGGGCAATGCCGCATGTACATCGCCGCCCTCCGCCTGGCGCAGGAGTTCCGCTGCGACACGATCGGCATTCAATACCAGCAGGGATTGAAAGATCTCACCCCCTCCTCGGACCTCGCGGAGGGGATGCTCAACAACGTCGAGCGTCCCCCGGTGTTCGATGACGCCGGGGGAGGCGAGCTTTTCAGAGGGGAGGCCCTCCCCCACTTCAACGAGGTGGATGAGTGCGCGGGGCTCGACGCGCTCCTCACGTACAGGCTCTGGAGGTCGCTGGGCCTCCCTCCGGAGAATACGCTTCACGACATCCGCTGGGGGCGGCAGTGCAGCGTTAACGGCACCGACAAGTTCGTCTGGGTCTTCGAGATATCGGGGGCCGTCCCCCCGGCGCATTTTGTGGGCGGCTACCGGAGTGCCGTGGGGGAACGCCAGCCTCCGATGTACTTCCGGCTGGGGGGGAGTTCGATCAAGGGGGTGAGCAAGCCGGGACAGATCGTGTGGAGCCGCGTGTTCCTCGCCGACGGTGCACTCAACTACGACACAGGGCTCGCGGAAGCGGTCTCGCTCCCGGATCCGGAGACCGAGGAACGGTGGAGGTTGACCACTCCCCAGTGGCCGGTCATGCACGCGGTGATGGAGGGGATCAGCAGGGACCAGATGATGGCACGACACAAATCCAACCACATACATGTCGTCTATGCGCCCGACAGGGCGACTGCGCGGAAAGCAATGTTCATACGCGGCGCCGCTATGAAGGAACTCGGGCTGAAAGTCAGCTTCTGCGGAAAAACACGGTGAAACACATTCGGAGTGCCTTCCGCTCCCCCGGCCTCGGGGGAGACAGTACGCTACAATGATACCGCAAACGGGACATGGGAGCGGATCAACGCCGGGCCCGCCGGTGGTTGGTGTGATCACCCGACGGGCGAATCCAGTGACCGGAATGTGGTTTTCTACGGGAACGCCGGGACAAACAGGGCGTGGAAGCCGCAGGCTTCTTCGGTCTGGACTGGGGGATGAAAGAGGGGGAGTTTGTGGTTGGGGCCCGATGGTCGGTCCGGGGAGCCGACTCAGATCTCCTGCGTCTCTCCCTCTCCGGAGAGCGACATGAGCGTATCACTCAGGTCGTGAAGTTCTCCCTGGACATCCCTGAGCCCACACGCAATCATGTGCAGCTGTTCAGCAGTCATCGCGGCCGAGTCCACCGCAAGGGCGGCAACGCCGACCGATTCTGCAACCCGTACGACATCCGCCCGCCTGGACCGGAGCGTCTCGTGAATCCCATCCGCCGAGTTATTCATATAATGGATCCTGTCAGAATGCTACGTTTGTGGAGGAACGGTAGGAGAGGCCTTCAATTGGATAAGCCAATTTGGATTAACTCCTTCGTTCCTAAGACAAATATAGTATTCGACCTAATAAAAGTCAAGCGTCATGGAGTTCCATGTGTCGCTCGTCACCCGGATCGGCAGGATCCCGCTACGCGACCGGGGGAGGCGTGAGCCCCCCCCGGGGAATATCTTGGTTCGCTCGCGATGAAAGAGAGAGTTACTTACCCTTCACGTAGACTTTGTCCCCTTTGGCGGAATAGTAAAACTTCCCGCCTTTGGGCCCCCGGAAGATATTCTGACCGTCCTTCGTCTTGCCGACGATCTTCGCACCGACAAAGTCCTTTACGTAGGTTTTGTCTCCTTTGTCGTTGAGATAGTAGTGTCCCCCTTTGGAGCCTTCAAACACGGTTTTCCCATCGGTCGTCTTGCCGACCGCCGGGTCATCACTCTTCGCAACTTTCTTGTCGTCCCCCCCCTTCGTTGCGGTGGACTTTGCCATCGCGTCCTTCTTCTGCGCCTGCGCGCCCGACTGAACTGCGATGAAGGCTGCGATGAGTATGAGGAACGGAAGGAGTTTCTTCATGATGAACCTTCTATACGTTGTGGGGTTTGATGTGGATTAGTGGAACGGCTCCCTTGCGCAACGGGACTCAGGAGGGAAGGATCCCCACTTCGGCAAGCCGGCGTATCAGATCCTCAGCGCTCCCAGGTTCACAGTGGAAAAGGCAATGGAATGACGCCGGGGGCTCCGCGGACGACCAGTGGGCCGCAGACGCCGTGAGTATGCCGGCGAATGTCTTCAATTCCCCCGGGCTGTTCTTGAGTACCTGATCGGCATTCGTGAGGATCAGGACGAAAGCTTCCGCCGAAAGCCACTCCAGGTCCGTCAGGCAATCTTCGAGGGCATCCCAGTTCCGGCCGAAGTACTGCGGAAAATCGAGACCGCGTGCAAACTCGTCCAGCAGCTCCTCCCTGGTTCCGCAGTGCTTCCCCCGGAGGATACGAACCGCCGCGTGTTTCCGCTGGGGGAGCGTGGCCGCAAACTCCTCTGCCAGGTTACGCGGAACGGGGGCTATGTGCGCCCAATGTGATCCGCGTTTCAGCAGGGACGGCCATGAAAGTGGACTTGTCATTTCGCACCGATCGGGATGAATGTGCGGCATCGGGGAGAGGATTCCCGAATGTAATCGAACAACCCCGAATATGCAACCCGCTTACTCCACCGTCAGCAATTTTGGTGTTTTCGAACGGATTCACTAACTTGGTATTTGGTAGTAAAAAGCAGGCTGAACATCAAGGACTGAAGTACACTCTGAAGGCAACGAAGGAGCGACCGACAATGATCTCACGTGTTCTTCCACTGGCGCTGGCGGCTATGGTGGCCGCAGCGGCACAGGCGCAGCAATCACCTACCCCGTCACTGACGGTTGAACAGGCGGTACAGATCGGGCTCGAAAACAGCAAGATGCTCCGCCAGTCGGCAAGCAAGGTCCTGTACGCCGATGCAAAATCGGCGGAGGTCAATGCCTCGAGCCTCCCGAGCATCAGGGCCACCGGGGCTTATATCCGGGTCTCGGACATACCGCCGTTCAGTATCACTCTGCCGTTCACGATCCCCGGGATCCCCAACTCGTTCGTCCTCTCGCAGACGATACTTGACAACTACAGCCTCCGCGTCGGGATCCAGCAGCCGCTCTTCACCGGATTCAGGCTGGATGCCTCCAAAGACGCGGCGGCAAGAAACGTCGATGCCTCGAGCCAGGACTACGCCAAGGACAAGTCCGATCTCATATTCAACGTGAAGACGGCATACTGGGCGCTCTTCCGTGCCCGGGAGCTGAAGAAGCTCTCCGACGATAACGTCGCCCAGATCACGGCGCACCTCAATGACGTGAAGAATCTGGAGGATCAGGGGCTCGCGACGATCAATGACATGCTCGCAGCAGAGGTGCAACTCTCCAACGGGCAACTGGCGCAGGTCGATGCGAACAACAACGCCCAGATTGCGCTCGTGGCGCTCGACAACACGCTCGGCGTCCCCCTCTCCACCGATATCACGATCGCCTCCCCCGTCGCGGAATCCCCCCGGCAATTTGCATCGCTCGACACTCTCGTCCTGCGCGGGCTTGAGGCCCGTCCCGAGATCAAGGGGATGGATGCGCGCGTGAAGGCGGGAGAAGCGGGGGTCACGGCCGCGAGGGCCGGATGGTGGCCGCAGATCTACCTTTCGGGAAACTACTACTACGCGAATCCGAACCAGCGTTTCCAGCCCGCCCAGATCGCCTGGCAGAACACATGGGACGTCGGGGTAAACGTGTCGCTGGATATCTGGAACTGGGGGACGACGGTGCACCAGACGGATCAGGCTCAGGCGCAGCTCGCACAGACGAAGGAAGCGTTCGGCCAGACGCAGGACGGCGTGACACTCGACATCACGCAGGCGTACCTGACGCTGAAGCAGGCCCGGGAACGGGTGGCGGTCGCAAAGCAGGCGGTGGCCCGCGCGGAAGAAAACCACCGGGTGACGACGCAGCGGTACAAGGAAGGGCTCGTGCTGAACTCGGAGATGATCGATGCGCTCTACTCGCTGACAGCGGCGAAGACCACGTACACACAGTCGCTCGTGGACTTGGAACTGGCACAGGCGAGGCTGGCAAAGGCCGTAGGAGAGTAGGATTGAAAATGGAATATGGCAAATTGAGGATCGAGGATTAATATCTATGAGGAAGGACACACTATGAACAGGACGAGGGCAATAATCGCGGGGGCGGTCCTCCTGGGGATCATCATCCTGGTGCTGCTGAACAACAGGGCCAATATCAGCGCGAAATCGCGCAATGAATTTCAGGGAGCGATACCCGTGACGGTGGCCGAAGCCAGGTCGCAGAAGCTGTCGGAGACGCTGTCGCTCGTGGGAACGATCACCGCGATCAATGACGTTGCGGTCACGGCGGAGGTGGCGGGGAAAGTGACCGCCGTGCTCGCCGGCGTCGGAGACCACGTGAAGGCCGGCGCGCCCATCATTCAGATCGATGACGAGCTCAAGAAGGCGGCGTTCGAACAGGCCGAGGCGAACTATGACAGGGCGAAACGTGATTTCGACCGGTTCAAATCGCTCCGGGCCGAACAGTCCGCCACCGAATCACAGAAGGAAAACGCCTGGACCGGCTTCAAGGTGGCCGAGGCGCAGTACATCGTGGCAAGGCGGCAGCTCCGTGACACGAAGGTCTGCACCCCGATCGCAGGCATCGTGTCCGCACGGAACGTGGAGCCCGGCACCATGGTCAACGACCGCATGGTCGTCGCCAACGTCGTCGACGTCTCACGCCTGAAGGTGAAGCTGAACATCGCCGAAGGGGACGCCTTCAAGCTGAAGACCGGCGACCGGGTCGAAGTCACGACGGACGTCTATCCCGGCACCACGTTCGAGGGGCGGACCACCTCGATCAGCTCGAAGGCCGACGAAGGACACACGTACCCGGTCGAGATTACGATGGAAAACAGCAGGGAGCACCCGCTGAAGGCGGGGATGTTCGGACGCATCTCGTTCGTATCACTCGCACCGACCGAGGTCCTCGCCATACCCCGCGAAGCGCTTGTCGGGAGCATGAAGGATCCGCGTGTCTACGTTGTCGACGGCTCGCTGGCCAGGGTTCGCACGATCGTCGTCAACGGCGAAGCGGGAACCGACCTGATGGTCCTCTCCGGGCTCAGGGCGGGGGAATCGGTCGTCGTGAACGGGCAGAACAATCTCAAGGACTCGGTCGCGGTACAGGTACTGAAGTAGGCTCGCCAGAGGCCGCTCTTTTTCGCACTTCCGAAGGGAGGAGAGGAGAATCAAACCTATGACTCTTCTGCTCGTGGCGTTGCTTGTGACCGGAGGGGGAGCCTCCGCCCCCCGCCGGATGGCAGGGGACGCGGAGTTCGAGCGGCTCGAATATGCCCGCGCGGAAGTAGCGTACGATTCGGCCCGTGCGCTCACACCGGATTCAGCCGGGTACCTCTGGAGGCTCGGCCGGCTGTATGTCTGCATGGGAGACATGGCCGAGCATGATAAGAAGGAAGAGACGTACAGGAAAGCGGTTGCCTATGCCGAGAGGTGCATACGGGCCGACTCGAACATCGCCGCGGGACACACATGGAAAGCGGCGGCGCTCGGCAATATCGCGATGTTTGAAGGGAGCAAGGGGAAGGTCCGGCTCTGCAACGAGATCAAACACGAGCTCGACCGCGCCCTCGCCCTCGATTCGCTTGATGACGTGGCATACTCGATCATGGGATCGTTCTACCTCGCGCTCGGGAAAGTAAGCTGGATCGAACGGCAGCTTGCGTCTCTGTTTCTCGGCTCGCTTCCTGACGGGGGATTTGAAGAAGCGGAGGCAGCGCTCCGCCGGGCAATCGCGATCGCCCCCGGGATGGTCCGGCACCGGTTCGAACTGGCGCTGGTCCTCAAAGAGGAGGGAAAAACGCGGGAGGCGATCGAAGCGTTCCGGGCCGCCTCGGAGCTCCCGACGACCGTTGCGAGCGACCCGCGAACGAAGGAACGGGCCCTCCGGATGGCACAAAAACTCGAAGAAGAATAGGAGACAGGTGGAGGGGATCGTCAGGCGGCCTGGAGTTCGGGGACGGCGACGCCGGCGGGAAGGGCGGGTTGTATTTCCGGAATGGTGATGATGCGGTTCTCGATCGATTCCGGGCCGATGTTGATCAGGTTGAACGCTATCCCCCTGCCGGACCCGAGCAGGGATCCCCCTCCATTGAGGAACTGCGTCCCGTTCCTCCCGTACTCCCCGTTCATATGCACGTGCCCGTGAAGAACGAGTGCGACGCCGCATTCCCTGAAGAGCTGGAAGAGCCTTTTCTTTCCATGCAGCTTCATCGTCCGTCGTTCGATGGCTCCCCAGACGCTGTGAAGCGTCCCCTCGGCGGGGGACGGGTACTTGTGAAAGTGGTGGTGAATCAACACGATCTTCCGCTTGCCGCTCAACTGCGGCGCCTCCAGCAGTTGCCTCAGCCTCCTGTATTGCCCGTCCCCCACATCACCGTTTGATCCGACAGGATTCTTCACCGCCGAATAGCGGGCAATCGAATTAATGCCGAAGAGGACGACGTCCCCCAGGACCTTGGCATACGGAAATGGCTTTGCGTGGGAACCGTACAGGCAACGCTCGAACGCCTCATGGAAGTATCCGCGGAACTCATCCACCTGCGCGCCGTAGTCCGTGTGCCTGCACCGGCGGGGGAACGTGAGTATGTCCTCCGGCATGTGGACGCCGCCGAACACGTCGTGGTTGCCGATGACAAGAGAGAGCTTCTCGGGAGACAGGAGCCCGCTGTTCCTGAAGAGCCCCCGGGCAATCTCGAACTCCCTCCGGTCCGCATCGGCGGCAATATCCCCCGTCACCACCACGTGGTCAACGCGGCGCCGGCTGATTTCCTCCAGGAGCGTTCTCGCGCGTCGCAGGTTGAAGCGCTTGTGTTCCGCACTCAAGTGGAGATCCGAGATGTGGGCGATCGTGAAGGAATCCATCATGCCGCCTTTCTTTTCCGGCTGCGGCCGCCGGATGCGAGATCGACATATCCCGCGAAGAGCCGGTCGAATATCCGCTCCCAGGACTGCCCCGCGGCAAATGACAGGGCGGCGACACCCATCTTCATCCGCTCATCGGGGCGGTCGATCATGAATCCGATCTTTGCAGCAAGATCCACGCCATCGCGCGGCTCGGCGAGCAACCCCGTGGCCCCCGACTTCACGAATCCGTACGCGCCCCCCTCCCGTGCACACACCGGGGGGATCCCGGAGGCCATCGCCTCCAGCGTCACGTTGCCGAAGGTCTCCGTGGTGGAGGGGAACACGAACACGTCGCTCGACGCGTAGGCGGCCGCGAGCGCCGTCCCTCCCAGTTGTCCCAGAAACACCGCGCGTGGCATCAGAGCGGCGAGTTCTTCGCGGACCGGGCCGTCCCCCGCCAGGACGAAGAGCGCGTCACTCCTGCGGGCCATGATGATGCGGTACGCTTCCGCCAGCGTACGGAGGTCCTTTTCCCACACCAGCCGACCGGCATAAAGGAGCACCGTCTTCCCTTCACATCCGTGAAGCTTCCGCCATTCCTCCGATCTGTACACGGGGTTGAACATCCCCGTATCCACGCCGTGCGGCAGGAACTCCGTGGTCTCAAACCCGTGTGCACGGAGTTCCTTCCTGATCGGCTCCGACGGGACGTAGACCCGATCGCAGTCGTTGTACAGGTTCTTCAGGTAGTTCCAGCTGAATGTCTCGAGAGCCTTGATCTTGTAGTACTTGGCGTAGCTCGGGAAATGCGTGTGGTAGGTGGCGACAACCGGGATTCCCGCGCGCCGGGCGTACCGCACAGCCGCGTAGCCGAGAGGGCAGGGACTGTTGATGTGAATGACGTCGGGATCAAATGCGGAAAGCCGGGCTTCGAAGTGCTTCTGCCCGGGGTAGGCGAACCGGTAGTCCCTGTACAGGGGAAACCTGACCGAAGGAACTTCATACATCGGCACCGGCTGAGAGCCGGCGGGAGGAATGATCGGGGAGAAGAATATGCTTTCGATCCCCGTCTCCACGAGAGCATCGGTCAGCCGGTAGAGCACGCGCGTCACGCCGTCGTGCCCCGAGCGCATCGTCCCCGCAAAGTACGCAATACGGAGGCGGGGATGACCGGGCGTGATGTCCATGGGAGGAGCTCCTTGTCTGTTCAGGGGGTTCCTTTCAGTAGTTTCCCGAGACTTCAGTGGATTCATATGAGCTCACCTGGCTTGACGGAGCCCGTGCGTCAGAAATTCTGCAACAAACAGGAGGACACAGAGCGTGAAATAGAATGCGGATTTCATGTTGCACCTCTCCATTGAACGTCTCCAATGTACCTGCCGGATCTTACGTGAGTGTTACGGGAATGTTATCAGTAGGTTAAATGATTCCGGAGCGTTGAGGTTTCTTCATGAATTCGTGATATTGGGGCCCGAAAAGGACACCATGCAAAGACCCGAATTGATATCGCGCATGCTCGATCTCCTCGTGCGACGCATCGCCGCCGGCCTCAAAATTCCGGAACCCGCGCTCAGGATGTTTCAGGCGGCCAACGAGCTGAGCGGGCTGGACCGGAAGACACTTCCGACCGAGCTGATCCCTCTCAACACAATGCAGATTTCGCGCGGGCTGCTGAACTTCACCCTCCTGCAGAGCCTGGAGGGGTGGGTCTTCCCGTACTGGGCGGAGAGACAATACGACCCGTCCGATGCCGGATTCATCCCCCGCTCCCATCTCGGACTTTCGATCAACATCACGCGGAGGAACTGGACTGCGGTCGGGACCCCCTCCTGCAGCGTCGAGCCTGTCGTGGACCCCGCCGGAGCGGTGATGCCCCTGCGAAACCGGTGGACCTCCGAATGCTGGCTGAAGTGCGGCGACGACGTGTACTTTCCTTCACGCTCACGGAACGTGCGCCAGAGCCTGCGGGAAGGTCTTCCCATCGTCGCGACGGCATACGAATGCGGAGAAATTCGGCTGGAGCAGACTGTGTATGTGAACGGGACGACGCTCGTCCAGGAAGTCTCCGTGGCACACACCGGAAATACAATTGAGGATTGCACTCTCGCGTTCGCCATTCGCCCGTTCAACGCGGAAGGGGCATGCCTCGTCCGTGACATCAGGTTCGGCGGGGGGAACAACTCATTTATTCTTGACGGGACGGACCGGTTCATGCTCCCCGGTCCGCCGGATTCGGTCCACTGTTCGAATCACGCAGGGGGAGACTCCGCACGTTCATTCGCGGCAAAGAGTCGGGAGGCCGATCCGTCCACCGGAGCGACATGTCCCGCCGGACTCGCAAACGGTTACGCGGCGTACGCGCTGAAGCTTGCACCGGGGGAAAGCCGGACGTTCCGCGCGACAATAAACCTGGAAACGAATCTCGACGGGAAGGACACCGGGCCCGGGGAACTCCACGAGGCGGAGGCCGCGTGGAAATCCCTTCTCGGTTCCGGCACGGAGATCACGACGCCTGACGAGCACGTGAACACGGTTCTCCGCGCCTCTCTCTCGACGCTCCTGATGCTCACTGACGGCGATTCAATCACACCGGGACCCTGGACATATCACCAGTTCTGGTTCCGCGATGCAGCGGTCATGCTCAGGGCGCTCGATGCATTCGGATTCCACACTCAGACCCGCGCGGTCATACTCGCGTTCCCTTCCAGGCAGGAATCCTCCGGATACTTCCGTTCACAGCAGGGTGAGTGGGATTCGAACGGACAGGCACTCTGGACAGCATGGCAGCACGCCGTCCTCTCTCAGGATACTTCGTTTGCTTCGGGATTGATCGATTCCCTCGGGAAGGGAGCCGGCTGGATTGCACGGAAGCGTCGCGAAGATGGGAACACGGGCATGAGTCCGGGACTCATGCCTGCAGGGCTGAGCGCGGAACACCTGGGTCTCGCCGACAGGTACTTCTGGGACAACTGGTGGTCGGCTGCCGGGCTCCAGGCATATGCCAGGCTCTGCAGGCTCATGGGAAAGAGGGCCGAAGAGCAGAGCACACGGCTGGAATTAGAGGAATACAGAGCAGATATCGAGCGGGCCGTAGCCGCTGTCCGGAGATCGAAGGGAATCGAGGTGATCCCCGCGGGCCCTTCACGGGGTATCGACTGCGGGATGATAGGGTCATGCGCTCCGTGGTACCCGCTCCAGCTGTACCCCCCCGACGACATGCGGATGCGCCGGACACTTGAAACGCTCGCCGAGCGCTATTTTCTCCACGGACTGTTTTTCCAGGAGTTCATACACTCCGGGAAGAACCCTTACCTTACACTGCAGATCGCTCAGGCGTGGCTCTATGCGGGGGACCGGAAGCGGTTCTGGGACATGTTGACAGACGTCGTTCGCCACGCATCCCCCACATTGAACTACCCGGAGGCAATCCATCCTCTGACCGGAGGTGGAACGATGGGAGACGGACACCACGGGTGGGCGGCTGCGGAAGTCGCGCTTGCCCTGCGCAACACTTTTGTCCGGGAGATGTGGACACCGGCGAACGACGTCCCCCTCCTGATTCTCCTCGGAGGATGCCCCCCCGACTGGTTTTCACCGGGACGGAATTTCGCCATCCGGCACGCCCCCGTCCCGGGGGGAGTGATCAGCATCCGGGCCGATGCGACCGAAGAGACGCTTTGTGTGGAGATCGATTACGAGAAACGATCGGAAGGGGGAGCGGAACAGTGGAGTTTACAGATACCCGGGGGAGGGTCCCGCATCGTGGTCAACGGGTCCGCAGCCGCCTCGGTGGCCGTTTCTGATCGTGAGACGTCCATCATGCTCATCCCCGCAGAAGGGCGCACACTTGTTTCGATCGAGCGGCACGCGGAGACACTTCCAGATCACCCCGCAAACCGGTAACCGATCCCGGATTCAGTGACGATCAAAGAAGGGTTCGACGGATCATCTTCAAGCTTCTTCCGCAACTGCCCCACATAGACCCTTGTGTACTGCGATTCTTCCGCGTATGCCGGGCCCCACACCTGTTCGAGGATGTACCGGTGCGTTAGGACTCTCCCGGCATTCCTGACAAAGAGCGCCAGCAGCGCGTACTCCGTCCCCGTCATCTTGACGATCTCCCCTCCGCGTTTGACGACCCGTGCATCGAGATCAATACTCACGGGACCTGCGACGATAGCCCCTTTCTCCTCCGGCCGCTGCCTGTGCCTGATGGCCGCCTTTATCCTGGCAACCAGCTCTCCCTGACGGAACGGCTTTATCAGGTAGTCGTCCGCTCCGGCATTCAGGCAGGCAATCACATCCTGCTCCCCGTTGCGCACGGAGAGAATCAGCACAGGGACTGTTGAGCGGCTGCGTATCTGCTTGAGGACCTCAATGCCGTCCATATCAGGAAGACCGAGATCAAGGACCACGGCTTCCGGCCGGTCGGTGGAGGAGCGGGCAAGGCCCTCCTGGCCGTTTGGGGCCTGGTGGACTCTGAAGCCGCTTGATTCCAGAGTGAGTTGTATGAGACGCCTGATCTGAGGCTCATCCTCGATAACAAGGACCGGAGGTGCGGCAGTGGTAGCGCTCATTGCGGTTCGGGAAGGGGATATTTCTCAAGCGGGAGACGTATCACGAACCGGAGCCCTCCGCCGGCACTGTTCTCGGCTCTGATGGTCCCCCTGTGGGCTTCGACGAACCCCCGTGCGATCGAGAGTCCGAGGCCGGTCCCCCCCGTCTTGCTCCCGGGCACGCGGAAGAACTTGTCAAACACCTTCTCCAGCACATCGGGGGGCAACCCGGGTCCGTTGTCCGCAATGCTGATCTCGCACTCGTTGCCGTCGCCGGACGCACGCACACGGATTTCCGACCCCGCCGGCGTGTACAACGACGCGTTAAGAAGGAGATTCGTGAGGACCTGTTCCATCAGGGCAAAATCGATCTTCACAAGGAGGATATCGGGGGGCGTGTCGATCTCCACCCGATAGCCCGAGAGCTCCGCCGCGGTCTTCCCGACCGCGGAATTGATCAGATCGCGGACATCGCACCAGTCGAGTTTCGGCCTGATGAGTCCCGATTCCAGCCGCGTCATATCCAGCAGGTTTTCCACGAGCCTGTTCAACCGGCCCGCCGCTTCATGGATCTCCCCGATGAGCTCGCGGCGGGTCGCCGGCTGCTCTGAAACCCTTTCGTCGAGGAGATTCTCGGACGTCCCCATGATCGCCGAGAGAGGGATACGCATTTCGTGGGAGATCGAATTGAACAGCGTCTTGTAGAGCCGCTCCGATTCCTCGACGACGACCGCCTTCTTCGTGATCTCGTTCAGCGTCTCCCGTTCGATCGCGGAGGCGACCTGGCGTATGAAATTCTCGAGAAGCGTCTCCTGATCGATCGAGAGCTTTGTCTCTCCCTTGAGCCTGACGCCGAGGACCCCGAGGGGATAGCGCGGACCGGACATGGGGTAATACGTGGCTGTCGCGGAGGGGAGCGTATCGGTGAACCTCCCCGCCTGCTTCTCGTTCCAGTATACCCATGCAGCGACCCCGAGGTCTTTCTCGCTGACCGCCAGAGTGCTCGCAGGGTGAGGAGCGGTAAAAATGTCGCCATCGGTCTGTCCGAGACAGAGAACGACGTCGGCGTTGAAGAATTTTTTGATGTTGGCGATCGCCGCCTCGGCGACGGCATCCTTGGTCCGCGCGAGCGAAAGGTCCCTCGAGAGCGTGTAGAGGGCGACCGCCCGTTCTTCCCTGAGCCGGACTGCCCGCTCCTGCGCGCGCTTCCTCGAGGAGAGCACACCCAGGACAAGCGCGATGCAGAAATACATAAGCAGCATCAATATGTCCGGAACACGGCTGACGGAAAACGTGAAGACGGGGGGGATGAACAGGTAGTCCCACGCAATTGCGCTCAACGCGGCCGCCAGCAGAACAGGACCCATCCCGAACCGGAGCGGGAGGAGTGCGACGGTGAAGAGGAGGACAAGCGAGACCGTCTGGTATTCTATGATGTTGGCGAAGGGGAAGCACGCCGCGGCGACGAGGAGCGGTATGACGCCCGCACCGAGGTACTGGCGCACGCCCGAATGGGCCTCCAGCAGGCTCGCGAGGCGCCTCTCGGGCTTCGTCTCACCCTCCCCTCCGATCACGTGCACATCCAGATCGCCGCTCTTATTGATCAGCTCCTGGAGGAGCCTCGCCGACTTCTGAAATGTCCCCTGCCGGGGCTTGCCGATCAGGATCTGTGTGCAGTTTTCCTGACGGGCGACACGTATGAGCGCGTCGCCGACGTTCTCATCCGCGGTCGAGACAATCTCGGCCCCCAGTTCTCGCGCCAGCTTTATGTTCTTCGCCAGGAGGTCGTTTTCGACGGCGCTGGGGGTTGCAGACGACTCGACATGCACGGCCACCCAGGAGGCATCCTGAGTGAAGGCCATCCTTCGCGCCCACCGTATGAGGTGAACCGAATGGGGGCTCCCGCTCATCCCCACAAGCAGGCGCTGGCCGGATTTCCACGGCCCCTGGATCCTGTTCGTCCGCATGTAGTCGCGGAGCTGCCGGTCGACGCGCTCCGCGGTGAGACGGAGGGACATCTCGCGCAGGGCGGTGAGGTTCCCCATGCGGAAAAAGCTCTCGATCGCGCGCTTCGAACGGTCGGGCGTATAGACTTTCCCCTCGGCAAGCCGGGCAAGGAGCTCGTCGGGAGATATGTCGATCAGCTCGACTTCATCGGCACGCTCGAGGATCGAATCGGGGACCGTCTCGCGCACGATCGATCCGGTGATCTGCGCCACCGCGTCGGCCCTGCTCTCGATGTGCTGGACATTGAGGGTCGCGTAGACGTCGATCCCGCTGTCGAGGAGCTCCAGAACGTCCTTGTAGCGTTTCGTATGCCTGGATCCCGGCGCATTTGAATGTGCGAGCTCGTCGACGAGGACCAGTTTCGGCTTGCGGGCGAGTATCCCATCCAGGTCCATTTCCTGGATCTGCGTTCCCTTGTACTCGACAGTTTTCCGGGGGAGGATGGTGAGGCCTTCCAGGAGTGCCTCGGTCTCCCGGCGACCGTGCGTTTCCACGACCCCCACGACCACATCAATACCGTGGGCCTTCGCGTCGTGGGCCCCCTTGAGCATGTCGTATGTCTTCCCCACGCCGGCGGACATGCCGAAGAATATCTTCAGCTTCGCCTTTGACTTGTTCTCCTCCGCCCGCTTGATAGCATGCAGCAGGGCATCGGGATCGGGGCGATTGTCTTCGGGAGAACCCATGGGAGAATTAATTTCTATCTGTCAGAGAGAGGGGCAGCGACGGGCCCCGGGTGGACGCGTCGCACGCGCACTGATCAACGACCTTCGTGGGGTTTAGAACGTAGAATAGAGAAAAAGTCGGGAATATTCAAGGCCAGTGCAGAAGGGCTGCGATGCGGTCCTCCTCGATTCTCTCTGCCCAGTATCCCTTGATCACGGACCCTTTGAGAACGCGCACGAGGGCCCGTGTTTCTCCCTCGATGCCTATGACCTTCACGAGAGCGACCACTTTCCGGGGACTCTGGAGCCGCCGGGTGAGGTCGCCAAGGATCCTGATCGGGCGCACGATCTCGAATATCTCCCCCGCGGCCAGGTGCGTCCCCGGGGGAAACATGAGGCATGTCCGTTTGAGGCTGACGTCGATCAGAGGAAGCTCGTGGAGCGGTCCCCCTCCGCGGAGTATGAACCGACCAATTCTCAGCGCCCTCGAGCGACCGGACTCTCGCCGGGGGATGGGAGGAACGAACAGACGGATACGCGGAGGATCATGAGATTCCTTCGCGGTCGGTTCCCGGTTGCCCTCGGGAAGAGGCCGGGATGCAATGATGCGGAACTGCGAAGTGCGAGACTCCATAACCTACCTCACCTGCTTTGACCGGACGAGGCACGCGCGTATGATGTTCGTCCCGGTCTTGCTCTGGATAGGACCGACGCCGTTGGATATCCCAGACGGCGGATTGTACTCCTTCGGAGACTTTCAGCTCGTTCAGAACATCGCCACAATTCCCACCAGAATCGTCATCTGACCGTTCTCTGTGTTCACGTTTGCGCCTTTGTCAAAGATCGGCGAATTTGCGTAGTCGTATCGCGCCTCTCCCCGGAGAAGGAGGGCATCTACAAATTTGTACTCATATGTTGCAGTCACTTCTTTCACATTGAGCCCGGAAACTCCCAGCCCGGTTGCATATCCCCGGGGATCGTCGAATATCTCCCCCCGCAGGGCCACCGCAGACTTTGCGTTAAAAGCATACCGCCCGTACACAGCCGCACCCTTCCAGGTATACAAACCGCTGATCAGAGTTTCGTCGCCGTAATCTGCATTAAGTGTTAACGCGAATGCGTCCGTCACATTTTGAGTCACGATAAGATCAAAAACCTTTTTCTTTCCCACATCAACGCCGGTGGGCTGTTCAAACCCGTCCATCACATTCAGGATCAATCCTGTCGAACCGGTGGGGGAGTAACTCACCGCGAGTCCGAGCGATTTCTCGGCGTTGTTATCGATGTTGGAGTTCCAGCCGTTTACAATGTGAACGGCAACGGTGAAATTGTCCGCGAACGGGTATGTCAGCCTCAACCCCGTGTGGTAGTACGGAATCGCCCATGCAAACAGGAGTGACCGGCTGTAGTTCCAGTTGTCCTTTGATTCGATGACTTCATACCCCATATGCGTTACAAATTTGCCAGCGTCCGCAGTTAATCCATTGCCGACAGGGATCACACCTGTAAGGTACGCCTGCTGAATGTTCGTCAGCGTGCTGTAGGGTGTAGTCCCGTACGGGACGATTCCCTGCACAACGTCGTTTGCGGTGCCAAAATCGACGTCCATTCGGAACCCAACGGGTTGAGCCTTTTTTTGCAGGACAATCTCGGCCAGACTGAGATTGATCTGGTTCTCCGGGATGTCAAAATTCCTCAGCTTGTTTGCGCGGGAAGCCGGGTCTGCGAGATTCTTGCTATAGTAGACATCGACGAATCCGCTCACGGAAACCGCCTGGCTCGAGTCCTTCGATTGACCCAGGGCGAATTGCGCCGCAAAGAGGGTACATGTAACCAGTACTCCGGCATTGCGAACCGGTGTGGAACCGAGGATGATCACAAAATGATCCCTTCAGAAGTGATTGGAGCGTTCATGCCCATCCGAGCGCGGACATGAGCATGTCGATGAGCTTTATACCCAGGAACGGCGCAATCAGGCCACCGAACCCGTAGATGAACAGGTGACGTCGCAGAAGCTGCACGGCGCTCATCGGGCGGTATTTCACCCCCCGCAGCGCAAGGGGTATCAGCGCCACGATGATCAGCGCATTGAATATGACGGCGGAAAGTATCGCGCTTTCGGGGGAGGCGAGCTTCATGATATTCAGCGCGTTCAACGCAGGGTATGTCGTCGCGAACGCCGCTGGGATGATGGCAAAGTACTTCGCCACGTCGTTGGCGATGCTGAACGTCGTCAGCGTGCCGCGCGTCATGAGGAGCTGTTTCCCGATCTCCACGATCTCCATGAGCTTCGTCGGATTGCTGTCCAGGTCGATCATGTTCGCGGCCTCGCGGGCGGACTGCGTCCCCGTGTTCATCGCGACGGCGACGTCCGCCTGCGCAAGCGCGGGTGCGTCGTTCGTCCCGTCACCCGTCATGGCGACCAGGCGCCCCCCCTTCTGATATTCGCGTATCAGCCGGAGCTTGTCTTCCGGCTTCGCCTCCGCGAGGAAATCGTCGACCCCGGCTTCGGCTGCTATTGCCGTCGCAGTGAGCTGGTTATCCCCCGTGATCATGATGGTCCGTATCCCCATCGCTCGAAGGTGGGCGAATCGCTCCTTGATCCCCCCCTTGACGATGTCCTTGAGGTGTATGACGCCGAGGACTTCCGCGTTCTCCGCCACGACGAGAGGTGTCCCCCCACTCCGGCTGATATCCTGGACGATCTGCTGGACCGCCGGAGGGAATGTCCCCCCCTCTGCTTCGACGAAACCCCGGATGGCTTCTGAAGCGCCTTTGCGAATGATCCTCCTGAAAGCCGCATTGTCTGCCTGTATGTCGGCGCCGCTCATGCGCGTCTGTGCGCTGAAAGGAACAAAGTGCGCCGAGATCTCACGGACCTCCCTCCCCCTGAGCCCGTATTGCTCCTTGGCAAGGACGGCGATGGACCTCCCTTCGGGGGTTTCGTCCGCCATGGAGGACAGTTGTGCGGCATCCGCAAGGCGTTCTTTCGCCACTCCGGGAGCAGGGACAAATTCC
>Ga0182011_10000065_pt1 | contig 80608 bp, 74 predicted proteins | sample 711E1DmetaG_FD_120481 | JGI IMG/M metagenome (GOLD analysis project Ga0182011, IMG submission 120481) | Permafrost microbial communities from Stordalen Mire, Sweden - 711E1D metaG | ecosystem: Environmental > Terrestrial > Soil > Wetlands > Permafrost | place: Sweden: Stordalen | collected...
GTTTTCTTCCTTTATAATATTATTATAATGTTTTTTCAGCTTATTTTCGGGTTTAGATACTAAATCAATTAATATGGGTCTTCTTACATAATAAAATGGAATGGAATATTCATAATCTCCTTTTCCCATAATATTTCGAGCCTTGATTCCGGTCATTTCCTCAATGGCATGATTCCAGGTTATTACTTTACCTTGATCATCAATTGCGAAGGTTGCATCAGGTAAAAAATCAATAATTTCAGATAAACGTTTTTCTGATTCTTTTAATGAATTTTCAGCCGTTTTTTCTTCCGTTATATCACTAGCTATTCCCAAAATTGAGCAAATGTTTTCATCTTTCATTATCGCGCTTAAATGTATTAATACCCAATGAATATTGCCTTCTTTATCTATGAATTGGGATTGAAAAGGATTTACAGATTCTCCCCTCAATAAACTGTTAATTTTTTCTAAATGAAATGAAAGATCTTCTTTGGGTATAATTTCCAATTCCGAAAAGTTTTTGCCAATTAAGTCCTCTTTAGATAAACCAGATATAACTGTTGTAGCATCATTTACATCCTGAATTATTCCATCCATTCCTAAAAGAATGGTATAATCTGGATCTGCATCAAAAAGCGTTCTGTACTTCTTTTCATTCTCTTTTAATGAATTTTTAATTCTTCTAAGTTCATTTATATCACGTATTATTGACATAACAGCTGGTTTACCATTCCAAATGGTTTTTGCTGATGTAATTTGAATTGGAACAACTTTATTATTTTTTCTCATTATGCGAGTTTCATATGTATCATAGATAGCTGGAAGAGATTTACCACTGATTCTTGCTTTATATCCTTTCATCAAATTTCTTAACTCATCAGGATGCGCTAAATCTTCAATACTCGTCTTGAGAAGTTCTTCCTTACTGTAACCAAATATATCGACAGCTCGTGGGTTAACATAGACATGAGACCCCTTATCAGCTGCAATAAGGATTCCATCATTAGCATTTTCAGCTATTGCTCTAAAATTTTCTTCACTTCCACTTAAAGCTTCTTCTGCCAGTTTACGTTTTGTTATATCTTGTGTGGTTCCAAACATTGATTTATGCTCGCCTTTTTCATTGTACACGACTTCTCCTTCATCATGAATGTAACGAACTGAACCATCTGGTCTAATAATTTTATAATCCATACTATAAGGAGCATCTTCATTGATAGCGGCGTTAACAGCCTCCTGGAAACGTATTAATTCTTCAGGTGAGAAAATGCTGGTAACTTCTTCAAGATTTACAGGAGTATTTATAGGAAAACCTAGTATCTTATACATTTCCTCTGACCATTGAAGGTCATTAGTAGCTAAGTTGTTTTCCCAACTACCAATCTTAGCCACCCTTTGAGCTCGAATAAGATCCTCATTTATCTTATTTAACTGTAATTCCATTTCATGCTTAACTAAAGCTAGATCAATGATGTTTTTTAATTCAATTTTATTAAATGGTTTTTTTAAGTAACCATAAGGTGCAGAGATCTTTGCTCGCTCAACCAAGCTATCGTCAGTGTGGGCGGTAAGGTAAACTACGGGTATATCAAAATATTCTTTAATTTTTTTTGCAGTTTCAATACCATCTAGTTTACCAATTAAAATAATATCCATTAAAACTAAATCAGGTTTAAATTGAGCTATTTTTTCAAGAGCATCTTCACCTGAAGATGAAATCCCTACAACATCATAATTAAATGATTTTAAAGATTGTTCAACTCCCATGGCCTCAATAGATTCATCCTCAACAACCAAAATCTTATAATTAGACATTCATTTTTCACTTCACCAATCATGAGAATTTTTAAAATATGCATAAATAATCACAATTCACAATTCAATAATAATAATATATATAGGACATATATATAAAAACCATTATCTTTGTTTAGAATAAAGATGGTTAATTTGAGTCAAATTAAATAAGAATAAGATTATTCGAAGAGTAAAAATTGAAAACGAATTAAGTTTAAGAAGGGTGTATAGAAATGAAATCGAGGAAAGCAGACTTGATAAGTATAGATACATCCAGAAATAATTAATATTCTTAAAAGTCTATACTCATTAAGTTCAGACAGTAAAAATAATGAGTAATCCAAATAAAGGAACAGGAAAATCGTATAAAAAAAAAATAAATTTTGAGTTTATATTATAGTCAACAAAAAAATTTTATATTTTTTTTTGTTTTCATTTTAAAGTCCCCATCCCTTTAGCTACACGGCTCCCTAAATCAGCATCAGCTTTAGTTAAATTACTAACCATTAATTCTTGTATTGGTTTATCTGCATTTCCCAGAGAATCAACAATATTGTCAACTAAATGATCCTGATCAACTTTTCCAAGAGAACGGTATCTTTGACCTGCCTGATCGAAATTATTTGTTAATTTAATTTTTTGACGTTTTAAAACCCCTTCAATACGTTGATCATCAGTGGGAGTGACTGATGCCTCCCTAGGCATACCATCTGACAGAGTATTAGGTTCATAATTAACTGTTCCCCCTCCATAAGGAGCGTATTGCATAGGTCCATCACGTTGATTATTGTTAACCTCAGCTAATGGGCGGTTAATTGGTAATTGTAGATAATTAGGTCCCACCCGATATCTTTGAGTATCTGCATAGGAGAAAGTTCTACCCTGTAAAAGTTTATCTGCTGAAAAATCAATTCCAGGTACTATTGACGAAGGTGAGAAAGCTGCTTGTTCTACTTCAGCGAAGTAATTTTCCGGGTTACGGTTCAGCACCATCTTTCCCACAGGTACAAGCGGGAACTTCTCCTCAGGCCAGGTTTTAGTGGCATCCAATGGATCAAAGCTTTGACTAAATTCTTCACTTATTTCCATCATCTGCACATTCAATTCGTATTCTACTGTTTCTCCTGATGCAATAGTATCATAAAGATCCCTGGTAGCGATGTCCGGATCTTCACCTGCTAGAAGGTTTGCTTCATGCCGATCTATGGTTTCCACTCCTAATTTAGGTTTCCAATGATACTTAATATAAACTGCTTTTCCTTCATGGTTAACCCATTTATACGTGTTTACACCAAAACCTTCCATTTTACGATAGCTTTTAACGGTTCCCCTATCGGAGAAAAGCCAAGTTATCAAGTGAATTGATTCGGGAGTTAAGGAGATGAAATCCCAAAAACGACTGTTTGCTGATGAACTGGTTGGTATATTAGTATCCGGCACTGGTTTAAAGGCCTGCACCATATCCGGGAATTTAATGGCATCTCTAATAAAGAATACTGGTAGGTTGTTACCCACTAGATCATAATTACCCTCTTCGGTGTAAAACTTTACAGCAAAACCTCGTGGATCTCTAACCGTGTCTGCTGAACCTCTAGCACCCACTACTGTGGAAAATCTGACGAAAACTGGAGTTTGTTTATCAGGATCTTGAAGGAATTGAGCATAGGTGTACTTTTCCATACTATGGTAAACTTGGAAATATCCATGAGCACCAGCTCCCCGGGCGTGAACAACACGTTCAGGAATCCTCTCCCGATCAAAGTTTGAGAGCTTTTCAATTAACTGTACATCCTGTAGCAAAGTTGGTCCGCGTTCACCGACGGTAAGTGAATTTTGATTGTCGGTAACTGGAACCCCCTGATTGGTTGTAAGTTTTTTATCTTTCACGATATCATATCCTACTCTTTTTTTTGATTCAAAAATATAACATTCGATCTGGTTCTATATAGAACTTAGTTCTATATAAATTTTTCTTCGATAACTTTTTATCCAATTCAGGATAAATTTATTTCATGGAAAGACTGTTAATGGATAAAAAAATTAAAATCACACCACAACGGTTGGAATTAACTAGAATACTAAAAGAATTTAAAGACACTCACCCCTCGTTTAATGAAATATATAAGGCTATGAAAGCCACACATCCCAGTGTAAGCCGTTCTACAGTATATGAAAATCTGAAATTATTCGTTGAATTAGATATTATTCAGAGCTTCCATTATAAAGGTGAAATCCACTACGAAATGAACCTGGAGCCCCATGTAAACTTAGCTGAATCCAGTGGAATAATAAGAGATATTAAAAACCATGAAATCAGGGAACACTTGGAAGATATTGAAAGGATCTTAAGGGAGAAGGAGAATATAAAAATTAAAACTTTATTAGTCCTAGTAGAGTGAAATCCTAAACTTTAAATTAAAGTTTTAGAAGGGTAAAGAAAAAATTTTCTTTAGAACACTATATAGAGGATATTTGAACTAATATGCAGAAGCGTAAATCAGCTATCCAATTAAAGTTATATTTAAGGAGGTTCATGCCTTATGGATTCTAAAAAAGTTGTTAAATCATTGTTAAATGTAAAAACAGACATTCCTTTCTCAGATAAAAGGGAAGATCCATCTGTAATTGATCCTACAGGACATATAAAAATAGTATTCAGTGAAGATTTAGATATGAGTACTGTTCTAGATGGGATAAAACTTTATAAAGTTAAATCTGATTGGAAAGAAGTAGAAGTAAATGTTATAATAAATATTGATGAGAATTCACGATCTATTCTTTATATTAAATTTGATAATACAAAATTTGCGGAAGGTGAAGAATATAAACTTTCCATAAATAACAAATTGAAATCTTTAAGTGGAGCATCTTTAAAAGAAGAATTTACAAATTATTTTGCTGTGAATTATTCATTTAATGTAGATTCAGAGGGTATTTTAGGTTTAAATAATACAAGAACATTGATAGTGTGTATAAGTGACATCCATTTAGGTGCAAACAGCAGCTATGCTGAAATTAACCGGAACCGAGAAGCTTTAGTTAATTTCTTAAATCAAGTTCGAATATCACCAAATATAAAAGAATTGGTTATAGCCGGTGATTTAGTTGATGAATGGTTTGTTCCAATGAATTTAGATACATTTAAAGGAAAAACACAGTTAGACTTCGTAAAATCCGTAGCTTCTAACAATAAACCAGTAATAGATGCTTTTAACAATATAATAGAAGATGGCATAGTAAAGGTGACATATGTACCTGGAAATCACGATTTATTGATAAATTCCAAGGATATTCAAAGTATTATCCCTGGAGTATCTGAAGCTCGTGATGTTAAAGGTTTGGGAGCATATACTCCTGAAGATTTTCCGGAAATAATTATTGAACATGGACATAGATATAATTTTTATTGCGCCCCTGATCCTTCAAACCGATCTATAACCCAAACAGACTCCATATTACCTCCAGGATATTTCTTTACAAGAATAGCAACCAGTTCAGTTATTCAGGGTCACCTTAAAAGAGATATTTCCTTACCTTCCGTTAATAAAAATGAACTTGGAGAGGATCAATATCATTATTTCCTTTATTGGAATGTTTGGAAAGGTCTTATCACCGATTTCCCTGTAAAAGAAGAACTTAACGAAAAGGTCATAAACACGGGTATAGATGGATTCACTGATTTTTATGCAATAAATGATATTTTACCCTATCAAAACCCAGAAAATAATTATATTGATCTCAATTTATATAAAGGAATTATTGAAACATGGGATGAAAGGCAAAATAAAAACTTAGTTCCTATCAAAATTCCCATCGAAGAAGCAATCACAAAGGGAACTTTGGCAAGTCATTTAGATGATCAATCAAGTAACCAATACTTCGATAATCCTGATTCTGATAAGAAAATTGTTATATTTGGACATTCCCATGAGGCACGAGTCATAAAGTCCTTCAATAAAAAACAAGAAAAAAACATCTACGTAAATTCAGGTACATGGATAGATAAAAATAAATATCCTACAATGACATTCGTAGTCATTATACCACAAAAAAGCAAAGATTCAGCTCCAGCTTATGTAAATCTTTATCAATATTCTCCAAGTGGAGATATTAAAAAATTAGATTCACAAGCACTCACAAATCTAAAATAAATTTTTTTTTAAATTTGAAATTGTACTGCGTTATATATGGCTATAACGAAGTTAAATATAAAAATATTTCGATGAAAATTAAACGAAAAAACTAATTCTTGCCTCAAAAAAATTCGAGAAATGACTATTTATTGATTAATTGGGCTATATGTGATGAGATATTTATATTTACATTTACTAGTTTTTAAAAATTAAATTTAAAAACTAATTCTTATGGCTTTTTTATTCTAACATTAAATTCTTTACCACAGGTGCCTATTATAAAATTTAAACTGTAAAAAAATTCTAAATTCTTAATTTCCTTCAAATTTTTCTTCGGTGAAAATGATATTAAAAGTAGTTCCGGATGTATTTTTTAATTCCATTTTTCCGTCGATTTGTTCTGTTAGGATAGTTACTAATCTCAATCCTAATGAATCTGTGTTTTTATAGTCTATATCTTTGGGGAATCCTATACCATTATCTTTAACTTGTAAATGGTATGTATCTTCTTGTGTGTGGAATTTTATAGTGATTTCTCCACTTTCACCTGGTGGAAATGCATGTTTTAAACTATTAGTTACTAATTCATTAATAATTAATCCTAAGGGTATTGATGTGTTAATGTCTAACTTAATATCATCTATATCTACATTTAATTTGATAAGACTAGCATCGATTACATAAGTGTGATAAAGGTCATTTGCCAATGTGCGGATGTAATCACCGAAGTCAATTCTTTTAAGATCGGTGGATTGATATAATCGTTCATGTATAAGTGCCATGGATCTTGCACGGCTCTGGCTTTCCTTGAAAATAGTTTTAGACTCTTCGTCTTTAATATAATCAGACTGTAAGCCTAACAAGCTAGATATGATCATTAGATTATTTTTCACACGATGATGAATCTCTTTTAGAAGCGTTTCTTTTTCATTGAGAGAGTTTTCTAGTTGAGTTTCTATTTTTTTACGTTCAGTAACATCACGAATAATAGAAGTTATGTATATGTTACCTTTGGAACCCCAAGTGGAGATGGAAATTTCAAAAGGAAATTCAGTACCATCCTTTTTTAATCCAAAAGTTTCAAATGTTTTTCCATCAAGTTCATAATTACCAGTTAACTTAAATCTCTCCATTTTATCTAGAAAATTTTGTTTATATCTATCTGGCATTAACATAGTAACGTTTTTGTCTTTTATTTCATCAATTTCGTAACCAAAAATTTTTTTTAAGCTAGAATTAAATAAAACAATCTTACCATCAGTATCTGTAGTGATAATTCCATCTACAGCTGAATCTGCAACTGAACGAAACTTTTCCTCACTTTCAAGGAGTTTAATATCTTTTTGTTGGATTTCTTCGCTTAAGATTGCAACCACAATTCCTACAGTCATAAATACCAGAACCCTAATAAGATCTTCATACAATGGATAAGATATTTTAGGTGCTAAAAAGTCACTTGAAATCAATAAAATTGATAAAAATATTGGAATTATTAAACCTTTCCTTCTCCACCAAAGCGCTGCTAAAATGATGGGGAAATAAAAAAAGTGAGTAAAAATAACACCCTCACTCAGTACAAAATGAAAATAATATGTCAAAAATGCAGCCGTAAATAATAGAATCAAGATTATAACAATCCTATACGATTCCCTTTCTAAAATCAATTTATTCTCCATTATTTTCCTCAGTTATAAAAATTTTTATGTATAAGTTTAAGGATTACAGTTTTAATAAAAATTTTTTATTTAATTATGTAAAAGCACAATCAAACGTATTTTTATTTAATTCTTAAAATTTATTAATAAATAAATTAATTAAATATGAAAATTTTGTTCGCTAATTTCTTTAAGGTATACCATCAATCAATAAATGATGTACGAAGTAAATCTTAAATTAATCTATATATATTTTCATAATTTGTAAAAACCAGTGTATTTAGGTCGTATGGTATATATAAGATACGTTATATTCAATAAAGTTTCATAAAGTTTATTAATTGATTGTAAATGAGAAATTCTGAACTGTACAAGTGATACGTAGTTACTTAAAATAAATTTTAATTTTTATTGTTTAAATTTTATTTGTATTATATACCAGATTTTTTAAATTGTCTACAGATTACCATTTAATGCGAACTCTAATATTATAATAAAAATGGATATGTTACTCTAATTTAACACCTTGTGTTACTGGTAGATGCCGCAACCAGCCGAGGTCGCTTTGGTAGAGCATTCTTATATCTTTAATTCCTAATCGGATCATGGCTAATCTTTCTATTCCCAGACCAAATGCTGCTACGGGAGTCTCAACTCCTAATGGTTCTAAAACTTCGGGTCGGAACATGCCTGATCCCCCCAATTCTATCCATGACTCCTTCTCAGGAAGATATACTTCACATTCAGTCGATAAATATGTGTAAGGGAAGTATGCGGGTCTGAATCTTACTTTAAAACCTAGTTTACGGTAGAATTCCTTTAAAATACCGAGTAAATTCTGGAAGTTAATATTTTCAGCAGCGACTATACCCTCAACTTGGTGGAATTCGGGTAAATGTTTATAAGTGATTGTTTCTCGTCGGAATACTCTGCCTACACTGAACATTTTAAGTGGAGGCTTATTATCCTGCAGGAATCGTGCCGATACACAGGTAGTGTGCGTACGCAGCACTGATTGTCGAGCCACTTCCTCATCCCAGGGATAACCCCATCCCTCAGAGCCAGTATCACCACCATCAGTGTGAACCCGGGAAACTCTCCTTACGAGTTCATCTCCAGGTAATTTAGTGATCATTGGTGTTTTAATATAGAAGGTATCCTGCATCTCCCTGGCGGCGTGATCCTGTGGCTGGAATAGACAATCGAAATTCCAGAATGCTGATTCTAGGATAGTTCCCTTAGATTCTGTGAACCCTAATTTAATAAATATACTCCTTACTTCTTCAATAATCCGTTGTAAAGGATGGATTTTACCAGGATAAACCTCAGGATACTCCGCATTTACATCATATCCTCTATATTCCAGTGACTTCCAAGAACCTGTCTTCAAATGTTCATGAGTTAATTGAGTGGCTTCCTCTTTGATTTCAAAACCAATATCTAATATTTCCTTTCCTTTAGGTGTGATTTTGAATGTATAACTTGATTCTTCTCGGATTTTTATGATGCCCTTTCTCTTCTTCAATAATTCAAATCCTTTTTTAAAGTTTGATGATAAATCTGAAACTAGTAATCTCTCTTCAAGTAGTAGAGCATCCAATAATAGTTCATCGGGATACTTAGTATTTAATGCTTCTTCACCCTCACGGGTTAATTTAATATTTCCTTTATCCATTATAGCCCATTTTTTACGCATTAACCATCCGATACCTATTTTAACATCTTCTGGATTAATACCTGATTTTTGGGTTATATCCGTCATAGATAAGCATTTATAATCTTTTAATGAATTTAATATTCTCCGCTCAGGTAATCCTTCTTTAGCATAATTTTCTCCATCAAGTGATAAACTTATAAATTTATGGACATTTTTCTTGACTTTTATGATGTCTTTTGAAGCTAGTGCACCTGCAGCACTCATCACTTGTTTAATATCAAGGTTTTGAGATTTTGAAGTTTTATCTGGTGTAGTTATGCCACCTGAATCATCAATTGCTTTCAATACTTTTTTTTCGTAGATGTGTAACTCGTTAATTATACTTTGAAGCATATTTATTACCCCATAAAAAATTTTATGGATATTATGTAATTAAAATTTTTTTTAATATCGATTCCTCTATAAACGCCACCATAATTGATGATGCGGTTAAATCTGCAGTTGTTCCCGGATTTAGGTTCTTTGATATAAGTGTTTGATCAAAATCCTCTAGTAAAGTATAACCATCATCCTTTAATATTCCACCATTATCCAGTATATTTCTAGCGTTATTTGAAACTTCCATCGCTACATCCACTCCATATTTACGGGATATGAGGGTATCAGGCACTTCTGAGAGAATGGTGAGAAAAGTTTGAATGGTGGCTTTATTCATTCCAAAATTCATTTTAGTATCTTTAAATATGGGAAACCCTAATTCAAAAGTCACGGGCATCCGGTTTGTGAGTTCAAATGATAACCTATCCCATTCGGAGGATATATCAAGCACTTGGAACATGTTAATATTATTTTCAATTAGATCCTCTTTTGCCTCCTCACTTCCTACATCTAATTCATCTCTCTCACCCATACCACCAGCATTAGCTATATTAATAGAATCATAAAGATTTATCGCGTCCATTGGTGTAGTGGCTCTCATAATGTTATCTATATTATTTCTGAGCTCCAGGAAATTATCACTCATACCTGCAGCTGCGGATAACGGTGTTAAAAGCATTATTATACCCAGATTAGTATTATTAGCGATCCATTTATTAGTTTCTAATACAGCTTCCTTAATTAATTCCCCTAATTCAATTTTATATAATGAATCCGACTCGTCTTTATATTTCACGCCTTTATTTGCGGCTTTCTTCATTACATCTCCAATGACAATCCCACTTATAAGGAAATCTTCAAAGACCATATCCGTAAAATTCTGGGTGCGATGGACATTCCCTGGCTTAGGATAACCACTAACCTCTAAAACTGATGCAATCTGAGCAATTTTAGCCACTAAAACTGGATCCAAATAAATCTTACTCCTTATTCATTTAATATAATATGTTTTTTTAGATGTTTATAGAGCATTCTAATTCATGATTCTCTAAGAAGCGAGGTGTGAAATGAGATATTATTAAATCCGCCCCAGCTCGTTTAATAGATGCTAAAGACTCAACTATAGAATCTTCTGTTAAATAGCCGGCCTTTATAGCTGCCATGAGCATGGAGTATTCACCACTAACCTGATAAGCAGCGGTGGGCATTTTAAATTCATCCTTAACTGCTTTAACAACATCAAGATAAGGTAAAGCTGGTTTAACCATCACAATATCTGCACCCTCCTTAATATCTAATTCAACCTCTCTTAAAGCCTCGGTAATATTGAATGGACTCATTTGATAAGTTTTACGATCACCAAAAGAAGGTGCACTGCATACCGCATCACGGAAGGGTGCGTAGAATGCTGAAGCATACTTAGCAGCATAACTCATTATCATAGTATCATAAAATTTATTCACATCCAATGTTCTCCTGATAGCTTTCACTCTACCATCCATCATATCCGAAGGCGCTACAATATCTGCACCCGCTTCAGCATGACTTAAAGCTATTCTGGAGAGATACTGAAGAGTTTCATCATTCAAAATTTTTTCATCTCTTATTACACCGCAATGCCCGTGTAATGTATACTGGCACATACAGACGTCAGTGATGACTACTAACTCTGTTTCATCCTTTAATTTATGAATTGTCCTTTGAACTATACCATCCTTATCATAAGCTGATGATCCTAGTTCATCCTTCTCTTTAGGCATTCCAAAAAGCAGGATAGAAAATAATCCTAACTCCTCTAATCTTTTAGCCTCATTAACAGCATCATTAAGGGAATACCTGTATTGATCAGGCATGGTGTCAATGTGCTCCTTTTGACCCTTTTTTAACTCTTCCTTAATATAAATGGGATAAATTAAATCCTCAGGATTGATTCTGGTTTCTCTTAGGATTTTTCTTATCCGAACATCCTTCCTCAATCTACGCATTCTTGTTATAGGAAATTCCATTATTAATCACTATCTTATAATATTTTTCAAATTCTTCTTTTAGATTCAATCATATTCTCTATTTTCTGCATATCAACTTTTCTTTCAAATAACGGTGATTCATCGTCATTGTAAATTGATAATGTTTCTTCAAATGTTTTTTTTTTATCCTTATTTATATAGAAAATTCCTAAAGGATATTTATCTTTTTCGGAGGCTCTTTTAAATGCTTCATTTCTATTATAAGGATCATGGGGATCCTCAAGATGATACTTGAAATAAAAACTCACTCACAGTTTATCATCACTTTAGTAAAATTCCAAATTAGTGTACATTTAATCATATTACGCCTACAATAACTTAAATCTTTAGAATCAGATTCAACCGACATATTATACGATTTGTTAATATTATCATCATTTTAAATGAACATTTCTCAGAGGACATAATAGGGCTATAAATCTGATAATATAAATTGAAACTGTAGATTATACCGTTGTTTATATCGTAATTTGACCCAAAAATTATATATTTATCCCTGAAATATTGTTTGTAATAATAAATTTGTATATTGGAGTAAAAAGTTATGAAAAATGAGATAATAAATTTTGCAAAAGACGTTGGAGTTGATGATATAGGTTTTGCTTCAATTGAAAATTATATAAGTCCAAATACTCCGCCTATAAAAGAAATTTATCCCAAAGCAAATACTATTATTGTTTTAGCATTTCAACAACTCGATAATAGTGAAAGTGAGAATATTCAAATTGCCTCAGCGGGTAGTAAAATACTTTCAGATTTCGCGGATTCAAGTACTTATAAAGTTGCTCGTTTTGTGAAGCAAAAATTCAACGCCACGGTAATAAGTATACCTAGAATGACTCCTGTAAACAGGAATGATAAAACAGGCATGCTATTCGCTGATGTTTCTTTAAGGCATGCTGCTGTTGCTGCAGGTTTAGGATGCTTCGGCCGGCATAACCTGGTAATTCACCCAGTAATGGGTACGAAAGTGGTGTTTACGGCTATTATCACTAATCTGAACATTCAACCTAATATACCGATCGAAGAGGAATTATGTATTGATTGTGATATATGTGTAAATCAGTGTCCGGTTAATGCTTTGGATGAAGTGAATAAAACTGATGTTATGAAATGTATGTTTAGAAGCCGTCCCTATGGATTCGTTGGAAATATGCAGTTTTGGATGAAATTCGCTGAAAGCACACCTGAAGAGCAGAAAATGATGCTACAAGACCGTGAATTCAAGAAATTATATGATGAATTAACTCTAGGATCCCAATATGTATGCTTTAACTGCCTTAAAAACTGTCCTGCAGGACAATAAAAAAAAAGTTAATCATTATTTTAAGGAGAATTCATTTAAGATTTCATCTTCATACGGTTTTCGACTGTAATGTTTTTTTGCATGCTCCACAATCAAAGCATGATACTCCTGATAAACAGGGATACTGCCAGGCAGATGGAACTGAAAAAGATTTTTCAGCTTAATATAACTTATTTTTTCATCCACAATCCCTAAGTGAGTAAAAATCCTTTTGGTATATGCATCAACAACAAATTCAGGTTGTTTATAGGCATAAAGATTAATTGAATCAGCTGTTTCATTGCCAACTCCTTTAACTTGCAGTAATTGTTCTCGTGTTGGAACTTTGCCTTCTAATTCTATGAAAAATCTGGTAATTTCCTTCAAATAGATTGATTTTTGATTTAGAAATCCCGCGCAACGAATCGCCGATTTCAAGGTTTCATCATCTAATTGTAATAGTTTCTCAGGTTCTAATGCATTTAACTGGTTGAGATGGGATAATGCCTTATCAGCCTGTAACCAGGCTGTATTCTGCGTTAAAATCGTGCCCAGAATCACTTCATAAATATCATTTCGTTCTATGGGTAAATCATAATTTCCGGGGTGATAACCCTTAATAACGCCTTTTTTAGTTGGATTTGTACCTTCATGGCTTAATATAGGCCACCATCCCTGTGGACCGTAAATTCTGTAGAGTTTGTCATATATTTTAATTATCAGGTCTTGCATTTTTTCACTCAAAGAAAATAGTTTGATATCAGGGATCTAGTTCCAATATTTTATTTAACCCCGAAAAGATTCTCTAACAAAAGTAATACTTTTATTAAAAATTTTTTCAAATAAAAAAATTCGCTAAGGTGCCGTTAAGGGTACTTTAATGGATCTGAAAAAGAATTATGAACCATTATTTAGTGTTTTAAAGACTTTTAAATATCCTTTTTTCATAAATTTTTTTTATTTAAATTTTATCCTTCTTCAGTAATACTTTTCTCTTCCAATTCACTCAATATTTTTTTAAACTTCTATCTTAAACATACATATTTTTTTTTATTCATTAAATTTTTTGAGAGTTCCTTTAATAAGTTTTACTACAATAAGTAAAGAGTCATAAATCCATTTAATCTATATTTCTCATTTTTAACGTTTCTATCCCAGATTTCGTTTAATATTATCTAAAATGTTATTTATTGTCGATGGTCTACTGCTTGGTTGGCGTAAACTGGCCCGTCAGACCTATAACTGCAATAGCAGGTCATCCACAAATGAAACCATCCCTTCACTATTACTAATTCAAACATCATTTCTGTTCATAAGTTTCATAGTAATATGTGAATCACAAGTTCACCTCCAATTAATCTCTTCTTATACTATATACATTACGCGTATGACAGGTTATTCAAAGTGCCCATAAACCCTTAATAATCCTAATACTATTCCATATAGAAATATAATTAAGTTAATTGAAACTTTTTTAGCTATCGCACAGTCAAAAGAAAACATTTCCTAAATTACCCGAATTTAAAGGAAAACATTGAATTATTATATTTCGGTAAAAACATCTAAAATATCCCATTTCATAAAGGTGAAATCTTTAAGTGTGGCCAAATAGAAATTAAATTTTATCTCAAATAGAATGAATCATGCTCTCACTACTGCTATTGATAAAATAAATGTTTCTTCAGATTGAGGTAATCAAAGATTCATCCCTGCATGGGATTTTAGGAGGAAAATAATTTTATGCAAAATCGAATGAGAAAACATCAGCTAAACGAGGGACAAATTACGGAAATCTTATCAAAAGCACCAGTAGGTAATATCGCTACTATCAATGAAAATGGATATCCATATGTTGTTCCCGTACATTTCATTTATTATGAGGGCAAAGTTTACATTCACGGATTGCCAATTGGACAGAAGATCAGCAATATTAAGGCTAATGAAAAAGTATGTTTTGAAACTTATTCTATGAAAAGATTTATTCTTGGTGATGCTCCTTGTAATATAAATACTGAATATGAAAGCGTAATTATTACTGGGACAGCAACACTTGTTAAGGATTATAATTTGAAAGAAATTGTGCTTAATAAAATTGTGGAAAAATATACTCCCCATTTCATCGGAACTAAATTACCTGATAATATGATAAAAGGCACGGGCGTAATTGAAGTAAATAAAGAAGAATGTACTGGTAAATATTATAAATAAAAAGCCTGATAATTGTATATCCGTTTCATATAGATACCTTAAATTTTTCTGAACATGGTATTACCTCTCACAATGAGAATGGAGAATATAGTTTGAAGATGACGTGAAAATAGTACTTTTCTTAGAAAAAAATATTCAAACACTAAAAAAAAAATTAGAGATTCAAGTAGTTATGATTGAAAACAATGTGTGAATTACTAGATATTTTATTTTACCATTTTTCGTATCTTACCAGTTCATTCATTTCCTTTCTTTGCTTTGATCTTTCTTTATCATTGGGATAACCTAAAGGAGTAAATATCAATGGCAATACATTTTCTGGGATATTTAATACTTCTCGTGCTGCTTTGAGATCAAATCTACCTATCCAACAGGTTCCTAATCCCAGGTTGGTGGCTGCCAGAATCAGATGATCCATGGCAATAGTAGTGTCTACTTCGGTGTAATTTTTACCGTCGTCACGTACCCATCCCTCTTCAGGTAGTGCACAGGCACAAATTACTAATGGAGCTTTCACAAAATATTCTGCTGGGTAAATACGCTTCAAATTTTCTTCATTACCACTAGTTTTTATAACTATTAACTTGAAAGGCTGCTTATTATGTGCTGTAGGTGCTAAACGCGCTGCTTCAAGTATTATTTGTAATTTTTCTTCTTCTACGGATTCAGATTTATAATTACGTACACTATATCTCTTTCGGATCAGATCTAAAAATTCCATGAAAATTTTCACCTCTAAAAAAAAACATTTAACACTCTATTATATGTTACATGAATTTAATAAATTTTTCTGATAATATTCTGATTATAGTAAAATAAAAAAGAGGATAAAAACTAGTGTTCAAATTAAGATATTGATTTGATAATTTTATTTTTCAAATTACTAGTACATTAAAAGTTAACTATGATCATTTTATTGATTATAGATTTCTATAATAATAAATTAGAGATAAATTACATAATATTAATTATATCTAATAAATTAAAGGATGGGAGAGATTAATAAATGAATGAACCAGTAAAGGTGATGAATAGAGTATACGCTAGTATTGCCTTAGGTTTGGGATGGCTTCTTTTTTTAGCACTATGGTTATTTTATTTTGTAACAAAATATAGTATTCTTCAAAACATAGCCATCTTTATCATTTCAATTGTGGTTGTCGCGGCGATAGCAGTGGCATTATGGTTGCCATGGGCTATGAAACAGTCTAATTAGAGATTTATATAAATAATGGGGAAGTGAATTCCAGAATGTCGGGAAATACTATCGGTAAAATGTTCAAAGTTACTACTTTCGGCTCCAGTCACGGTGAGGCTCTGGGAGCTGTAATTGACGGCTGCCCCGCAGGAATTAAGTTGAGTGTAGAAGATATTCAGAAAGAGCTTGATAAAAGACGGCCGGGAAAAAGTAAAATCACTACACTCCGTGATGAAAAAGATCAAGTTCAAATCTTATCCGGAATATTTCAAGGCAAAACTGACGGCACACCTATTGCAACGGTGGTTTATAATCGTGAATTTGATTCATCCACTTATGAAGCACTTAAAAACACTCCACGCCCAGGGCATGGGGATTACACTTGGAAAACCAAATATAGTAATTATGATTACCGTGGAGGCGGTCGAGGAAGTGGTAGAGTCACTATCGGCCACGTTATAGGCGGTGCAATTGCTAAGAAGCTTCTGGAAATTTTAGAGATAAAAGTTGTATCCCATGTAACTCAGGTGGGACATGTTATAGCAGATAAGGTGGATGTTAATCAGATTGAGTTTAATATTGAGGATAATCCTGTTAGATGTGCTGATCCTCAAGCTGCACGTGAAATGGAGGAGTTAATCCTCGAGGTTAAGTCTAAAGGCGATTCTATTGGTGGTGTTGTCGAAACTTTGGTTCTTAATCCACCGGTGGGATTGGGTGAACCCGTTTTTGATAAATTAGACGCTGATTTAGCTAAAGTCATGATGGCCATCGGATCTGTGAAGGGAGTGGAGATTGGAGCAGGTTTTGAAGTTGCTCATTTAACCGGACATCAGACTAATGATGAATATCAATATACAATGGAAGGGGAAATAAGAACCATTACTAACCAATCGGGTGGAATATTAGGTGGTATCTCAAATGGGATGCCCATAGTAGTTAGAATTGCAGTTAAACCAACCCCTTCTATCTCACATGTTCAGAAAACTGTTAATATAAATAGTATGGAGGATGTGGAGATAGAAATAAGGGGAAGGCACGATCCATGCATCTGTCCTAGGGTAACTGCGGTTGCAGAGGCTTCTGCAGCTATGGTAGTGGCGGATCATCTTCTGAGGAGTGGTTTCATCCATCCATCAAAGATGTAAAAAATAAAAATGTTATAAAAATATACATTAGTATACTGTAGAATTTTTATGTAAAAAATTATGAAAATGGAGGAGTTTATAATGGATTGGTATATAATAGCTCACTGTGATGCTTGTGATGAAGAGCGAGTCTTTGAAGTGGAAAGTGATCATCCACCCTATGAACTAGGGGATTTAATTGAGGAGTGCCGTTGTGGAGGTAAATTCGTTGTAGATGAAATAAGAGAAATGGAACAAAAAAAATAAATGATTGTAAAATAAAAAAAATAGTTTTTAAGCCTCGGGCGGGAATTGAACCCGCGACCTCAGGATTACGAATCCCGCGCTATACCGGGCTAAGCCACCGAGGCATATTTATTAAATATATTTTATGGAATAACTTTATTTTTTTTATATCTTAATAGATTTAAGTTTTATAAATAAAAATTTATTTTGGATAAAAAAGTTAGGGGGGATATTTTTTTCTTAGAATTCATCCAGGGTTTGTTGTTTTGGTTTGAAGTTATCTAAATTAATTTTCATACCATCACGGGCGGCTATGGTTTTTATTCCCGTCTTTTTCTGTATACTCACTGCTTCCTGCTCTGGATTATTCATAATAAGCTTCATCCCTAAATGAGTCATTATAGCAAGTTTAGGTGAAACCTCGCTGACGAGTTTTCCAAAATCGTCGGCACACATATGTCCATGTAATCTATCATTACCTGGCCTTATCACACTGACGATTAATACATCTGAATCTTTATATTCCCGATATAGATCCTTGATGTATCCTGTATCGGACGTGTAGGATATTGTGAAGTCATCAAGTTGGAATTTAAATCCTACTGCTTTAGGGTCACCGTGTTTGGTTCTGGTGGCTGTGACGTGGAGTTCACCAATCTTTTTATGTTGACCTGCCTCTAGAACATTGACTTGTGGTTTGCTAAGATGATAATTAGATATACAGGGACCCCATTTTTCGTATCCTTTTATTACACTTCTACTACCAATTAAGAACCCTTTTTTACGTGTCATTCCCTTAGTCATAGCTTCTATCAGGACTTCGGCATCAGTATAATGGTCGGTGTGACAATGGGAAACCAGGATACCGTTTAAGTTAAGGGGATTCAATCCAAACTGGTATGTTCTAACTAAAGCTCCAGGTCCCGGATCAATGTGGATATTTTTACCGTCTATATTATCGATTCTAAATCCGCCAGTCATCCTTTTTTGAGTTATAGTAGCGAAAGCGTCCGCCACCACTTCCTAAAAATGTTAATTTCATATATTTCACCCTAAAAATTTTTTTTTAATAATAATTTATCTAGAAATTATTTTAATCATTCTTTAATATTATTATTCAGCTTTGCATAAAATAACATTGCATTTCAAATCACATTTAGTGCGCATGATGCATAATTTTTCATTTTCAATAACCGCAACGTCACCTATGGAAACTAATTCCGGTTCCTCGACCGTCATAGTGACTAGTTCACCTGATTTAGTCTTCAAATTCCAGTCAGTATCCATGGCTTCTACTCCTTCTTTGAGCATTATCTCCACAGTGTTACCCTGCACCTTCTGAATTCTTCCTACTTCTCCATTTTCCATTATCTTTGAAGCCATTTCTATTGTTTTAGCTGCGTTTACCATCTGATCCCTTAATCCGCTCCGTATTTTCTCTAATTCCTTAACATCCTCTAGAACAGTGCTTCTAATCAGTTCTCGGGATGTTTTTTTATTTAAGGATGGATGCTTTATTAATAGATCATATTCCCGGCTTACAGTTGGCGTAATGCTTGAAACTTTCTCTATTATTGATTTAAAAATTTCTCCTATACCCTTGAGGTTTATCTTATCCTTCCACTGTTTTTTAAGGAGTTGATTGGCTTTCTCTTTAGTTATTTTATTCCCGAAAATAATGATGGATGTTTCTCCAGTTTTCATCGTCTTTATAGTGGAGCCTAAAAGTTTCACTATACTGTAACTGCCAGTGGTTGCATAAATTCTTTTTCTTTTAGTTTCTAAGGGCGTATTCGACTTGACTTCTCCTACAACTACTTCTCCAATCTCTCGCACTTTATTTGCATCATCGGTTATTTTAAGAGTTATATTTAGTTCAGCTGCCCTTCTGAGCATTTCATCATCGGTTTTAATGGATCCCGAGTATATTTCTTCCTCGAGCAGTTCTCTTTTTTTTCCATCCCCAAAAAAACCGATTCTCCGCTTATCGCCTATTATAACTGTTCCAAAACGTCCAATATAACAGATTATTAAACTCATATTTAGAATACACCTCCGATCAAAGCTGGAGTAATTTAATTTAGTAAAGTTATAGAAGTTTAATTTTAAAAAACTCTAATAATTTTTTTTTAATCCTCTTCTTAAAAGATATTTAAGTAAATATTTAATAAAACTTTGCCTATCTAAATGTATAATGCTTACTTAAAAAATTTATTTTACTGCTCAGAATAATTAGATTTAGAAGTTAAGAATAATTTGGAGGGGCATAATTTAAATGAAGTTCATTAAGCTTGATATCAAAAAACATGACTTAAATAAAGTTTCAGAATTAATTTATGAAACTGATGCTGAAACATTGAATTTCTTATTTAAAAACAAAATAAATTCCTCAGAAAGAATAGCAAAACTCGTAAAAACCGGTGATAACAGTAGGGGCTATGAAAAAATTCATGTTGTAACTAATGATGATAATCAAGTGTTAGGTGTACTTGTAGCATCTATAGGAGATGATGATAGCGTTAAAAATGATTTTATAACTTATTTTAAAACTTTGAACGTATTTGATGCTTTAAAATTTATTTTATGGGATATATTTGATTTTTTTACGAGTAGCGTTGACTTGGATGAATGTGATTACTATTTAGCAGATATAGCGGTGGATGAAGAATGCCGTGGTAAAGGAATCGGCACATTCATCTTAGAAAAGTCGTTAGAACTTGCACGAGAAAAAGGATGTAAAAGAGTAGTTCTGGATGTTTATCTAGAAAATAAAGAAGCATTGAAATTATATGAAAGATTCGGATTTAAAATATACAATAAAAAGAGTTTCAGATTGTTTGGGGGTGAAAAGGGGGTTTATAATATGGAATATAATATAAACTAAATTTATATCATCAATTGTGAATCCCCAATTCTAATTTACAATCCTTTATCCTTGTTCTGAGAGGATGTTATTAATATTATCAACTGTATCCTGACTTTCCGAGTCTATTGGAATTAAATTTATTTCCTCGGGTGAAGTCACTCCTATTCCTAGTTCTGCGGCTCTTTTTATTTGATCCTGTTCAAATATACGTCCCTTCATAACATTACGAGTGGCATCGTAATGCCTTAAAATAGCTACACCTACAGAGTCTATAGCCACCCGATCCTTAGATGCTAATAAAAGGTTAGGTTTGGTAACTAATCCTCTTTCAGGTCCTTTATTTAAGAAAGCCTTCATGGCATCCATTAAAATCAGATCAACAGAGTAATGCTGATTAATTTCTGCGATCATCATTCTTTGATAAGGTGAAAGGTGTAATTCTCCCATATAATTATAAACACTCCTAGGTAGTTTTTTAGCCACTAAACCCACCGAATTCTTCAAGGAAAGTGTAAAATGGCCTCCAAAACGATGGGTTTTCAGACAACAGGTTTGCACTACTTTATCAGCATCTAGGAATCTTTTAGAGATGTGAAAACCACGCATCCAGTGATTATCCTTCCCATCAATTTTAATCCAAGCATCTTTATCTTCTTCATCAAGTACAATTGCTTCAAAACCTAATTTATTTGATAAATCTAATACACCCATCTTCTCCAGTACATGGCGAGTGTCACCCATACCACTACGCTCGGCAAGAACTAAATCTGATGATCCTGCTTTCTGCAGGTTTTCCACTAATGCTTGGAGAGTTTGAATGTGAGTACTCGCCGGGTAGGGGTCAGCACTGTTATAGTTAGCTTTGATGGCTACTTTTTTTTGATTGAATTCTTTTAAATCAAATTTATTCAGTAATCTATTTATACCCTTATTTCTATCAGTTGTTTTCACCAGGAGAACATCACTTTCCATTTTTAATTCAACCCCGAATAAATGGATTTATTTTTCTGTAGAAAAAAAAATATATTAAAAAAATAATTTTTCCTATAATTTCTTCTTTTATATTTATATGTTGATTTTAGGATATTAAATTTTCAGTTTACTTAAAAAAAGTGAGTTGGATGGAAATTTGTAGTTTTCATTTATTATTTCCTGATTCCTCAGATATAACTTCATTTCCAACATCAAATTGATTAATTAATTTAGTATCCTTTAACACATGTTTTAAGAATTCTCCAGTGTAAGTTCCACTTAAAACCACTTCTTCGGGTGTTCCATGTGCAACTACAAGTCCTCCGTCATCTCCACCCTCAGGACCTAAATCTATAATGTAATCCGCAGTTTTTATAACGTCTAAGTTATGTTCGATGACTATCACGGTATTCCCCGAGTCACGCAGTCTCTCCAGTACATGTAAAAGCTTTTTAATGTCAGCGAAATGCAATCCGGTTGTGGGTTCATCTAGTATGTATAATGTTTTACCAGTGCTCTGGCGGCTGAGTTCCTTGGAAAGCTTCACTCGCTGAGCTTCACCACCTGATAGAGTGGTGGCTGGCTGTCCTAGTTTAATGTAACCTAAACCAACATCATCTAAGGTTTTAAGTTTTTTATGTATACGGGGAATGTTCTTGAAGAATTCTAACGCTTCCTCTACAGTCATATTTAAGACTTCAGAAATATTCTTATTTTTATAACGTACATCCAGGGTTTCCCTATTGTACCGTTTTCCTTCACATACTTCACATGGGACATAGACATCCGCTAAAAAGTGCATCTCAATTTTAATTATCCCATCACCACTGCATGCTTCACAACGCCCGCCTTTAACATTGAAACTGAATCTACCAGGTTTATATCCACGTTTTTTAGATGTAGGTGTTTGAGATAATATTTCTCTTATATATGTGAATAATCCAGTATAAGTCGCGGGATTGGAGCGTGGGGTACGTCCTATCGGGGATTGATCAATGATGATTACTTTATCCAAATTATCATAACCCAGTATATCATCATGTTTTCCGCCAAGAAGGTTTTTATGATTTATTTTTCCATATAATCCCTTGTATAGTACATCATTTATGAGTGTGCTTTTACCCGACCCGGAAACGCCGGTTATGCATGTGAAAACTCCTAGTGGAAATGTTACATCAATATTTTTTAGATTATTATGTCGGGCTCCTTTAACGGTGACTGAATATCCATTTGATTTTTTACGTTCATTTGGTACTCTGATGGTTTCTCTACGTGATAAATATCTTCCAGTTATGGATTCAGGATTATCCATTATCTCTTGAGGTGTTCCTGATGCTATAATATTCCCGCCGTGTTCTCCAGCACCTGGACCAATATCTACTACGTGATCAGCTGACATTATAGTTTCCTCATCATGCTCTACTACTATGAGAGTATTTCCAATGTCTCTTAATCTTTTAAGTGTTTCTATTAACCTGGCGTTATCCCGTTGATGTAATCCAATGCTGGGTTCATCTAAAATATAGAGTACACCTACTAAGCCTGATCCAATCTGAGTTGCTAATCGTATTCTCTGGGCTTCCCCTCCTGATAAGGTTCCTGAGGATCGGTCCATGGTGATGTAATCTAATCCTACATCGACTAAAAATTTAAGTCGCTCCTTAACCTCTTTTAAAATCTCTCGGGCAATATAATGATGCATATCACTTAATTCTAAGTCTTCAAAGAATTTTTTAGACTCTTTAATGGGCATCTCCACTATTTGTGATATGGTTTTATCACCGATGGTTACTGATCGACTCTCAGGTCGTAGTCGTGTTCCACTGCATACAGGGCAATTACGGTCACTCATGAACTTGTTAATATAGCTTCTCATATAATTGGATTTAGTCTCCATATAAATGCGTTCCATCCGTGTAATCACTCCTTCAAAGCGACGATTAACACGATGCTGCCTGCCTTTTCTGCTGAAGATAAATTGAATTTTTTCCGGGGATCCGTAAAGTATCATATTCTGATATTTACCGGGTAATTCATGGAAGGGTATGTCCATGCTAAATCCGTAATGATCAGCTAGCGCCTGAAGCATCTGATGATAGTAATTATCCTTTTTTTTTGATTTACTCCAGGGTAGGATAGCTCCCTCATTAAGTGTGAGATTAGCATCTGGAACCACTAAGTCAGCGTCTATTTCAAGTTTACTGCCCAAACCATTGCACTCGGGGCAGGCTCCATGTGGACTGTTGAATGAGAACATTCTAGGGCTGATTTCTTCAAAATTTATGTCACATTTAGTACATGCGAAGTGTTCACTGAACACTTTCTCCCGATTATCACCGTATAATATTATAACTAATCCTTCTCCTAATTCTAGGGCGGTTTCTACACTATCTGCTAATCTTCTTTTAAAGTCACGGTCATATCTTAATGCTAATCTATCTACAATCACTTCAATAGTGTGTTTACGATTCTTATCCAAGTTGAATTCATCATCTAAACTTGAAACAGTACCATCTACTCTGACTCTTATAAATCCTTTCTTAATAAGGTCCTGAAATATTTTATGATGTTCTCCTTTACGATCATTAACTACTGGAGCTAATACTTGTATTTTAGTTCCTTCCTCATCCTTTAGGATACTGTCCACTATTTGCCCGGCTGTTTGCTGACTTATCTCTTCACCACATTGATAGCAGTGGGGTACACCAATCCTTGCAAATAAAAGACGTAAATAATCATATATCTCAGTTACAGTGCCTACTGTAGATCTAGGATTCATTTTAGTGGTTTTCTGATCTATAGATATCGCCGGGGACAATCCTTCGATATAATCCAATTCAGGCTTCTTCATCTGCCCTAAAAACTGCCTAGCATAAGCTGAGAGTGATTCAACATATCTACGCTGCCCCTCCGCGTATATGGTGTCAAATGCTAGGGATGATTTCCCAGAACCACTGATTCCTGTAATCACGACAAATTTATCCCTTGGTATAGTTAAATCAATATTATTTAGATTATGTTCACGCGCGCCTTTTATAACAATATTTCCTTTCTTAATCATTTATTTTGATGCTCCTTCTAAAACTAAGATTCTATCCCTCAATCTAGCTGCGTTTTCAAAATCAAGTTTAGTTGCTGCTTTCTTCATTTCCTGTTTCAAGTCTTTAATGATGAGATGCACTTCATCTGGGTGCATATCCTCTAAATCATCAGTTAGGATTACATCCTCTTTCTTAGTTTTCTCTTTAAGAGTTTTCACAATAGTACGAGGAGTAATTCCATGCTCCATATTATAGGCTATCTGCATTTCCCGTCTTCGGTTAGTTATATCCACCGCACTACTCACTGATTCTGTTATCTCATCAGCATACATGATTACTTGTCCATCCACGTTACGCGCGGCACGGCCAATAGTTTGTATAAGAGAAGTCTGCGAGCGTAAGAATCCCTCCTTATCCGCATCTAGAATTCCCACTAATGATACTTCAGGAAGGTCTAAACCCTCCCTTAAAAGGTTAACTCCCACTAGGCAATCGAATTCACCTCTACGAAGATCATCAATAATATCAATCCTATCGAGGGTGCTTATCTCTGAATGCAGATATCTAACTTTAACACCCACCCTAGCGTAGTAATCTGTAAGATCCTCCGCCATTTTCTTGGTTAGAGTGGTTATAAGAATCCGTTGATTATCCTTCACTCTTTTACGTATCTCTCCTAGGAGATGATCCACCTGCCCTTGCACTGGCTTTACAATCACCATGGGATCCACTAATCCAGTTGGCCTTATAATTTGCTGCACCACATTTTGACTTACACCCAATTCATACTTAGCGGGTGTGGCTGATACGTATATGACTTGTTTTTGGAGAGTTTCAAACTCTTGGAAATTAAGGGGACGATTCTCTCGAGCGGAGGGTAACCTGAAACCATAATCCACCAGAGAGTCCTTACGAGCCTTATCACCCGCATACATTCCCCCTATCTGGGGAACAGTGACGTGACTTTCATCTATTATTGTTAAATAATCATCAGGGAAATATTTCAGTAACGTATATGGTGTTTCACCCCATTTCCTGCCGGAAAGGTGCATTGAATAGTTTTCAATACCCGGGCAGTAACCCATCTCCTTTAACATCTCCATATCAAACTTGGTTCTCTGCTCCAGCCTCTGCGCTTCTACTAATTTATTCTGTGCAGTTAGAATGGTGAGTCTATCCTCTAATTCCAATTCAATATTATGTAAGGCTTTTTTGAGTTTGGATTCTGCAATCATGAAGTGTTTAGCTGGGAAGATTGTGACGTGATCCATACTCCTCCGGACGGTTCTCTTTAGTGGGTCGATGGTGGATATTGCTTCTATTTCATCTCCGAATAACTCTACGCGTAGTGCAGTTTTCCCATGAGCCGGGTAGATATCTATAACATCTCCTCTAACTCGGAATTTACCTCGGCTGAAATCTATATCATTTCTTTCATACTGCATTTTAACTAGTTGACCTAGTATAACCTCCCGATCCATCTGTTCACCCACGTTTAGGCTTAATACTTCACCTCCATATTCCTGTGGAGATCCAATACCATAGATGCAGCTTACACTGGAGACTACAATAACATCATCTCGGGTGAGTAAGGATTGGGTGGCTGAGTGGCGCATCATATCTATTTCATCATTAATGGAAGCTTCCTTGTCGATGTAAGTATCTGAGTGAGGTAGATAGGCTTCGGGTTGATAATAATCATAGTAACTTACGAAGTACTCTACTGCATTATTTGGAAATAATTCCTTAAATTCCTCGTATAATTGAGATGCCAGGGTTTTATTGTGTGACATGACTAGGGTGGGTTTCTGCACTTCCTGGATTACATTAGCCATGGTGAAGGTTTTGCCAGAACCTGTTATTCCTAATAATGTTTGATGTTTGAGTCCATTTTTAACTCCATCACTTAAAGATTTTATAGCCTGTGGTTGGTCCCCTAATGGCTTGTGATCTGATATAATTTTAAAACTGGTCATTTTATTAGAATCCTCTTTAGAAAAAGGTTAATATAATGTTTTTATATTAACAATATTATTAATATTAATTTATAGTATAATACTTCTGAGAAATAAACATTAATAATATATAAGATTCTAACATATAAAACTACTGCTAATTATAAAAAAAAGAATAAATTACTATTTTTTTAACAGATATTAAAACTCAACTACCTTAAAAATACGATTAAACAAATTAGTTTTTGTTTAAAATCAATTTCAGCTCAATAGGAGAATAAAAAAATATTGGATCAACAAAATTATCCAGAAGACCTGCCTGATAAACCCGGTATTTATCTCATGCGAGATTCTGAAGATAAAGTACTCTACGTGGGAAAGGCTAAATCACTGAAGAAAAGGGTTAGATCCTACTTTAAGGATGAATTAGACTCACCTAAAACCACAGCCATGATGAAGCAATTTCACTCTCTAGAATATATTGTAACAGACACTGAAAAAGAAGCACTCATCCTAGAGTCCAATCTCATTAAAAAATATTTACCCCGTTATAACATTCGTTTAAAGGATGATAAAAGATACCCTTATATTAAAATAACCAAAGAAACGTATCCAAGAATTCTAATAACCAGGAGAATGACAAATGACGGTTCATACTATTACGGACCATTTACAGACGTCTACGCGTTAAGAAGAATGCTGAAATTCCTGAAATCACTCTTCAAGATCAGGGAATGTAAAAATATGAACGGACCCTGCCTCAACTACCAAATAAACCTTTGCGTAGCACCCTGTAATAATAAGATAAGTATCAAAGATTATCAACAACTAGTTGATAAAGCAAATTTATTCTTCCAAGGTAAATATGACGACATCATAGGTATACAGATTAAAATGATGACGGAAGCTGCAGCAAACCATGAATTTGAAAAAGCAGCGGTTTTAAGAGATCAAATTGACTCCATAAAAGCAATATTGGAACGGCAGAAAATGGAGTTTAACCGTCAATTAGAACAGGATGTAATAGCCTGCTCATTAAATGAGGATTTCGCAACAGTAGTTGTTTTCTCAGTTCGTGATGGTAAAATCACGGGTAAAAATGATTTTTTAATGAGTTTCGTGCAGAGAACCTCCCCTGATAAGGTTTTATCAGCCTTTCTTAAACAGTATTATACTGGCCCCCGGCAAGTTCCTTCTGAGTTGATACTACAATATCATGTTGAAGACGAAGAATTGATAGTGGATTGGCTTAAGGAGAAATCAGATGATGATGTAACCATTAAAGTTCCGGAGGAAGGAATGGAATATAGATTAATTAGAATGGTAGTTAAAAATGCTGATATAATCCGTAATCATCAAAAAGAGGTTAAAGGAGCTCTCCTGGATTTGAAAACCTATCTGGGAATACCTAAAATTCCCCGACGGATAGAGGCTTTTGACATCTCTAATATAAGCGGTAAAAATGCCGTGGCAAGTATGGTGGTATTTGAAGATGGTTCACCTAAAAAAAATAATTATAGAAGATATAAAATAGAAACAACCGGTCCTGATGACTATGCTATGATGAAAGAAGTTTTAATGCGGAGATACAAGAAATTAGTGCATGATGAAGAGGAGACTCAGGAAGATCCTAATCTTAAAGTTTTAGACTCCAGACGACCAGATCTTATAGTGGTGGATGGTGGTAAAGGCCAGCTTAATGTGGCTTTAACAGTTTTAAAATTATTAAATTTAACTAATATTCCAGTTATTGGACTTGCCAAGGAATTTGAACACATATTTATACCGGATGTTTCAACTCCCATTATTTTACCTCCCGACTCCAAGGCACTGCATTTACTTCAGAGAATTAGAGATGAAGCACACCGTTTTGCAATTAATTACCATAAAAAACTAAGATCCAAAGAGGTTAAAGATTCTTTATTAGACCATATCAATGGAGTGGGACCTAAAAGGAAGATTTTATTATTAAAACATTTCGGCAGTCTTCAAAAAATAAAAGAATCAAATATAGATGAAATTTCTCAGGTGAAGAGTATAAACCAGAATTTAGCCTTGAAAATCTATGAATACATTCATAAGAGTTAAATTAACTAATAAACCAATGGGAATAACTTAATAATTAGTGATTACAAATAATTATAAAGGTAACAAGAAATGTCTAAAATAAAACTTCTAGTAGTAGAAGATGAAAGTATAGTGGCTATGGATATAAAACACCGAGCCGAAAGCCTGGGATACGAAGTCACTGCAATTACACCCTCAGGAGAAGAATCTATAGAATTGGTCAAGGAGAATCAGGTAGATCTAGTTCTAATGGACATAGTACTCAAAGGCGAAATGGATGGTATAGAAGCTGCCCAGAAGATTCATGACCAATTTGACACACCAGTATTATACTTAACCGCCTACTCCGATGAGGAAACCTTAAAAAGAGCTAAAATAACTGAACCATTTGGTTACATTATAAAACCCTTCGAAGATAGGGAACTGCATAGTGCAGTTGAAATCGCCATCTACAAGAATAAGATGGAACGTAAACTTAAAGAAAGCGAGAAATGGCTTTCAACTACACTTGAAAGTATCGGTGATGCTGTAATAGCTACTGATAAAAAGGGTGACATCATATTCATGAATCCTGTTGCTCGCGAAGTTACTGGTTGGAGTCAAGAGGAAGCCATCGGTAAAAGCCTTAACGATGTTTTCCAATTAATAAATGAGGATTCTGGTCTTCCCTTAGAAGATCCGGTAACTAAGATCCTGCAAAAAGATATGATTATTGAGTTGAGTGATCCCACCTTATTGATAACTAAGGATGGTACTGCTTTACCCATAGATGACAGCAGTGCCCCTATTAGAGATGAAAATGGCGGTGTTATTGGGGTGGCTTTAGTCTTTAGGGATATTACTGAACGTAAAAAAGCTGAAAAAGAAAGAGAAGAATTATTGAAAGAAAAGGCTAGGGGTGAACTTTCTAGTTTTGTTTTAAGTGCTCTACCCGTATTTGCATCTAACATCCCTCCACAAATTCGTAACAGTATTGCTAAAAACTTTACTGATCGCTTCGAGAAAAATATGCATCATCAATTTCAGGTTGATCTAGAAAATTGTTTAATTAATAATAGTGGAGAAAGAATCCCTAGTAACGTTTTCCAATGTTATCTATCATGGTTATCAGAATTCCTCTCAAATTTAGGAATCGAAGCTGAAAGAGAAGTAATAAATGGTCATGAATATCTTAAATTCCTTAACTGCCCCTGGATTGAAGCTGAAACCAGTCCCATGTTCTGTTTGATATGCCGAGCTATTGTTATACGCAGCTTTACCTGGACTAATCTGGAAGGTAACGTGGAACAAAACCATTGTATGGCAGATAATGCAGGGTCCTGCCAATTCGAATTCACATTTAAACAATAAAAACCGAATTATTAGTTCGTTATAAAAATTTTTTAATAATAATTGATCTCATTAAAAAAATGATTTATTTAACCAAAGAATAAATAAATTTACATAATCATCATAAATGTTTATAAAGAGGTTGGAATATTAATGGAAAGAATTAAAACAGGAATTAAAGGAATTGATGAATTTACAGGAGGATTTCCCACAGGAAGAACCCTTCTAATAACCGGAGATGCAGGTTCAGGTAAAACCATATTCGGATTACAATTCGCTTATAACTGCTGTTTACAGAAACTTAAAACAGTATATATAACCACAGAAGAAGATGCCGAGGATCTCTACACCCAAAGCAGTGCCTTTGGATGGGATATACCCCATTATGTAGAAGAAGGATTACTAAAATTTATAGAGCTTGGAGGGGTAAGAGCTGAACTTACAGAAGCTGAAGTTAAAATAGAAATCGAATCTATGAAGGGAAGTTTCACCAAACTACTCGAAAACCTACCTGAGAATATACAAGCTGTAGTGATTGATAACCTGGGTAACTACACCGCTAAATTAACTCCCTATGAATTCCGGGCACGTCTAGACCTCCTAGTTTATGAATTAAAAAACCGGAACATCACCACTTTAACCATACTCGACAGCGCCACTTCACAAGAATTTAATGAAAACGCTTTATACTCTGTGTACGGTGCAATAAAATTAATGAAAAGAGAAAACCCATACACTGGCCGACGGGAAAGAGTTATGGATGTAGTAAAAATGAGAAGCACTAAAACACCTACCCAGTTCTTAACTTACGAGATAAACTCCAATGGAATTGAGATAAAATCTATAATTAAACCTTAAATAATACTAATGTGTAACTATAATCTTAAAAGCTTTTATTAGAATTTATTAGATTAATTTTCTCATTTAGATCTAACTTCAATTAATAAAATTTACCCTCAAAATTGAATAAACAAAATTTTCTTCTTATTTATTATCAGAAATCAAACTAATTTTAATGTTAAAAATCCAAATTAAAATAAATATTTATTTGAGTGATTATGATTCGCTGGATGCGAATATTAAAGCCAGGAATCTCGTGCTGAAAACCATAAAGTAAGGAGCAATTATTAATGGAATTATAATGATACCAATGAATAAAGTTAACGTAATCATAGATATGAACAATGTTATTATTCCTATTATCCATATTAAAATATAAAAAACGAGATACCTCCTCCAGTTGATCAAAAATATTCTTTGGAGTATTTCACGAAATTTAAAGGCAGCATTGAATTCTCCATCATATAATGCCATATTTGCTATGCCGATGATTTCCACAAACCCAATTAAGATGACTAAAATTATTTGAAGACTTGATCCTGTTAAAAGTCCCCATAAATATGGTGCTGAAATCAGTGAAGTAGTTATTAGAGAAGGTTGGCTAATAAATGGGGTTAATGCAATTATAATAATGGGAATAGCATAGATAATTGTTACCATTACTACTTTGATGCCGTCTATGAACATTTCCAACCATTCATTGAAAATTGGGAGTTCATCCGACCCTTTAAAGGCCGTTTTCAATACACGGAAGAGGTAACCTGCTGGTAAAAATCCTATTACTAAAAAAAAAGACAAGAATGGATTAGAAATCCCTATTAAAGCTATTAAAGATATGAAACCCAAAGCTATAATCTTTATCCAGTCCTCCGAGGAGTACTTCGCCGAATCCAAGATCATTTCTTCAATTTCCATTATTATATACCTCTGAATAATGTTTGAATTAAAAATATTTTTAGGTTTAAATCGATTGGAAAAAGATCGCCGGATTAAGAGATATTCTTATACATGCTTATTTTGGGATAGATGCAGATATAGTGTGGGATGTAATTAAAAAAAAAGATCCCTCTATTAAAAGAAAAAATTTTAGAATTATCAGAGAACTAGATTAAAATCATTTAATTAGTTCATTAATGTTTAAATCCTTTTTAATACTGCCAATATTAGTTTAACCGCGTTTTCTACGTCATCTAGACTAACCACACTTACTGGGGTGTGTATATACCTTGAAGCAGGTGATATAACTCCAGTAGGTATACCTTCCCTGGTGAGGTGAATGCTACTAGCGTCGGTGGTGCCACCATCGCTAACTTCTAATTGATAAGGAATCCCTTCCTCATCTGCGGTGGATATTAGAAGCTCTTTGACTTGCGGATGGGTTATAAGTCCTCTTCCACTAGCGTCGGTGAGTATGATGGCGGGTCCTTTACCAGCCTGTGCTGGTGCATCCTCTTCTTTTATTCCCGGATGATCACCAGAGATGGTGACATCTAATGCTAATGCCATATCAGGGTTTATTCTGAAGGCGCTGGTTTTAGCTCCTTTAAGACCCACTTCCTCTTGGACCGTTCCCACCCCATATATGGTGGCTTCACTTTCCACTTGTTTCATTACCTCTATGAGAATAGCACAGCCTACTCTGTTATCGAGTGCTTTACCCATGACTAATTTATTATCCAGTTCTTTGAATTCTTGTTGTATTATTATAGGGTCTCCAATGTTAACCTTTTCTAGGGCTTCTTTCTTACTTGAAGCTCCTATATCAATGAACATGTTCTCAAATTCAAGTATCTTTTTTCTCTCCTCTGCTTTCATCTTATGTGGTGGTTTAGAACCTATAACTCCAGTTATATTCCCTTTTACTGTTTGGATGTATACTGTTTGATTGAGGAGCATCTGATCATTTATTCCCCCAATTTTAGAGAATTTTATGAATCCTTTTTTATCTATGAATCTAACCATTAATCCAATTTCATCCATATGAGCAGCTAACATGACTTTTTTATTTCCAGGATTACCATTTTTTATCGCAATTAAGTTTCCCATGTTATCTACATTTATTTTATCAACATATTCATCTAATTCCTGAGTCATTAAATCTCGGACGTTACCTTCAAAACCAGATACTCCGGGAGTGTTTGAGAGTTTTTTTAGTAAATCTTTCATGTCTTTTCAATCCTCGAAAATTTTATTTTTCTCTAAATTAATTTTTTATAGGGATCTTATCAATATCAGTAAGCCTATTAAAATTATTACAATAGGTCCCGCCTCTTCTTGTATTAGAGTGAATGGTATAACACCTACATTAACTCCGTACCATATTATGCCGATTACTACTAATATGATGCCAACGTAAACTCCCCATTTATTAATACGTCTTTTACTCGTTTTCGAGGTGCTTTCAGGTCGACTGATATCCATATCATCATTCATATCAAATATTCTCCCTTTTAATTAACGATATTTTATCAAGATATATCCGAAGCATTTATAACAATAGTATAAACGTGTTTACTGGTCGTTACCGTATTACCTGATACAGTGTATCCTTGAGCGTTCATAGAGTTCATTACACTAGTCATTAAAGTAGAACTCTGCGTAGAGGTGATAGTATCCGAAAGAGTAATATTGATACCATAAGTGGTATAATTCATATACGTCTTGGTGACTCTTACAGGATGCATGGTAGAGTTTAATATAGATAATTGAGTGGTTCCATTATCAGCTCCAATTCTAACAGCAGTTGCAACCGTGTTCAATTCACTTTGATTTGATACTACAGTTGCGAAAACTAGCACAACCACTAGTATTAAACCCGCGAATAAAATTAATTCAACTGAAATTTGTGCTTTTTGATCCATTTATATCAAATCAATTCTTTATGTAAAGTCATCTATAATCTTTTTGTATTAATTATAACCTATTATAATTTTTAAGGATAAACATCACATTTTAAATCGTAAATTAACTCAACTTAATAAAAATATCTATAAGAATTAATTCTAATTAAACCCATATCCAATCATGTATAAATAAGAAGAATTCATATATAAAACCAACAATATATTAAGGACTATTAAGGTGGAGTGTAAACTTGGGATTTATGGGAGATGATCCACGAGGATTTATAATTTCTCTGGATTTATTATTTGCAATCATTCCTCTAACAATCGTATTAGGGATGGTATCAGCCGACATGGGCAATATCTTATACGATATAGAGGATGCAGTCTACCGAAGTTCAACCGACAGAGTAGCTGAAGACACTATGAACACCCTAGCAGATACATCAGGAGACCCCTATAATTGGGAACAAACCGGAACCGTGAATATAGTAGGATTAGCTAAATATGATACAAGCAAAGGAAAACCTATACCTGGTAATATCGATCCTAATAAACTCGCCCTCATAACTACTACTAACATACAGAATATAATTGGAAACAACAATTACGGATTTAATATTACAATCACTACCCCCAACGGTACCGTATTAAACCCTCTACTTGGAATTAATGCACCAAGTAATACAAAGGATATTGTCCGAGTTGATAAGGTTGTTCTATGCTCTAAACTTAACTCAGTAACATCCATAATTAGTCAAATTAAGTACAGTGGACAAACCAGAACTTACACTGTTCCATCCTTTTCAACTAGCAACTTCACTATTTCAAAGTATGATTACTATATATTATTCGTTAATACCGGAGGTAATGCTAATTCTAATGCCACTGTGACTATTAATTCTAATACAATAATTTTAAACAGCACTTCCATCTTCACTGCTCAAAATATAAACTCAACTATGCTCCAAACGAATTCATCCACCCCCAATACAGTAACTTTAAATGTCACTACAAGTAATATTGGTGATTCTATGGATTTCTACATAGTACAAGCACCTAAAAACACCGATAAAAATTATGTTAATTATAATAATGTGGTTCCCCAAAATTGTACTTTAACACTTTACCTGTGGACGACGTGATAAAAAATGATGGATGATAAAGGTTTCATATTTACAGCTGACGCAGCATTAGCTTTAATAGTAGTATTCGTATTCACAGGCTCCATTGTAACCTATACCATGCTACCCCTGTACCAAGGAGAAGACCATCAACATTTAGAATCATTAGCCGGTAGTGCATTAGATCAAATGGAACAAACCGGCATTCTAAGAATCTCGGCTATTGAATACTCGAATGGCTCACAAAGCCTTACAACACAGGCAACAAATGATTTAAATAATACCCTGAATTCATTAATACCATCGGGTATTGGTTACCGTTTAATAATAGGTACAAATCCACCGGTCACGATAACTAATAATAGAGGTTTAATCACATCTAATGACCAGGTTACTAAAGTTAAAGTAATATCCGGACCACAGGAAGGATGGGTGGGAAGATCTTATTATAAAGTGGAACAAGTTAACTTCACCACTGTGAATCAGACAACTGTCACTACTGTATGGAATTTCCATAACTGGCTGCAGAATTTTGCTCCTTGGAATAATGGTCTGAATACATATAAGTATTGGGGTGGAAGTAGTGGCAGTCCTCAAACTAACAACTATCCCATTACTTTTTATGTGCCTAGCTCGGGTACTATAAACAGTGCACAAGTATTAATTGGATCAGCTTTTCAAACTACTCACGGGGTGCCTTATGCTTACAACACTGATTTTTATTTGAATAATAATCGTATCTTAAGCATAAGCAATAAAAGCTTTAATTTAACCAATACCACAGTTTCTGCTAATAATTATATATATCAAAGTAGTAATGGATATTATATATTCAATTATTTAGGTAACATAAGTAGCAGTAATTTAAATATCGGCAATAATACTTTTTATCTTCAATACAATGCATCTCAATACAATGCTATGCCCTGGTTTTCAATCTTAGCTAATTACAGTACATCAATAAGTGTTCCTCAGGGAGTACTGTTTAATTCAACTCCATTTAATGATATTGCAGGAATAGGAAACCCCACTCTAGGTAAAAGCTATAATCCCAATACGGGAATAGTGACAAACACGACAGGACGTACCGTAACATGGGCAGCCCTTCAAACAAGTGATTATGATTTAAGCACTCCTTTTGAAATAACAAATTTGCCAGGTATATCCGCTGCATCTGCAGTTGGCACTATAGAAAATGTTACTTTACAAAATAATACTAATTTATATGATGCTTTTACAGTAGTAAATGCTTATGGTGGTGTTGATGGTGCATTGGTTCAGGTTAAAAATCCTGGAGGTACTTGGCAAACTGTATTCGCCTCATTTAATAATACGAATAGAAATGATGGGGGTTATGGTAATCTCCCGGGAATTATAACTTTACACGATTCAACTGATGACCCAAACTATAACGCTACAATGGATCCTCTTAGAAATGGAACTAATTTAGTTAGAATTATTATTTGGGACGATGCTGAAAGTGGTGATTATGATTTAGTGGGACTTAAAAATTGTTATACCCAAATTGCATACAGTCCCTTGCCTATTCAATGGGATACGTTTCCTTTTAATAGTTTTCAATATGATAGTTCCAGTTCGTCAATAACTTATACTGAAAGCAAAAATTTCGTTATAAACGGTAATGCTCAGAGCGCTTTACTTTTTGTCGGTGTAGGATTAAATACTCGGAGTATAACGATTAGTGTTAATAATAGCACTGCACATGAACAGCTTTACAGTGGATCAGTACCATATGTTTTAAATTTAACACAATATGATACATTAGGCATACTTACCAATGGTTCTTTACCTAAGTCTGGAAATTACACTCTTAATATAACTGTAACTCCTTCTAAAGGTTACGAATCCGGTGATATGTATAATGATGCTAATTCTCTTCCTGTTCCCTGGGCTAACAGTGCTGATGCTGATATCTATTCTGGTACTCGGATAGCTGTATTATATCCTCAATTCCTGCAGAATGAATGGGCAACTGGTTACGCATCTACGCCTGATGTTGCCAAAAATAATTCATATAATAATTTAACATCTATCCTTGACCAAACATTTGGTCAGGGTAAGTATGATACTAGTTTAATTAAAACTGAAGCTATTTATTCGGGTGATGTGCCTAATGCTATTCCTATAAGGTTGGAGTTATGGAAGCAATAAAAAATTAATTGGAGATAAGATGATTTAAGATGGATGATAAGGGTTTTGCTTTTACACCGTTGACTTTTCTGCTTTTAGTGCCGGTTATGATACTTGCTATTTCATATAATGGTATTATTAACGATGTTAACGCTATTTCAGCTATAGCTATAGGTGGTGATGTGACTATTACAGTTGCTAATAATATTATATCTGTGATAGATGAGGATACGGGAGATGCAGGGAGGAATTCTGCCCTTAATGCTGTGCAAACTGTTATTAATAATACTAGTATAAAAAGTGGTAATCAACCATTCTTCCCACAAACCGGATCAAATACTAGCACTAACAATATTACGAGCAGCACAGCAGGAATGATTAGTGGTAATATCACTAATACTTGTATAGCATTAGAGAATCAGACGGGAAGAACTATATACGTGAATAATATTCCTGTAGATAATAGCACGAGTTCAAGTAGTATAAAAAATTCATTGAATTTAACAATTTCACAAAGTGATCCTTATGGCTTTTACATTAACGTTAATAAAATAAATATTACAGTTGTTCAAAACGGTAGTCAAAACGTCACTTTTAACACACCAGCTAGAAATGTTTATGTTTCTATTATAAATTTGGAGGATCCTTATATTTGGGTGAATACTCATGAAAGAAATAGTTCAGTTATTTATAGTTACCCCTATTACACTAATAGTTATAGCTCAGGAGCTAGTGATTATCACTTCGCAGATAATCAATCTTCTGGTAGATTGGATTATCTATGGCAATGTTTTAACGGACCCAATGCATCTCTTATGGGGCCAAGTTCTTACTACTTCCCAGATCCTCATGGACTTTCCTTTTTTGATAGATTAGAGAATAAAACAAATTATAGTAGTACAAGTCCTACTTCGGCGCGGATGAGCACATTTATAATTTATGATGTTTTAAGTCAAGAGCACGGGAATAATCACGTTTCTATGCTGGATCATGAATATTTCAATAGTACTTTGATTCTGGGACTTAGTATAACCTCTAAAGGATCAACTGTTACAGTTCCAGGTTCAGGTACACCTTTCTATATTTCATCAACTTATGAAGGTTATCTTGGTCTTAGTCCTAATTATTAAGGAGATATCGTTTAATGTTTTTAGATGAGGATGGATCAGCGAGTGTGGAGTTCTTGTTCGTTACGCTTGTTGTTCTTATAATTATGGGTGGTTTTGTTAGTTTAGTGGCTAATGAGATGGGCCAGACATCGACTGGTAATCTTGCTCAGGCACGGATGACTGGGGAAACGACTGCTGAAACTATTAACACGGTTTATACTAATGGGATAGGTTACTCTGTTAATTTAACAGTTCCAAGTAATATGAATATTACTATTAATAATCCCAATGGGTATGTTACGGTTAACTCAGCTGGTCAAAGTGTGAGTGTCAAATTTATACCTTTGAATGTTCAGAATAAAACTTTAACTAGTGGTACTTATACAGTTACTAGTACTAATAATAGTGGTAGTTATCTTATAACATTTAATTAATGGTGATTTTATTATAGATTTAAGTGATTTACCGGATGGTTGGGAGAGGAAGGCTTTATTAATTATTGGAGTAGTTTTCATTATTTCAGTTATTTATGCATTCCATCCCTTCCAGGGTACAGCACCCAATGATACAGGGAACGATACAACACCTACTCAGACAGTAACGTATACTCATCCTAGTCAGCCTCAAGTTGTTAATAATTCAACTAACAAGTCAACTACAAATTTAACTGCTAATTTGACTGTGGATCAGGCTAAGAATATAGCGTTACAATCTAATCCTGGTTATGGTGTGGGGCAGCCTGTACAGGGTAGTGTTGTAGTTAATAGCACTAATCATAATGTTTGGATCATTCCTCTATCGCAAAATGGCATGTCCAAAACCATATATATAGATGTTAACACAGGGTTAATAGTACTCGAAACATAGACTACAATTAACATTTTAGAGGAAGAAACAATGGATACACTCGTCGTAATAGTAATGCTCGTATTATTCATCTTTTTAATGGTTTTCGTATTCTCCACTGCACTTTTAACACCCCTTATTGGTAAAAAGAATATATTATTCGTTTTATCGTTAGGATTTGTAGTGGGATTGGTGGGTGGAGGGTTTTTAATAGCACCTATTTATGATGATTTTCCCGATATCGCCCGTTCAGTTTATACTTGGAATAATTGCAGTGGATCAGAGTATATTAATGTGAATATTACAACTGAAAATAACGTTGCTGGTTTTATAAGTGACACTAAAAAATTGAATGGAGTTAAAAATGTTCAAAGTAGTGGTATAATCTTAACTACCACTCCTTTTGGTAGTGATTGGACTGATTCACTCCAATCACGTATACCCGACAGTCAACCAGGTATAGTTTCAGCACAGGTTATTCCTAATGATACCATCATTTTAACAGTGCAGAATAACACTGACCCCTCAGCTATTGCAAAAAATTTGAATCAATGGCTATTATTGGTTGATAGTATAGATATAATCTCTAGTATTGTGGAAGTTACTATTGAAGTGGATCCTAGCCAGGTGGATTCAGTGTCAGCTAAACTGCCCAAAAATGAAGTGGTTATCACTAATGTAACCGGTTCGGTGGAGGATAAAGTTGCTAATTTAAAGCAGACATTACCCGATCGTAATACTATAATTCTCCTCTGCGGATTCATAGGATTATTCATTGGCTTTACCGGACTATTCATAGACAGTATATATCAAGTCTGGGAAAGAATGCGTGACTGGTTAAGAAGTAGAAGAGATTAAAAATAAGTTAAAATTAAAAATCTCAACTAACTATTTTTTTTAATAAAATTTAATAGAAAATAAGAGATTATTTTTGGGGCTGAAAATTTTATGAAAGCAGCGGTTCTTTACTCGGGAGGGAAGGATAGTACCATGTCCATCTATAAAGCCCTTGAACAGGGTTACAAAATCGAATACTTGGTATCCATGATATCCGAGAATCCGGAATCCTACATGTACCACTCCACTAATATTCACCTCACAGAACTTTCAGCTCAAGCCTTGAATATACCCTTAATTAAAGCTTTTACGAAGGGTGAGAAAGAAAAGGAATTAGAGGATTTAAGACTGGTTTTAAGTGATTTAAAGAATGATGGAATGGAAGCCATATTCACTGGTGCTATAGCCTCTCAATATCAGAAATCCCGTATAGATAAACTTTGCAATAGTCTCTCACTAAAATCCTTCTCACCACTCTGGCACCGTGACCCTCAGGAGTATATGGAGGAACTAATAAAATTAAATTTTGAAGTAGTAATAGTCAGCGTCTCAGCAGAGGGATTAGATGAATCCTGGCTGGGAAGACGAATCAATGCAGAATTATTAGAGGATCTCCTGGAATTAAATGATAAATATGGTGTACATCTAGCCTTCGAAGGCGGTGAGGCTGAAACATTAGTATTAGACAGCCCATTATTCCAGAAAAGGATAAATATCATTGAAGCAGAAAATGTTTGGCAAAAAGATAGTGGACATTACATTATTAAAAAAGCAGTTTTAACAGATAAATAAAATTTATTTTATTTCTGGTGCAATCCAGTTTATGAATGAATTCACGTTATCTGTTTCTATTATAACATTTATTTCGCCTAATGCTGATAAATCTTCACCTATTATATTAACTATTCCTGCGTAGGCTGCTTGTTTACTTAATTTGAAGATTATAACTTCATCTTGTAGTTCTTTCATTAATATTTTACGAGCAGTGTTCCGTATTCTTCTCTTCTTGAGTGATTCCTTCAATCGTAGAAGTGAGCCTTCTCCTCCTGTAACTACAATGTAATCATCATCTATCTCAATTTCATCATAATCTAGAATATTAGATAAAGCTTTTAGTACTTTATCCAGATCTTCGGTAGGATTTATAATGACTTTAGCTTTTATTGTGTATTTCATTCTGTAGGATACTCCTTACAATATTTTTGAATTTTTTTATTGCTCCTTCATTCACCACTATATAATCAGATGTGGCTATCACGTCGCCTATCCCAAAATTAAGTTCTCTTTCATCTCTTTTATGGAATTCAGACTCCTCTGATGAATCATCTAATCGCTTTCTCTTTCTTAACCGGTTGAAACGGGCAGATGGTGAGGAGTGCACTGCTATAACTTTGAAATCAGGGAAATTATCTTTAAATATCTCCACTTCAAAGGGGCTTCTGATACCCTCAATCAAGTATAAATCATTATCATTTCTAGATTTTTTTATTTTCTCAACGCATCTCTCAGCCACTATAAATTCTCCGTATTCCTGTCGTAGTTTAACCGCAGTCTCACCTATGTCAGCATTTCTAAGCCGGGCTTCCTCTCGGATTACATCCCCCATTCTGATCAGTTTAAAACCCAAACTCCTAGCTACTCCTGAAGCTACGCCTTTACCGGAACCTGGCATCCCAGTTACTCCAATAACCTTCATATTAATCAATTATCCTTTTCTCCATTTTAATGTATTTTTGAGCATTAATTCCAGAGAATCCCGTAGATTCAATTGGTTATCAAAACTGTTGACTATACTTCTAAGTTCAGTTTTACTCATGTTTTTAAATTTATCGACTTCAGTTATGAGATTAGGAATGGCTCTCACTAGATTATCTACTATGGTTATAGATGCTTTCTGGGAGGTTCGTGATAATGGATTTAAATCGATAGTTATAACCCTTCTTCCATTTAATACTAATTTTTCAGTTCTGTCACCATCTTCTAGTGGAACTAGTACTACATCTGATTGGTAAACTCCGATTTTACTACTCCTAGATCGGGGGCCTTTTAATCCTTCTATAATCACTACTTCTTCTTCTGAACCTAGAACTTCGAATGCCCCTGCCTCTTTCAGAACCTTTCGTATATTTTTTATTCTTTCGGGTTTTCTGTAGAATAAATTTATTTCTAATTTAGCATCCAATTTATTTGATAATTCCACTACTTCATGGGAAGCTAGAGCTGCGGTATTACCATTAACGGATATTACAGGATACTCGGCAAGTAGTAAAGCTGCTGCTGCTGCTTGAGTTGCTTTCCATGCGAATCGTGTTGTTTCTTCTCCGATAAGATAATCGAAGGCTTCTCCCCTACCATGAGCAATTAATCCTGAGTCGGATAGAATTCCATTTTTATACGCTTCCACCATCTTAGCTCGTAGCATCAGGGATTCATAGCGGGGGTGACTGGGTAATACCATAATAATTACAATCCTCAAATAAAATAATTTATTTTTATAATTTTAAAAAAGAATCCTTAAATCTTATAATTCATAAATTCCAACTTATTAAAAAAAAAGGGTTGGATTTTATTTTAAAACTTCGATTATTTCTGTTGGTTTGTTTCCCTGGGTATTTAAAAGTTTCTCATCCACTTTAACTTTTACAATGTCACCTACCACTGCCTGAGATTTATTCCCTACAATGTAAAGGTCGGGTTTAACATTGGATCTGATATCATACTCTAATTTAACATGAGCTGTCTTTTCACCAGCCTCCATTACAATTCCATAAGTGAATTTACGAGCGTATCTAATACGGAATATCAGGAAAACAGCTACTACAGCTATCACCGCGTAGAGCAACACGGATAGTGAGGGTAGGAATTGGAAGGAGAAAGCCATTACTAAACTAGGATTATCACTTACAACGATTAGGATTACACCCACTGCGAGGTACATTAAGAAGAAATCTCGGTAAGCATTGAAATCATCCTGGTACATGAGCTTAACCTTGGTGAATATTACATATATACTATAAGCCGCAGTTAAACCACCTAATGGGATGAAAATAGTTAATGATAGGAAATTGAAGATTTCGAGTATGCTGAATACCAGAAAAGCTGCTCCTGCTATTTGAAGATGTAGTATGGTTGTCTCCTTTTCTTCAGAAGTGAAACCGCCAGAATTAAAAGATACCGTTGAATTTTCATTATTATTAGTAGATTGAACAGTTTGTTTTTGATTAGTGTAAGCTTCTTTCAATCCATTGACATCTATATTACTTGTTATCTTTGTTATATTCTCTTTAATTTCTTGTGAATCAATTTTATCCCTGATTTCATGAGTATTGATATTCCTTATTAATTGTGGAATCTTGGGGATTGTTATGATAATCATACCAATCAAAGAAATTAATTTGATTATTAATTCACCGAATTTGGCAAAAATATTCATATTCTATAATTCTCCTGGACTAGATTAATAACATGTTAAATTTTTTTATTTTGTAAATTTAATTAAACAGTTGCAAATAATAACTCCCAACTCTTCTATTATTCCTTTTTTTTAACTTATTTGAGTTATGGTAATTGTTGTACTACCAACTCCCCAGGAAATCTGATAAGTATGCCATCCTTTTGCAATTGTAAGATTATTTGTAGGAAAGGGTACTGATGCATTCGCACTAGCTACTTGAGGACCATTGGGGTTGCTAGCGTTTACAGGGATACCATTTAAGCCGAGGGCCAAATTACCATTATTATAATTTAAATTGGTTGTTTGGGGAATGTAAACATTCACTGTTCTTTGAGAGTTAGGTCCATTTGAATATACAACATCTACTGCATTGGCTATGGTGGATACAGCGGTTTGTGCATCACTGGTTACTGAAACATTACCACTAGCTTTTATAGAATTAGCTGCAAATGGTACAGTAACTGATGTGAGGACTATTAGGAATATTAGTATTAAGAATAAGTATTCAGCTGAAATTTGTCCTTTACTATCCAATTTCCACTACCTCTACTATTATAATTTGATATTAATTAGTTATTATATAAATATTTTTAGTATAGGAGCGTGTTTAGAATCTTCAATAATATGAAGGCTAAATCCCCTATAAAGAGGCTTATTAAAAGACCAATTAATATGGATGGTGCAAAGGGCACTCCTTTTTTTACTCGGTAACTATCATTCATCCGACCGTCAGTTAATAATTTTTTAAGTAGAGTAATATCCTCCTTGTTAAGACCGGCCGCGCGATTATGAATTAATAATTTACCATGAGAACTAATATGTGTTAGATCCCCAGTTTTAACACTGTTTTTAACTTTATCTGTGAATCTTTTATCATCGAAGTAAACTTTTCCATCTTTCTCGTAGAGATTATAGGCAGGTATCATACCCACTTTAAGTTCACTTATTGGGTAATCATCCTGTAGAGCTTCTCTACTGACTCGTGTTAATAACACTCTAACTATTCCAATAACGGTTAGAAAGATGAATAATATTATAATGCCTAGTATGGTTACTTGGAAGTTTTGGATTAAAGCAAAGACAGTGACTAGGGATACCACCACTGCTTTTACTTGATTGGGGATTTTTGAAATTATGAATGATAGTAAATAAATCATTATTAATGATATTAATATTATCTGGAAAGGTAAATGAGGTGTTATAAAAATAGTTAAAGTTACAGCTGAAGTAACGACTAATGTTAAAACAAAGTTCTTCCGGTATTCCTTTACTGGTGATAATAATTCACCTATTAAATGAGGTTTATTTTTAATGACAATAAATGATACGTAGATTAGAAGGAACGGGAACATGGCGAGTATGCTGTTGATGATAAGAGTTAAGGGAAATGGATAACTGGCAGTGATGGGGAAGGTAATGTTGAATAAATGGTAATTTAGTAAAGCAGGGTAGAATGGTATTAGTGCTGCAAGTCCAGTGAAGAGTTTTACATCACCACCCGCCCATGCACCCATTTTCCAGAGTAGGTAGCCGAAAAAGAAGACCAATAGTGTGATGATGAGTGTTCCCAGAAGAAACAATAAGTTGCCCAGCATTATGTAGTAAATTCCATTTAGTAGTATTCCCACTCCTATTAAGGGAAAAGTGAGTTTATTAGGAATTACACCCCATTTGAGATCAGAATAGCTACTGTAGATGCATGCAATTATAGCTATAATTATAGCGATTAATGGTATATTAATAATCATTTTGAAATAAGACCTCCATTATAAAACTATACTAATAAATTAGAGGCTGAAATATGGATTTGAATAATTAAATATAAAATATTATTATTAAATACTTCTATTATTCTTATTATCAATAGCCGCCTTCATGAAGGATACGAAGATAGGGTGAGCACAATTTGGTCTGGATTTGAATTCAGGATGGAATTGGCATCCTAAAAACCATGGATGATCCTTAATTTCCACCATCTCCACTAAAACATTATCTGGTGACACCCCGGAAATCACTAATCCTTCATTCTCAAGACTCTCTCGGTAATCATTATTGAATTCGAATCGATGCCTGTGACGTTCATTAACTAAATCTTCCCTATACGCTTCATAAGCAATGGTGTCCTTCTTTATTTTACATGGATAAGAACCTAATCTCATGGTTCCGCCCATATTCTCAATATTCTCCTGCTCTAGCATAATATCAATAACAGGATGTTTAGCGTTGCTTTCAAATTCCGTGCTATTAGCATCCTCCCAGCCATGCAATCGAGCATACTCAATCACCATACACTGCATACCTAGACATATTCCAAAGAGTGGTATATCCTCTTCAATAGAATATCTAACTGCATCAAGTTTACCCTTAATGCCACGCTCACCAAACCCACCAGGTATAAGTAGGGCATTGAATTTACGGATTTTATCCATATTTATAGTATCTTCTGCACGTATCCATTCAATATCTACTTTAGCACCTAATTCAGCGGCGGCATGTTTTAAAGCTTCTCTTATACTAATATAGGCATCTTCTAACTCCACGTATTTACCGATTATACCCACTTTAACTCTGTTACCATCCAATTTTAAGGACTCTACTATCCTACTCCATGCGTAGAGGTCAGGTTTGTGAGCTTCCATTTTAAGTCGATTTAATATATATTCACCCATATTCTCCCGATTGAGTATTAGGGGTACTTCATAGATGGAGTGAACATCCGGAGCGTTTATAACTGCTTTCCTCTCCACGTCACAGAAATGAGCGATTTTATCCTTCAAATGACTATCAATGGGAAGTTCACTGCGGCAGATTATCATATCAGGATTTATACCTGTGCTTCTAAGTTCTTTAGTACTGTGCTGAGTGGGTTTAGTTTTAAACTCACCGGCCGCTCTTAAATATGGTACATAAGTCACATGGACAAACATTACATTATCATGACCTTCCTCGTTACGAAGCTGCCTGAGTGCTTCTAGAAATGGTTGGCTTTCAATGTCACCTACAGTTCCCCCCACCTCCACTAGGACTACTTCAGCCTGGGTTTTGCTTGAAATCTCCCTAATCATAGATTTTATTTCATCAGTGATATGTGGAATTATCTGAACGCAGCTTCCTAGGTAATCACCTTTACGCTCCTTATTTATAACTGATGAATAAACTTTACCCGTGGTTATGTTGGATTCACCGCTGAGATTAACATTCAGGAATCTTTCATAGTGACCTAAATCCAGATCAGTTTCCATACCATCCTCAGTTACGAAAACTTCCCCATGTTGATAAGGGTTAAGCGTTCCGGAATCCCAGTTGAGGTATGGATCAATCTTTATGGCTGTAACATCAACGCCATAACTCCTTAAAATCCTTCCAATAGATGCTGCTGTTATTCCTTTCCCAATGGAACTTACTACACCACCAGTAACCACTATATATTTTGACAAAGTCAATCAACTCCTAAATTTTTAGGTTTCCCCAAATGATAGTTAAATAGATTATATTAAACTTATTTTAAATCTTAATGAATATTAATGTAAAACCTTTTATAATAAAGTTCTCCCATGAGTAAAACAGAAATATTTAAAATTTATATTAATCTAGAATAATTTAAGTAATTCTCTATGAATCTGTATCCATCCATCAAACCCTGTGAACCATTCTTTGCGGAGTATTCATCATAATACTGCACATCATCTCGTTTACCACCAGTTGAGTACATAGCGCATGGTACCGGATCCGTGGTATGTGTTTTAACTTTTATTGGTGTGGGATGGTCAGGTAGAATACTAATGGAGTAATCATTAAACTCTGATAGATTATCCAGGAGTTTTTCTAGTATTCGATGGTCAATTCGTTCTATAGCTTTAATTTTCTCGGTAAGGTCTCCAGCATGACCTGCTTCATCAGGAGCTTCTACATGAATAAATACTATATCTTGATCCTTTAATGCTTCAAGAGCGTATTTAGCTTTTCCACAGTAATCAGTGTCATAGTAACCGGTAGCTCCAGGAACATTTATATTGGTGAATCCTAAATAAACTCCTATTCCTTTTATAAGATCCACTCCAGTGATGGTGGCACCTTTAAGGCCATATTTTTCCTTGAATGGAGTCATTTGCGGCTTGCCACCCTGTCCCCACAGCCAAATCATATTACCGGGTTTTTTACCATCTTCGATTCTTTTAAGGTTAATAGGATGATTTCTAAGCACTGTCCTGGAGTCGTCCATTATTTTATTTAATATAACTGCTTTTTCATGGTCACGGGGTTTTATAAGATTATCTGATAAAGGTTCATTTACTATATCGTGTGGTGGAGTTGATTTAAGAGGTGATGATCCATTATTTTTGAATATGAAAAGGTTTCGATAACTAGTTCCTAGATAAAACTTTCCCCAATGGTAGAATTTTTGATTTAAAGCTTCTATGAGTTCTGAAGCTTCTTCGGTGCTAATGTGATCAGCATTGAAATCTATTATACGGTCTTCATGGATGGTGATGAAGTTGCAGCGGAAGGCTAACTCATCCCCATTAAAATCAGCACCTATACTAGCTGCTTCTAATGGTCCGCGGCCAGTGTAACATTCTTTAGGATTGTAACCCATTATTGATAGATTAGCCACATCAGAACCCGGCTCCATACCATCTGGGACTGTTTTAAGTAATCCACTTACACCACGGGATGCTATATAATCCATGTTAGGAGTCTCTGCAGCTTGAAGAGGTGTTCTACCCTCTAACTCCTCCAATGTGTAATCAGCCATACCATCCCCTATAACCACAACATACTTCATAATTAAACTACTCTCCCCTACAAACAAAGTTTTATATACCCATTTTTTAAGGAAATCCTTCATTAAAATTTAGATTAATCCCAGAATAAATACATATCAGAAAAAGATTATATATTTTTAATTTTGTTTTTTCTTAGATCATGGATTTTGAAATGCTTATAATATCACTTAAAATAGCTGAGGCGGTTTCTATTGAACCGGCACCTTTACCCACCACTGTAACATCATCCGCTAAGTCTGTTTTAAGAGTAGCCACATTCAAGGTACCCTCTACAGCGAAGGGTGAACCCTCATTCACTAGTCGAGGTGACACCTCCAAGGAGTCATGTGAAACTTCCCCAATGAGTTTTATAAGGTAACCCTCCTTTTTAGCTAACTGAATTGATTCAGGTGTGATCTGTGATATACCCTTCACCATAACATCATTATAAGTTACATTCATATTCATTATACTGTTAGCTAATATCACCACTTTACAAGCGGCATCCTCCCCTTCCACATCCTGAGTAGGATTTGTTTCAGCTATATTCATCTCCTGAGCTTCATTAAGAGTTTGATTATATGATGAACCCTCCTTAGCCATCCGGCTGAGTATATAATTAGTGGTGCCATTTAAAATACCGTAAATCGACTCTATTTCACAGCCAGAGAGGGTTTCCTGAGCAAAATTTATGATAGGCATGGCTCCACCAACTGAAGCCTCATACTTAAACATTACATTATTATCCTGTGCAGTATCCCGTAATTCAGTGAATCCTAATGCTAAAGGACCTTTATTACTGGTTACCACGTTTCTTCCCGTATTCATCGCTTTTAACATGTGACTCCTTGCTGGTTCACCATCACATATATTAGTGGGAGTAACCTCTACTAAACAATCATATTCAACCGTATCCAGTAAATCCATACCAGTTACACCATTAACACCATATTCTGGATAATCAGATACTCTCCCGGTATTCTGCTTCGTCTCCAGGAGCAATGCAGGATTAATACCCTCCTCGGATATTACTGCCCCTTTACTGTCAGCTACTGCTACTAGTTGGAGATCCAAGTCATAATCCTGTTTTATACGGTCTCTTTTCATATTGAATACTTGAGCAACTCCCTGTCCTACTGATCCAAAGCCAATGATACATATCCTCATAAAATTAATTCCTCCCCAAAATAAAATTATCCTTTAAATATTTTTTAAACTTCATTAATAACTAGGAATCCCTTATTACTCCCGATTTCCTTTATTTTACTGGTAACCAATTTTTTACGACCATAATCTGCCTCAATTATAATCTTAGAAGCTGAGTGCTCAGGATGATCTGACATTTTCAAATCCAAATCCGCAACTCTTACACCATCTAACTGATTAAGTATATTCACTGTATCCTTAACATCTTGATCAATAATATTTCCAATGAGTATAGTGGTGATTTTCTCCTTACGGAGTATTCCATCCACTTGTATAATCTGAATTCCCTTAGTTTCTAACATCTTTAAAACTTTATTTAAGGTTTCTTCATCACCTTCAATAGTTATCTGAACCGGAATTGTTCCCCGTTCAGTTTTAACATCCCTTTGATGAATCACAGCTACAATATTCGCGCCCAGTCTTCCAATAGGGTTAAGTGCATCTAAAAGCTGACCCGGCACGTCTAATAATTCTAGGACAAGTTTTAACCTCATATTATCTAACCCATTTACTTATTTCCACTATAAGATTACCCTCTTCGTCAATATTAGCATTTCTAAGTATCTTAGTAGGGTTTTTATCCACTCCCACATCTTCACGTGCTAAATTCACATTATCCACCATATAATGAGTCTCTTCAAGTTCAGGAATATTCTTTAAAGCCTCTGAAAACTTTTCAAGTATCAATTCCGCTTCCTTCTCAATCATAAGTATTACAATCCCCCATCATTAAATTATTTATATCCTTTTCAGTGAATTAAGAGTTTTCATGTAAGATTCATCCTTGAAAACCTTACGAACCAATATTTTATGGATGCCCGAGCCGTACTGCGCTGCTTTCTTCGGACGCGACGCAATCTCCTCCGGCACACCACACTCAAGTGCAACCCTTCTTAAGATGCATTTTCTTAAAACGTCATTATAATTATTTATTTTATACTTCATAGGTATATTAATTGCCATATTTATAACATCCATATCCAAGTAGGGCACCCGCAACTCCACACTACTCGCCATAGCTACTGAATCGTCACGCTGGAGATTAACCTGGTAAAGATTCAGTAAATCCTCCTCTAAGTTTTCTTGAGCCTCTTCACCTTTCTGTTGATAAAATTCAAGGTAACGATGATAACCTGCGAAGAGTTCATCAGCACCCTGTCCAGAAAGTATTACCTTTAAACCATCTTGATGAGCCATCTCCGCAGCTATATAAACGGGCATTCCCACTCCTAACTTCATAACATTGAATTCCTCTATACTCTTTAACACTAACGGAAGGTAATATTTAACATCCTCCACATCCACGGTTTTAATGTGTATAGGTAAATCCATAATCTCTGCTGTTCTACAGGCATATTTAAGATCAACCGAATCTTTATGGCCCACCGTGTAAAGATAAGTATCCACATCTAATTCACTTGATAAATAAGCGAGTAATGTACTATCCACCCCCGCAGAGAACATGACTCCCACCTCTGAAAGTCCATTCAACCTTTTATCAACAGCCTTGAGTAAATAATGCTTTAACTGAATCTTTAAATCATTAAAGTTATTTAAATCATCCTTCGAAGAGGTATCTTTAACTCTATTGAATCTTTTATTATTTAGAACCTTTTTTAATCCATCATACTCAGCCATTTTCCAATTGTAAAGCATATATCCTGGTGGTAATGTTTCCACATCTTTTACACCCACCTTCCATAATGCTTTCCGTTCAGATGCGAATGCAAAAAATTTTTTAATCTTATTTTCACCAAAATAGAGTGGCTTCACACCAACGAGATCCCTCACCACTGCTAAATCCTTCCCATCATAGACTGCAAAGGCATAATCACCGTCTAAATACTTCACGGTTTCCAAAACTGCTTGCCGTAGCGAATTATGATAAAACTTTTTAATAATATGTATTATAACTTCACAATCTGAATCAGATTTAAATTCAATTTTAAAATAGTTTTTTAGTTCTCGATAATTATAGATTTCACCATTACACACTAAAATAAGGTTATCTTCTTGTAGAGGTTGTGAAGATTCACATCCCACTATAGAGAGTAAATTATGGCCTAAACCAAAGTTACCCTCCGGTATTTTAAGATCATCCAATTCACCATGGGTAATCTCCTGATCTATAAATACACCGCTTCCATCAGGTCCTCGATGTTTCAGGGTGACCATCATATCATATAATTCATTGGAGATGGCTTCCCCATTTATTCCAACAATAGCACACATATAAACTAATTCCCAAATAATTATTTTTTAATTAGAAATATTTTCAACATTTAATTTTTTTTTCCGAATAAATAATAAACTAAAACTTTTTTTTATAATATGAAGTTGATTTTTGAATGGAATGAAAATCAATTCTATTTAAAATATTCTATAATTTCTTAAGGATTATAGTTTGTAACTATGGGAAGATTTTCCAGTATTTTTAACCTTTATCTCCTGTTTGCAAAAAATTCCTAATCAAAAAATTAATAGATTACTTAAAAAACACAGGAAATAAAGTTCATTAAAAGAATTTATAACAAAAAAAAATAGATGTTATGAATTTTAATAATCCCAACAACAACATAGAAAATGGCAGTCTAATATCCCATTTAATTCTTATTAATTATGATCTTTATTGATTGGATTATTTTTTCACAATTTGTTTTGCGTTTGTTAAGTTTAATATTGTGAGAGTTATGGTTTCGCCCATTTGTTGAATGTTATTTAAGTCAAGATTGGTACTGGAATCACTACTATCCATGGGAGAAACTTTGAATGGTTGACTTTCAACCTCCACCACTGAAACGTTTTTGTTGTAGAATGGGTAGGCGTCGCTGGGATATGCATCCCCTCCCACACTAACCGGATTACCCATAGTATTAGCAGATTGTTGAATTAAATCCAATAATTGCGGAGCTGCATTAACAGGCGTTGGCAAATTACTTTGTCCTATAGGGGTTACAGTATCACCCGCACCTACAGCGTTAAGATCAATCATAGCATCAGTATTCGCCACTATATCCGGATGCTGATTAACAAATTCATCTGAACCATTATACCATAACTCCTCAGCACCAAATCCAACAAGTAAAACTGTTTCATTAGGTTTAACATCTTTACCCAATAACTGGGCCATTTCCATCTCGATTCCCACGCCCGCTGCATCATCCACTGCACCTTGCGATGAACCGGGTGAATCAATATGACAACCTATTATAATGTATCGGTGAGAATCAGTTCCATTAATCTGGCCAATCACATTATAAGTGTATTGTCCGCTTCCTAAGTCTACTTTCTCCTTACTAACATTCAATCCGTCATTCTGGAATTGATTCGCCATGAGATCCGCAGCCTGTAATTCAGCCGGATTACCATTATACCGTGGACCTAATTGTCAAAGTTTCACAGCGAAACTTAGTGCATTAGAAGCATTAAACTCCTGAGCCTCAGCAGTCGAATTCAATGGAACCAAGTTATAATCTGTATTAGACATTGCAATATGAGATGGATTAAAAACTATTGCAACAGTTAAAATAATTATTAATCCTACCACTAACCCTATAGTTAAGAATAATTTTTTATTCTTAGTAGACTTAAACCGTGAATCTTTAGGTTTAGAAAGGGGTTTAGAAAAGGGCATATTTTATTATCCTCTCCCATTCTTTTTGGATTAACTTATTTTCAAGGATTTTATTTTTTATTAACATACTATAATATTATATTTGAATAAGCATTATAAAAATAGTTTTTCCATAATTAAACTCAAATTTTTCCAGATTAATCCAATATTCATGAATATTTTTAATTATCCTAAAAAAAAGCTTTAAAAACAGACTAGGGATTTCTTATCATTCCACAGATTATCATTTTACAAAATGATACTTTTTCGATAAGTCCATCCAGAATATTAAACAATATTATTTTAATCAAACACTTTTCAGCATATTTGTTTATCATAATATAACAACATAAACAGCTTAAAGGTTAAAACGTGCATTAAACCCTATTTTGAGTACATTTTTAGCCACACTGAATCAGCGAAAAAAAAGGCAGGAAATTAATTCCAGATCTATAATATTTTAAGTATAATTAGAATTTAATGGTTTGAAATATTTATATAAACCCATTAAAAATCCAAATAATAATTCATTAATTTAGAATTAAAAATAGCCTTACGTTAGTGAAGTCCAAATTTAACTTTAATCTAAATTTTTTAACAACCGTCAGCCTCTGAACCCATACAAGCTCTGCAATTTACGGGTATACTATCTTTTTCATGATGCAATTGACAGATTACTTCTTCAGCCTTAATTTTCTTGCAGATCTGACACATTTTAGATATAATATCACTTTGGTCTGCTTTTTCATCTATAAGATCCTTTGCAAATTCATTGATCATATCATGAATTTCTGGCTCGAACTTAAGTCCGTGCCCTCTTTTATCACTAATGTATTGGGAAACTGCAGGTTGAGTTATATCCAATAGTTCTGAAATCTGTTTCTGCTTCATACCTAACTTTAAAAGTTCTTTAGCTAATTCAGATCTTATCGTTGGAATAACATACCATACTACGATTTCACAAGGAGGTCTCATCTTTCTCTCATCACCTTTAATTTCAATTTATTGACAATTTTTATTCTTTTCGAACAAATTCTGTATAAATAAAAAATATTTATATTCCTGCTCCTTCAGCGAATATTTCTTCCAATTCTTTTTTTTCTATTTCAGATTTTTTAGTCATGATGCCATTCATTTTTATAATATCTGCAGAAATACCTAATGATCTTATTTGTTCTTCCACTTCCTCTTGGCGTTCCAGGATTAACTGGATGGCTTCAGCGACTGGGTCGGGTAATTCTCCATGATCCAAGTCAATAGCGCATTTTCTCTTCTCTTTAACATTTCTTCCAGGTATCCCTACAACGGTGGCGCCATTGGGCACTGATTTTAAAACAACAGATCCAGCCCCCACTTTGGTGCAATCTCCAATTTCAATGTCACCTATTATCTTTGCTCCGGAACCTATTACTACTCCACTTCCAATGGTGGGATGTCTTTTCTTCTTCTCCAGACTAGTGCCGCCTAGAACTACTCCCTGGTAAATCAGTACATCATCCCCCACTTCAGCTGTTTCTCCTATTACTACTCCCATTCCATGGTCAATGAAAACTCTTTTACCTATGGTTGCACCTGGGTGTATTTCAATTCCCGTTAGGAGGCGATTTAGAGCTGAAAAGAATCGGCCGGTGAATAGATGATTACGAGTCCAGAACCAGTTCGCTAATCTATGGAACCAGATAGCATGTAATCCTGGGTAAAGGAAGAATATCTCTAAACTGCTTTTTGCAGCAGGATCTCTGGCATAAACCATCTGTATATCTTCTCTTATCCTTTCAAACATGATCTTCGGTGCTCCCTTAGCAAATTTGTTTTAAATTATAATATTATTTTAATTCCTTTATATACTATGTGAATTCAATAAAAATTATTTTCTTTATAAATTAATATTTAGATTTGAGAAAATACATTCCCGTCGTATGGCTTATAAATCTCCTGGAAAACCCATTCGACACTTAGATATCTTTCTCCTGTATCTGGAAGTATTACAACTATTTGTTTACCTTCATTTTCTGGTCTTTTACCAAGTTCAAGCGCGACCCAGGTTGCTGCTCCAGAGGATATACCTGCAAGTATTCCCTCTTCTCTGGCTAGCCTTACTAAGGTTCTACCAGCATCTTCATCTTTAACTGGAATAATCTCATCGACCAAATCTGATCTTAGAACCTCCGGGATGAATCCTGCACCTATACCCTGTATCCTGTGTGGTCCTTTTTCTCCTCCAGATAATACCTGAGAAGTTATAGGTTCAACTGCAACTGCCTTAAATTCAGGGTTTCTTTCTTTAAGCACCTCAGCAACTCCAGTAATTGTTCCTCCAGTACCCACACCAGCTACCACAATATCCACTTCACCACCCGTATCTCTCCAAATCTCCTCAGCAGTGGTTTCTCGGTGTATCCTTGGATTTGCAGGATTTTTAAATTGTTGCGGCAGCACTGCATTCGGGATTTTCTCAGCAAGCTCCTCCGCCTTTGCAACCGCTCCAGGCATACCATTCACTCCGGGCGTTAAAACGATTTCAGCACCGAATGTTGCCAGAAGCTTCCTCCTCTCCAAAGACATGGTATCCGGCATGGTTAATATTAATCTATAACCTCTAGCAGCAGCCACAAAAGCCAAGGCAATTCCAGTATTCCCACTGGTGGGTTCAATGATAACTGTATCCTTATTTATGGTACCAGCTTTCTCTCCAGCTTCAATCATAGCTACTCCAACTCTATCCTTTACACTGCTTAATGGATTGAATGACTCGAGTTTTGCTACAATATCAGCATTTATTCCTTCCGTTATTTTATTAAGTCTTACTAAAGGAGTGTTTCCAATTAATTCTGTTGAATCATTAGCGATTCCTCTTGTTAATTCCGGTATTTTAACCATAGTATCCTCTTTTAATATTTTCTACACTCTAATATATAACTATTGTTATACGAAGTTTATTTATAAGAACTTCAAATTCCTTAAGAAAAAATAAAAATACATCATTCGTTTAATCAAGACACATCAAGATTGTTCTCTTCCTATATTTATGGAAACCGAAAATAATAAAATTAACTAATAAAAAAAAGTTATAGAACTTAATTATTATATACTAATTTGGGGAATGGAAATTAATCATAGAAATTCTAATCATGAAATGCACCATGAAGGACCTAAAAATAAATGTGTGGTATGTGGTGAAGAGTTAACCAGAGAACATAGAATGCGAGGAGAACATGTTCATACTGGTATGATTGAAGATTTAAAAAGACGATTCTGGATATCAGTGATTATAACTATTCCCATTCTTATTTTATCACCTAATATTCAAGGATTAATAGGTGTATCCATCCGATTTCCAGGTGATTCCTACGTTCTCTTCATATTAGCATCTATCGTGTATTTTTATGGTGGTTATCCATTTTTTAAGGGATTTATTAATCAAATTAAATCCAGAACTCCAGGAATGGATACTTTAATTACGGTTGCTATTACAAGCGCCTATTTATATAGTAGCGCTGTTGTTTTCGGTCTTAATGGAAGTATATTCTTCTGGGAGCTTGCAACTCTAATTGATATTATGTTAATTGGACATTGGCTGGAGATGCGATCCGTAATGGGTGCATCTACAGCCTTGGAAGAATTGGTGAAACTCATGCCATCCCAAGCTCATAAATTAATGGATGATGGAAATATAATGGATGTTCCCTTAGTTAAGCTTAATGTAGGTGATGAGGTAATTATTAAGCCTGGGGAGAAAGTTCCTGTAGATGGAGTAATTATAAGTGGTGAAACTTCAATTAATGAATCAATGTTAACTGGGGAATCAGAACCAGTATTTAAGGAAATCAGCAATGAAGTTATAGGGGGATCGATTAATGGTGATGGATCCATCACTGTTGAAATTAAAAAAACCGGTGAGGATTCATTCCTATCCCAAGTTATAAATCTTGTTGAAGAGGCACAAGCAAGTAAATCAAGAACACAGACCTTGGCTGATACTTTTGCTCTTGGACTTACCATATTAGCTCTGACAGCAGGTCTTTTAACATTAGTCATCTGGTTAGAATTTACAAATCAAGGATTCTCATTTGCCCTGGAGAGAGCTGTAACGGTGATGGTAATCACCTGCCCCCATGCATTGGGACTTGCTGTTCCATTAGTTGTCTCGGTATCAACGGCTTTATCAGCAAGCAATGGATTATTAATACGGAATCGTGCAGCATTTGAGAATTCAAGGAATATAGAAGCTATAATATTTGATAAAACCGGTACATTAACCCTGGGAAAATTTGGAGTAACTGACACTATTGCTTTAAATGAGGATTATAATGAAGATGAATTATTAAAATATGCTGCATCACTTGAATCATACTCTGAACATCCCATTGCCAAAGGCATCACATTATCATCAGAAGAAACTTATCAAGTGAAGGATTTTAAAGCAATTGCCGGGAAAGGAGTGCAGGGTAAAGTAAATGATAAAACTGTAGAAATAGTAAGTCCCGGATATTTAAGGGAACGTAATATTTCATTTAATAATGATAAAATCGGGAAAATTTCTTTGCAGGGAAAAACTATTGTTTATATACTCATTAATGGAGATTTAAAGGGTATTATTGCCCTAGCTGATATTATAAGACCCGAATCAAGAGAAGCTGTATCAGAACTTAAGTCAATGGGAATTAAATGTATAATGATTACTGGTGATAAAAAAGAAGTTGCAGAATGGGTTTCAAACGAGATAGGACTTGATGAATACTATGCCGAAGTTTTACCCCAAGATAAAGTATTGAAAGTGAAAGAAATACAATCTGAGGGTTTAACTGTTGCTATGACTGGTGATGGCATAAATGATGCTCCTGCTTTAGCCCAAGCAAATGTGGGTATTGCCATTGGTGCTGGTACAGATGTGGCTATTGAAGCAGGAGATATTATACTGGTTAGAAGTAATCCCCTTGATACAGTATATACGGTTAAGCTAGCCAGATCCACTTACCGGAAAATGGTACAGAATCTGGCATGGGGAGCAGGATATAACATATTCGCAATTCCCATAGCAGCTGGTATTCTCTTTGCTTATGGAATCATTTTAACACCGGCAATGGGAGCAATATTAATGTCTGCTAGTACCATTATCGTAGCTTTTAATTCCAGATTCCTTAGCATCGAAAAATAAAAAATTGTTTTATTGAATCACTTGATGATTTTTGACTCAATTTCATCTACAATCTTTGATAATCTAACTGAAATTTCTGATTCTGGTTCTTTAGCTATAATAGGAGTTCCGATATCAGAAGCAGCTGACGTTTCCACGTCTAATGGTAAATTCCCAAGGAAGGTTACATCTAATTTTTCAGCCATTTTAACACCATTACCTTTACCAAATATTAAAACTTCATTTTTACATTCTGGACAGATGAAACCAGACATATTTTCAATAATTCCAATTACGGGAATATTTAAACTTTTAACTAGATTAACACTCTTAATTACATCTTCTTGAACCACTGATTGTGGTGTGGTGATTAATACAACACCATCTAATGGAATAGTCTGTAAAATCGTTAAAGGCTCGTCTCCAGTACCCGGGGGATTATCAATAATTAACACATCCAGATCACCCCAAATAACCTCTGCAAAAAATTGTTTTATTACACCAGTTTTAGCAGGACCTCTCCAAATAAGAGGAACATCTTGAGATTCTAAAAAAAATCCTACAGACATGACTTTAACGCCTTCCTCAGTTTCAACGGGTATTATACCCTCTTCTTCAAACTTTAATTCTTTCCCTTCCACTCCGAACATCTTTGGAACATTAGGTCCATGAACATCAACATCCATGATACCTGTTTTATATCCTTTCTTTGCAAAAGCAGCAGCCAAATTCACTGCTATGGTTGATTTACCTACACCTCCCTTCCCACTCATAACTGCAATTTTATGTTTAATCTTACTCATCCTCTTTATAATTTCAACTTCTTGCTCCATTAGCGCCTTTTTATGCTCTTCCTCTTTAGAAACCATATTTTAATCCTCCTGCCTATTTTCTTTTTTGATGTATTTTTCTCATAATTGCAAAAGTTAAAAATGTGCCGTTTTTTACATGATCTCCTAACTTTTTGCGCATGGGATCTTCTATATAAATTTTATTTAGATTTATTCGAATGAAAACCTTTATATATAAAATATAACAATTGTTATATTAGAGGTGAATTATAACGATCGTTATATAAAACCCTATATAACGAAATTAATTACCTCGTTAATTCCTACCGAATCTTTAATGCACCAAAATAAAAAAAATAAAAGAATTCAGGTGTTTATCTCATTAAACTTCGGTTGAAAGAGAATACCTCCCAAATAGAGGTGTATAAAAATGTGTAGATAAAAAAAAATAATGTCTAAATATTTAACTCATGAAACACGAATTTCTATCCAATACTTTTAAAAACAACAGGGACCTATCACCAAATGTTCAATAAGCCGCGCTTATCACCAGTACGTTTTAAAGTCTTGGATAGGAATTAGTAAAAAGAAATGGAAATTTAAGGAATATTTATCGGATAGAACATCTCCAGAAAATTCCTGAGCTCATTTCTAAAAAATCGCCTTGAGCGACAACAAGCATCTAAAAACTAAAAGAAACAAAAAAAATCATCCTCTGCCAATTGATGTATCATCTCTGTTTCTATTTCTTTTTAGAAAGCTTCAAAAAATGTTATGTTTAAAATGAACCTCCTTACATAACAAAACTTTTCAACTCTGCCAAGAAAAAAAATCTCTATTCCGAAGATAAATTTCGCCATTAATTTATCTTCGGTTTTAGAGTATAATATTAAAAAATTCAATATAAAATCAACATTTTTTTTGAAATCTTAAAATTAATATATTACAAATAAATATTATAACCATATCTTAAAAATTATTCAAGATTATTCTTTTTTTAATGACAATACTAGTTGTTTTAATGCTTCATCTATAAACATTGGCGCAACATAAGGTTTTATTCCATGATCTAATAGTATATTCACAGCTGCAGGTCCAATGTGACTTGCAATAACTGCTTGGCAATCCGAGATTGATCTTACACTAGCAGTCATTGCATCCTCAGTATGCCCTCCAACATCACATGCTGGAGTGTTTTCTCTTAACTCTAAGAATTTGTAATCTCCTTGATCATCAATTTCGAATATTAAAAATTGTTGAGTCATACCGAAATGCTGGTTAACAAATTTTCCGTCACTGCTTGCAACAGCTACTTTAAATGACATATTAAATCTACGCTCATTATTTATTTTCAATTAATCTAGTTCTTAAATGAGTCCTTTATAATCATACTTAAGATTAAAGGCCCAAATTCATCGAGATGAGTTTTTTTGCAACTTCTGGGCCCATTTTGACTTACTAAAACTGCTTACAATCACTAATTAAATTTATAATTCTCTTAAATTCTAAAGCTACTTTGCAAGATACAGTAATCACTTTATTTTAATTCAAACTTTAAAAAAGAAGAAAAAAAATTAACTTTAACTATTTTTTTTAATCAACTTTTTTGCCAGCGTCAGGACCTGGTTGCACTGAATATATTTCCTCTACTTTAAATAAAATTGCTGCTTTAGGACTGAGTTTACTCATCACACTGGTTGCCCAGTCAACTGCTTCATCAAAGTATTTACCAGATTCAATTATCTCTACGCTACCTTTAAATTGGAAAGGACATTTCGAAGCATCTCTAACAACAATAGCTGCTTTAGGATTCTTCTCCAAGTTTTCACGAGTTTTCTTCATGAAATTATCCACTAACAAAATATTTTCGTTATCTATAGGTCTTGCAAACCCAATGGGGACCACGTTAGGTATATTATCCGCACTAGTGGATAAAAAAACCACGTTATCCTTTTCTATAGCATCCATCATGTCTTTACTCATTGGCATTATAAATCACCATCATTTTTTATAACAATCGTTAAACATATAAAATTTATGTTAAAAAACGATCTATTTCATAGTTAATTATGTGGTTCAAGTTACATAAACCTTCAAGTAATTCCATAAACGTGGAAATTTAACCAAAAAAATTTTTTTAATCTCGTTATTCATAAAATATATTAACAAAATTATTTATAGTGAATTTTTCATAAACTAACCCTATAAACAAGATTTAATTTTATGAAAATTTAAATAGATTAAATGAATTCCGTAAAAGAATTAATCAATTTAATCTTAAATCTAGGAGATATTAAAATATGGTGAAAATAAAATTTTTAGCACGCTTCAAAGATATTACTGGTGAAAAAGAACTTAAAATCGACTATAATGGTGAAATATCCGGTTTAATCGAAAAATTAACCGAAAAATATGATGATGGTTTTAAAGATGCTCTTTTCAATGAGAACGGAGAATTAAGAGAATATATGAAAATATTAATTAACGGTGAAGATTTAAGAAGTATCAATGGATTAAAAACCATCATAAATGAAGATGATGAAATCGTAATATTCCAAACCATCGCTGGTGGTTAAAAAAAATAAATTTAGGGGGAGTTTTTTATCCAAATAGGTTACCTATCCACAATTTATCATACATCATTCATCTTGAAAAATGAAAGCTTTGATTATTTAAATGATTATGAGTTAGAATGGACGTTATATCCCACAGGACCGGCGATGATGGAATCATTCGCTAAAGAAGAAACCGATATTGGATACATTGGCCTACCACCCGTAATGATCAGACTCGAAAACGGGTTAAAACTCAAATGTGTTGGCGGAGGTCATATAGAAGGCACCATAATGGTAGCTACGAAATCTTATAAGACTTTCGATGAATTAGGAAATATAAAAGCTGTTCTAGAACAATTTGAAGGAGAAGTCATTGGTGTCCCTTCACGTGGCTGCATTCACGATGTAATCATAAGTGAATTAACCAATGAATATGATATAACCATTAAAAACTTTGAATGGACAGATTTCATACCAGATGCTATTGAGGAAGGTGAAATTGCAGCGGGAGTAGGAACCCCTAGTCTAGCAACAGTTATTTCAAACCGATTAGATTCTAACATTGTTATTCCACCATATAAACTATGGCCCTACAATCCCAGTTATGGAATAGTGGTACGAGAAGAACTAATCAGTGAATCACCGGGATTCATAACACAATTTCTTAAAGCTCATGAAAAAGCCTGTAACTTAATTAGATTCCAACCAGAAAATGCAGCAGAAATAGCCTATAATGAATTAGAAGTAGTTAATAAAGATTTCGTGCTAGATACTTACAGAATATCGCCTAAATATTGCGCTAGTCTACCTGAAGATTACATTAATTCTACACTCAAATTCATACCCGTACTCCAAAAGCTGGGATACATGCATGGTAATTTAGAAAGAGAAGATATCTTCGAATTAAAATTCATCAAGAAAACACATCCCCAGCCAGCGCATTACGATTCACCCGGCACCCTAATATAAAATTCCTTTAGACAATTTAAAATAAAAGAAAACAGTTTCCAATTATTTCTTAGAAAAAACTACAAAAAAAAGAATGTGAATATAGATCTTATAAAATTTAATTTTTTCATTTAAAGATCTTTGGAGGAGGCCTTATATAAGACAGCTTCTAATTTGTCGAGAGATTTGCTGAGTTGTTTATCGAATTCATAGAATTTTTTAGCTAAACCTCTGAAGTAAGGTGCATAAACTTTATAGTACATTAATCTATCCGGATCTATTCCATTTTTTATGAGTTGAGTTTTAAATTCATGCACTTTTTCCTGAATATTTGGATAAATAATATTATCTGGATATTCTCCTAGGAATATTCCATCTGCACCATTTTCGAATGCATGAATAATATGTTTCGGCATTAAACGGTTTATTGATGTGATTCTAATTATTCTAACGGATTCAGGGTAAGTTATTCTGTTTACTCCAATATTATCTGCGGCTACATATCCTATATAGTCAAGGAATACTAGTATTCTTTTTTCGCCATCTTTTTTATCCTTTAGCATACCGGATATCATAGAGTAGATTTGGCTATCGGTTTGTCCCATAATTTCTATTGCTTTATTTTCACATTTTGAAATGCATATTCCGCATCCGTTACAGGATATTGGATCTACGGATATACGTTCATCGTACATATAAACGGCCTTATATTTACATGCCTCTATACATTTTCCGCATAGTTTACATTGGGAATGGTCAATTTCTGCAATCAATGGTTCTATCTCTAATCCACCATTCATGATCTCTGAAACTTTTGAAGCCGCCGCAGTAGCTTGTGAAACACTATCTGTAATATCTTTAGGTCCCTGAGCTGTTCCGCAGACATAAATCCCCTCTACATCAGTGTTAACTGGTTTTATTTTTGAATGTTTCTCTTTAATAAATAAATCTTCTGTGAGGCCAACATTCAATGTTTTTGCAACCTCTAAAGTTCCATCTGACGCCTCCATAGCCTCGGATAATATAATCATATCGGTTTCAATTTCTAATTGTTCACCAAGAAGCGTGTCCTCAACTCTAACAATTAAATTTCCATCTATCTTTGTTACATCTCCAGGACGTCCTCTTATTAATTTAATTTTCTTTGATTGTCCATAACGGAAGTAATTTTCATACATTCCAGGAGTTCTCATATCAGTGTAACAAATTATGATTTCAGTTTCAGGGTAATAGTGTCTTATGAAGTTTGCATGTTTTAACGCCACCATGCAACAAATTTTGCTACAGTAACGTTTCCCTTCGGGTTTTTCATCTCTTGAACCAGCACATTGAATCATCACCAATCGTTTGGGGATTTCACCATTAGATGGTCGAAGTAGTTTTCCATTTGTAGGTCCATTCACCCCCATTATCCTTGCAAGTTCCATTTGGGATATAACATCATCATATCTCATGTATCCGTATTCAGGACGTTTTTTAAGGTCAAATCCTTTATGTCCTGTTGCTATAATTACTGAACCGACATTGAGTGGTATAATTTCATTTTTCATTGAAAAATTGATAGCATCCATATTACAGACTTTTTCGCAATTACCACACTTAATACAATAATTATCATCTATAGTATATACGTCAGGAACTGATTGAGGGAATGGTTTATATATAGCTTTTCTCATCATTAAATTCTCATTCCACTCATTCGGAACATCTACTGGACAAACTTCAGCACAGTTACCACATGCAGTACATCTATCTTCTAGTACATAACTAGGCTTCTTCTCAACTAATAAGTTGAAATTTCCGGCTTTTCTTTCGGATGATTTAACCTCAGCATTGGTAATTATATTAATGTTATTATGCTGTACAGCTTCATTTATCAATGGATTGAAAAGACATAATGCACATTCCTCGGCAAGCTTCTCTGGAGAGAATACTTTACCAATTTTTATCATATTACCCCCAACAGTGGGTTTTACTTCAATTAAATCTACTTTAACACCTTGTTTAGCAAGTGAAAGCGCTGCAGTTATCCCCGATATTCCCCCACCAATTACTGCTGCACTCTTTTTTGTTTTCCTAACAATTGCATCCAACGGCTGGGCATATTTAACCCGTTCAACAGCTGCATTAGTTAATGAGATAGCTTTATCAGTTGCCTTTTCACAATCAGAATGTACCCATGAACACTGCTCCCTTAAATTAGCCATCTCTAAAAGATACGGATTTAAAGGGGCTACATGGTTTCTAAATGTTTTCTCATGAGTAATAGGTGAACAAGCCGCGATAACAGCACGATCTAAATCCTCCTCAAGTATAATATCTCTAATGTTTTTCTGACACTTCATTGAGCATAGATTTTCAAAATCTTTCACTACTTTAGCATCAATTGAGGATTTGAGTCTTTCAATATCTACAGTATCAGAAATATTTCCTCCGCAACGACATACAAAAACCCCAATATCAATACTGCTTTTCGGCGCATATCTGGAGAAATGGTGATTATTATTCATGACCCTGCTGCCTCTTTGAATTATTTGCTTTTATTTTCTCTAGAATTGGTTCTACGGGTACTGTGTGTGTTTGAATACCAATGACTTTATATGGGTCTGCTCCAAGTGCTAGAGCTATGAATTGACTAATATTTAAGTGTATAATGTTGAATTTTGTTTTTAAAGTTTTCTCTATTTTGGGTTGATAACGGTCGAATTGCATCATACAATTGGGACACATATGTAATAGGATATCCACATTGTTTTCCTTTAAACTCAGTAATTTTTCCGCTGTCACGGATAATGAGAGGTCTATATTCGTGAATCGCTGCCTGAAACCTGCACCACATGTAGTTCTTTTGTGATCATACCAATCCAAGGTTTCCACGCCGCAAGATTTTGCTAATGTTTCTATAATCATGGGATCTCTCAGGTTTCCAATGGTATCTTTATAGTGGACTTTGCAATAGTGACAAGCATGATGAGAAGCTACTTTAAATTGACTTAAATCTATTTTGGAAGCTTCTTCAATTAAATCTGCTTTATTGTACAGTATTTCAGCGGTGTGATAAATATTATTTCTTGAATCAAATTCATCGACCGTATACTTCATATCTTCGAGTTTAGAATCCTCTAATATTTTATTTATCTTTTTTCTTACATTATCATTATTATTCAAGATATTACATGATTTTTTAAGTATTGCGTAGCATGTTGCGCACATGGTTGCAATATTTTTATGATTTGTTTGGCGGGCAATTGCAAAATTTCTTGCTGCGAGTGCCGTGGTTGAGAATTGATCAAATATGTCACAGTAATGACCTAAACCAGTGCAGCAAGATTGTCTATTATCTACTATATATTCAATGCCAAGTTTATCAAAAACGAACTTGGTGGATGACTCAACCCCCGGATATTCAACATTCACAAGGCAGCTTTTGAAGAGTAATATCTCCTTATCGGGTATCTTCTTCATCATTATTCACCGCCTTTATCTTATTCAACCTATCAATGAAACCTGTTCTCTTTAAAATATTCTTAATATCCTTCAAATCCTTATCTGGTAATATTATGGATCCTAACTCTAATTCTTCTCTTATACCGTCTAAATTAATCTTTAATTCAAGATACTCTTTTCCAATATCCTTTATCATATCATTAAAGAATTCATCAGGTATTGATCCTATGCCTAATTCCAAGAAACTATCACCATAGGTTGTGAAAGAAGCCACTTTACTTATTCCCGTTTTGTTTTCGATAGATTTTTGTCTTAAAATTTGAATGACTTCACTTACACTATTATTAACCGGGCATACGCTATGACAAGAGTAACAAGTGAAACAATCCCATATTATATCATCTGAAATTAAAGTTTCATCCTGATCAAGCACTCTTTTAACTATTACTCTTGAATCATAATCACTATGTCTTGCAGCAGGACATACTGACGTGCACATTCCACATTGAATACATTTAAGAAGACCTAAATCTTCTGATGCTTTAATGTCATTGATTATGCTCTCTGCTAATTCTAAGGTATCTTCATCTATTTTAAGTGTTCTCAAACATAATACCCCATATTTTTAATAAAAAATAATATTCTGCAGTTTTATTGGAAATCAACTCGATATTTGTTCAAATATCCACTTAATAACCTAAATATTCCATTTTTGATTATAATTAAAAATTAATTTTTTTTTATGTTCCAATATATCTGGCGTATATCGATCTAGCTACTTTTTGATCATTTGTGCCTTTAATTATCGCTCTTCCATCTTTAAATAATGATATTTCCATATTATCCATCTTGAAAATCATTATAAATGGTGTGAACTTCACTTCTCCTAATGGTTCCAGTTTAGAAGCCATTTCAGCTAATGATAATTCTTTAGGGTTTGCTGGAGTTATTTGGACAGCTTTTCTACCGCAAAGTGATGTTAGCACTTCCCTATCTTCAGCATCCAAGTATTCATAGTTACCCTTAACGCAACATTCACATTCCTTATTTTTCCTTACGATTATATCGTCAAAGGAATTACTCCAAGCATCATATACAATTAAATTACTATCAGTACCTTCCTTAATATTTCCAAGCAGTATTTTAAATGCTTCAGTGGTTTCCATAGAACCCATAATCGAGGTTATTGTATTTAAAATTCCCATAGTATCACAGGTTGGTAGAGAACCTATTTTAGGAATGGTAGGATATAAACATCTTAAACAAGCCTTACCTGGTATTACATTCATGGTCATCCCCGAAGTACTAATTGCACCAGTGTAAATCCATGGTATGCCCAGCTTAACACATACATCATTAACTAACATTCGAGTTTGTATATTATCCGTACCATCTAAAACCACATTCACATCCTTAAGAATATCTTCCACGTTAGTATGGTTCAGATCCTTAACTACTGGTTCGACTTCTATCTCAGAGTTAATGTTATGTAATTTATTAGAGGCTGCAATCGCTTTAGGTTCTCCTATATCATTTTCATCGAAAAGCATCTGCCTTTGCAAATTATTTAACTCTATAAAATCTCGATCAATTAATGATATTTTACCTACACCAGCTCGAGCCAGGTTATTAGCCACCGTTGATCCTAAGGCACCGCAGCCTACCACAACAGCATGACTTTTCAATAACTTTTCCTGACCCTCCTCTCCAATATTCTGGAGGATTACTTGCCTTGAATATCTGTCAAACATGATTTTCTATTCTCCATTTTTCAGGAATTAATTATATTGAATTATATGAATTGAATCTTTACAATTATTAAGGAATTTATGATATTCCAATTCAATTTTATTTATCAAATCTTTATGAAATTAAATAGAAAAAAAACTAAATTATTCTTAAAGTATTTAATGTGATGTTACATCACTATAAACGTTTGCTTTATTAGATTTTTTATTCTTTATTTCTTGTATGATATTTTTAGCAACGCTTTTAGATATGGCTGTTATTGTTAATATAGGTGGCCTGCCAGGCGCCCGTGGTATTACACTAGCATCAGATATGAAAAGACCTTTTATACCTGTTTCCATTGATTTATTAACCACCCGGCCCATTGCAGCTGTTCCACCAGGATGTGCTCCTCTAATTGGCGTGGAAACTATGCTGGATTCATCCACTCCCGCCTCCACTAATATTCTAACTGTTTTATCATATCCTTCCTTCAATAAGTTAAGATCCCGTTTAGTTAATGGTTTTTCAATTACACCATCGGAACGCAACGAACCATTAGCTTCATCAGCTATTTTAACCATTATACCTAGCACATCCTCTGCACAGGCTGGAAATCCTTTTTCTTGTATGAATGATACTAGTTGATTGGAGAAATGGGGTGAAAGGAAATAAGGTCCAAATTCTGATTTAACTCCCATAGGAATTTCTTTATTTAATCTTATATCTTTTAAATATCCGCCTACTGTTATGAATAAGTCTACAAATAATCCTTCTCCTACACCATCTGTGACTCCAGAGTTAATGAGAATCTGGGGTGTGTTAAGTGAACCTGCAGCAAGTACAACATTAGATGCCTCGAATTTTTTTATTTCACCATCCACTGTTTTACCTTCAATTCCCATAACTATTTCATTTTCATGAATAACTTTTAGTACTTCAAAATCCCATTGAACAGTTGCTCCGTTCGCAGATGCTTCATCTATGAAATGAGTGGCATCCCATTTAGCACCTTTAGTACATCCCATAATGCATAATCCGCAATTATCACATTTATTAAAATCTATAAATTTAGGCATGGACTCTACAATAAATCCTAGTTTTTCACCAGTTTTGGCGATTTTTAATGTGGCAGGACCCATGAAAGGTGATGGTAGAGGGCTGACTTTTAAGTCTCCGCTGGCTTCTATTAATTCTTCAAATAGATTTAGATCATGATTTTCAAGTTGGGAAATAGCTGAATTATAATAGCAGGCACTACAAGAATAGCAGGCGTTAGCCAGGGAAACTGTTGTGGTACCACCTATCCCCTCAATATACATTAATTCAGGGGAGTATTTAAGGAAATCATATTCTGGATTTTTTATTAAATTTTTCTTTAATTTAAAGTCAATAGGCACATTTTTAATATGATTTACGGCAGTTCCTGCCGGGTATGATTTGCCTTTTTCTAGAATCAGGACTTTTAATTCTTCTTTGGAAAGTTCTTTAGCTACTGTTGCGCCTCCAGCGCCTGTTCCTACCACTATAACATCAAAAATCATGTATTTTCACTTTGAACGGTAATTTAAATATAAATATCGATTTGATTAAACCTATTCCACTAATAAGTTTTAATAACAATTGTTAACTATATTATAAATTATATATAAAGTTTGCCCTTGCAACGATAGTAAAAGAAACAAAAATATTTTTACTAAAATAGTCATTTCATACTGAAAAATTTTAGAATTTATATTATTTATCTTCTAATATCACATCTAATTCCCTTAATCTACTTCTTATTAAATCAGATAATTCCCAATCCTTCCGTTCACGAAGCTTCTCTCTAATATCAACCATAACTTCAACTAACTCATTTGTTTTATAATCTACACATGGTTTAATTGAAAAATCAAAACCTAGGATATCCCCAAATTCGATTAAAAGATTCTTAACGTAAAGTAAAATATTTTTAGAAATAATCCGATTATCTATCCCACGATTAACATCTCTAATAAGATTAAAAATAACAGATAAAGCGTTTGGAGTGTTAAAATCATTATCCATATTATTTAAAAAATCATGTTTAGCCTTTACCAATGAATCTGTATATTCAATATCATTCTCATTAGATTCCTGAATATTAGATTGAAAAATCCATTCATCAATAGTTTCAATTAACTTATAAATTCTCTCTAAACTATTACCCGATTGCAGCAGAGCAGATTCACTGAAATCAATAGGACTACGATAATGAGTAGATAATACAAAAAACCTGAAAACATCTGGATCATGTTCCGAGAGTATCTCCCGGATAGTTATGAAGTTACCCAGAGACTTGGACATTTTCTCTCCACTTACATTTAAAAAACCAGTATGCATCCAGTAACGTACCATAGGTTTCTCTCCAGATGCAGATTCCATCTGAGCAATCTCAGCTTCATGATGCGGGAAAATTAAATCCAAACCACCTCCATGAATATCATATTTAGACCCCAAATACTCCTCAGTAATGGCTGTATCCTCAATATGCCATCCTGGCCTTCCAACGCCCCATGGAGAATTCCAGAAGGGTTCATCATTCTTTTTCTTCCATAATGCGAAATCACCCGGATTTCTCTTAGAACTATCCGGACTGATTCTATGCACAGTTAAATCCTCAATATTACGCCTGGAAAGTTTTCCGAAATCAGGAAATTTAGATCGATCAAAATAAACTCCTGTTAGTGTTTCATAAGCAAAACCTTTATCAATCAAAGTTTTAATCTGAAGTATGATTTCTGGTATATGCTCGGTAGCTCGAGCGTATAAATTCACACTTTCCACGCCCAGAAGTTTCATATCCCCCATATATTTCTTCTCAAACTTCCTCGCTAGTTTAACTGGTTCAATATTAAGTTCTGATGCCCTTTTTATTATTTTATCATCAACATCAGTGATATTCTGCAAGTAAAAGACACTAAATCCTTTGTATTTCAAATACCGAGCTATAATATCAAATGATATGTAAGTTCTAGCATGCCCAATATGAGAGTTATCATAAACAGTAGGACCGCAGACAAATAATTTAACCCTGTTCTCATGCATAGGCTTGAATTCTTCCTTTTTTTGAGACATGGTGTTGAATATTTTTATCATTTGTATTCCCCAATCTGACTAAAGTTATAGTTCGATTATAATTTTCACTCTTAATTTAAGCTTAATATTAAATAATCATTTTCCTTGAATATCAATATATAAAATTTTTATTTAATCATTATGTAAATCCAAAACAAGAAGTTATCCATCCCGAATCATTATATAATATTTCTAAAACATTTTTAAATATAAAAGCCGAGATTGGGATTTGAACCCAAGTATCGTGGTCTGCAGCCACGCACCTAGCCGCTCGGTCATCTCGGCAAAATAATATGTAGTAATTAACTTATTTAAACAAATTTTTATATAAACATACCTATAAACTTAAGTCCCATAAAAGAAGAATACCGAAATGCCGGTGCTGGAATCGGTAACTGTTCAAATATTAAACATTACTTAAAAGTAAATGGAAAAGGTTTAAATCCCAGATTTCCCATTCAGAGTAAAAACTGATCTATTACTTACAACATTTGAATCATAAATAAGCTTTTTTTAAAGAATAAAAAATGATATTTTAAGCAACTATAAACTATTCACTGCTACCTCAATTCTACTTAAAGCTTCAAAAAGAATGGACCGAGGACAGGCAATATTCATTCTCATGAAACCACTGCCAGCATCACCAAAAATAAATCCATCCTCCAAACCAACCCTTGCCTTATCTCGCATAAAACTCCTCAAAACTAGTTTATCCATACCTATCCCACGACAATCCAGCCAGATAAGATATGTTCCCTGCGGTTGAATGACACTTATACCGGGAATTTTCTCGGCAAAGTAGTCAAGTAAAAAATCCAAATTTCCCTGTAAATAATCCAAAACCTGCTCCAGCCACTCATCCCCTAATCTATAAGCCGTTTCGAGTGCTATATAACCAAAAAGGTTAGGATTTGGCACGATGCCAGATCGTATATTAATGAAGTTTTCACGCAGCTTCTTATTCGGGATGATGATGGAAGAAACCTCCAGACCGGGTAAGTTAAATGTTTTACTCGGGGACATGCATGTTATACAATTCTGCTCAAACTTTTTTGAGATAGAAGCAAATGGAGTATGTTTATGACCATTGAAGAGAATTTCACAATGGATCTCATCTGAAATAACTACTGCTCCATTTCTTATAGCAATCTCCCCTATTCTGATTATTTCTTCAGGTTTCCAGAGACGTCCCACGGGATTATGTGGATTACATAATATAATAGTCTTAACACGCCCAGGACTCTGTAAACGCCCTGTTTTAGGGTGAAATTTCCTCTCCAGGTCGTTGTAATCCATTTCATAACGACCATTAATTAGCTTTAGACTGTTATTTACTATGTGGCAACCGCTATTATTAACAGCAGGGAAAAATGGATGATAAGCCGGTTCTTGCAGTATAACCTCATCGCCGGGGTGAGTCAACGAGCGAATAGCAACATGCAAGGCAGGAACCACTCCGGGAGTAAAAACCACCCAATCCGGCTTAATTTCCCAATTAAATTTTCTCTTCATACGTTCAACAACAGAATCGATGACACTAGAGCCTGGTGTGGTATAACCGTAAAATGGATGTTCCGCACGTTTCTTAAGCGCATTAATGATTGGTTGGGCAACCTGAAAATCCATATCAGCAACCCACATGGGAATCAAATCATCATGCCCGAAGATGGATTGAACCATATCCCATTTTAAGCAATCCGTCTTTTTTCTATTACACACCTGATCGAAATCATATTTCATTAAGTTATCTCCTAAACCCCTATAAAAAATCCTGTTTTCAGTTTTTAGGCTATTATATTATTTTCAATATTTTAAATCAATTAATATATATGTTTCCCAACTTCTAAAAAAAATTTGATTTGTGTCCAGATAACAAACTACAGAAACTTCAATAAAAAAGGTTTAAAGATTATTTAGTCCATTTTTCAGTTGATAGATTGAATAATTCTATCATTTAATTGAAATCAATATTCATTAATCTTGTATGAAAGTAATATTAATTATTTTAGATTATTTATCACCATTTAAAATTTAATTTATTAAAAATGTGACTGTGAACCCATACACGCCGTGCAATTTAGGGGGATTTTATCTTTTTCTTTATGCAGTTGACAGATTACTTCTTCAGACTTTATTTTCTTGCATATCTCACACATCTTAGATATAATATCACGTTGACCTGCTTTTCCATTCGCTAAATCCTGTGCAAAATCCCGAATCATATCATGGATTTCTGGCTCAAATTTAAGCTCATGCCCCCTTTTATCACTAATGTAATGAGAAATTGGAGGTTGAGATATATCCAAAAGTTCTGAAACCTGTTTTTGTTTCATACCTAAATTTAAAAGTTCCTTAGTTAATTCAGAACGCATCGCAGGAATAACATACTACACCACTACTTCACAGGGAGGTCTCATATTCACTCATCATCCTTATTTTTTGTTTATTCTGTACATTTATTATTTTGAAGTAAAAAATTCACTATAATAGTTATATTTCGGCTCCTTCAGCAAATATTTCTTCCATTTCAGTTTTTTTACTCATGAAACTATTAACTTTTATAATATCTGCAGAAATACTCAACGCCTTTAACTCTTTATCCATTTCATCCTGACGATCCAAAATTAAATGTATAACTTCCGCCACAGGGTCCGGTAATTCTCCATGATCCAAATCAATAGCGCATTTTCTTTTCTCATTAACATTTCTTCCGGGTATCCCTGACACAGTGGCACCATTAGGCACTGATTTTAAAACTACAGATCCAGCTCCTACTTTGGAGCAATCCCCAATTTTGATTTGACCAATGATTTTAGCTCCTGAACCAATTACCACTCCACTTCCATGGTTGGATGCCTTTTCTTCTTCTCCAGACTAGTACCGCCTAGAACTACTCCCTGGTAAATCGGTACATCATCACCAATCTCAGCAGTCTCACCAACTACTACTCCCATTCCATGATCAATGAATAAACGTCTTCCTATGGTTGCGCCAGGATGTATTTCAATTCCAGTTAGAAGACGTCTAAAAGCAGGGAAAAATCCGCCGGTGAATAGATGATTACGAGTCCAGAACCAATTCGCTAATCTATGGAACCAAATAGCATGTAATCCAGGGTAAAGAAAAAATATCTCTAAACTACTTTTTGCGGCGGGGTCTCTAGAATAAACCGTTCGCATATCTTCTTTTATCCTTTCAAACATTTTCTATTCTCTTTTAAATTTTTTACTTAGACAAAAAATATTAGAATAATATTTAATGCAATTTTTATATGCATTAAATAAATGCTTCTAAATATTTTCGATTGTTTTTATATTTGTGGGATTGTGTCTTCGTATTCTTTATAAATTTCCTCAAATACCCATTCGACACTTAGATATCTTTCTCCTGTATCTGGAAGTACTGCCACTATTTGTTTACCTTCATTTTCTGGTCTTTTACCAAGTACAAGAGCTGCCCAGGTTGCTGCTCCAGAGGATATTCCTGCAAGTATTCCTTCCTCTTTGGCCAGTCTTAATAAAGTGTGTCCTGCGTCTTCATCTTTAACTGGGATAATCTCATCAACCAGATCAGGTCTGTAAACGTCTGGGATGAATCCTGCCCCTATTCCCTGTATTTTGTGGGGTCCTTTTTCTTTTCCAGCTAAAACCTGTGAAGTTATTGGTTCAACTGCAACTGCCTTAAATTCAGGTTTTCTTTGTTTAATTACCTCTGCAACTCCAGAAATTGTTCCACCTGTACCTACACCAGCTACTATAAAATCTACTTCACCATTTGTATCTCTCCAAATTTCTTCCGCAGTGGTTTCTCTGTGTATTTTTGGGTTTGCTGGGTTTTTAAATTGCTGCGGCAGTACTGCATTTGGAATTTGTTTAGATAACTCTTCTGCCTTTGTTATTGCACCGGGCATACCATTTGCACCGGGTGTTAAAACTATTTCAGCACCGAATGTTGCTAAAAGTTTTCTTCTCTCTAGGGACATTGTGTCTGGCATGGTCAGTATTAATCTGTAGCCTTTCGCTGCAGCCACAAATGCTAGGGCAATTCCCGTGTTTCCGCTGGTAGGTTCAATTAAAACTGAGTCACTATTTATGATACCAACTTCTTCGCCGGTTTCAATTAAAGAAACTCCAATCCTATCTTTTACACTTCCTAAAGGATTGAATGATTCCAGTTTTGCTATAATATCTGCATTTACTCCCTCTGCTATTCTGTTAAGTCTAACTAAAGGAGTATTTCCTATTAATTCTGTTGAATCGTTTGCGATTCCTCTTGTTAATTCCGGTATTTTAACCATATTTTCTCACCTTTTATTTTATAACTATAGTTATATAACAATTGTTATATGAAATTATTTATAAAGCTTTCGCTATTGGATAAAAAATATTTCAAGTCAACGCCCATTTGCTCCAATATCAATCTAAAAAAAAATAAGAGTTATCCTGCAAACTTGCAATAAATCTGATAGTTAAGGTGTAAATTTTGTCTGCTAATCCTACGAATATGAAAAGCAACTCTTCCACGCAACATCTAGAATAACATCAATAAATCCACATCTTGGAAATAATGATTATTAGCACTCACAACAAGAAATCCGCCACCATTATAATCAAATACAGACTACTATCTAAATTTTGGATATGGTATTAAAAAAGGAACTTTGCACTTATATTCCAAATATTTTTTACCATATTTTTGCTGTAATTGTTTCTCTTCAGATCTTGCTGTTATATAAAATAAAGCCGTAAACAGGAATACACTAATTAAAATGAATGTGAATGGTAAAACCAAAAACCATCCAAAGATCATGATTATTGCTCCGAAGTATATAGGATTTCTAGTGTATGCATAAATTCCTGTAGTTACTAATCGCTCCATTTTCTCATATGAGTCACGTGAATATCTCAATCTTAGGCCTTTAATCCCTAGATATATTATTACAGCACCAATAATTATTAGAATAGCCCCAAAAACAATTCCCAAGGGATAAATAAATGATAAATACCAGGGCAAGTGAAGTAACAACACCATACCTATAGGAACCACTAGGAATAATAATAAAAAGATCATTAAACTGATCAAGAAAGGAAAAAAAGACTTCTTTTTCCCTTCTTTCCCGATGTCATCATTATTTCTTCTTATAACAATCATTTTAAAGGAACCTCAAAAATTACTATAAAATTATTTAAATATTTTTTTATAATTAATACTAATTAATTTTTTTAATAATAAAGAAATTTTAGTGTAATTCGTTTAGAATAAGTTTATGTTTACAGTATTCTTCTCCCCAATTGCACAGTGATTCTAAAATGGGCATAACTGAATCACCTTTTTTTGTAAGAGTATATTCCACTTTGGGAGGTACTTCTGCATAAACTTTCCTATTGACTAAACCATCTTTTTCTAATTCACGTAGCTGTTTTGTAAGCATCCGTTGAGTTATGGCAGGTATAGCTTTATTAATTTCATTGAATCGTAATTTTCCATCTTTTAATGCCCATAAGATAAGTGGCTTCCATTTTCCACCTATTTCATCAATTGCCGCTCCTACAGGACAACAATATTCCTTCCTTTTTTCACCCATAACAAACCACACCAAGTATACTTTATGATGGTCAGTATACAATTGAATAGTATATAACTTTTTCGACTATACTTAATTTAAATATGATTAGTTCGCTTTTAATATATATAAACAGCAAATTAGATTCACATGAAACCCATAATATATTGATGTAAAAGCAAGATGAAAAAATCAAAAATTAAATTTAATTCATTCTTTTATGAAATTTAATCATATAAACCCCCCCTAAAGAGGGATCATAAATGGTAGAAAAATCTAAAAAAAAGGCAGAAATCAAAGTATCTGGAATGAGTTGTGCTTCCTGTGCCTTAAACGTTGAAAAATCCTTAAATAAACTTGAAGGTGTTGAAGATGCTCACGTGAATATTGGAACCGAAAAAGCAACAGTAGAATATGATCCTGAAAAATTAAAACTCCCTGAATTGGAAAATGCCGTGGAAGAAGCGGGTTACAGTGTTGTTAATGAGAAAGTTATCCTAAAAATTGGGGGAATGTCCTGTGTTATGTGCGTAAAAGCCATAGAAGATGCACTAGGAAAATTGGATGGAATCAGCGAAGTAACCGTTAACCTCACCGCTGAGAAAGCGTATGTCACCTACAATCCTCGGATGACAACGATAGCAGATATGAAGAATGCCATCGAAGAGCTTGGTTATATGTATTTAGGGGTTGAGGGTGAAATAGCTGAAGATCTTGAAGAAAAACTGAGAGTTAAAGATCTTAAAGATAAAAAGAATCGAATGCTTGTGGGTTTTGGTTTTGGAATTCCGCTTGAAGCCTTAACTTATGTGAGTATTCATCTTCCAATTTCTCTTTCTCTTTTCATATTCATAATATCCATTATTCCATTCATATATGTTGGTTATCCCATATTTAGTGCTGGTTTCCGTTCCCTTAGACATAGAAACCTGGATATGGATGTTATGTATTCTATGGGTATTGGTGTTGCGTATGTGTCAAGTGTTCTTGGTACTTTTAGCATCGTATTGACTCAACAGTTTTTATTTTATGGAACTGCACTTATACTGGCAGCTTTTCTGACATTGGGAAGATATTTAGAGACAAGGGCTAAGGGTAGGACATCTACTGCTATAAAGAGTTTAATGAAATTGCAGGCTAAAACTGCTACTGTATTACGTAATAATGAAGAAATGGATATACCAATTGAAGATGTTCAAATAGGCGATATCGTGGTGGTTAAGCCTGGTGAAAAGATTCCCCTTGATGGTGATGTTGTAAGCGGTGAAAGTTATGTGGATGAATCCGCCGTCACGGGAGAACCGATTCCTGTGCTTAAAGATGCTGGAAAATCAGTTGTTGGTGGAACCATCAATCAAAATGGTGTGATACGATTTAATGCAATGAAAATAGGTAAAGACACTATGCTGTCTCAGATTATTAAACTGGTTGAAGATGCTCAAGGTTCAAAACCACCAGTTCAAAGACTAGCCGATAGAGCCGTGAGTTATTTCATTCCCACCATATTAACTATTGCTATTGCGGCTTTTATCGTCTGGTATTTCTCAGGAAGCACTCTACTTTTTGCCCTTACAGTTTTGATATCCATTTTGGTTGTGGCTTGTCCTTGTGCACTGGGATTAGCTACACCCACAGCGGTTACTGTAGGTATTGGACGGGGAGCCGAATTTGGAATATTGGTTAAAAATGGTGAAGCCCTGGAAATATCTGAAAGGCTTACTACAATGGTATTTGATAAAACAGGAACTCTCACTAAAGGTAAACCCGAAGTTACTAATATAGAGGCCATTGGAATTGATGATAATAGTTTATTAGAACTAGCGGCAAGTGTAGAGAATAATTCACAGCATCCACTTGCAGAAGCATTAGTAAAAAAAGCACAGGAAGAAAATATAGCTTTAATGGAAAGTCAAAACTTCGATACTTTTGGGGGAAAAGGAGTAAAAGCAACATTAGATGAGAAAGAAGTATTTATAGGAAATAGGGCACTGTTTAGAGATAGAAATATCATAATATCAAATGATGTTGAAGAAACTCTATCTAAATTTGAGAATGAGGGAAAAACAGCAGTTTTAATAGGCATTGATCATGAATTATCCGGAATCATTGCTATAGCCGACACAATAAAAGAAACCGCTAAGGATGCTATTGAGGGTCTTAAAAAGATGAATCTTAAAGTGGTTATGATAACCGGTGATAATTCTAGAACTGCAAATGCTATTGCTAAAGAATTAGGAATTCAAAATGTGATTGCTGAAGTACTGCCCCATGAGAAATCAGAGGAAGTTAAAAGGCTCCAAGAAACTGGGGAAGTGGTAGCTTTTGTGGGTGATGGTATTAATGATGCACCAGCACTTGCACAGTCTGATGTGGGACTAGCTATCGGAAGCGGTACTGATGTAGCTATTGAAAGTGGTGAAATTGTTCTTATTAAAGATGACATTATGGATGCCCTTGCAGGAGTGCAGTTAAGTAGGAAGGTAATGTCTCGGATAAAACAGAATTTATTCTGGGCTTTCGCGTATAATGTGGTGCTTATTCCTGTTGCAGCAGGAGTATTGTATCCATTCTTTGGGATTATATTTAGACCAGAATTTGCTGGTCTGGCCATGGCATTGAGTTCCGTATCAGTTTTAAGCCTTTCATTACTCTTAAAAGGATATGTGCCCCCTGCAAAAAGGGAAAAAAATGTATTAAATCAATAATTTAATTCATTTAAAAATAATTAATAAAATATTTGTGAGGTGAAAAAATATGACAATTGACCCCATATGTAAAATGGATGTAGATGAAAAATCCGCTAAATGGATTAGCGAGTATAAAGGAAAGAAATATTATTTCTGTGCTCCCGGATGTAAAGTCGAATTTGACAAGAATCCCGAGAAATATGCAGAATAATATTTATAAAATTTTTTTTAAATTATGAAATTTTATAATTATTATTTGCGTTAATTTGTAATTTTAAATATTTTGCAGGAACTTTAAATTTATCATGTGTTATGAACATAATTATAATTATAGCAATTGTTATTTTATTAATAAAAAAAGTTTGGTGATTGATGATGGCTGACATAAAAATTGATGTAAAAGGAGAAACTTGTCCAGTGCCTTTAGTTGAAGTACGTAAAGCGTTGAAAAAAGCATCACCAGGAGATATTGTAGAAGTTACCGGGACTCATTCTGCTTCCAAAAAGGAAATACCAATGGCCGCTGAAGCATTGGGTTTAGAGGTATTAGACATCCAAGAAAAAGAAGGAGTATGGAAAATCAAAATCCGAAGATAGGTGAAAGAACATGGTTGATAAAACTACTATAATAATCCACAGCGGAGATATGGATAAAATATATAGTGCTCTCATAATAGGTAACGGGGCACTTTCCATGGGAATGGAATCATCACTTTACTTCACTTTCTGGGGCTTAGAACGTCTTAAAAAGGATGGGCTAGAGAAAGGTCCTCTATCTAAAATGAACATGGGGGGACTGGGCAAACGCATGATCAACAGTCGAATGAAAGAAGCCAACGTAGCTTCTCTAGAAAAGCTTATACAGGATTACAAAGAATTAGGTGGTAAGATTATTGCCTGTGAAATGACCATGGAAATCATGGGAGTTAAAAAAGAAGACTTACGCCAAGAATTAATAGATGAATACGGTGCAATCGGAACTTACATCCACGAAGCCCGTGAATCTAAGATAAATCTCTTTATTTAGGTTAAATCATGTTTGACGAATACACTTACTTAGATAACGCTTCTATCACCCGTCTGGATGAAAGGGTTTTTGAGGAGATGAAACCTTATTTTTTTGATATTTATGCAATCCCTACATCTGAATCCGGGTATTCCATGGGTATAGAAGCTCGTGAAGCCTTGGAGAAAAGTAGAGAAATCATCACTAACTATCTAGGAGCATCAGCATCTGAATTTATTTTCACATCAGGGTTTACAGAATCCAGTAATATGGCCTTGAAAGGAGTAGCTTTGGCTAAAAGCAATAAGGGCAAACATATCATAGTATCGAAAATTGAAGACTTCTCCGTTCTTAACACTGCTAAAGTTCTGGAGAAGCAGGGTTTTAAGGTCACTTATTTGGACGTTGATCATGAAGGCCTGGTTAATCCTGCTCTCCTTAAAGATGCCATTACTGATGAAACTATTCTAGTCTCCGTGCAACATGCTAATCAAGAAATTGGTACCATTCAAGACATTGAAGCACTTGGAGAAGTTTGTCAAGAGAAGAAGGTTGTTTTTCACACTGATGCTACCCATACCTTTAGAAGGATACCATTGGATGTGCAGAAAGTACCAGTGGATCTGATTTCCGTTTCAGCTCATACGATACATGGCCCTAGTGGCATTGGGGGCCTTTATATTCGCAAAGGAACTCCTATACTGAAATGGATGGATGGCGGTTTTCAAGAAAACAGTCGTCGGGCTGGATTGGAGAATGTTCCTGGTGCAGTTGGATTTGGAAAGGCAGTTCAACTGGTAACTGATGAGGAAAACCAAGAGCTTCAGAAAATGCGTGATCGTTTGATGGAGCGAATTCTCTCTGAAATACCTCAAACTGTTTTAAACGGTCATCCTTCAAAGAGAATACCGCAAAATGCTAATATAACCTTTGAA
>Ga0182011_10000066_pt1 | contig 80405 bp, 49 predicted proteins | sample 711E1DmetaG_FD_120481 | JGI IMG/M metagenome (GOLD analysis project Ga0182011, IMG submission 120481) | Permafrost microbial communities from Stordalen Mire, Sweden - 711E1D metaG | ecosystem: Environmental > Terrestrial > Soil > Wetlands > Permafrost | place: Sweden: Stordalen | collected...
CGGCAAGACGATGATTGTTCCAAGCCAGCTAACACTGCCATGGATCATACAAATTCCGCAGCCTACAATTTTATTGTCCACTTCTGCTGCCACGGGATAAAAATAAGAATGGCCAAAATGAAAAGAGAACAATCTGGGAATATTCAAATTCCAATCTCGAGGGGAATAATTTTGTAATTGATGTATTTCTGATTCCAATAATTGTCTGACTCTCAGCATAACGCTATCCAATAAAACAATATTTCATATTTCAGCACATCATGGAATTATTGAGGGGGAGGTAATCCCGGCTCTGCATAAATTGTTTTCTCGCGTTCCACCGTCACGGTTCCCGCAGGAACTCCTTTGGGTTTTCGAACGTACTTTCCTTCGCACATCGTTACAGGAACAAGTTTCGATTTCTTCATCTTACTGTAGTATGCCGCGATGGCTGCTGCCTGATCGATTGCCTGTTTACTCACTTCACCCCTGCCTGTTCCGATTTTTAAAACCACATGCGAACCGCCCACACCGCGCGCATGAAACCAGAGATCGTTCTTTGCTGTATGACGCGTTGAAAGGAGATCGTTGTTCTCGCCGCTTTTTCCCGCCCATACTTGAAATCCGCCGGCAACGGTAAATACCCGGAACGGCAGCGGATCTTCTTTTTTCATTTGTCCGGATTTTTCAGTTTTGAAACCGAATTGCAAAAGTGCGATCCGGTTTTCTTCCGCAAAGTGTTTCAAATCGTCGGACGTCGATGTCTCTTCCATTCTGTCTAAAAGCAGGGAAATGGTTTTCTGCCGATCCGTCAATTCCACAATACGATGATGTTGTTCTTCCGCCGCATGCCGGGATTTTTCGGCTTTCTCAAAGTACCGCTCGGCATTCTTTGCCGGCGTGAGATGCTGATCAAGCGGAATTTCAACAAGCGCATTGGACCCGGTCACAAAATCTTCCGCCACCGCCGTCGTATCGCCTTTCTTGAGAAGATGTAATTGTGAGATTAAGAGTTTACCGAAGAGTTCATAGTGCTTTGCACGATCAGGTTTCTCTGATTCTTCCGTCATGTTGCGTAGGGTACGCTCGGTGTGTTCACGCTGGCGCTCCAGGATCTGGACAATATCTTCTTTTTCCTGAAGAACGGTTTTTTCATGATGCAGAGAGGCGCGATATATTTGAATTGCCTCCGATACGGAATCATAATTCTGAGAGGTGAAATCATTCAAGTGCTGCAATGGAATGATGGAGAATCTCACAGGAGATGTTCCGTCGAAGTACACGCGCGGTGATGGAGGGCCAAGAAGTTCTTCTTTCATTCTCTGTGCAGTATCCAGCAGCCGTGCAGTTTCATTGTCCAGAACAGGGGTTACAGTTTGCTCGCCGTTCAGGCCTGTGCGCGCCAAGAGTTCTCGTATCAGCACGGGGCCAAATTGCGGAAGCACATGCTTGAGTGAATCTTTCAATGGCTGTCCGGCGTATGTGGAAAGAAAAGTTTCCGGATCTATGGTACCAGAGTTTACCTGAAGAGATTCAATGGTTGTGATCTTAGCTTCCGGTTTCTTCAGGAATGTTTCGGTAATTATTCCGCTCGCATTGACCAGCAAAACATTCGCTTTCGAACCGAACAGTTGTACTACAAGGTCGCAAGGATCCTTCATACGAATATGCAATTGGCGGTCTGCTGGATGCATGAAAACATTTTCAATGACCATACCAATGATATCAGGAAAAAGATCGGCGGAGTTCCTTCGTGCACGGGCAAAAGTCTTCCGTGTATAGATACAATTATTCGCATGTTCGCATCCGGCAATGATAACAGCAGGCGTCTCGTTACATGAGATCACCAATTCTCCTCGGTGTTGGGTAAAGATTTCATTCACCGTTTGTCCGGCAAACTGGTGCGCCAGCTCGGATGCAACGTGAACCAGCGTATAATAATTGGTAATCATTGGCGTTTATCCGTTATCCACAATCCATAGTCAAAGTCCGCAAAAATGAAGGGAATTGCAATCCCGATGTGGATAACTCGTGGATAGCGGGGTGTAAATGATGTGCAAAAGTAAGTCTTGCCGTACCCTCGAAATTTCCGTACATTTGATTGCAATGGTCTAATTAAAGGAGTCTCTCGTGGTAGCAAGTATGACCGGCTTTGGCCGCGCAGAAGTCAATAAAGATGGCATTACCGTCAGCACGGAGGTTCGCAGTGTGAACAGCCGTTATCTCGATCTGACGCTGCGCCTGCCGCGGAACTTTTCCCAGCGTGAAAAAGAAATGAAGGACATTGTTCGCACGTATTTAAACCGGGGCAATTTGAATATCATCGTAAAAGTTGAGCATGATTCAAACGACGTCGTTCCATTAAAAGTGAACAAAGCGGCTGCAAAATCATACTACAAGCTTTTGAATGAAATCCGGAAGTCCGTAAAGCTGCGAGAACAAGTAAAACTTGCACACCTGTTGACGTTTTCTGACGTACTCGAACCTGTGGATGAAGAAGAAACAGATGAGACCGAATGGGAGCTTGTGCAGGAATCAGTTCGTCAGGCGCTTCAGAGTCTCAACGCAATGCGCGTTCAGGAGGGAAGCGAACTGGCAGCCGATCTTGAAAAACGGGTTCGCTGGATGGATGAGACCTTGAATGAAATAGAAAAACTTTCTAAGGAACGAATTCCCGAAGAACGCAAAATTTTACAAGAACGCGTTGCAGAATTAATACAGGATAAATTTGTCATTGATCAAAATCGATTGGAATTGGAAATTGCACTGCTGGTTGATAAATTAGACATTACAGAAGAATGTGTCCGTTACCGAAGCCATAATAAATTTTTTCTGGAAGCACTTAACAAAAATGAAGCCGCGGGCCGAAAGCTCAACTTTGTAGTACAGGAAATGAATCGCGAGGCAAATACCATCGGTTCCAAATCCAGCGATGCAACAATTGCGCATCTGATTGTTAGATTGAAGGAAGAGTTGGAAAAAATTCGGGAACAATTACAGAACATAGAATAGAAGTTGTTCGTTAGTGCATGGTCAATGAGGGTTGCCGTCTCGCCAATCCCTCATCGAAAAATAATTATGGCTTTTGGAAAGTTAATAGTCATCGCGGCGCCAAGCGGCTGCGGCAAGACCACGATCGCAAAAGCGATATTGGCAAAGTATCCGGCAATGTTCTTTTCCGTTTCGGCAACGACACGCCAGATTCGGAACGGAGAAGTAAATGGTAAGGATTATTTATTTCTGACGAAGGCGGAGTTTGAAGAGCGGATTCGCATCGGCGATTTGGTAGAATGGGAAGAAATTTACGGCAATTATTATGGAACATTGAAAAGTGAGATCAGCCGGGCGCTTCACCAAAGTCACATGATGTTGTTTGATGTAGATGTCAAAGGCGCGTTGTCGATTCAAAAGCATTTTCCAAACGACTCGATCCTTATTTTTATCCAGCCGCCAAATTTTGAGATATTGAAAAAACGGCTGGAAAATCGGAACACGGAGAACCCGGAAACACTAAAACGCAGGCTGGAGCGTGTACCGATGGAAATGGAAAAAGGGCGGTACTTTGATTTTCAAGTCGTGAACGACGATTTACAAAAAGCCGTCGATGAAGTGGATGAAATAGTTCAAACGAACATGAAGAATATTATTTAATCACATACATAGTTCATGGAGGTAGCACAGTGTCAGTCAAACCAATTGCGATGCACGAATTTTTAAAACAAACCGGTAATATTTATGAAGCCATCATCGTCGCTTCCAAGCGCGCGAGGCAAATTCACGACGATATGAAAATTGAGCTGACGCAGCAGCTTGAAACTCTGAAAGCGTTGAACGCAACACCGGAACCGGAAGACGATATGGAAGTTGCAACGGTGAATCCGGATCAGCTTAAAATTAGTTTAGCGTTTGAAAAAAGTCCAAAACCGACCGAACTTGCTATCAAAGAAGTGCGGGACAAGAAGGTTCCATACCGCTATAAGGAACATGTTGATTTCTTTGCGAAAGAAACTTCTAAAGATACTCCGACAGAAGAATAACGAGATACGAAATGCGCGGCAAGAATGTCTTGGTCGGTGTTACGGGTGGAATTGCAGCTTATAAAGTCGGCTATCTCATTCGTGAGCTGATAAAGTCCGGTGCATCTGTGAAAGTGATGATGACGGAAGCTGGGACGCGTTTTATCGCACCTCTCACGTTCTCTGCACTTTCAAAAAATCCGGTCTTCACCGATCTGTGGTCAAACAGCCAATCATCGGAATCCGGCATTAGCACGCAGCATATTGATCTTGCCAACTGGGCGGACGTTCTCGTTATTGCACCGGCATCTGCGAACACCATCGCTAAACTGACATACGGCATTTCAGATAATCTACTGACCGTTGTCTCTCTTGCAACAGCTCGACCGGTCATTCTTGCGCCGACCATGGATGCAGAGATGTACTTGAATGCCATTACGCAGAAGAATCTGACCACCTTGAAAGAACGCGGTTATTTCGTCATTCCTCCGGCAGAAGGCAAACTCGCCAGCGGCTTGAGCGGACCGGGGCGGTTGCCCGAAATTAAAATTCTTGTTGAGACGATTGAAAAAGTTCTTGCTCATGCAAAACAGGATTTGAAAAAGAACCGGATTCTTGTCACTGCCGGACCTACGATTGAAGCAATAGATCCTGTTCGTTTTGTAGGAAACCGTTCTTCAGGAAAAATGGGATTTGCAATTGCGAATGCCGCTGCGCAACGCGGTGCAGATGTAACGCTCATTGCCGGGCCGGTAGTTCGTGAAACACCGCGTAATGTCAAACGTATCGATGTTGAATCCGCACAAGAAATGTTCACAGCTGTTCTTACACATACAAAAAAAACAGATGCAGTGATTATGGCGGCGGCAGTTGCCGATTTTACGCCGGTTCATCCTGCAAAGCATAAGATAAAAAAACAATCCGGCGGTGAGACACTGGAACTCACGCTGAAGGCAACGCCTGATATTCTTGCAGCGCTTGGTACAAAGAAACGGAAAACAGTCCTGGTCGGTTTTGCACTAGAAACAAAAGACGGGCTTGCCGGTGCCAAAGACAAACTCCGGAATAAAAATCTCGACCTCATTATTCTTAATTCTTTTAGTGAACAGAATCGCGTTTTCGGATCCGATGTGAATACCGTTACGATGATTGACCGTCGCGGCAGGACAGAAAAACTTCCAAAGCTTCCGAAGTTTGATGTCGCGAACAAGATTCTCGATAAAATCAAAACACTCGTATAAGTTATCTCTAAAACATTCACCGTTTTGTAGCTTGGTCATTTCACATGTCTCTCAACGAAGAACTAAAAAATATTCTTACCGATACCGAACGATTCCTGAAACAGCAGCAGGAGTTATACGGCGATACGATATTTGTCTCGAAGAATGAACCTCTTTCTGCTGGCTCAAGACAGTTGCCTGCATCGGCACACACTGCCTCTGCTGTTCCCGAGATTGATCTCTTCGGGCAAGACGCTCAACCTACAGTAAGTTATCATAAAACCGGAGAACCGATAGTGCCAGCATTTCCCAATGAATCATGGACAAATACAAAGAGTCTTGAAGAATTAAATACCGCAATCAACACCTGCATGAAATGCGGGCTTGGAAAAACAAGAATCAAATTTGTTTTCGGTGTCGGCAACCCGAAGGCAGATGTGGTCGTGGTCGGGGAAGCGCCGGGTGCCGATGAAGATGAAAAGGGCGAGCCGTTCGTCGGGCGCGCCGGACAATTGCTCAACAAGATTCTTGAAGCAGTTCAATTTAAACGGGAAGAAGTTTTCATTTGCAACATACTCAAGTGCCGTCCTCCGAATAACCGCGACCCGCAAACGGAAGAAATCGATTGCTGCGAGCCGTATCTCTGGAAGCAATTGGAAATTATCAAACCGAAAATGATTCTCTGCGTCGGACGCATTGCCGGTCAATCGTTGTTGAAGACGAACTCTTCGTTGACACTTTTGCGAGGCAAAGTGCATGATTACCGCGGCATCCCGCTGATGGTAACGTATCATCCGGCAGCATTGCTCCGCAATCCGAACTGGAAGAGGCCTTGCTGGGAGGATATGCAGCAGTTTCGGAAGCTGTATGATGAGATGAAAAATAACGAGAAATAATTTTCATTGCTTCCCGCCAAAAAGAGGCGGGATTCTGAATTCAACAATTGATTTATCTGCACTTCGCTTGATAAATTAAGTTGAATTCGAAGCTGGGAGGACATGCAAAAGTTTAGAAAATTATATGATGAGATGAAAAATAAAACATAATAAAATCATCAGTTCTCGCCCATAGAGGCGGGATTCTGAATTTAATAAATGATTTATCTGTACTCCGTTTAATAAATCAAGTTGAATTCGAAACTGGGAAGATATGCAGCAGTTTCGTAAACTGTACGATGAGATGAAAAGTAAAAAGATACAAGTTAAAAGGTAAAAGTTAAAAGTTGTACGGTGAATGAGGCAAATGGATAAGAACAAAGAATATATCTCCAATTTGAAAAAAGCATGGCGTGATGAAATGCTGAGCGCCACGAATTACCGCGCGCTTGCCGAACAGGAAAAGAACCCGGAACGAAAGTCCATTTTCATCCGTATGGCGGAAGCAGAAGACCGCCATGCTGAACGCTGGGCAGCACGTTTGAAGGAACTTGGTATTGAGATGGGCTCATTCAGGGAAAACCCGGTAGAGTTGCTGCGGAAGAGAATGCTGCTGAAGAGCTCTCCCGAAGCCGCTGCTCAAATGCTTGAAGTGGGCGAGAATGATGCCGATAAATTATATGAAGTAATGATTGATGCAGCAGAGAGCGACACGGAACGTGAGTTGCTGCTCGATGTTCAGCGGGAAGAGAATGCACACAGTCTGATGCTGCAGGAGATGTCAAGTTCGCGCGTCACGCGTCATCCGCAAAGTCGGCTGGATCGCATCCTTGGAAAGGAAAAATGGCATGCCACTGCCGGCGGCTGGATTGGCCAGGCGATTTACGGCGTGAACGACGGGCTCGGTGCGGCATTCGGCGTTGTCAGCGGTGTGGCAGGTGCAACCGCAGTGAACGGCCAATTTATTTTATTGAGCGGACTTGCAGCAGCAGTTGCATCCGCATTATCGATGGGCAGCGGCGCGTACCTCGCAGCAAAATCCGAGCGCGAAGTGTACGAATCGGAAGTTGAAAAGGAAAAGCGCGAGATTGAAGAGCATCCGGAAGAAGAACAGGAAGAGATGGACCTCTTCTACCAGCTCAAAGGATTCTCGCCGTATGAAGCTAAAAGAATGGCGGCAAAACTTGCCGAACAGCCGGAACAATTTCTTAAAACTTTGGCGCATGAAGAACTAGGACTTTCTGAAAAGTCGTTCCCGAATCAGTGGAAATCAGCGTTCAGTGCTATGATCAGCACTGCGCTTGGAGCTATTATTCCTGTTCTTCCGTTTATTTTTTGGTCGGGAATGGAGGCGTTGGTTATTTCGTTTATCATTAGTACCGCAGCGCACTTTGCAGTCGGTGCATCGAAGGTGCTCGTCACCGGACGTTCATGGCTCAAGAGCGGGACCGAGATGACGCTTGTCGGATTAGGCGAAGCGATCACAACATATCTCATTGGCATGCTCATTGCGCCGATGATCGGATAGAAAGTTTAGAACCACGTATTTTGATACGTGGAATTTGTAAGGAGAATAAGTTGTATGGCAGACCTGCGAAAAATAATTGACTTCAACACGCCGCAATCGGTGTCGACGGAGGGCCGTGTACCGCCGCAAGCGGTGGATGTGGAAGAATCTGTCATCGGAGCGATGCTATTGGAAAAAGACGCCATCGCCAAAGCAATTGAAACATTGGATGACACCGCCTTTTATAAACCTGCGCATCAGAACATTTATCGCGCTATGATGGCATTGTTTGAACGAAGCGAACCGGTCGATCTTATCACGTTGACCGAAGAACTCCGCCGGCGCGGCGATCTTGAAAAAATCGGCGGCGAGTATTATCTGACGGAACTCACTACAAAAATCTCGAGTGCTGCAAACATAGAATATCATGCGCACATTGTCCTGGAACGGGCGCTGATGCGGCAGTTGATTCATTCTTCATCGGAAGTCATCAATCGAGCGTACAGCGAAACCGAAGATGCGCTCGGCCTGCTGGACCAGGCAGAACAGAAAATTTTCGATATCTCCGAACAGCGGATGAAAAAAAGTTTTGTCTCCATGAACACCGCCGTGCACAAAACGATGGATATGCTGCAGAGTATTCACGGCAAACACAGCGGCGTGACCGGAGTGCCGTCGGGCTTTGCCGACCTTGATTCGCTCACGGGCGGATTCCAGCCGTCGGATCTTATTATTATCGCAGGCCGTCCGTCGCAGGGAAAGACAGCGCTTGCGCTTTCGGTCGCAAGAAATGCAACGGTACTGCATGATGTTCCTATCGGCATGTTCAGCCTTGAAATGTCCACGCAGCAATTAGTCATGCGGTTGATGTGCGCAGAAGCGCGTGTGGATGCCCACAAAGTTCGTACGGGTCGCTTGCCGGAAGATGAATGGAAGAAATTAAGCATCAGTGTCGGTCGGCTCTACAAAGCGAAGATGTTTATCGATGACACTCCCGGACTTGCCGTGCTGGAATTGAGAGCGAAGGCACGCCGGCTGAAAGTGGAACACAACATCGGCCTCATTGTTGTCGACTATCTGCAATTGATGCAGGGACCAAGAAATTCACAAAGTCGTGAGCAAGAAATTTCCGCTATCTCCCGATCGCTCAAAGCGCTCGCGAAAGAATTGAATATTCCTGTTATTGCACTGTCGCAATTGAATCGTTCCGTCGAATCGCGCAACGACAAACGGCCGGCGTTATCCGATTTGCGGGAATCCGGCGCTATCGAACAAGACGCCGACGTAGTTATTTTTGTTCACCGTCCCGAAATGTTTGGTATTACAGAACAGGATAACGAACCGACGGAAGGCCTTGCAGAAATCATTATCGGCAAACAGCGTAACGGACCTACGGATACAGTGAAGCTGCAGTTCATTAAACAGTACGCGCGGTTCGAAAGCAGAACTGTCTTTCGTCCTGAAACATTCTTGCCGGAAGAAACTTCGGAAATAACGCCGTTCTAAATATTGTATTGACAATTGTCGAATGCGAATGAGTATCGCTTACTTAAAACTGAACACTGATCTCGAAGAACTTGATTTACTATGAATCGCCGAATATTGTTCCCAATGATCCCTATTCTTGCACTATTTCCTTGTTTTCTTCCACAACAGAATAAAACGGCAGTAGATAATCCTATTGATCCGAACGAATTGATCTGCAAGAATAAGTTCGATCTCGCAGTCGCAATGCAGCTTCACGAGAAACCGATCCATGAGATTGTCGTTGCAATCGCAAAGTCGTTCCTTGGCACAGAATATGCCGCCAATACCATAGATGCTCCGGGCAAGGAACAGCTTATTGTCAATCTGCAAACACTCGATTGCGTCACGTTTTACGAAAACTCACTTGTATTCGCCCGTTGCATCAAGAAGAACACCATGAACTTCGAAGCCTATAAGAATGAGCTTCAATTCGTTCGTTACCGCGGCGGCGTTATCGACGGCTATGCAAGCCGCCTTCATTACACGTCGGATTATTTCTTTGATAACGAAAAAAAATCTGTCTTGAAGGATGTGACGAAAGAACTTGGCGGTGTGCCATGGAAGAAGAACATTAATTTTATGTCCACGCATCCGAATTCATATCTTCAATTGAAAACCTCCACGGCGAACGTGGATAAAATCCGGGATATTGAAGATGAAATCAATGCCCGGCCAAAGTACTTTATTCCGAAAGCATATGTCAAAAGAATAGCTCCACAGATCAAAGACGGAGACATCATCGGCGTCACAACAACCATCGACGGATTGGATTGCTCGCATACGGGTATTGCTATCCGGGTAAACGGAAAACTGCATTTACTTCACGCACCCGTTCCGAGCTCGAAAGTGCAGATCACTGAATTGCCGCTCTCGGAATATCTTGCAAAGATTAAAAAAGATTCGGGAATTATAATTGCACGTCCGGTCGAGCCTTGAAAAGATTTATAGATTGATATTATGCGTTGTATTCAAAATCAAAGAAGTATAGTGTTTATAAAGTTGTCCACCTTCTTATCCCGATGTTACATCGTGTCGGGATTGAGGGGTGGTTTACTTTGCTCTGTTACAAATCGTTTTATTAACGTCTAAATTGATTTTATGTAATCCCGATTAGTGAATATTGAATCATAAAAAACAAATTATGTCCTCTCGATTCTCAATTGTACAAGGTGATATTACGACGCAAGCGGTGGATGCCATCGTGAATGCGGCAAACAACTCTTTGCTCGGCGGTGGCGGAGTGGATGGCGCAATTCATCATGCGGCTGGACCGAATCTTTTAGAAGAATGCCGCGCGCTGGGCGGATGCGAAACGGGCGGCGCGAAAATCACAAAGGGTTATAATCTTCCCGCAAAATTTATTATTCACACGGTCGGTCCAATCTGGCAGGGCGGTAATCATCTTGAAGACAAACTGCTGGCAAGCTGCTACAGGAATAGCTTCGCACTTGCACGGAAAAACCACATCCGCACTATCGCGTTTCCATCCATCAGTACTGGTATTTATCGGTTTCCAGTTGAACGCGCTTCGCATCTTGCACTGCAGGAAATTACCAAAGAACTTGAAACCAACATGAACCTTGAACGTGTTATCATCGTATGCTTTAATCAAGAAACATACGAAGCATATCGAACAGCCGAACAGGAATTAATCAAAACGCCGTAAACGACCAATGAAACACTCTATTGCTGTCTTTAGCCTGCTTTTTCTTTTAGTCCTGGAAGTTCGGGCGTTTTCCCAAAATCCGCCCAATGTGACTCAACGTGATTCTGTAAAAGGAATCTTCAACGGAAAAAAAATAAGCATCAATTACGGCAAACCTCCGATCCGTGAAAATAAAATATTTGGTTCGTATGTCCCCTATTTCAAAATATGGCGGACAGGGGCAGGAGCTGCTACGACCCTGACGACAGAAGCAGATCTTGAGATGGATGGTGCAATTATTCCACGAGGCGTCTACACTCTGTATACACTTCCAGCCGAAGAGCGTTGGAAACTTATTATCAATAAACAAACAGGTCAATGGGGGACAATCTACAATTCGCAATTTGATCTCGCACGCGTCGATATAAAAATCACAAAACTTCGCACGCAGATCAAAGATTTGACATTCAAGCTGGAAAAAAACGGCAACGGCAGCGGTATCTTAAAGATTGAATGGGAAAACACTTCACTCTCTGTTCCGTTTCATGCAAGCAAGGATGTTTTAGTGCCAAGTCCGTTAGATTCATCAGTGGTTGTTTTGAACAATAATCTCATATCGGTCAATTACAGTCGTCCGTCGATGCGCGGCAGGAAAATTATGGGCAGCGTGGTTCCATTCGGCATTGTCTGGCGCACGGGAGCAAATGCGGCAACAAGGTTCGTCACACAAGCCGATATTATGATATCCGGTGTTACTATACCGCGCGGATCGTATACGCTCTACACCCTTCCGTCTTCCAAACAATGGAAACTTATCATCAATAAGCAGACGGGGCAATGGGGAACTGTCTATAATGAAAAATTCGACCTTGCCAGCATTCCCTTGAAAAAAGTACTCTTGAAACAGCCTGTGGAAAAATTTACGATCACCTTGGAGCAGACAGCAGAAAAAACCGGTGTGATGAAACTGGCATGGGAAAAAACCCAGCTCTCTGTACACTTTCAATTAAAATAGGAGGATAACCATGGCAGCAAAGATAACGGTCAAAAACCACGGAAGTATTCGCGTCGAAGGCGAATTTGAGCTGTTTGATCTGGACGGCAATAAGTTTGATCTTGCAGGACGCACAACGATATCTTTGTGCCGTTGCGGCCAGAGTAAAGACAAACCATTTTGCGACAGTACCCACAGGGCATGCAATTTCCAATCAGAAATTAAGGCACGAAAATTACTGCCGGTTACACCGAAAGTATAGTCAGAAAATTTGCCGGGAATGGATTTAATCAGAATTGTTCCCGCTGGCGCATTACTTCATAGAGAAACACCGCACTTGCGCTTGCTACATTGAGCGAATCCACGCCGCTCTGCATGGGAATTGCGACGAGCGTATCGCATGCGGAAAGAACCTGCGGCGAAACTCCGCTGCCTTCACTTCCAAACACAAGACAGCAATTGCCGGAAAAATCTGTACGCTGAATACGGTGTTCTTCCGTATGCGGATGTGCAGCAAAGATTTTAAATTGGTATGATCTTTGAAGTGCCTTCATGGTTTCCACAAGATTCGTGCAATGCACGACCGGCAGTTTGAACACTGTTCCCATAGAATTTCTCACGGCACGGCGCAAGTACGGGCTGCTGGACGTCTCGCTCACCAGAATTGCTTGCACACCAAAAGCAGTACAATTCCTAACAAGGACGCCGATATTCTCGGCATTGGCTAATCCGTCTATCGCAACACATAGACGCGGCGATGGCGACATTGTCAAGACCGATTCAAGAGTTTCTTGTGCAGGTATCATTCCGAGTGCCATAATGCTTTGATGCAAATTGTATCCGACAATCGTGTTGAGCAATACTTTCTGACCAACAAAGACGTTTATTTGTTCGGGACGAGCGGTGACGCGATCGCGGTACTCTTCCAACCATTCCGGTGCTATGAGAACAGAAACAATTTTATGAGCGCTTTCCAATAATCTCTGAACAACGATGGTCCCCTCTGCAATAAACATACCTTTGCGAAACTGTTCAACCGATTGGCGCAACGTACGATACGGTGTCAGGTCGGGATGATTGAGAGACGTGATGGATATGATTGTCATCATGATATTCAGCGTAAAGACGGTTTGAGACATGGCTGTTTCTTGACTAAAATACAAAGAAGTCGGCACCAAAACTAATTACAAAATTACCATTTTAGATGAGCTGAATAATTGATATCATACAATACGTTATCTTTGAAGGAGATTGTAAAAAGTTTCAATGAAAATTACGTTTAATAAAAAGAGCATCACTTCTTTTCCCAACACTCATGGTGTCTATCTTTTCTTCGGTGCCGAAGACCTTTTGCTGTACGTTGGAAAAAGTAAAACGCTCCGCGCGCGTATACGCTCCCACTTTGCTGCGAGAGACGAGCGCTGGCTGATGAAGCGTATTCATCGAATCGAAATCCGTGAAACAGCAGGTGAACTTGGCTCGCTTTTGATGGAATCCCGGCTCATTAAAGAATTACGACCGATGTATAATGTACGTTCAAAACAACCGCGGCGGATTATTATTGCGAGGCGAGCAGATAACGAACAAGGATACGCAACGGTAAAATTGGAAGCAGTCGATTATCTTGATATTAAACCTGACTCGCCGATTCTCGGTATCTTTAAACACAAAACACAGGCGAAGGAATTTCTCGATGCGGTTGCCAAAACGCACCGGCTGTGCCCGAAACTTTTACGCTTAGAAATTTCCAGCGGGTATTGTTTCTCATACCACCTTGGGCGATGTGACGGCGCGTGTAAGGGAGAAGAAGATGTACCTGCTTACAATGCTCGTGTGGAAGCGGCATTTGAAGCCCGGCGCATTATTGCATGGCCGTTTAACGGGGCTGTAACAATAGAGGAAATATCGAAGGATGCAACGCTGCACGAAACCTTTGTCATTGACAATTGGTGTTTACTATCGAGTGATAAAGACGATAGCCGTGATACGAAGAAATCTACACTATCACAGAAATCTTCCCCGCACCGATTCGATTACGACAGTTATAAAATTCTCTACAGCTATGTTATGGAAGAAGGAACAAGAGTCAAGAAACACTAGGTGGACAAATCAACCCATCAAATTTTTTAAAATGCGAATTATAGTTCCCCCACAATAAGTCATCCCCATGTTCTATGTCCGAGTGAACCGATTTCAAACATTATGTGTTAGACTGGTATGGACACGAACATAGCTTTACATCATCCGGAGAGTGAACGATTATTTAAGATCGGTTTTAGGCTTGCCCTCTTTACAATTCTCTACAATATAGCTGAGGGACTTATTTCTATGTACTTCGGGTACAAAGATGAAAGTTTAACACTATTCGGTTTCGGCGCCGATAGTTTTATTGAAGTTCTATCGGGGCTTGGCATAGCGCACATGGTTATGCGTATTCAGAGGCATCCGGGCAGCAATCGCGATAATTTTGAACGGACGGCATTAACCATTACAGGGTATTCGTTTTATGTACTGGTTATCGGACTTTCCGGAACAAGTATGTACAATCTCTGGATAGGGCGGAAACCCGAAACAACTCTTTGGGGTGTGATCATCTCGGTAATTTCCATTGGAGTTATGGCGGCGTTGGTATACGGCAAAAGAAAAGTCGGCAGTCAATTAAACTCCGATGCCATGCTTGCAGATGCTGAATGCACAAGAGTCTGCATTTCCATGTCTGTCATATTGCTTCTATCAAGCGGTGTCTATGAATTAACGAAGTTTTCCTTTATAGATACAATCGGAACCCTCGGACTCGCATATCTGTCTTTCAAAGAAGGGCGGGAATGTTTTGAGAAAGTAAAAAAGAACAGCCATTGTTCTTGCTGAAAGAGAAGAATCGAAGTTTGAATTTTCAATTACTAATTTTCTCACCATTCTACCATATCCCATCATTCGTAACATTCAATCCTGCGTTGAGGAATGATAGTTCCCGGAATCCGTCAAAGATACCAAATGGCCGGAGGTAACGATAATCCAATTAATCGCACTTTGACAGGCTCAGGTTGATGTTGCTGCCGAATATTCTCTTGTTGAGATAGGTACTAATTTCGTACGACAATCTTTTCTAATTCTTCCAAAGATTTTCCCTTTGTTTCCGGTAATATTTTCCAGACAAAGAAGAAAAATGGAATCATCATAATCGCGAAAAACATGAAAGCATTGCCACCTCCCAATGTTCTTAAAACAAGCGGGAAGGTCCATGCGATTATTGCATTCATGACCCAATGAACAAAAGATCCTAATGCTTGTCCGTGGGAACGCACCTTGTTCGGGAATATTTCAGAGAGAAAGACCCAAATAACCGCCCCCTGAGAAAAGGCAAAAGAAGCAATAAATCCTAAAATAGAAATGAAGATACCCGTCCCGCTGAAATCATCTTGATAAAAACGCAGCGCAGCGCTTGACAGTGAGAGACACATTCCGATTGCACCTATGAGCAGCAGAGTTTTGCGGCCAAATTTATCAATGAAAAACATAGCGATAATAGTGAAGAACATATTCGTGGCTCCCACGAAAACAGCTTGCTGCATAGCTGCATTCGTGCCTATGCCGGTCTTTTCAAAAATCATGGGGGCATAATACATAATGACATTAATACCTGAGAGTTGATTGAAGAGAGCTAAGAGTACCGCGCACATGATGGCAAAGCTGTATTTCTTCTGGAAAAGTTTCGTCGTTGCTTTCCCATCTTCCTCTTTTAATGAATCAATAATATCGGAAAGTTCGGACTCAACATTTTTAGAGCCAACTTCTTGCAATACCTTCCGGCCTTTTTCTATGAATCCCTTTTTCACTAACCAACGCGGGCTGTCGGGAACCATGAAGAGCAAAAGAAAAAAGAGTGCTGCTGGAAAGGCTTGAACGCCGAACATCCAGCGCCAATTATTTTCTCCAAGACCAACGAACATGTAATTGGAGACGAAGGCTGCTAAAATACCGGCTACAATATTAAACTGGCTGACAGCTACTAATCTGCCGCGTAAATATCCCGGGGAAATTTCTGCTATGTACATTGGCGCCATAACAGAAGCCGCTCCTATTCCCAATCCACCCAGGAAGCGGGAAAAAAGCAGCATAGACCAGTTTGAAGCAAAAGCGCAACCCATGGCAGAAATAAAGTAGAGCAAGGCGCATAAGAAAAGCATTGCCTTTCGTCCATAAGTATCGCCCGGCTTGCCGACAACGATTGATCCAATGACTGTTCCGATTAACGCTATGGCAACGGTAAATCCTAAAGAAGAATCGGTAAGTCCGAAGAATTGAGAAATAAATTTAGTGGTTCCTGAAATAACCGCGGTATCAAAACCGAAGAGGAAACTTCCCAACGCGGATACTGTGGTGGCAAACAACAGCTTTTTATTCATCAAATCTACCCTTTCATATCACTACTGTCAGGTTGCGGTTTGTTTGGGATGCGATAAAATCATAAAGTAGAGAAACCTAAGTCGAAAATCGAGAGCAATCGATTTTATTCTCATATCTCTTCGTTCAATACATCTGCCGTTCTCAGGGTTATTCCAGCCAAAACGGGAATCCAGAATGAGAAACTCCCACGTTCACAAGTGTAACAAGGAAGGAATACCCCACTGTATAATGAATAATCTATAAAATTTTTTAAGGGAAATAAAGGTGGGTAACGGAGGACCGGCAACGTATTATTGCCGGATCCCAACATCCATTTGTTATATCATTTTCAGAACGGCCTGTTAAATCTTAGTATAAACTGCGCGGGTGCCGGATGATCGGTACGCCATGCAACGCCTATACGGAATGAACCGCTCCGGTTTGAGAACGCCACGCCAAAATCATGTTTTAAATCGCTCAACTTCACCGTCTCAACTCCTCCCAATGCTGATGCCGTTGGAAGTGCATTACGCGTGAAACCGGCATCCGATAAAATCAAAATATTAACGTTTTGGAATATCCACATAGGCCAGAAATCCAGCTCTTCAACAAAACTGCCGTTGATGATAAACTCCGCATTGATGAGAAACATTCGGTTGCCGGATTCGGACTTGAATGGAAAGGCATTGGTCGTCCCCAAGCCGCCCATATCAAACATTTTTTGAGTCAGAAAATCGCCGACGAGAGATCCTGCGCGCAGGCGGATGTTAAAATTATCGTATCTGCCGAGCGGTTGAAAGCGGCGCAGGTCAAGTATGTACTGATCGAACTCAAACTCACTGCCCCAATTCTTTTTTGCAAATTCTGCAGAAGCGTACAAGCTCCATCCTTCGGATCCATAGCTTGTTTTCGAAATTGTGCTGACGCCGCCGCTGACGATCATGCTGCGCATTTTGCCCGGATTGATAAGAGGATTCAAACGAAATTGTTTGCCGCCGCCAAAGAGCGCCCAATCAACTTTATTTGTCAGCGAATCGTATGTATCGGCCAAATATGCAACCTTCAACTCGTTCTTCAAATAATCATGCTTGGAATAATATGCCGTATGGAACGTGTAGCCGTTCCGCTGAAAGTAATCGCGGAAATCTTCATGAATAAATAATGCCGCTGCAGTATTCTCGTGCAGTGAAATAATCCATGGATCTTTCGTATCGGTAAGGCTGTGTCCCTCTGCGCCTAATTCAAATATGCCGCTTCCTTCATTCGTGAGGATTGCAAACTGTCTTACCAATCCGAGATTGCCGCGCCACGTATGCGACTTGAATCCCCATCCTGCGGAGCCGTACATATTCCAATTTCGTTCTCCATCCCAATTATATTTTTTTTCAGAACCAAGGCCGAGGAAAACACCTTCAACACGGTTGTAGCGGAAAATAAAATTGTCCAAGTTCATTTGCTCGTCCGCCCATGGCACATCAAACGTACGTGCGGTTCGTGAAAATTTGCTGCGCGATGGACGAAAACTCGATTTTTCTTTGTTCGTAGAATCTTCGAACCCTTCGATGATCGCACCATCTTCTTTCAGTATGCTTCCATTGATAACATGTGCACCGCCGGTTATCTTGCCTGTGCGTTTCATGTGCAAATCACCGCCGACAACCAGCACATTGCCGTTGACGGTGCCGTAAATAGTCAGATCGCCGCCTTTTACAACAACATTGTTATGAATTGTATCCGACTGTTCAATCACCTTGCCGCCGGAAAATGATTGTGCACTGCTGTCGATTTCGCTGTCGGTAATGTTCGGTGAACGGCGAAGTGTCGAAGTGACAGTATCATCATCCATTATGTGCTCATCATCGAAAGGCGAAGTCCACCGTTCGACTATTTTGCTGACGATGTTATCGATGTTGCTTCCCGCATTATTGATTTCTTTTCCAATATTATCGGATTCGTGTCCAATGCGCTCACCAACTTCATCGATGTTTGTCTTCTTCTCCTTTGTTTGTGCATCAGAAGAAAAAAATGGTAAGATGAGTCCGATAATAATGAGAAGTATGCTCAAATATTTCATAGATGCACCACAGTGTTATTAAAAAAGCCTCTTGCAATATTACGGTATATGAGAGTTGAAAGTTGCAAAACCCTTGTAACAAGATAGCTTGGGATCGGCAGATATTCAATTCTTTTACGAAAATGAGTATATTATATTGAACCTATATATAATAGAGGAAAAGAAAAAATGAGATTAGCAATCAACATCGACCACATTGCAACATTACGCAATGCACGCGGTGGGAGCGACCCGGATCCCGTGAAAGCGGCGCTTCTTTGCGAGGACGCCGGTGCTGTTGGTATTGTTTGCCATTTACGGGAAGACCGTCGTCATATGAAGGATGATGACATTCGGCGTCTCCGTTCTACCATCAAGAAAAAACTCGATCTTGAAATGGCAGCGACAGAAGAAATTATCGGTATAGCCCTGAAAACAAAACCCGATCTTGTAACGCTTGTGCCGGAACGCCGTCTGGAACTTACAACCGAAGGCGGGTTAGATGTTGCTGCTCAGAAGAAATATCTCGGTGAAGTTGTTAAGCGCTTCAGACAGGATAACATTCCGGTAAGCCTGTTCATTGATCCAACAGACGCGCAAGTGCGGGCATCGGCCGATATCGGTACGGATATGATTGAAATTCATACCGGTGAATATGCAGAAGCAAAAACTGAAAGTGAAGTCAATGAGCAATTACAACGAATTCAGGAAACAGCCAAGCTTGGTGCATCGCTCAAGCTTGGCGTGAATGCAGGCCATGGATTAGATTACAAGAATGTTGCGGCTGTGGCCGCTATTCGCGAAATCGATGAAATGAGCATCGGTCACGCTGTCATCGTACGCGCATTGTTCGTTGGGTTAGAACAAGCGGTCCGGGAGATGATAAGGATGGTTCAGAGATAATGCCGAGAACTCCATTCTCAGTTGGTATCCAGCGTGTCAAAGGTTACAAAATTTTTATTGCCTCGTCCAATACCAATTGATTTTTCAATCCCTCTTCACCAGACACCGGCGATGCCGTATTATGGAGAATACAATTCGAGAAGAGCGTTACTTCTTTTTCGTACAGATTTGGAACAACAATTTTTTCTTCCCTTGTTTCTGCTATTGCACCTTTTTTCCCCAGCACAATCTTCAATGGAAGGGTCAAATTGCTTAACGTAAAGCTTTCTGCGGAAAGTACTCCTTCTTGTCCTATGACCTCAATAATGGATCGGCGGAATGATGATACAAAAGAACAATAAATGCTCGCTGGCGTTCCTTTCGAAAACTTTAATGCAAGAAGTGAGGTTTGTTCTGTCGTGTTCTCTGTCGGTCGTGGTGCAAGTTGGCTCTTCACGGAAACAACATCGTCATCCAATACATAACGGATAGTATCTAAACAATGAACGCCGATATCGAACGCTGCCCCCCCCGCCTGCGATTTTTTTATCCCACATCCACCGTCTCGGCGAAAGACGAGCATCGTACATATATTCTGCTTTCACAAATTCCACGTTACCTATAATGCCCGAACATATTAGCTCTTTCATGCGAATAATAAGAGGGGAGAGGCGAACCATGTGTCCAACCATGAGCTTCACATTCCTGTTGCGGCAGACCTCGATCATCTGCATGGCTTCTGCGGTATTCATAGCCATCGGCTTTTCCACTAAAACATGCTTGCCGGATTTTGCGGCTGTTATTGTTTCCGGTGCGTGCAGAGAATTTGCAGAGACGATGAACACTGCATCCACATCCGAATGTTTGACTAACGCTTCTGCTGTATCAAAAGCAAAAGGGATATGGAACGCTTGAGCTTTTTCTTTCGCGGCGGTAAGAGAGCGTTTCTGAATTGCTATCAATTCCGAATTCGACGACTCCCGAATTGCCTGTGCGATCGTGTGCTCTGCAAATGCTCCAAAACCTATAATACCATAACGGATTTTATCTGCCATTGAATTCTCCGTAAAAGAATTATCCCGATAGAACCATTCAGCAAAGAGAAAAGAAAATATTCAACCACCCCGTCCCGCCCCCATAAAACGGTATCGGGATAGAGGGGCTAAGGAAAAAAACACAGCAACTAAATAATTATAATTGAACATACTGAAGAATGTACGTGAACTCAAATGATTTGTTCTCCTCGCTGCTCTACGATCAGGATTATAAAATACCTTGAAGCTTGAATTATCTTCATGGTTTGGTTATGAAAATAATATATCCATGTCTCCGGCATCCATGGAACGCTTTGTCCGGTACCTTGAGTGGCAATTGTTCCTTCTTCTCCATATCTTTTCCGAAAGAATAATCTTTGAAATAATTATTTTATAAAAGAGTTTCCTATGCAAACATACTTTGCTCGGTATATCACCTTTTTTGCAGTCGGTTTCGCATCGGCGTTTGCGCCTGCATCCGGCAAAACTGTTATTTTTTTTGAAAAGACTTTTCCGGTTATTGAAAACAGTGCGATCAGCCGCACGTCGCTTGAGCATGCATTTGCATCCATGGATCCTCGTTTTGTCAGTCTCTCTGATCTGCAAAAAAACGATGTGCTGGCAGAAGGTGATCTGCTCGTTTTGCCGTATGGATCTGCACTGCCTGCTGATGCATGGGAAACAATTCAGCGTCATCTCGGCAAAGGTGATATGCTTGTCCTGGGCGGACGGCCTTTTTTTGTACCGGTCTATCGGAAAGAAAATGGCTGGCGAATCGATTATCCGCAGAACACGTATGCCCGCTCTCTCGGTATAGAGCATTCGTATGAAGCACCGCAGCATGGTCCTTGGAAAATACAATGGGACGAAGATGCCCCATGGTTTCATGGTTCCATTCTCGAAGCTCGTCGAGTTTTTGTAAACGCGGGAAACGGAGGAAAATATCGTGGACTTGGTTTTCTCGTAGATGCTCAAGGCAACCGTCTTTCCGCCCCCGTTGTGGCTGAAGATCTGATCGGTCATGGTCAATTACCGCGGCGGCGTGTCTATCTTAGCTTCGATACAAAACCTGAATTTTGGAATTCCGCAGAGGGAATAGACTTGATGCGGAAATCAGCTCTCTATGCATCTCTTGGCGGCAGCAGGCTGTGGCTTAATCTCCAGCAGCTTGCAATAGAATCCGGAGACCACGTTTCAGGTTCTGTAGATGTTTTGCGCGATGGAAGGCCGGCAAAAGTAACGGTCGAACTTCTTTCCGGATCAAAAATTCTCGCCGCAAGAACGACTGCCTGCAGCAAATCATTGCAGGAAAATATCAATCTTTCGGTTCCATTAAACGAACCCGGAATATATAAAGTACGCGCATCTTTATCTATTGGTGATACACTTTTTGAACAATATACATCGGGCGTTTTCGTACGCGATACAGCATTGCTCTACTCGGGAGAACGCCTGGAAGCCGGACGGGACTATTTCAGACTTGGTGGAAAACCATATTTGATGGCAGGTGCGAATTACTTTGGCACCGATGCTTATACACCTGGATTTTTCTATGGGGGCAGCCTCGGAGGAAATGCATGGGTATGGGAAAAAGATTTTACGGAAATGGAACAACAAGGTCTCACAGCTGTGCGTACCGGGATATGGCTTAATCGCGCATCATATTTGAACTGGGTTAACGGCGCTCCGGAAGAACGCCTGTTGAATGCCATTGAAGCATACCTCAGTGCTGCGGCACGCCATCACATGCAAGTTGTTTTCACTTTTTTTGCATTCGAACCGCAAACCGAGATGCAGGGACAAGGTCAAGATGGCGGTCGTTTAGGTCCGGGATCGAATCCATATTTGGATCCGGTAGCGATTGAAGCGCAGTTGAGCTATGTTCGTGCCATCGTCGCACGTTTTCGGAATGTTCCTTTTTTAAGTTTCGATCTTATTAACGAACCAAGTTTTTCAAATCCGAAACGTATTTGGAGAGGTAATTCACCCAATGGAGATCCGGCAGAACTCGCTGCATGGCAAAACTGGCTGAAAATGCATTATAGTACTGTCGATACACTTGCTCAAGCCTGGCGGACAACGACATCGGACTTGGAAGCATTTGAGAGAATCCCTTTGCCGTCTTTTACCGACTTGGAGTCATCGCGTTCAGGTAATCCGCGAAATGTGCGTGCAATTGATTATAATCTTTTCGCGCAAGATGCTTTTATTCAGTGGATCAATACCATGATTCAAGCCATCCGCAGTACAGGAGCACAACAAGCAATTACCGTCGGCCAGGATGAGGGTGGTATTGCAGACAGAGTACTGAATCAATTCTGGGCAGATTCAAAAATCAGTTACACCGTGAATCACAGTTGGTGGCGTGATGATGCGCTTCTGTGGAGTTCAGTCGCAGCGAAGACTTTGAACAAGCCGAATCTCATTGGTGAAACCGGTCCGCAACCTGTCGCATCTATTGACGGTTCGTGGCGCTGGGATGACGTGCAGGGAATGCCGCTCTTGGAACGAAAATTAGCGCTTGGTTTTGCGAATGCAAACGCCGGAGTTCTTCATTGGGATTGGACGCGTACGGATATTTTTGGCCTCTTACGGCGCGATGGTTCACAAAAACAATGGGTGAATACTATCAGAGGTATTGCAACGTTTGCCCGTGAGGCACAGCCTTATGCAACTGAAGCACAATTGCCGGAAATAGCATTAGTTCTTCCGCAATCACTGCAGCTTTCCGTCTACAGCGGGTGGGGAATATCTGCACAGCAAAATGCAGTACGAGCATTATATCATTATGCCCGCGGAACTGCATTCGTGATCGGTGAATATCAACTTTCGCAGATGCCTGACACGAAATTGATCATCGTCCCTTCGCCTTGGGTGTTGAGCCAGATTGCATGGGATATTTTGATGAAGAAAGTACGGTCGGGTTCGACACTGCTTATATCGGGAAGAGTTGATGCCGATGAGCATTGGGCGCCAAGTCCAGAGCGGGTACGTGATTGGAATGCCGGTTATACATCAGCATCATTGACAACACGGGAGATACAAGTACGGTGGCCGGGAGATTCTGCACAGTTGAGCTATTCAGGAGATAAAACAACCTATACCGAACGAGGCCTTCTTCGGAATGATCAAACATTTCTTGACCTCCCGCTTGGTAAGGGCCATCTCTTATACTTTACCGTACCTCTTGAATTTTCCGATCAAATAAATATTGTAGGACGCATTTATAAATTTGCTATGCGGTATGCCGGAGTAAAGACAGTCTATGAGACAACGTGTGAAGATCCCGGCATGTTAATCTGCCCGACACAATTACCCAATGCTACTCTCTACGTTTTTACATCAGAGAGTTCAAGTTCTGTTCCGTTCTCATTTAAAGATAGTGAGAGCAAAACCAATTTTCGCATCAATCTTGAACCGGGCAGAGCAGCGCTCATGCTTATTGGTAAGGATGGACGGATCATCTCATCCTACAACGCCCGGTAGATTATTGTTTGTTTGATGATCCAATACAGATCGGGAAGATATGTTTTCGAACAGATCTCGGCACGGCATTATTTCTTTACCCGAACTGAACGACCGGTATACATGATTTCTTTCAGCGGCTGTTTTTCGATTTCCATACCGACACCATGATTTTCATCGACGAACACAATCTTTATTTTTCTCTTCATTATCATTCCCGGATACGTACCTTTCCGGCTGCCGATGACAAGTGTTTTTGTATTTTCGTTCCATGAAAATGGAATGATGGAATATATCCCTTTCTTGTAATCAAAATTATCATTTTCATCTTCGTATAAAGAAAACGAACCATCGGATCCTGTATATACCCGCAATTCAATATCGCCTTTTGTTTTTTCTTCGGCGTATTGTATGAATGGTCCCATCGGAACGATTGATCCAGCTTTCACGAACAAAGGAATTGTTTCAAGCGGTGCGGCTGCGTCGATAGTTTGATTTGATTCATATTTCTTTCCAGTCCAAAAATCAATCCAGCCGCCGGGAGTTTTCGGCAGATATACTTTTCTTGAGTTCGCATGTTGTTCAACGACAGGAGAGACTAAAACTTCATTGCCGAACATGAATTGGTCCTGAATGTTGTACACATGTGTGTCGGTTCTAAAATCCATGATGAGCGCGCGATACATCGTGAAATCGTTCATGGTTACCATCGCGCCGAGAGAATAAATATACGGCATCAACCGGTAACGCAGATTGGTATATTTTGTCAGAAGTCCGGCGGTCATGCTGTCATAATTCCAGAATTCAGTTTTTCTGCAGCCATGAACCCGCAGCACCGGTAAAAATGTTCCGTACTGATACCAGCGTACGAGCAATTCAGGATACTCGGGTGAATCGGCAAATTTATAGGGAACGAAACCGCCGATGTCGACCGTCCAGTAGGGCAGGCCGGTAATACAGTAATTCAATCCTGCCGGGATCTCTTTACGGAAGGTGTCCCAATCCGGGCTCACATCGCCGTTCCAGGTTGTCGCTGCGTACCGCTGCTGACCGACGAAGGAAGAGCGGGTTAATATATAATGCCGCTTTGCGCTTCCAGTAGAAAGTTGCCCTTCATAAACGCCTTTCTTCGACATAAACGGGTATGCATTCAGATACCGGTTACCGGTCCCCATAGCCGTATGAGCTTGCGAAAAATCATAGCCCCATTCAGGTTCGGATGCATCCATCCACCAACCGTCGAATCCGAGTTTGAAGAGCCGGTCGTTCATGAAACTCCAGAAGAGTTTTCTGGCTGCCGGATTGAAGGGATCGTATGCAGCATTGGGAGATTCATTTTCAAGTGCCACACCCTCATTTGTTTTTCCCCAGGTATCCTGAAGTCCGAGCAAATAGCCCTTTGCGTTCATACTGTCGTACACATCGGTCCCTTTATTTATGCGCGGCCAAACAGAAACGATTGTATGCGCGTTCCTCTGATGAATATAATCCACCATTTCTTTCGGATTTGAATATCTGGCAGTATCAAATAAATGCGAACCCCATAAATTGTCAGGGTAGAGAGGCCAATACTCGGCATCCTGTACTACAACATCGAGTGGAATTTTCCTGCTTCGGTATCCGTCAATAACGCTCTGAATTTTTTCCTGGGTTTTCCAGCCGAACTGGCTCATGAATAATCCATATGCCCATTTTGGATAGAGCGGTGCTTTCCCAGTAACTTTTCTGATACCCGCGATGATGTTATCCGATTCCGGTCCATAGAAGAAATAATATATGATCGCGTCGGCGATTTTTGATTTGAATGACATTTGATGCGCCATACCGGGAGTCCGGGATGACAGCCCGATTTGATCTGAAAAATGGCTGTCGATTTTGTTTTTTTCGCCGGTCCATGAGAATCGTGCAGACGCACCGCCGCCGCTTTCAAAGTATTCTATTTTTACTTCGTACTCCCTGCCGGCTTCAAGATCCATGATATAATTATCGATTTCAGCCGAGCGTTCTCTCCAGCTGTCGACCACTTTTTTACCATCGATGTACAGCCGTACTCCATCGTCAGTGGTGACATCGATTGATGCATTTTTGATCGCAGTGGGCGCTAACAATTTTCCTGTCCACCGGATGGAAAATTCATCAGTCTTAAATCCCGGCTTCGGCGAGCCGTTACCCCAGTCAAAGTCAATAACGGAATCGATTCGTACAAATGAAGGTTCGCCTTCCAGCTTCATATTCGGAAAATATTCCCCCTTTAAACCGTGTTGTCCGGGTTTGCCGTCTGCCGGAATTAAAAATTGCGATGCAATTGTCGGATTGATTTGCTTTGCCAGATTTTTAATGTTGATCGAATACGTTTTACCCGCTTCGAGATCCGCCTTTATAATAGAAGGGGAGTATCCGACGCCTGCTACGAAACTGAATACTTTTTTTCCGTTCAAAGTCATTTCCATCGGCGCTGAGCCGGGCCGATCGAGTACAAGTGTATATGTGCCAGAAACAACGGGCGTGAAATCTGTGCCGACGTTGTTTTCATCGATACTTTTCAATTGGATTTTCTCGGTTTCCGGATTGAATTCCGTGAACGAATAATTGTCCCAGAATAAACCGTACCCTTTATTCGACACGATCACCGGGCTTGCTATGGCTGTATTTTGCTGCTTCATCCTCATATGTCCGTTTTTCCAATTCATCACATCGAATTGGTACTGACCGAGCCCGAAGATTGCTTCATCATCCGGTGATGAAAATTTTTGTTCCACAATCCATGCTGTATCGCCGGGAGAGTCCGATTTTTCGAATGTTCTTCCGTTTTGTTGTTCACCAAGGAGAAGGTTGCCGTTCAAATCGAAATATTTTATCCCTTCATCGGTTTTGTCGATCTTTATGATCATTTTCGAAGTCTTCATTATATATTCATTTGCCGATTCCTTAAGGGAATATTTGCCTGTCGATTTGAGGTTGTCCACTTCCGATAAACTTTTTCTCTGCGGAAGTTGATCTGTTGGGGATTTAATGACCTCGATAATATCATCACGAATCACGCGGAGCTTTATTGTACCTTGACCGGTGCGAAGTACTACACCATCAGTTGTTTTCTCAATAACTGGTTTCGCAAAGCCCGTCGTATATAAAATAAGAAAGAGGAAGATTATTTTATTTTTCATGATTTGAACCCTTTATTATTACATTACATAAATTAATGCAATTGTATTTTGAATTTCACAATACGTTAATCCTTATACTCTCTTTGATTAAATCATCATTTCTTCAATCTTATCCTTGCCGCAAATCCTCCACGCTCAGCCATATTCACTGAAAGGACAATATTTTGTACAACCTTCAGGGTTTTACCTTCAAAGCTGCGCGGAACTTTTCCATCAGTGATCAACAGACATTCATAGTTGCCTTCACCGAGAAAGCTCAGAGGCACTGAAACGGATTTTGCCTTGACTTCTCCATTTAATCCGGCAATGTACCAGTCTTTTTCATGACGTCGCGCCATAATAGATAATTCACCAGGCTTACCATCGATGTATTTGGTCTCGTCCCACACCGTAGGAACTGTTTTCAGAAAATCGATTACATATTCCGGCTGAGATAAATATGATTCAGGCGTATCGATAAAATGCTGGAGTCCACTTTCAAATGCTACCGATGTTGCAAGTTCATGAGCGTTGGTTGTCTTATGAGACTTTTTCTGAGGAGCATCTCCAAAGACTACTGGAGTATAATCCATTGATCCGACAACGTTTCTTGTGAATGTATAGATGGTGTGGAACATGTGAGCGTTTTCTGCAAAATTCGTATCCCAGTATTGTTCGGCGCCACGAATCGCTTCCATGGTCAGCATGTTTGGATAGGTACGGGCCCAGCCTCTGGGAATTGTAGCACCATGAAAATCTACAAATAAATGATGCTTGGCCGCATCCCGAAGGATATCTTCATAAAGTTTCATAAGATACTGCTTGTCACTCTGCATGAAATCTACTTTGACACCCTTCACACCCCAACTTTCTAATTTTTTCATCTCTGCTTTTCGCTTGATTGGATCATCCATGATACCCACGTGCCAAGCATCTACATGATTGTGCGGTCCGCCGGAGTTATACCATAAAATAATACCAACGCCTTTGGACTTGGCATAGTCGATTAGCTGTTTGATATTCCCATTCTTCATCTCATGCCAGCCGAGATCAATCAACGAATACTCCCATCCCATTGTCGCTGCCAGGTCTACGAATGGAACCAGTTTGTTATAATCATTGGGACTGCCACCGTCGCTCCACCAACTCCATGAAACCCTGCCTGGCCGGATCCATGAAATATCTTTTAAAACACAGGAGCGACTCAAATTGTACACAAGATTGGATTCCTGAATAACGCCTGGACTGTTGCCGATAATCAAAGTCCGCCAGGGTGTCTGCCATGGGAGAGTGGAAGACGGAAACTGTGGTGCAACGCCATAGGTCTCGTCAGATTCAGGCATGCGGATACGATAGCTTCCTTTTTCACAACGTTGTTCAAGATGGGCAGAATAAAAATCTTGACTTGCGTCCGCTTCGGTTACCATGATCCACCAATCGTCAGCATGAAACAGTGCAGGAAATGCCCAGCCGGTCGTGTCTGGAGATGATGAACCGATATTTATGGCATTCTTCCATTCGTCCTCATACGCTGGTGCCCATGTGTCCACCTTCGCGTAAGGCAACATCCATGCTTTGCCACTGTCCGATATAATGAATCCGGTGGATTCGTTTGTAACTGTGTAAATCGCTTTGGATTTTCCAGGAAATCGGTATCGGAACGCCACCCCATCCACATAAGCCCTTGCCACAAGTTCCAGTTTGGATTTATTGGGATTCTCAAACGTGAAAGTTTGTTCTATCCCGTGGTTGAAAATGTCGCGTTGTTTGCCGATCAGTAGATGATATGTTTCATCGATGACTTTTATTTTGGATTCTGATACAAAAGATAATCCGTGAGTAAAATCCTGGTCCTTCCGTGTGATGCCAAGAGGAGAACGTCGAACTATCACTGCTTCCTCTCCGTCTTTAGACGGAGCAGTCACCTGATATGTGAGATTGGAATCCTTCAGCAGCAGCGAGAATCTCAGGGTTCCACTTGGATTGGATAGAATCCATCCTGTTTCTTCAGCCATCGATAAAACGGAACTCGAGATAAAAAACACGAACAATGACACGTATGTGATTTTCAATGATAAATTCCTTTGTTCATGTTGTACTATTTCACCAAGACCAGTTTTTTCACATCAACAAAGCTGCCAGATTCTAATTCTCCTCGGACTATAAAACAATAAAAATCATACTTTATAAATATAGCGACAGTTGAAAAAGATCCGATATTGAATACATATTATCAAACGTCATACTGAGATTCAAGCTGTCCGATTCTTATAATAAATGTCCACTGTTAATAAATTCTTGCATTAAGAAATAAAAACACACACTACAATATAAATAAAAATGGGACTTTTTAGGTATCCAATCCTTACTAAATGTATTTTATATAGTTTTCGGATGTAATTTGGCATTACAAGCTTTTAGATTTTCGCTAAATCTCTAATTATTTTTCACTCTTTTTTTTGTATATTGTTATAGAAATAACTTATATAAAGGACAGCGATCGAGTGTTGAGAAAAATTGTTGCAAGAATTAAAAATGTGTTCGGTGTACCATCAAAACCCATTTCACCGCCCATCGCAACAACGCTCAAGGAATCGAAATCATCGTCAGGGCAGCGTAAGGGATTCCCGCACGAAAAGCCCGGAGGTATACACCATCCGCGCGATCTACGAAAACGTGAGACCCGGGCAGAGTATGCTGCCCGAAGAGCGAAACTTGCACAGCATGCTCCGTCACAGCCGCATGCACCGGCAATCGTTCAATCTGAGCCATGGAATAGTTCAATATTCAAAATCCCTGTCATCGACGGTAAAACACGGTTTCATGATTTCGAGCTTCCGCATGAAATAATGCATGCAGTATACGATTGTAAGTTTCTCTATTGCACTCCCGTGCAGGCAGAAACTCTCGTCAAGTCACTTATGGGTGAGGATGTCACTGCGCAGGCACAGACCGGAACCGGAAAAACAGCTGCCTATCTCATTACGATATTTACTCATTTTGTTAAACATCCGATTGAAGGGAAACGTCACCAAGGCACTCCCCGTGCGCTGATACTTGCTCCAACACGCGAGCTTGTGATGCAGATTGAACGGGATGCACGCGGACTCGGCAAATATATCGCGTGCAGTATTCTGTCGATTCTCGGCGGAATGAATTATACGAAACAAGAGGAAATATTAAAAACCGAACCATGCGATATTCTTATCTGCACTCCTGGCCGATTGATCGATTTCATGAAGAAGAAATTAGTGGACCTGAGCAAAGTGGAAATTCTTGTTCTCGATGAAGCCGACCGCATGCTCAATATGGGATTCATCGATGCAGTCCGTTCCATTGTTTTGAGTACACCTCCCAAAGCAAAACGCCAGACAATGTTCTTTTCAGCAACCATGACGTCCGATGTCAAACGGCTTGCTGAAACCTGGACACGGCAGGCTTTCGAAGTAACGATCATGCCGGACAGGGTGGCGGTGGACAGTGTCGAGCAAATAACGTATATCACGACCTACAATCAAAAGGCAGCACTCGTCTATAATCTGATTATGCAAAAGCACCTGGACCGCGTGCTGATGTTTGTCAATCGTAAGGATGAAGCACGCCGTGTGAAAGAACTGCTTGAGACATATGGGGTAAGCTGCGCACTTCTTTCGGGTGATGTGGAACAACATCAGCGTATCCGCAGACTGGAACGATTTCGTGAAGGAAAGATTCGCGTACTGGTCGCTACCGATGTCGCATCGCGCGGACTTCATATCGAAGGGATTTCGCATGTGATCAATTATAATATGCCGCAGGATGTGGAAGAGTATGTGCATCGTATCGGTCGCACCGGACGCGCCGGAGCAAATGGCATTTCTATCAATTTCGCAGATGAAGATGACGCGTACGAACTTGTGAAGCTTGAAGAATATTTAGGAAAAAAAATCAAATGCACGTATCCTGATGAACGGTTGACAGCTCCTATTCCCGAACTCCCGCCGCACCGTTCGACGGAAAAACATGAACACACAGGATCTCAACGCCGAAACAGAACAGGGCAGGGAAGAAGATAATATCCATGCAGATGTTGCAGACCGTTCCACTTGATCACTGCTAAGCGTCAGAGACCGTCACCGTGCACGCGGATAGACAATAAACCAATCCTGATTCTATAATACTCTCTCATGCACATGCAGGTTTGCATTCTTTCACATTTTCGAGTATTTTGTAACAGAACGTTCGGTACGGCAACGCCACTCCGTTATCGGTCGAAACCATGATTCTTCTCTTCCAGTTTCAAGAGAACTCTCTCGTAGTAAATGGTGTTATTTCATATGTGGCTTAATACAGAACAACGGAAGATACCTATGACAACGTATAAAGAATTAGGATTGGTGAATTCGAAAGAATTATTCCAGAAAGCAGTAAAAGGCGGATACGCAATTCCGGCTTTTAATTTCAACAACCTGGAACAATTGCAGGCAATCATCGGAGCATGTGTGGAAACCAAATCGCCGGTCATTCTTCAAGTATCGAGCGGTGCGCGTAAGTATGCAAATCAAACTTTGCTCAGGTTCCTTGCACAGGGCGCAGTGGAATATGCAAAAGAACTGGGCTACGCCATTCCGATCGTTCTGCATTTGGATCATGGCGATACGTTTGATCTTTGCAAATCCTGTATTGAATCCGGATTTTCCTCTGTGATGATCGACGGCTCGCATCTTCCCTATGACAAGAATGTGGAACTGACACGCCAAGTAGTTGAATATGCACATAAATATAATGTCACTGTCGAAGGCGAGTTGGGCGTTCTGGCCGGCATCGAAGATGAAGTCTCCAGCGCTGTCTCTCATTACACGAAACCGGCTGAAGTTGAAGATTTTGTGAAGAAGACCGGTGTGGACTCGCTGGCAATTTCGATCGGGACATCGCACGGTGCGAATAAGTTTACACCCGAGCAGTGCACTCGCTCCGCCGATGGAGTGCTGGTTCCGCCGCCGCTTCGTTTTGATATTTTGGAAGAAGTGGAAAAAAGGATTCCAGGATTTCCGATAGTACTGCATGGTGCTTCTTCTGTACCGGCTGATTTAGTGAAGATCATTAATTCCAATGGCGGCAAATTGAAAGATGCAGTTGGAATTCCTGAAGATCAGCTCCGCAAGGCAGCTGCTTCGGCAGTATGCAAAGTGAACATCGATTCGGATGGACGTTTAGCTATGACTGCGGCAATTCGTAAAACTTTAACAGATAACCCTGCCGAGTTTGATCCGCGCAAGTATCTTGGTCCAGCCCGCGATGCACTCAAAGTGCTTTACAAGCACAAAGTCACAAACGTGCTTGGCAGTGCAGGCAAAGCGTAAGAAAATTCATTATAAGATAACAAACAAAAATCCCGCCTTAGGCGGGATTTTTGTTTATAATCTGTAGGGACGTTCAGTTGAACGTCTCTACGTACCTCGCACGAATTCTATTTTACCGGTTTCATCATACCCAGATCTTCCATTTGCAGCATAGGCAGAGTCTCGCCATTGTGCTGCATTCGGAATTTCAATAATTCGACTGTCGGATCGCTTGCGGTTTTAGCTTCGATACCAAAGAGTTTTGGCATAAATATACTAAAATCTATCAATCCCTTCATCGGCATCTCTATTATAGAGATATCCTGTTCTTTTGAGATACCGGCACGCTCCTTTGCAATGCTGATTGCCGTTTCCAGTCCGCCAAGCACATCCACAAGACCGTTCTGTTTTCCATCTAATCCAGACCAAACACGGCCTTGCGCAATCTGTTCAATTTCATTATATGTTTTCTTCCGTCCCCATGAAACCTTTTCCACAAAATCCTTATATAAAGCTCTCATAGTTGATTCTGCTCGGCCACGTTCTTCCGTCGTCAGGTTTCTATCTGGAATTGTTACTCCGATAAGAGGCAGCGTCATCCCGAATCCAAAATCTGCGTGTGTTCCAACTTTGACAAAATCAGTAGACATACCAAGTGTTTCTTTGATTCCCTTATTGTAAAACCACCCGCCAATGACACCAATGGAGCCGGTGATGGTACCGGGCGCAGCGACAATCGTATCTCCGAACATCGAAAGCCAGTACCCGCCGGACGCTGCAACGAAACCTTGTGAAACAATAATAGGTTTTTTGCCTTTTGCTTTCTTCATCGCTTCGGCAATATAATCCGATGCCATCGCATCACCGCCGGGCGAATCGACCCTCAGGACAATTGCTTTCACACGTGAATCATCGAGTGCCGCTTCGACATCTTTTACTAACCTCCGTGCAGTAATCCCTTCATCCATCGCACAAACGCCGAGTGCATAGATAACAGCAATGCGCGGCGGTTCACCCCAGTGGTTGTCGTACGGCAGATTGAACTTCGCAAGCGAACGAGCAGAAACAAGGCAACCTTCGCTTCGAGTTTCTTTTTTCACAAGCTCTTTCACCATTTCCCATCTGCCCAGCGAATCCACCAGCCCTTTTTCCACGGCTTGCTGCGGCAAAAATATCACTTCTTCGTTTATGAGTTTGTCGAATTGCTCCGACGTAAGATGGCGGGCTTCACAAATATCTGACTTCGCAATTGTGTACCAATCATCGATGAGTTTTTGACGCTGTTCCCTGTCGGCATCCGACATATTATCGCGTGAAATACTCTCGTCAGCTGATTTGTATTTAAAGAACCGCCACTCATCAAAACCGATACCGATCTTTTCCAAGGTTCCCTTTATGAATGTTCTTCCCATAAGATATCCATCCAGAATCATGGTGCCGAAAGGATCCATCACAATTTTATCTGCTATCGAAGCAAAATGATAGAGGTCGATATCTCCTCGATCGATAAAGATGAAAACCTTTTTCCCGCTTGTCTTGAAATCTTTTAATTTCTCGCGCAACTCCCATAACTTTTCCCGGTTCGCATCCATGCCTGAAGTATTGATCGCAATCCCCCTAATGGAGGGATCATTTTTCGCAGCATCGATAGTGTTAAGAAGATCGCTCAGCACCTGTGTATTGTCGAAAAACATATAGCGTTGATAATCAATATGTCCCGGTTGGTTTATCTCAACAAATTTATCTTGTGAATGGAAATAAGCCGCAAATATATTTCTATCGTATGCACCAAGACGGATGCCGTACGAGTTATAAGCGTACTTTTTGCTGCCGTCATAATGAGCTTGTGTCTCTAAACCAAGATTGCCGAGACTGAATTGAACGCCAAGTGTGAATGCATCCGTATTGAAATACCGTCCGGTAATGCGAATGCCTGGCATCGCTTCGACAGCGACTCCGGCACTCCACATATTTTGATCGAGTTGAGGAGTGCGGTGAAGAATGTAATCTGCAAAGATTGTCACTAGATCGTTTCCCAGCGGGCGGCCGGCGATATCTCCTGCAAGCTCATACCCTTTCGTATTCAATGCTGATACATACGTAACACCGGCGGAAACATACCGGACCGGTCTATACAATGTACCTAATGTCAGCAGGCTGGATTTATCAAGAGCCGGATTATCTGCAATCGTCCAGCCGTATGAAATTCCCGTGCTCAGTGTTCTATCGCCTGCCGCAAGAGAAACGTGATAATCGGCTGCTGTAAAGCCATTGTTTTTTTCGTGCACTATGCCGAATCCAGCGCCCGGTAATCCAACAAACAAGCCCCAGCGATTCGTTGGATAACTTGCATCGTTCCATGTCACTAAGAGGTCCGGTTGACGCACATACGTAAGGAGCGCGGGATTATCATATCCGTAGAGTCCATATTTCATTGCTCCGGGTGATGTAAAGAGAAAATCGTTTCGTTCATAGTAGGGTGTGATTGCGGATTGTGCCGGTACGGTATTCTCTATTATAAAAGACAATAGCACGAACAGTACGATGCGTCTCATAAAGGCTCCTGTTATTGGTAGGTGAAAAAGGTACGATTGCGTCTCTATCCTACGGATAATTTGCAAAAAAGTTTGTAGGATTGAAAGAAAAAGATCTGCAATGACTCTTTCATATTCTTTTTGTAGCATACTACGTAGCCGCCCGGAATGTCATTCCCGTTTGTCCCGCAGTGTTATCCTGGAATAAATCAGGAACGTCGAATAGAAATATACCGTCCCGGTTTATAGGGATTGCGATGGTGTGTATTATAACGTGAATCAATAAAAGATCTATAACATAGTAAGTCCTAGAAAATAGTTTTATATTTGTGCGTTCTGAGAAATTTATTCAAACGGCGGAGGCAACGCTATGGCTGATGTCTATGATATCGAGTATAAAGGTAAAACGATTTTCTGTATGGATATTGCAGGTCTGCAATCAAAGGATAAACAGGTATTTCAAAACCTTGTTGAACGTGCAAAAGCTTTGATCCGACAGCATCCTCCAAAATCCATGCTGGTCATTACAAAAGTAATAAATACGGGATTTGATACGGAAGTCGCCGGCATCATGAAAGAGTATGCCCAGCATAATACACCCTATGTGAAAGCGAGCGCTGTCGTAGGAATATCAGGATGGTCGAAAATAATCCTGATTGCAATTAAAACTGTAACAGGAAGGGATTTCTATCTAGCAGATTCAATGGAAGAAGCGCAGGAGTGGCTGATAAATCAATAAATAGACATATTCAAAGTGGCCGCTATGGGGGAGGGTAAGAATTATCATTTTGAAACAAAGAATCGCTGCCTTCTTTCATCAAACAAAATAAGCGATAACCGGTAACGTGCATATGATTATTATTCAAAAGGAAATAAAACTTCGGGCACGCAGCCGCGGATTTCATCTGGTTACCTCGGAAATTATTTCTCAAATTCCGGAGTTAAAAACAATTCAGCATGGCGAACTTCATGTTTTTATCAAACATACATCAGCATCACTCACGCTGAATGAGAATGCCGATCCCTCCGTCCGTGATGATTTTGAAAAACATTTCGATACACTGGCGCCGGAATTTGCACCATACTATGAACACGACACCGAAGGATCGGACGACATGCCTGCACATCTCAAGGCATCAATTCTTGGAAGCAGTGTGTCCATCCCGGTGACAGATGGAAGATTGAATCTTGGTATATGGCAGGGGATTTATTTTTGCGAGCATCGCAATGATGGCGGAGCAAGAGATTTGGTCCTGACACTTATTGGAGAAGGAAACGATTCTTCGAGTGCTATCAAGTCTTAGTTGACAAATACTCTTCTATTGTACTGAATCTATGGCGTATGAACTCGTGCATTCTTTAACAATATCCTATGTTGATAAACATGGATTGTCATAGAAAAAGCTACGCTGCAATTTATTTTTGACTCTTGTCCCGGCTACTCATGAGCAGGTTCAGGCAAAGGATCGGAATCAGAAGAGAGACGATCGTTCTCTTCAATGAGAGAACATGTCCGGCGTGGTTGAATGATAGTAACTCATGTTACGCAAAATCAGAGTATATCCCTATAAACATGGAATGTAAAAGAACAAAGTCCACCACCCCTGCCTACCGGCAGGCAGGGGTGGTGGACAACTTTAATAATTATTCGGTGCGTAACATGAAATAGTAAAATATTTTTTTCCTAATGCGAAAGTCCATTGTGTGGAGTATCACAAAGGACCGTCTGATTGAAAATAATGCTTGCTTCATGAGGGCTCATGCGTTATGTTGTTAAAGGAAAAAAAACTCGCAATATCCTTTATGTTCATTTGATAGCAATGGTAGTACTGATTTTCAATAAATCAAAAGAAAAATATTTTTGTTAGAGCATAAAAAAATTAAAGTTTGTGAAAAGAATAATGGATTCATCTAAAAAATATATCATAAGAAAGTGTTTCTGAAGACGGCGTAGACATGCCAAGGACAAATCCTTTCAGGAATAGCACGATAAACCCTTTTAGAGTAACACTGAGACTTTGCATTATCGTGTGAGTAAATTTTCTCGATTTTTCAGAATTCGCAGCTAAGAAGTATCAATTTAAAGTTTTTTGCAGAATCCTTAATAAGAACTCACGAATTGGGCGAAATTACCAATGGCGCTTTACCCCAACAGCAGTTGTCTTTTTTGTGCGCAAACGCACAAAAAAGACTTGACAAGTTTGTCGAATTCTCATATATTGCTGTCAATCAGTTGCCGAAGAAAAACGGGTGTTTTCCAGGCTCCGTTCGGTACACTCGTCCGAGATTAAGTGAGGCGAGATGCGCCGGGTAAAAAATTCCCTTGAATATCATTTCACAAAATAAGGAGTTTAGCTAATGATAAGATGGTTAACATTTAATTCTAGTTAATTCCCGGCGAGGTCTGGAATTCTTCGAATTTTTTTTTTGTGGATGAAGAATTTATAAAGGATGCACTAAAAATGCATTTTGAAATTTCAAATAATCTCATATCGGAGGAACACATGTTTACAAAAAAACTTTTCAAACTTAGTGCGCTGCTTGTCGTACTATTAGTTACGTTTGGAGCGCTCTCATTTGCGCAAACAACGTACTACGTGAATAACGACATCGGCTTAGACGGCTACAACGGTTTATCAGCGACCATCGGTGCTGTCCCCACTGGTCCAAAGCGTACCATTGCCAATGCAGTGGCCGCCGCGGTAAATGGCGACATCATTGTTATAGCGCAAACCGGTCATGATTATGCCGACGATTTAAATACAGCTGGCAAGACATTGACTTTCAACTCAAGCAATGGGACTCCAGTTGTCGCCAATATTATTATTGATGCTGCAACTACATTCACAGGTCCCGTCGCTGTTGCAGGGACGCTGACACTTACGGCTGCAGTGACTAATGCAAACAATATTACAATAAATGATGGTGGTAATATTATACGTGGAGCCGGTTCAGTTGACGTAGCTCCTGTATTTGCCGGAAAGGCAACTCTCACTTATACCGCCGCAAAAACTATCGGCCCAGAAATGCCGACAGCGACGACAGTACTGACCAACTTCACGGTTACGGGAGCGATTACGGTCACGGTGAATAGATCTATTCAGATGAGTGGAACCCTTGTGGTAGATAATGCCTCAGGTGTTCTTGCTCTCGCTGGTAACACTTTAACAATAACCAATACTACAGCAACTGTAAACCATAACATAACTGGTACTGTAACTGCAACAAGTGGTGGTGGTATTGTTGCCTCGACAACTACCGGCGTAGTGACTTTTATTAATGGTGGTAAATTGCCGAGTTTAACAACTTCCGCAACAAGTGGTAGTGTAGTAGTCAATGGACCAGTTTCTATAACCGGAAGCGTAACAGACAATGCTGGCGCTCTGACTCTTACAACTCCAACCGGTGCATCTGGTATTACCGGCAGCTTGACGAACAGCGGCAGTGGAACTGTAACAGTTTCTGCCACTTTAACGATTGGCGGAAACGTTGCGAACACTGCGACTGGTATCATAACATTTGCTAACGTCAACGTCACCGTGAATGGAAATGTGGTTAATTCCGGTGCTTTGAGCAATACAGATAACGCAACTCAAATTGCGAATAAAGCAAACATTCTCTTCGGTAATGCGGTTATTACCATTGTAGGCAATGTCACGAACTCAGTAAGCTTTGCCGGCACTACAACCGGTACGGCTGCGAATGCAGGCGGTTTCTTGAACTCAGGAAACATTGCGTTCGCAAGTACGGGAACTGCTGTAGCTATTACCGGACTTGTAACAAATTCAAGTACCAGTACTTTTACATTAACTGGTACATCTCCGAGCCCAACAATCCTCAGTGGTAACGGCAATATAACTTTTGCGAATGATGCCGGTAATGTGACATTCACTGGCGGGCTCACGAATAGCTCATCAGGGTTTAGTTTTGCTGGAACACTTGGAAACGGAACAATTCTGTTTTCAGCGCGTGCTGCTGGAACTATTACTGTAGCCACGGGTGCAAACGTAGCAAATAATTCAAGCAACACGAAGGGTGCGAACGGCAATATTGATTTCACTGCGACCGCAACAGGTACGGTGACAATCGGTGGCGGCGTTTCGATGGATAACAGCGCAGGAGAAGGTAAAATCATTTTTGGAACAGGCACTGCAGCAATTACCGGTACTGTCTCCAATGCCCGATCCGCGAGCGCTGCTGAAATTGATTTTAACAATACTGCAACCAATGTGAGTGTTGGCGGCCTCAGTCAAACAGGTGCTGGAAAGATCGTATTTAGCACCACAACGGGAGCTATAACGATCACGACAGGCGGAAGCATCGCGATTAGTGCTGGAACTATTTCAACATTAACGACGAGCGGAGCGATTACTGTCAATGGAAGTTATGCACAGTCAGGCGGCACATTTAGTGCTGCAGTTCTTACTACCGGCGGTTTCAGCGTTACTGGAAGCTTCACGGTCAGTGGTGGAACATGTGATCTCACCGCGAGCGGTGCAAGTAACGTTTCTGTTGCTGGAGATTTTAGTTTTACAGCAGGCACAATAAAACTTGGTGGTAGAACGGGTAACGTCACTCTTACGGGTGCGACTACGACCATGTCAACAGGAGTAGCGTTCACCGGCGGTGCGGCTACGACATTGATTTTCAACCGAGGAATAAGCGCCCAGACATTAACAACGGGAATCGATGTTTTATGGCCCGGAAATTTGAATCTTAACAACACTTTCCCGGCAGCCCCGACTTTCAATCTTGTAAACGGAAACTTTATTGTTGGCGGCACTGTAATTTTCAGTGCTGGTGGAGCTGTGGGTGGTGTAAATCTAAATGACAATACTCTCGTTGTAAAGGGAGCATCGTTCACGAACAACAGCGGCTACACAGGTACTGCAAACGGTTTCGTGTCAATGCAGGGAATTAGTGGTCAGCAGACTATTAACGGCTCGGAAAACTTCTTCAATATCGAAGTTGATAATGCTGCAGGCGCTATTTTCAGTGACGGCACAGGTGCTGCTGTAACATATACCGTTACAGGCACATTCAACCTTGCACAAGGTAGTGTTGCCGTGGGTGCGGGTCCTGATGTTATTGCATTAAATAACGCAACGACCCCCCCGACAATTGTTCGTAATGCTGGAACGTTTGCCGGTGCTGCCACGTATGTCAGCACGATAAACGTTATCTACATTGGTGCAAGCAAGACAATGACAAACGAAATGCCGGTTAGTGGATCAAATAAATTAGTCAACTTAACGATTGCAACAACGGGCACGAGCACAGTAACCGCAGTTGCACCTTTCGAGTTCTCCGGTACGTTGACGATCAACAGCGGTCAAACACTTGCTCTCGCTACATTCATTGCGACATCCAACGGCTCATCGATCGTTACGAATGGCAGCTGGACATCCTCAACGGGCAAGATTATATTAAATAAAGCAGGCGGAACAGCTCTTACAGGAGCAGGCGCATTGCCGCAAATCGATGTGGCAAACGGCTCTCTGAAAAATAGTATCACAGGGACAGTAGGTATCACCGTTGGCACAACACCAAATCTTTCATTGGTTGGTGCAACCGGAAATATCACTCTCTCATTAACAGCACCTACAGGTACCAATCCGAACATTGCCGGAAATTTAGTGACGGCTGCTGGTTCTGCGGACACTGTTACATTGGGTTCCAATGTGATCGTTGCTGGAGTTCTTACTCATTTAGGTGGATCAGTTGCTTTAGGTTCTAATAACCTAACGGTAAAAGGCGCTGGTTCTACGATAGACGGTGCTACGACAATCACCGGCGCTGGAGCCCTGGTGTTTAACGTAACGGGTAATTCGAATCTCACGATTTCAACATCAGATGCGACAATCGCAGCAAATGTTACACTGAATCTAAATGCTGGTGGAAATCTCTTGACTCTCGGGACAAACAATCTGACGATTGCAGGTACCTTGACCTTAACACAAGGTACGTTCGATCTCGTCAAAAACCTTACGTTGACTGGTAATGCATTAGGTCTCACTGCTAACGGTTCTATTGCCAATACCGGTGTTTTGACCTTTGCCCCAACGACAGGAACTCTCACTGCAACTCTTGCAGGAGCGACAACATTTAATAACTTAACAATCAACGGTGCTGTGACGCTTGCTGGAACATCCGGTGCGCTCACGATCACAACTACACTTACGCATACGGCTGGATTATTAACATTCGCCGATCGCGATATTATCACCAACACATTTACTCGTACCGGTGGTACTTATAGCGCAACGACAGGTTTCTTGCAGGTTAATACCGCATTAACACAAGGAACGGGATTCAGTATTCCGAACCTTCGTATCAATGGAACGTTTACAGTGGGTTCAGCTCAGAACTTTTCTGTAACAGGAACACTTCACCTCCTCAGTGGTACTCTTACGCACACGGTTACGAGTGCTCGCTTGAATATCCCAGTGGGTGGAACGGTTCAAGTTACAGGCGGTGCTCTTGATGTTGCACCAGTGTATGCAGGTGGTTACAATCTTACATATACATTACTTGCAGCATCAACTCTTCCTACAGGCAAGGAATGGCCGACGACTGGCAATGTGAAAACATTGACTATTAACGGTGCTAATGCAACTACATCTATTATTCAGTTGGCGACAGGCAGTTATACTGATTCAACTGCGCTTGTTCTTACAAAGGGAGTCTTAGACTTAGTCTCCTCGGCAAGAACACTGACCCTTGCAAATGGAGTAGTTATTAGCAAAACCGGAAACGCATCCATAGTGCTTAATAGCGGCGTATTAGCCTATGCGGGTTCGGTTGATGTTATTTATAATGGTACTGTTACCGATGCTACAGGTCCGGAACTTCCCACAAGCGCAACCGCGTTAGGGAACCTGACCATTACGCGCACAGGAAACGTGGCGAACTTTACAACCACGAACGCTCAAAATATCACTGTGAATGGTACTCTCACTATTGGTAATGACCTCGCCAGTAGTGGTACAATTACAGCACTTGGTAATATCATTGTTGCTGCGGACGCTGTTCCGAATGCATCAAGTCCATCTATTACTGGTGCAGCTCTCACATTTAGCGGAACACTGGATCAAAATTTCACAATTCCAGCAGGAACGACAAGTATAGCGAATATCACTATCAATAAGCCTTTCAGCCTTTTAGTTCCGGTGAAAAGTCTTATTATTTCCGGTGGTGATCTTAAAGTCACGGGTACTGTGACGTTTATAAGCGGCTTAATCAAAACCGGTGCGACGAACGCATTGGTATTGACAAATGGTGGCGGTATAGCCCCCGTTAATGTTGGTTATGTTCGGAATGTTGCAGCAGGCGCAAAGAGCCACGTTGTCGGTAATGTTCGACAGGATCTGCAATATTCACAATCTATTGTTTATGGTCGCAATGAATTCCCCGTAGGTGACACGATTAATTATCGGCCTGCGGCACTTACATTTGTCTCTTCAGGTGCATCTACAACCACACCTAATAGATATGGAGTTATTGCAACAGTAAGTCATACAAACACCAGACCTACAGGTACGGCAGGATTGCCGATTACCAACGGTATTGCTGACGGTATTGATTTAGCAAAATATCCAAGCTTCTTCTGGTCCATTATGACTGATCATGATATGGGTAACACAGCATTCAACCTTGGTCTCACAGCTGCCGGATACAATCCTGCACAGTTAGATATTGCAGATCTCGGTTTGAATCATGTGAAGATTATTCGACGCAGTGGCTTTGCTGTTGATACACTCAATCAATGGAACCTTCAAGGTGCCCGTGATTCGTACGACAACGTCATTAGCGCCGGTGTGCCGACGGTAGATGCAATTAATGCAACGAGTGGTTTATCTCAAGCAGGTGCAATATTCACTTACGGCACTAAGTCTACCCTCGTTGTAGCGACTGTAATCTCGGATAAGACTTTAGATGATCAACCAGTTTCTCATCGTACATTAAAGATAAAGCTTACAGGAGTATTTGGCGGCAATACAGGTACATTAACGTATACCGCAAGCAGTGCTAATACTGCTTTTGTAACGACGTCAATTATCGCTCCTGATACGTTAGTGATAAAAGGAATTACAGCCGGTGGTCCTGTCGTTGTTAAGGTTGTGGGTAAAGATGTTGATAACAGCCAAATTTCGACGACCTTTAATGTCACAGTCACTGGTTTAACTGGTGTAGATGTTGTTTCTGAGATACCGAAAGAATTTTCGTTATCACAGAACTATCCGAATCCATTTAATCCATCTACAACAATTAGTTATGGATTACCAAATGCAAGCAACGTATCATTGAAGATTTACAATATCCTCGGTGAACAAGTTGCAAGCTTGGTTAACAAAGCAATGCCTGCTGGATACCATACTGTTACTTTTGATGCTTCAAAATTAGCAAGCGGTATGTATATCTACAGAATTGAAGCCGGCAGCTTTGTTCAAGTGAAGAAGATGATGATGTTGAAGTAATATCTTCTTTCTTGTCCCGATGTTTTTATCGGGAAAGTTGGAATAGTTGTAAAATGGGCAATCTCGACGAAAGTTGGGATTGCCTTTTTTATTACAGTACCTTGTTACCATGATTATCGGTCATATTGGATAACACACTAAAAGCTGTCTTTGTTAAAACCATGAAATGGTATATGCAATGAAAATTCGCTGGACCTATCAAGATTTTCATATTGCTACAGAACGGATTTCAAATGGAAGAACTTTTAATAAATGTTCTTGATGAGGGAATGGATAGTAATCAAGATACTGTACTACGATACATATTTGATATTTTAGGAATGAAAAAGAACCTCAAAGTAATTATTATCAATATTCAATTATTTTTCTTATCCCTTTATGAAAAGAGAATACGATCAATCATCTGACGAATAAAATGCTTCAAATAGAAAATATTCAATGTTCATAACATCTGAACGTTATACCTCATAAACAGTATTTCATTTTCTTATGAATAATATTAAAAATTCGTTTGTCCATACCTGGAGAAGAGGTTGGAAATACTATATAACCGATGTCGCAGGTTCAAAAGTCAGGTGCAAGAAGAGATGTTAATTTGGAATAGATTACTATACAGTAATGGTAATATTGATTAGATGTTTTAATGCAATACGATCTAAGAATGACTCTCACATAAACTTTGGTTGAGCTCTCCGTATTCGTTTGAATGATAACGACCGTGACTACTCTTTTCCACGCATTGAATCCCAAAGTGCGTAAGAGAACAAAAGTGCAAACATAACTAAACCTGTTATCTCACCATTTGCGGATCCAGCCCAATTCTCGTTATTCCAACTTGCGTACCCAAACGACCATTGCTGGTCAATAAATTTTAAAAATGCATTAAAGACACCAAGTAATGCGCCGCCGGCGATAAAACCTGAAGCGATTAATGTTCCGCGCTGGAAACGAGCGTTGTTTAAATTTTCATTCTTTGTTCGTGTTGAAACGAACCATGCAATGAATCCTCCAAAAAGCAATGGAGTGTTCAATTCCTGAGGAATGTACATCCCAAGGGCAAAAGCCAACGGTGGAACTTTCAGGATCACGAGTAACAACGCTATAACGGCCCCGACAATGTAAAACATCCAAGGCGTTGGAGCATTCGACATCAACGGCTTGATGACTGCTGCCATTGCGTTTGCTTGAGGAGCAACCATCGCTTTGTCACCGACAAAGCCGTATGCTTGATTCAGCACAAGAATTACACCGCCGACTGTCGCCGCTGAGACCAGAACACCGAGAAATTTCCAAGTTTCTTGCTTTTTGGGCGTAGAACCAAGCCAGTAACCAACTTTGAGGTCGGTAATGAATCCACCGGCAACTGAAAGAGCTGTGCACACAACACCGCCAATAATAAGCGCACTCACCATTCCCGATGTGCCTGTCAAGCCAATTTGTGTCAAGACGAGAGAAGAGAGAATCAATGTCATCAAAGTCATGCCAGAAACCGGATTTGTTCCGACAATTGCCGTAGCATTTGCAGCGACAGTCGTGAAAAGGAACGAAATAATGGTTACTACGAACAATGCCACAATAGCCTGTCCGATCGTCGGAACGACTCCGAGGACAAAAAATGCGAAAAGGGCAATTGCCGTCAAAAGAATCAATACGACGACCCATAGCATTTTGATATCAGACTGTGTTCGAACGATATTTCCTTCATCCCCGGAATTGTGATGCGCGATTTCTTTGTATGCAAGCGAGAAAGCACCGGCAATAATTTTTGAGGACCGAAGAATACCGACGATTCCTGCCATTGCGATACCGCCTATGCCAATCTGTCGAACGTACGTTCGGAAGATTTCCTCCGGGCTCATGGATGCAATAAGTTTTGTCGCTGTTGCACCAAGTGGAACAGTAAGATACTGACCAACTTCATATACCAATGGTATCATCACAAACCAAGAAAGAAACGAACCCGCAGCAATAATTGCAGCATATTTCAAACCGACGATATAGCCTAGACCGAATACCATCGCAGAAACATCAACTTTGAACACCATCTTAAATTTTTCGGAAAGCATCTCACCCCAGCCGAACATTCGAGTTGTGATGACTTCCGACCAAGCTCCAAACGCACTGAAGACGAAATCAAATATTCCGCCAATGAGTCCGCTGACAACAAGCACCATTGCCTGCTTACCTCCTTGTTCGCCTGCGACAAGTATTTCTGCAGTTGCTGTTGCTTCAGGAAATGGAAGCGTGCCATGCATATCTTTGACAAAATATTTCCGGAACGGAATAAGAAAAAGAATTCCAAGAAATCCGCCAAGTGCCGATGCCATAAACATCTGAAAGTAACTTGCCGGAAGAGCAAGTATGTAGAGTGCCGGAATCGTAAAAATAGCACCTGCTACGATGACACCCGACGCAGCTCCGATGGACTGGATAATAACATTCTGGCCAAGGCCTTTATTCTTTTTTGCAACACCGGTAATACCGACTGCAAGAATTGCAATCGGTATAGCCGCTTCAAACACCTGTCCTATTTTCAATCCAGAATAAGCAGCGGCCGCGGAAAAAAGGACTGCCATGACTAATCCCCACAAGACAGACCAAATCGTCACTTCTGGGTACGTTTGTTCGGGTACCATAATCGGCCGGTATTCTTCACCCGGCTTTAGTTCTTTGTATGCATTTTCTGGAATACGGTTTGTGGCAGAAGCTTGTTGACTCATAAAAACTCCTTTTATAGGCTATTGGCTGTCAGCATTGAACTCTTAATTGATTGCGATCTCAGCTTTTCACTTTGAATGATCTACCCAAATCTGTATAAGATTCAGTATGGTTTCTACCGCTTTTTCCATGCCCCAAACGTTGACCCATTCTGTACGGCTATGGTAGTTTGCTCCGCCGGTGAAAATATTCGGTGTTGGTAAACCGTTTTCTGTTAAGCGTGAACCGTCAGTTCCTCCGCGGATGGGTGTCCATTCGGGCTGCAAACCGGAGCGCTTTGTTGCTTCGAACAAATAATCGATCACACGAGTATCTTTCTCCAGTTCTTCCCGCATATTGCGGTATTGCTCACTAATTTGCATTTCAATTTTTGCTTTTGGATGCATCTGTTGAACTTCCGCGACAATTTCTTCTACTGTTTTCTTTAAAATATCCAATCCTTCAGTTTTGAAATCACGAAATAGAATTTTTACAGTTGATTTGCCGACGCCGCCTTCGAGTACATAGGGATGAATATAAGGTTCGTATCCTTCGGTCGTCTCCGGCGCTGTATTTTTCGGCAGCCGAGCAATAATATCGGATATGACTCTTACAGAATTCACCATAATATTTTTTGCACTGCCAGGATGAATGTCTCGGCCATAAACAGTGATGAGACAGGAATTTGCACTAAAAGTTTCCTTGTTCAGTTCACCGGGGGTGTCTCCATCTATTGTGTAGGCAAATCGAGCGCCAAACTTTTTGATGTCGAAGAATTTTGTTCCTGCACCGACTTCTTCATCGGGTGTAAATCCGATCTTAATGTCACCATGAAATATATTTGGATTATCCATGAGTGATTGAATGGCGGTCATAATAATTGCGAGACCGGCTTTGTCGTCTGCGCCGAGAAGTGTTGTGCCGTCGCTTGTGACAATCGTTTTACCATGTGCTATTTTAAGCGCGGGATTTTCTGATTCACGGATGACGGCTGTCTGGTCGCCGGATAAAACTATATCACCGCCATTATACCTTGTGATAACGTGCGGTTTCACATTTGCCCCGCTCACTTCCGGCGATGTATCGACGTGTGCAATAAATCCTATAGCAGGCACGCTTTTTTGTACATTTGCGGGAATTGTTGCCATCACGTATCCATATTCGTCGATACTGACTTTCGGAACACGAAGATCTTTTAATTCTTTCACCAGCAGGTTGAGAAGATCAAACTGCTTTGCGGTACTGGGATAAGATTCGGAATCCTCCTTCGACTGTGTGTCGATTATAACATAACGGAGAAATTTATCAAGAACGTTTTCAGGCATAGGGTACTCCTTTCACAAGAGGTATGTAAATTGGATAGAATAATATTCTTTCCAACAAAGGAACTTATTTGATAAGATAGAAATAAGGCATCATAAAAGCAGTAGAAAATATTGATATTTCTATTGATATTTCTGAAATGTACTTGTTCCGGATGGAAAATGTTCTTATTGTACTCTCGCAATTTCTTGAGACAATGCCGAGTTATTCATTACCAAGGGGAGGTCTTTTCCATGCAATTGCGGATAATAGTATTTGTTGCAGCCTTCGTCGTATCTTCTCTTTCCACTGCATTCCCGCAGGTAACGGTGTTTCCTTTTGTTGAAAACTTCGATGCGTTTTCAACGTTTTCCACCCAATGGAGTCTCGTGGGATTTAAGGATACATCTTCAAGTCCAAGGTCGAAACCAAATTGTCTCTATGCAAAAGGGAACAAAATTCTCTGTACTCTTACATCGCCTCTATGCGACTTCACTAACGTCAACCCCGACAAACTTACATTTTGGGAAAGCAGAACGAAGACCGCCGTCTCTTACCGATTGCGTATTAGCGTGTCCACTGATGGCGTCAATTTCGATTCTCTCGTTGCAGAGTACGACACAATCTCATCGACCTCTACGTATGTGGAGCGCACCATCAAACTTTTCTATGCAGGGCTTGGTTATCAACCGTTTGTGCAGTTCCGTTGGCAGGTACTTGCAGACAGTGCGAACACGACCGGAGTTTTGCGTCTTGATGATTTCATGATTACAGTAATTTCCTCCAATGATGTATCATTATCAAACCTTACTGTTTTTCCGTCTTTCCCGAGCCGCGAAGATCCGTTTTTTCTTTCTGTTGTTGCAAAGAATCTTTCGGCAGCTGCAGTATCGGTCTCGTCAGTTGACTTCTTCCTTGATGCAAACGATGACGGAATCGCTGAATCGTCTGAACGATTCGCGACAGTCAGCACACCGGTTCTTGGATCAGGAGATTCGGCAATCATAACTGTTCAGCATACACCGATGCATGCAGGTCAATATTGCTGCATTGCAGTTGTTTCGCTACCGTTGGATGGAAATCATTTCAACGACACTGCGCAATCCATTATTATGATAAGTCCGAAAAAAGGCGATATCCTTGTAAACGAAATTATGTACGCTCCAGTCGGCGACGAACCGGAATGGGTTGAGCTCGTTAATACTTCGAATGATACAATCAATTTAAAGAATTGGAGAATTTCTGACAGTAACATTGCTACGAAATCATTCATAACGCAAACGAATGTGTTTATTGCACCGCGTAATTATTTCGTGATCGCAAAGGACAACGTGTTCGCCGCAATTCATTCCGGAGTTATGGCTATTATAGCATATTTCGCTGCGCTTAATAATTCTACGTCTGACGCTGTCGTTATTTATGACGCGAGGTTCAATACCGTCGATAGTGTCATGTACGCTCCATCCTGGGGAGGACAGAATGGAAAATCATTGGAACGTATTGATACAGATATGCCGAGCATTTCAATGACTAATTGGGGAACGTCGCGAGACTCGATTGGCAGTACACCGGGAAGGAAAAACAGTATCGCCCGGTTAGAGTGCGATTTGATGATCAGCAATCTGACGCAAATACAAACTATAATCGGCGGAAAAGTTGTTCCCGTTGTAAATGTCAGTGTTCAAAATATTGGCAAGCAAACTATAGATAGTGTTCTCGTTACTTTTTATTCTGACAATAATCGCAATGCGATCCCGGAATCGTCGGAATTTATTCACACAATATTAGCTGCGCAATCATTAGCTGCAGGCGATTCAATTCTTATTTCTGAATCATTTCCTCAGCTTACATCGGGCGTAAGAAATATCATTGTTGTTGCTGATTGGTGGCGCGACCTGAATTTGCGAAATAATCAAGCATTAATTTCTTTGAAAATCAGCTATGTCCCGCGTTCACTCATTATCAATGAAATCATGTATGATCCATTGCCTGATCAGAATGAATGGTTCGAACTCTTTAATAGGAGCAATCAACCGATTGATCTTTCGCACTGGACTTTCAATGATAAGCCTACTTTGAACAGTATCAATTCATTTGAAATATGCAACCAGCCTTGCGTCATCAGGTCCGGTGACTATGCAATTGTAGCGGCCGATTCATCAATCATTCGTAAAGTGCAAAATACCATTCTCGCTGATTCGATTGCTCATAGTATCATTCTCAATTGTTCGGGTGGATTTGGTTTTAACAACGATGGCGACGCTGTAGTACTGAAAGACCTTACAGGTCAAACTATCGACAGTGTTGCATTCTTGCCATGCTGGCATCACCCTGATGTCGTTGACACAAGAGGACGTTCGCTTGAGCGGATAAATCCGAATATCGACTCGAATGATCCGCGCAATTGGAGCACATGTTCGAATATTCTTGGAGGAACGCCGGGAAAAGCGAACAGCATCATTGCGGTAAGTGTAAAAAGCAATTCGATGATATCCATCGCTCCCAATCCGTTTTCTCCTGAGGGTGACGGCTTTGAGGATTATTGTATCATTCGATATAATCTGCCGATGATGACTTCAACATTGAATTTAAGAATCTATGATGTCAAAGGAAGGCTTATTCGGACATTGGCGAATGGCGAACTTGCTGGTACTCATGGCGAAATTATTTGGGACGGTATTGATGATAACAAACAACGTGCACGTATTGGCGTGTATGTTGTATTTCTTGAAGCGACAGATCAATCAAGCGGTAAAGTTGTGACAGCGAAGGCGGCAGTGGTTGTAGCAAAAAAGTTATGAATTGCGATTTGAGATAGCGGATCGAAGATGTAGACTCAATGAATATTGAATTATTTGATTAATGTATTTGTTCTTAGTCCCTTGTTATTAATTATTACATGCTGTTGATCGATTTTTGGCTTTTCTAATTTTCCCAAGCCCCACCAAAAGAGTGCAAAAAATAATCCAGGGTACATCGGTTCAATTCCATACCAATAGGCCGGGATACCGTTATGAGCATAGATTTGACCGGAAATGAGACTTGCTGTTGAAATAAACCAGCCGTTTACCATAGCTCCGAATGCATACATTGCTGAAATTTTTAATCGGTCGAAGTAACTTGCCAACACCGGTACCAATAGTCCAGGGATAATACAGGTACCGATTGTGTACCAAATGCTTACGACAGAAGGTATGCTGATTGCGAGTGCAACAGAGAAGACAGACGAAAACACAAGACCGATTTTTGTCCAATGCTGAACAATTTCCGAATCGTTGGCGGCATTTTTCCATCTTCCTACAATATCTTTCCCAACAGTAATTGCAGAAATCAATGTGAGACTGCTCAGCGTGGACATAATGGTCGCGAGCATACCGATGTAAAACATTCCTTTTGCAATTGCAGGCAATGTCACTTCAGCAAGAAGAGGGTAAGAATACATAGGCTGGGATAGTGATGGCAGCGCGGCACGAGCATAGAGTCCTGCAATGCTCGTCATGAAGTCGAAGACAAACCAGAAAAGAATGGAAACAAGTATGCCGCGCTGCGCCGTTTTACTATCTTTTGCCGCATAGCATCGCTGATGAAATGCCGGATCGACAAGTGTCCACAATGCTATGAAGAACCAAATAGCAATAAACTCTATGCTCTTGCCGCCGTTCCATGTAAGGTGCAACTGCGGAACATGCGCACGTATGAAATCCAATCCACCGAACTTCGAATAAGAAAAAATCACAACAAGAGCAAAACCAAGAAACATCATCACAAATTCGAAAACATTTGCCCACACATCGGAACGAAAACCGCCTTTATAGAGATAGACAACAGTCAGAAATGTCGTAATGATAATACAAAGCGTGAGGTCGATTCCAAAAACAAGTTGTGCAAGAATTCCCAGCATAAGCATGTACGCAGCCGGAGTAACAAGAAAAAATGTAAGAATTCCGCCGGCAATGGCTGTGCGTTTGTCATATGCCTGTTCAAGTTTATCGGGAATGGTATATAAATTCGTAGCGCGGACTTTTTTAGCAAGAAACAAGGCGAAGAGCAGTGCAAAGATATAGTACGGAACTCCAAAAACAATCCAGTTGGAAATACCAAACCTGTAAGAATATTCTCCAACCCCGAGAATTCCGCCGTACCATGTTGAAACGAGGGTGGCGACAAAAACTGGAAGTGTGAGAGTACGGCCTGCCAGGAGGAAATCATCTGTGCCCGATTTCTTCTTCCGTCCGGCACGAAATCCAATGAAGACAACGGCGGTGAAGTACACGACAATTAATATGATATCAATAAGTGAAAGATGGACTTTGATCATCATGATGAGGAATGAATGTTCCGGTTTGAGGTTTAGTTATGAGTCATGACAAAAACGATTAGGCTGCCTTTTCGGACTTTAATGTTCGCCGTAGAAGATACAATAACATTACTCGTGCTCTCGCGCACACCGAGCTCCAAGGATTCATTCTTGAGATTCCATTTCAATCCATATGTCACAATCCCGCTGCATCGAGTAAGAGGCAGAAGTGAAATGATTGTGCCGGCCGGAAGGCTGAATTCAATTGAACGATGAACTGCAATGAATTTTCCTATGTCATCAATAAATGTGATCTGAACTTTACCGGAGAATTTTGCAAGCGCACTCAAGTTTCCAAGAGCGTGATCAAGCCGCCCGCCTGTTGCCCCAAGAACGACAATTTCTTTGCACTTCTTTCGTATAGCTGCTGTGAGCGCTTTTTCTAAATCAGTGGAATTTTGGTCTTTCAGTTTCTTCACATCAACGTTGCTGAAGACTGCAATCGTTTTCTTTTCAATGGAATCAAGATCTCCGATGATAAGATCCGGTGCACAACCAAACCGCGCAGCGGTATTTGCCCCGCCATCAGCACAAATAAACCAATCGGCAGGTGCAAGAAAATTTTTGAAAAGCCGTTTGCTCGGCGGTTTTCCGTTTGCAAGAATGAGTGCTTGCTTCATAACGTAAAGTTCTAGAGTACTTTTAATTCAAATCCAGCCCATAACCATCTACCGGGTAACGGCACACCCACAATTTCTTCATATGATTGGTTTAGGAGATTTGTTCCGCTAACATTGAGGACAATTCTACCTATCTGTTTTGATAAGCGTGCATCCAGTAATATATACGAATCTCCTGAAACTTTCACCTTGTAAACAACATCCATTGACCCGGAAAGTGAAAATGGTAATGCTGCAACAACTGAACCGGAAATTTGATGGCGTGGATAAGTATTGCTGTATTTTGCCGCATACACCGAGTCATGGTTGATCCGGGAATCAAGATAGCCATAGGCGGCACCGATATGTTTAATTGCCACATCAGCATCGGAAAAATGCATATTATCCCATCGAAGAGACACTTCAGTTCCACGAATGTCTACATGATAAAAGTTCACCGCATAATATTTTGTATCTGTGCTGTTATATTCGACATAATCGATCAAATTGTCCTGATCATTGAGAAAGAAGGCAGATGAAAAACGGATGGATGAAAATAATAAGCATGATCCGCCTATTTCATACGTCCATCCAATCTCCGGCTGCAAGTGCGGGTTCCCCACATTGAAACCGTCGTTGATGTAAAGCTCAGTATACGACGGCTCTCGAAATGCTTTGCCGGCAGTCGCATATATTTTTCCAGTTGTTCCGAATTGATATCCCGCACTGACGGAAGGACAAAAGATTATTCCATACGCTGAATGCGCATCAAACCGTAAAGATGCATTCATAATCCAAGGTTGTAAATCTCCAACAAGAGATGCGAAGATTGCACCGTCTGTCCGAGCGTGTACTCCTTCATAGTTACTGATGATATCATCCCACATCAAAGATGTTCCGCCCGTGAGGGCAATATGTTCCGTCAATTGTGTGTGAGCCGTCACTTCACCCTGAACAACATCCGTAGTAGTTTGTCCGGTATAAAACGATGGCGCAAAAAGTGTCAGGATAAAATTGTCGGTATTTCTGCGATAACTCATGCGAGGGGTCACTGTGAGAAGCGAACCTCCTGTTGAAAAAGAAACATCGGCGAATCCTGTTTGAAGCGATTCATGGGAAGGAAGCGGAATACCCGGTGTGTAGAATTCGAATGCTCCATAATCTTTTTTCTCGTACCCTCCTATGAACGACAATTTTCCGCCGGGAAGATCGATTTCATTGGCGGAGGTGAGAGTTTGAATTAAAAAATCCGTATCAACATGATATCCGTCGGATTTTTTATAAGAGATGGAGTTCATCGAATGAAACGACGCATCTGCGTATTGCGTCAAAACTTCTCCGCCGACCAGTCCGTTTTCTCCTCCGAATACATTCAACGATACCGATGTCTCTTCCGGCACTTTCGTGATGACGTTGATCACGCCGCCAAAAGCATTTGCACCGTACTGTGCCGATCCTGGGCCGCGAAGAACTTCAATTCGATCTATCATTTTTAAAGACACTGGAAGGTTGAAATTATAGTGAGCCGTTTGTGGGTCGTTGACGCTCATTCCGTTCAAAAGAATCGTATTCTGTGAGAACAGTGTTCCGCGCATACTGATATCCGTTTGTACGCCAAAAACCCCCCTGGATGCCACGCTTACATTTGCCGTTTGCTGCAGCACATCTTCAATTGTTTGTAGAGGAAGATTCTTCAGTAATACATCGTCAATAACATCGATTGCTCGATTCACCAAGCGAGCGTCAGTCGGCATGCGGTTTGCTGTGACAACTATAGGTTGAAGCGCTACTGTAATCGAATCCGTATCTTGAGCATGTGTTCCATAACAGACGATCAAAGCAAGCATGAGGAAGAATGGACAATATCTCAAGTATTTTCTTTCATATAGATATGAGTAGTATATTTCATAGAACTGCTATGCGATGGTGCGTAAATTTATTAAACAATGGTTAACGTATATAATACGAGAAAATATGATTGTAACTAATTTACTCATTAAGGTCGAACGATGCAAAAAGGCATATACAATCTTTATTTCGTGAGCAATTATAATTGCAAGGACATTCCAAAGATATAATTGCGTTCAGCAGCCGGGAAAAATTCAATACCTTCGCCGCTCATGGTATATAACGCATCAAATACGTTTCTTATTTCGCCTCGTACGGTAAGGAATACATCTGAACCCAAGGTGAGCCGATACGACAACATTGCATTGACGACTGTATATGCATCATTTTTTAGAAGATTATTCTTGGTATTATCTGTATAAAAATCACCCACATATTTTGCATCGAGTGAGGTAATTAAATCGTTAGAGCTATACGATATTCGAAAATTTCCCATGACATCGGGCGATCCGGCAATTGGGTTACCATCTAAACTCCGGCGATAGACAATTCCATTGCTCACATTATCGACGATTGAATAACTAATTAAACGATTGTATGAGGCTGTCGCATTTCCATGTATGGAAAACCCATAGGCAATATCAAGTTGGCCCTGGAGTTCTACACCGATATGGCGCGAACGATCTGCATTGCCCATCACAGGTTCGCCAAAAATATCTACGGCTCCGCTTTTAATAAGTTCATCCTGAAATTCCATCCAGAAGAAATTTACAGATGCCATTGTCTGCCTGTTGCGATACACTCCACCGAGTTCAAGATCAAAGAGATGCTCGGGTTTTGCAATCGGTTTGTTGAAATTATATCTTATTATACCACCTGTCGTGTCTGCTTCAAATTGCGGGGTGCTTCCCCAAATTGATTCTTCCGCACTATATAAATCTTTTAATCGCGGTTCGCGGGATGTATACGCGATACTTAAATAGGTATTGACGCGATCAGTCGCATTGTAATTGATGCCGAAGCGTGGATTGGCAAACAGATATGGGACGGAGAAATTATAGTCAAAATATTTTTCGTTCTTCAATGTGTAGCGATTATACGCAATCTGCAAATCGGCCATGACGGTGAGATTGTCTTCCAATTTGTACAGCTCGTGGCCATAGACCGAAACGATATCTTTCCCACCATTGTATTCATAGATGTGATAATCGGGATCATAATTCGACGGAAAATATTCCGAGTATTCAACTTTACCCCAATGGATGGAACGATGAATTCGGATCTCAGCGCCGATCGTTAACGTGCCGCTTCCATGACCGATTTCCAATCGCGGGAGCCAGCCGAATTGTTTATTTCCAACGAACGCTCGCACAAGGACATTACTTGGATTTGCAGTCGCTGGAATACCATAAGCGCTTCCCCAACGGATTGCTGTTGTATCCAGGCCTGATCCGTCGTAATCGTAATACCCGTCCCCTTGAACATAGAAAAAGGTGTTATTCAAGGTGATGTTAGGAGATATCCTCCATTCATGAAGAAGTTCGAAGTGCGGCTGTGAGAATTGTTCACTTTCCTGCGGCCGTCGGTAGGAAGCATACGTTACAGTGTCTTGATTATTGTTCAATTCAAAATAATTATAATTTGACCGGCGAAGTATTAAATCATTCTTATAGAATTTTGGTATGCCGTTGTATACTAACCCATCACTAAAAGGCCCGCCATAAAAATGAATACGCGTTGTCATTTTCTCGTCGAGCCGTTCAGCTCCAAAGAAGTATGAATTGATGTCGTCCCACGATTTATCGCGGTATCCGTCAGTAGAAAGTTTCCCAAGCCGTCCATAAAACATATATCGGTTATCCACGAGACCGGAATTAAATGTTGCGGAATATTTTCGAGTCGAAAGAACGATAGTATTTGTTGCGCTGTATTCCTGGAAGCCGAGTGTACTTTCAAGTGTCACACTTGGCTTTGGTTGAAACGGAACTGCGAGCAAATTGACAGAACCTCCGATCGCAGGCGGACCATAGAATGCACTCCCGGCACCACGCTGAACCTGGATATTCGTTGTGCTGCCAAGTAAATCGGGAAAGTCAATCCAGTACACACTGTAATCTTCAGGATCATTTTGGGGTACACCGTTCACCATGATCGAAAGTCGTTGTTGATCAAATCCTCGCATAGTAATATAACTATAGCCGCCGGTGCCGTTGCCGTTTTCAGAATAAAACGTTATAGAAGGCATCCCGGATAATACAACAGGCACATCTTGCGCAGAATACTGCTGTTTGATTTCTGAGTGGCTGAGATCAGAAAATGTTACCGGTGACATACGCTCGCTTGCATGGGTAGCTATGATGGTTATAGGTTCTGTCTGATATACTGTATCAAGGTCGAGTTTCACTTGCGCTGTTGCGACGAAGCAACTCAGTACTGCAACAAAAATAAGAATAGAGATACGCATACTCATCCTCCTTAAAATAAAAAAACCGTTTCCTCATTTCCATGCAAATGGAAAAAAGAAACGGTGCTTATAAATTTTATTTCGATTTCCCTACGCTGGCATTATCCAGATCAGGTCACAAGGGTGTAATCTCAGCCCGATCCTTTTTAAAAACAGGATCGTAGCACCCCTACAACATATATGAAAGAACGCGTTCAGTTTTCAAACGTAACTTTATAAATATACCTCACAAAATGTACGTTGTCAAGTTATTCACGCTATCGTCATGACATAACAGAACATTGCCCAGAAGTGGCAACTACTGCCTGCTAATACAAATATATGCCAGATTTCATGAAAGCCGAAAATACCGGAAATTGGATTCGGCTTTTTCAATACATAGATGATCGCACCGCCGGTGTAAAACAATCCGCCAAGAGCAATCCAGATAATGCCGCCAACGGGAATTGATTGAACAATCGGATAGCATACAAGAATGACCAGCCAGCCCATCATAAGGTAGAGTGATGTTGAAAACCAGCGTGGTGCTTGAATCCAATAAATCGCCTGAAAAATTCCGACTGCTGCCATACACCAGATAATATAAAAGAGACTCCAACCCCATAGACCCCGCAATGGAATAAGGCATATCGGCGTATATGTTCCGGCAATTAGTACGAAAATCATGCTATGGTCGATGCGGCGTAGAATTGCAATACCTCGCGGAGAAACCGGAAGCAGATGGTACATCGAACTTGCTCCATACAGTAAAATCAAACTTGTTCCATAGATGAGAAAAGCGACAATATGTCGCGTCGTCCCATGCTTTGCGGCATTGGCGGCAAGAAGGCCAAAAGCCGCAATGGAGATGAGCAGACCTGCGAAATGTGTAATACCGCTTACCGGGTCACGTATTTTTTTTATGAAGGAAAACAATAGATAATATTCTATAATTATTTGATATGCAGGTATAGTAAGAAGTTTTTGGAATAAATACATTTTTAAAGTATAATCAGGTTCATAATACAAGCTTGACTTTTTCATGCGTTATTGTAGGTTTCATGTGCTCACATCGGGAGGTGTGCCATGAAACTTGTTCGTTGTATTCTTCTCGCTGTTGCACTACGGATGACTGTCTCTGCACAGCCAACTCCATCTTTTGATCTTCATGCCAATAAGGTATTTCTCTCGAGCACAAAGGACATAACATCAGATCAATTGCGTGCTCTGCATCCGGCGGGTTTATTTCAATCAAAAAGACCATCTGCTGCGTTACCAGCATACTTCGACAGTATTTGTCAAAGGTACTCTCTGACGAATTATGAAAAAGGACTGCTGGCAGAACATGGATTTGTCGTCACATCACGTCTGCCAAAGCAAACGTTTATGAGTGCTTTTATAGATGTGTTCAACAAGGATATGCCGGTGTTTGTTTCTACCGATGCTATTCTTCATGCCATTCATAAATCGTATGATGATATTCTGATGGACGTGGAGCGTTCACGGATGATCAATTGGCTTGATTCGCTTCTTGCTCAAATGCATAATCAATTGCCGATCCTCGATGCGCGTTATTCAACAGAACCTCGAATGCAGCAGATGCTGAAAGATCTCGATGTTTATCTCACGCATCCGCGTCAACTGCTTGGTAAATCTATTTCACCGTATTATATCGACAATACACCGACAATCGATTCGTTACAGAACTTTATCTCTACACTTCAACCACAGTCTCTAGCATTATTCTCGCAGGCAGTACGAACATTGGATTTTAGTCAATTCAAAGTGCGCGGACATTATACGCAGTCGCCGGATCTCTCGAAATACTTTCAAGCAATGATGTGGCTTGGCCGGACAGAAATATATCTCATCCCGCCAAAAGAGCCTGGATTGAGCCCCGGTCAACAGATTGATCCTGATATTCAACGACAAACAATTCTTTCAATGTTGATAACAGAAGCGGTTGAATCGGCACATATCAAAAATATGCTCGATACTCTCGACAGCACAATTAAATTCTTCGTTGGTGAATCTGATAATGTAACGCTGAACAATATTCAAACCTTAAAAAGCATAAGCGGGATTCGTCAAGCCGATGAGTTGTTGGATACAATTCGCTTAAGAGTATTTCAAGAAACGCTTTCACAGCAATCGTATGCATTCCAGCGGATCAATTCTCAGATACTCATGTCGGATCCGTCTTCACCAGATCAAATCAAACCTGCATCGGCATTTCTCTTACTGGGACAACGCTTCGTACTTGATTCATACATTACCGGCAATGTTGTGTACGACCGTATCGTTTATAACAATCAAAAGATAGAGCGTATGCTGCCTTCTACACTTGACGTACTTTTTTCACTCGGCAACGATGCGGCAGCGCAGTTATTAGAGCCGGAGTTACAGAAGTACCACTATGCATCAAATCTTGAAGCATTACGATATTTAACAGATTCGTACGATTCTGGTTTCTGGACAAGTTCTCTTTACAATGGGTGGCTTCAATTGATCCGGTCGGTAAATCCGCCCCAGGTTCGCGATTCGCTTCCAGAATTTATGCAAACTGCTGCATGGTGGCAAGAGAAAATGAATACCCAGCTTGCTTCCTGGGCAGAACTGCGGCACGATAATCTTCTGTACGCTAAACAATCATATTCGGGCAGCGTAACGTGTTCATTCCCGGAGAGTTATGTAGAGCCATTTCCTGAATTTTATGCCAACATAAAACAATTTGCCAATATTGCCGCATCTCATTTTGTACACATGGGCGAAATGAGTATCTCTAATTACTTCAATACAATGATAGGAATTGCCGACACCTTACAAACTATCGCACAAAAGACAATCATAAAAATTGCTCTTTCTGAAGGAGAGAAGTCGTTCCTCAAGAGTATGCTCATCTCACAAAATAGCAGTGGTGGGTGCGGCGGCCCCATAACGACATATACAGGATGGTACACTAAATTATATTATACCGGGAAAAATGGATTTGACGCCTATGATGCATTAACAGCCGATGTTCACACAGCGCCATTGGATGAGGCTGGAAATCTCGTCGGATGGGTGCTCCATGTTGGCACCGGCAATGTTGAAATGGCAGTTATAAATGCTGAACTACCGGATGGGCAACCGGCGGCGTTCATTGGCCCGGTGTCCAAATATCATGAACTTGTAACGACAAACTTCCAGCGTTTATCCGATGATGAATGGAAAATAATGTATGCTCAAACGCCGCCACCCCGCCCCTCATTTGTCAATTTATATCTCGCAAATAAAAATGGCGAATCAGGTGGTGAATCAGTCTCCCTTCTGACGAGTGTGAAAGATGTTCCTGTCGATCAACGACCAACATCATTTAGCTTGATGCAAAATTATCCGAACCCGTTTAATTCAAGTACTATTATTCCCATGACTATTCCGCCGTCACTTGCACATTCAATTGTGTCGGTGAAAATTTATAACGTTACCGGACAACTCCTTTGAGATTTACTTGATCGTGAACTTCCTTCCGGTTCATTTGCTGTTCGATGGGATGGTACGACAAGCACGAATATTTCAGCAGCAAGCGGCGTCTATTTCTATCATGTCTCCATTGGGAAATTCAAGGGGATTGGCAAGATGCTCCTGCTTCGATAGGCAATTGTGCCTGCGAGTAGTTGACCAGAGGATAAGAATCGATAATAATTGTGAACAATATCAGCTCGACAGTAAAAAATCCTCGATTCTGCATGACGTTTGACTGTTGATGAAGTACTGATTCTCCCTTCCTGATTACCACGCTCAATTAAAAAACTATAGTAGATTTCAGAAGTATTGTTTTGCTACTCACTCCTAAGAAAACAACTTGCCATGAGTAAAATTTTCGTCAAGAGAGCTTACCTTGCTTGTACATCGTTTTCTGGCTATATTTCTATCAAGAAGTACCAGAAAATTTTGGAAACACATAATGGTCAATATTACATCGAATCGACTTGAAGAAATTCAAAAAAGCTTTGCCGGCAAGCGCATAGCAGTTGTTGGTGATTTAATGCTCGACAGATATTTTTGGGGCACGGTGTCTCGTATTTCACCGGAAGCACCTGTACCGGTTGTCGAGGTTGACGAGGAATCCACACGGCTTGGCGGTGCTGCGAATGTTGCGAATAATATAGCATCACTTGGCGGCGTGCCCATGATGATGGGTGTTGTTGGCAGGGATATTGGTGCAGAGATACTGAAAAACTTAATAACCGGTAATGGATTTCCAACCGACGGAATTGTCATTGATGATTCGCGTCCAACAACGATAAAAACACGGGTTATTGCCCATGGCCAGCATGTGGTACGGATTGATCAAGAAAAGAAAACAGATTTGAATGCCGGCGTGCAGGCAAAAGTTATTGCCGGTTTAGAGAAGCAGATTGAATCGTTGGATGGCATAATTTTGGAAGATTATAATAAGGGCGTCCTGACTAAAGGATTGATTCAGTCTGTAATTACTTTGGCGAAAGAACATAAAAAAACCATCACCGTTGATCCGAAATTTAATAACTTTTTCGATTATCAAGGTGTATCAGTATTTAAACCAAACCGTAAGGAAGCTGAAGAGGCGCTTGGACATCGTCTGTATGATTATCGAGATATGGAAGCTGCGGCGCTTGAATTGTTCACCCGGCTTAACGCAGAAAATGTTTTATTAACACTTGGCGAAAAAGGTATGCTGCTTCTTGAACGAAACGGTTCACTTGCGCATGTGGAAACAAAAGCAAGAAACGTTGCCGATGTTTCGGGTGCGGGCGACACAGTCATAGCAACGCTCACCATGGCGATGGTTGCGGGCGCGTCTGTAAGAGAATCAGCCGCGCTGGCAAATTATGCCGGTGGAATTGTCTGCGGCGAAGTTGGTATTGTGCCCATAGATAAAAGTGTGTTGATCCAAACGATTTTAAAAGATATAAATCATGGAGACAGTGGTAATGGGTGAAGTCGTTACACGTGCCGATTTGGTGCAGATTAGAGAAAAGTTAAAGCGTGAAGGAAGAAAAGTTGTTTTTACAAACGGCTGTTTCGATATCGTGCATCGCGGGCATGTAGAATATTTAACAAAGGCAAAAGCGCTTGGGGATGTCCTTTTGGTCGGTATGAATACCGACGCATCTGTCAGTCGCCTCAAAGGAACGACACGCCCAATTGTGTATCAAGACGATCGTGCGATTGTGCTTGCAGCATTTGGTGTTGTTGACTACGTATGCCTTTTTGATGAAGATACGCCTCATGATCTTATCAAAGCCGTTGTACCTGATGTTCTTGTGAAAGGTTCCGACTGGACCATAGACTCCATTGTAGGAAAAGATATTGTTGAGGAGGCCGGCGGCACGGTACAAACGATTGATTTTGTCCCCAATCGTTCGACAACGGATATCATTAAGAAAATTGCCGATGGCAGAACGAATTGAATGAGAACAGGATCTTGCTTTATGCTTCCAGACGTCTGCTCCGCCCTTCTTGTTCTCCATAATGTGCAGGCAGAATAAACAACGTGCGCAAGTATTTTCGAATCACATATTATATCGGCTGTATTCTATTCTTTGTCCTCATTGCCATAATCGGGTACACACAAACCCGATCCTTTAAAACACACCTTCGTGATTTTCTCCTGCAGGAATCCTTGACTGCCATCAACGGTGAGCTTCAACTTGGTGTCATCGAAGGGAATCTTATCACGGGGTTCAGGATTAACGGTGTTACTCTCACCGAATCCAATATTGAACTTCTGTCAGCTCAACGGGTTGAATTGAAATATGATCCGTTGGGATTTTTTTTCAAGCGTGTGGGGGTCGGCAACGTCGTCATTGTAAAACCATCAATTTATATCTACCGATCCACCGATGGATCAACGAACATTGCACGCCTCATAAAACGAACACCGACTGATACGGCTTCCTCTGTTTGGAGTATTGATATCAAACGGTTAGAATTGGCGGATGCGGAAGTGTTTTATACAGATTCGCTTATGCTTCATCAACGGCAGATTGGAGAGCGTGAAGTACCCCCAGACAGCGTCATCGATTATGCCCGCATTCACCTCCATTCATTTACCATGGTGGTCTCGGCTCAAATACACGACAACAGATATACTGCGAATATAAAAAATCTTGCCGGTTCAATATATCGAGATGATCAGGTCGGCTCTTCCACTGAAAAAATATCCATGGGACAGAATCAAGAACCGGTATTTACGCTTAAACATTTGAGCGGTGATTTTCTGCTGACGAAAAATGAAGTGAGCGCTCGCAATATGAGTATTCAAACACAAAATACCCATATCTTTTTCGACGCCGGAATTAAGGGATTTGATATTACACGCCTGTCCAATTTGGAAGATTTGAAAACAATTCCGGTCGATATATCGTTAAGAGCAGACGAGATTGATACAAAAGAACTGAAACAATTTCTCTATCCATCTTTAGATTTTCTTGATCATGCACTCAAACTTACATTGAAGGCAAACGGAACATTTGGAAAATTGAACGTTGAGGAACTTTCTGTACAAACCTCTCATTCGTTGGTAAAGCTCCAGGGTCAGGTTCGCAATATTCACCATTCTCATGAATTGGAAATGACGGTGAAGGCAAGTGACAACATCATTGGGCCACACGATCTTCTCGACTATCTGCCGGGTCTTCGACTACCCGACCTAACCTTTCTCGGTACTGTGAAATATTCGCTGACGTATGAAGGGAAGCCTTTGGATTTCAAAACTCACATTGTTGGCAGCACAGCGGCTGGAGATATTGCTTTAGATGGAAAGATGAAAATCGATCCAACCACTACTTCGTATTCATGTACATTAGGCGTCCATTCATTAACATTGGGAGCTATATTGAAAAGTCAAAAACTTGCCGGCAATATCAATGCAAATATGACTATCAATGGAGCAGGTTTTGATCCGCGGACCATGACCGGAACTGCCAAAGTGGAGATGGATTCTTCCTCGTTTAACGGACTATCAATTCACCATTCAGTGTTTGTGTTCGACGCTGCAGACGGAGTGCTGCAATCTCATATGGCGGCATCCGTTGAAAGCGGATCCTATGAGATATCAAGCCTTTTCAACTTTTTTCATAAAGATTCAACACGATACAGCCTCTCCGGTAAAATTCGATCTCTGGACCTTGCCAATGTACTGAAAGATCCGATATACGAGAGCGACTTGTCATTTGACATCAGTGCTGCCGGAGCAATCGGTGCATTGACACGGTTCGATACTACAGATTTGCATTTTTATCGATCATCATTCGCATCGCAGACGTTTGAGTCGGCGCAGGTAAAATTACTGTTTCAAGTAAAAGATAGCTCACGCAGTATCTTGCAGTTAACTTCGACAATGGCTGATTTGAATGTGAGCGGCAATTTCACTCCTGTCTCGTTTATCGCAGCGTGGCAGAATTCTTATCAACTGGTAACGGAAGGAATTGCATATCGGTTCCGTACTCTTGACTCAGTCCGTTTATTCAACAAATACATATCCGAAAGACAATTATTTTATCCTTCGTATGTACCTCATGTCCAGCCGGTTGATTTACAATATCGCTTGCAAATAAAAGATTTCGTACCAATCGGTGTTTTCATTCATGTTCCGCTTGCAGGTCAGGGGATCATGGAAGGTGATGTTGTCGGAGATTCATTGGACATGCACCTTTCAGGCAAAGCGACCCTTGAACAATTTGAACTTGATAGCGGAACGGACACTCTGACGGCAGATACGGCATCATTCAAATATTTCTTTGGAGGCATTGGATACGAGAAGTTATTTGAAAATTTCCATGCATCCGTCGAATCGGATCTGTATGATTTTCAGATCAACGGGTTTCTTTTCAATCGGATCTCCGGTGAAATACAGGTTGAATCCGATTCAAGCAAGTATCGATTTTCCGCATACATAGATTCCACTGCGCATGTTTATGTCCAAGGGAAGTCGCACGTCAATGCCAACCTCATGGAATTTCAAATATCACAATTAAAAACCGAGATTGGTCAGTACCTTGCTGAAAACAAATACCCCGTTCGATTGATATTGGGACGTGACGGATTCCATATCTCGGCGCTCACGATGGCACATAAAGAAGAAGAAACAACATTGACCGGGCACTTCAGCCCGACGGGAATTTCAGATATGAATATCTCACTGGACAGATTTCATCTCTCTCATCTGAAACAGATTCTTTATCGCGGTCCATATGCAAAATCTTCCACACAATTTGAAGGGATAATGAATGCGACAACTCTTTTTCAAGGCAGTTTTAAGCACCCTAATATAGTTATCGATATTCACGCAGATGACGTTCGTGCGATTGATTCAGTTCAAAACAAACGTAAAATTCTCGGTAGAATCGATTCGCATATATCATATTTTGAATATACTCTTGGATTGGACGTAAAAGTCACAAATCGGTCGAGCGATCCAAACGAACTGCCAGATTTACTCCTTTCCGGATCCCTGCCGTATGATTTTGTCCTTGTGCGAGAGGAGCCTCATACATTGGAAGGGAATGTAAACCTCACAATGAAATCCACGGGTATGAATTTGGAAATGCTTGATCCGTTCATCCCCGTTATTTCAAATCTCTCAGGTGCAATGACATGTGATATGCAGATGAAAGGTCCAATCGATGCCCCGCAGTATGAAGGGTCGATGTCCATTCGGAATGCGCACTTTGTTTTTGATCCGCTTGGAATGCCATTCGTCTTGAACGGAGATTTGATTCCGGCGGGAGACCGAATTCAATTGGAAAGGTTCACTATCCAAAATGACCCGCAAGAACGATTGCACGTCGGAACGATGAAGGTTTCCGGGAACTTTACTCTTCATGGATTGAATTTTAATCAGTTCGATCTCTTGGCGCAGGGCGATTTAAAGGTTATGAGTGAAGAAAAACGGCTTGCCGGACAAAAACTGTATGGCAATTTGTTTGCCGCTACGGGACCTAACGGACTTGTATGGCACGGTGATCTCGCTGCTTCTATGGTACAGGGCGAGGTATTTGTGAAAGATGCTTCATTAATACTTCCGCCCGAACGGGAATTAGAATCAACTCGCGCAAGTATTGTGAAAGTCACATTTAAGGATGACACATCGCATGGAAGTCCCAAAATCAAATATGCATTAGGTGCGTCTCTTGAATTAACGAAATCCAATCAATCGGCCGGTAAGACCGCAAAAGGCGATGTGTCTTCTTCGTCACTATCAAAACTGATTCACAATTCGTTTCTTGATGGCATAAGCTATGATGTTCGTATTGAAACGCAGGGACCGACGACACTCCGTTTTCTCTTCAACACTCAGACGAGTGAGGAGCTTTTTGCGGACCTTCAAGGCCGGCTCTATTTTAATCGTACGCCGGTGATGTCGCGGCTGACCGGTCAGGTAGAAGTTGGCAATCTCTCCTATTATAATTTTTTCAAGAAGTTTGAAGCAACCGGAAAACTGCTGTTTACAGGCAACGTTCTGAATCCCGAACTAGAAGTTAATGCAACCTATCAAGGAATACATGATACTTCTCAAATACCGCGAACGGGAAAAATTGCGGGCACCAGCAGCGCACCGCAAGTCTTAGTTACACTTAAAATCACCGGAACAAGAAATGAACCTAAGATAAAAGTCTTGTTGCAGACTAAATCGTATTCGGATAAGGAATGGACAACTTGGACAGATGGTGATGACGAAGCTAATGCCATGGCATATATTATAGCCGGACAATTTCGGGATGAAATGACGGAACAGCAACGTGTTGGGTTAGGAGCAAATCTTGGATCTGCATTGGCATCAGGGATGGCAGCTGGATTAATTAGTGATTTGCTCCGACGGAGTACATCAGGTTATATACAGTCTGTGGATGTTATTTATGGTGGCGGGCAGTTTAACCAATCGACGGATCTTCGATTGACCGGACAGGTGGGTGAAACTATTATCCGTGCCGGGGGACAAGTCTTAAGTGATTTGACGAATGCAAATGTCAGCGTTGAGTTTCCTGTGAGCAGTATTATCAACTCCGAGGGATACCATAACCTCATTCTGACTCTTGAGCGGCGTGTAGAAGGTATCCAAAATGCGGAGGAACAACGCCGCGCCTCCAATGGTGTCCGGTTGTTCTATCGCATTATTTTCTAAAAAGTAGTTGATGAGAATACGTTTTAAATTTTAAGATCCGTTACCACAAGGAGTTTTCAGTGCCAAACAAAATTGCCAACGAAGGTTATGAATCGCATCGTGAACGCATACTGCAATTTTTAGCCCGCTTCCCTCATGAGTCCTTCAAATTAAAAGAGTTATCACGGCGGATGGGTATTCGTACCGGCAAAGATGAACAGATCTTCAAACGGGCACTCCGATCTTTACAAGACGAAAATAAAATTTTACGAATCCGTGGTAAACGGTACGGTCATCTCCATGAAACTCAGCTTTTTATTGGTTCGTTGGAAGTTACCTCTCGCGGCTTTGGCATCGTAACAGTTGAAGAAAGCGGAGAAGAACTTTTCGTTCAGCATGAAAATTTAGGAGACGCAGCTCATGGCGACACGGTTGAGGTTTCGCTGTTAGCACAAAGCACAAAACAAAAGGATCGCGGCGCACGGCGTGAGGGCGAAGTTGTGCGGATTATCAAACGCGGAATTCAAACATTTGTTGGAACAATCGAACGGACACATAAACAATTCTTTGCTGTACCTGATGATCGCCGGATGGCGCGGGAAATTTTGATCGCCAAGGAACATCTGCGCGAGGCAAAAGAAGGTGATAAGGTCGTAGTAAAGATGACGGTGTGGGGAAAGCATCGTCAAATTTCTGAAGGGCAAGTTGTGGAGGTTCTGGGAAAATCAGGCGAATTATCGGCAGAAATCAAATCCGTCGCTCGCGAGTATCATTTAACAACTGAATTTTCTCCGGAAGTTTTGTTGGAGGCAAATGCCGTTCCATCAGGCATTCCGCAAACTGAAATCGACCGCAGACGTGATCTCCGCAATCTGCTTTGTTTTACTATTGATCCTGAAGATGCGAAAGATTTTGATGATGCGGTTTCACTTGAACCGCTGCAGGACGGCAATTATCGCCTGGGTGTGCACATTGCGGATGTGTCGTACTATGTATCAGACGGAAGTGAAATAGATAAAGAAGCGCTTAAACGCAGTACAAGTGTTTATTTCCCTCAAGGCGTTATTCCCATGCTTCCGGAAAAACTTTCCAATGGATTGTGTAGCCTTCGTCCGGATGAAGACCGGCTCGCATTTACTGTTTTCATGAATGTTTCGCCACGCGGAACCGTCAAAGAATATGAAATTGTAGAAAGTATTATTCGCAGCAAGCGGCGGTTCAGTTATGAAGATGTGCAGGAACTCATGAACCGGTTGGAACGAAGTCAAGCGGTCCTGCCGAGCGATGTTCCATTCGCCGGAGTTATTCGACAAATGTTTCTGTTAAGTACGGTACTGACGAAGAAACGTATGAAGGAAGGCAGCATCGATTTTGATTCTACGGAAGCGAAGTTTGAATTTGATGAACAGGGGAAACCTGTCAAAATTATTAAAAAAGTGCGTTTGGAAAGTCATCGGTTAGTGGAAGAATGTATGTTGTTGGCAAACCGTGTGGTCGCACGTCATATTGGATTCGCGAAGAAAGAAGAACAAGTAAAACCTTTTTTGTACCGCGTCCATGATTCGCCCGATCCGGAACGAATTGGTGAACTTGCAGTGTTTGTTGATAAATTAGGTTTTACATTGAACACGGACGGCGGTGTCACGTCTAAATCTTTGCAGCAACTGCTTAATCAGGTTAAAGGCACGGAAGTTGAAAATGTGATCAATGAAGTGGCATTAAGGTCAATGGCGAAGGCAGTATATTCCGATCGTAATATAGGTCACTACGGTTTAGCATTTGATTATTATTCACATTTTACGTCACCGATTAGACGGTACCCGGATTTAATTGTTCATAGAATGTTGAAGCGATACGCAGCGGGGATTTCGCTTCAGGAACGGAATGCGCTTCGCCAACGGTTGCCGTACATTGCCAAACAATCGTCTGTGATGGAACGGGCGGCAATGGAAGCAGAACGCACTGCTGTGAAAGTGATGCAGGTGGAATATATGAAGCGCCATATCGGTGATGAATTCCACGCCGTCATTTCCGGTGTAACAAACTTCGGCATCTTTGTCGAATTGACGGATCTATTGGTGCAGGGACTGCTCCACGTACGCGACTTGAGCGACGATTATTATGTATACGACGAAAAGCAATACACATTAAAAGGACGACGAACGGGTAAACAATATCGCCTTGGCGATACGTTAGAAGTTAAAGTTGTTCGTGTCAATCCGGAAGATCGCCAGATCGATTTTACTCTCGTAGAAAAGGATGAAAATAAGTTTCACCGGCGGCGCAAGCACGAAGGAGACGAGCCATGAATACGGCGATAGTTCAGCCAAGCACACCCAAAGGAGCAAGGGGATTGAATTGATGATTGATGAGGTCCTATTCTTTTAGTTGCAATTGTTTAAGATTCAATCAGTTGTTTTTCCGTATATAATATATTGAGAGAATGAAAATAATCAAGAGAAGAAGGGTAGAAATATTATGCGGCGTTTTATTCTTATCAGTTTAATTCTCTGCGGAATCGGTGCGAGGGTGGATGCGCAAAACTCTGTCTTTGGCAAGAATAAAGTCCAATATAAGGATTTCCATTGGCAGTATATCCAGACGGATCACTTCGATATATATTTCTCGCAGGACGGCTACGATCTTGCACAGTTTACAGCGAACGCTTCAGAAGCGGCATATATTTCTATCAAGAAACTTCTGCGCTATGAAATTACAAATCGCATTTCCATTGTTGTTTATAACTCGCATAATGAGTTCCAGCAAACAAATGTTATCAGTGAATATTTGGAAGAAGGAATTGGCGGAGTAACGGAATTGTTTAAAAATCGCGTCGTTATTCCGTTTGAAGGAAGTTATGGACAGTTCCGTCATGTCATTCATCACGAATTAGTGCATGCGGTACTCAATGACATGTTTTACGGCGGAACAATCCAATCACTGATCTCCAGCAGAGCACCGGTGCAGCTGCCAATGTGGATGAATGAAGGCATTGCAGAATACGCCGCGTTGAAATGGGATAATAATTCAGATATGTTTTTGCGCGATGCAACAGTGCACAATTATCTTCCGCCCATCGATTATCTAAGCGGATATTTTGCTTACCGAGGAGGTCAATCGGTGTGGTATTACATCGCTAATAAATATGGAGAGCAAAAGATTGCAGATATATTCAGCCAGATAAAAAGTGCCCGGAGTATTGAAAAAGGATTCAAATCTGCAATCGGTTTATCCGTGAAAGAACTATCAGAACGATGGCAGAAAGAACAAAAAGTATATTACTGGCCGGATATCGCAAAGCGCGAGGAACCTGCGGATTTTTCATATAAACGGATGACGAACCATACGAAGGACGGTAATTTCTATAACACGAGTCCTGCAATATCGCCTCAGGGAGACAAGATTGCATTTATCTCCGACCGAAATGATTATTTCGATGTCTATATTATGTCAGCATTGGACGGAGAGATTCTTGATAAAGTTGTAAGCGGACAAAAAACGAATAATTTTGAGGAAATGCACTTACTGACGCCTGGCATCACATGGTCACCGGATGGGAAGAAACTTGCACTTGCCGTAAAAGCGGGCGAACACGATGCGATATTTCTTGTCGATATCAAGTCCGGAAAACAAGAAAAGATACAGCTTGATTTAGACGGTGTGTTCTCTGTGAATTGGAGCAACGACGGCAATTTACTGTCATTTGTCGGTGTCAAATCGCCTCAATCCGATATTTATATTTACAATATAACTACCAAAGAAGTGAAGAATCTTACCAATGATATTTTTTCTGATAGCGATCCGGTATTTTCACCTGACAGCAAAACGATTTACTTCGCATCTGATCGCAGTGATATAACATCATCGTCTATGATAGCGAAGAACCTCAAAATATGGAAATACAATTTTGCACAAACCAACTTATACTCGATCGATATTTCCACAGGTATTGTTCGGCAAATTACTACACAACCAATCGGCAACAAGACTTCGCCAGTCGTCTCCCCGGACGGAAAAAAGATTTTGTTTATCGCCGATATAAATGGTATCAACAATATTTACGCGCAGGAATTAGATTCTGGCAAGTGCTATCCACTTACGAATTCTATTAGCGGACTGTATCAACTCTCGCTTTCCCGCGATGGATCCAAATTGGTGTTCGCGTCACTTAATGAAGCGGGATTTGATATATACTTGATGCTGCGTCCATTAGAACGTAAGCTCAATGTTACGGCACTAGAGCCGACTGAATATTATAAAATGAAATATAATCTTCCACGTGAAGAGAAACCGAAAGAGGTTGTCGCTCTTCCTCCATCATCCGACACGATTGCGGTACGGAGCGGCATGGTCGTGGTTGCAGATACAGTCAGTTTGGAACCAACATACCATTCAGGTGCAAAACCGGACTTTTCCAATTATGTATTTTCACCGGAGGTGATGCACGATACAACGAAAGTAGTGCCGCCGATTTCACAGGAGGAAATTACAGATAATCAGGACGTCGACAGCAATTATATCCCACGCCGTTACAAGCTGAACTTTTCTCCCGACCTTATTTACGGCGCTGCGAATTACAATACGTTTTATGGCGTAGAAGGAAGTACTGTTTTAGCGTTTAGCGATATGCTCGGTGATCATCAAATAATATTTCAAACCAACCTTCTCATCGATTTGAAAAACAGTGATTACGGCATATCCTATTTATACCTTCCGGGCCGAATTGATTGGGGATTCCAGGCATTTCATAACGCAAAATTCATCAGTGTCATTGACCCGGTTTATCTCTACAGGGATTATCGATTCAGTACGTGGGGTGTTGGTGCATTAGCCTCATATCCGGTAGATCGGTTCAACCGTTTCGATTTTTCTTTGATGTGGCTCAATCTTTCCCGCGATGATTTAAATGATCCAACAAATCCTTCCCAGATTCGTTCTTTCGTTCTTCCTTGGATTAGTTATATCAATGATAATTCGTTATGGCAGGGAGAATGGTTTGGACCCAACAACGGATCGCGCTTCAACTTTACATTTTACGGCACGCCAAAGATAGGCAATGATGGATTGGATATACAGACCTTTACTGCGGACTATAGAAAGTATTCGAAATTGGCAAAAGAGTTCATTTTTGCCTATCGTCTCTCAGGCGGAATAAGTATTGGGAGCAATAAACAAAACTTTCTCCTTGGTGGAACAGAAGGGTGGATAAATTACCGTCTTGCCACGAGCGAAATCCCTATTTTCAATGTAGAAGATTTCGCATTTCTGACACAGGTTCTTCCTGTGCGCGGGTACGATTATGCCCAGCAAATAGGCACACGGTTTGCTGTGGCGAATATGGAATTCCGTTTCCCGCTTTTAAAATATCTCATCTTCGGTGCATTGCCGATCGGCTTTGCAAACATTCTTGGTTCAGCATTCGTTGATATGGGATCTGCGTGGAGCGACGATCCTACATGGAGGGCATTCGGTAAGGATCCCAATGATGGGTCGACAGTCACAAAAGATTTACTCATTGGAACCGGGGTGGGAACGCGGCTTTTCCTCTTCGGTTTGCCCATTCGCTTTGATATTGCATGGAGATTCAGAGTAACAAGTTTCTCAGAACCATTTTACTATTTCGCCATCGGCCCTGATTTCTAATATCCATGTACGATATCTATCATTATCAAACAATGGATGACGCCGGATCTAATTCCAATTTATCGATAAAGATTATATCTGATGGATCCTGCAAAATTGCAATGAAGATGATCGTTATTTGCTCTGTTTGTTCAGCGAAGGATAACGGCGATCTACTCAGTCCGGTCAGATTTTAACTTTATCTTCTGTGTACCGGGAAGAAGCCCGTATTTAAGAAAAAGTTTTTGCCCTTCAGATGTAGCAACGTATGTACCAAATCCTGCCGCCAAATCAATCCGTCCTGTCGTATACATATAAATAGCCCGCTTGAGAGGATAATAATTTCTATAAATATTTGCCGGATGAGGTGAAAAGAAATTCCCAAGTGTTTCGGCTGGTGCTGTAAATGTCGTGTCGGTATCTTCGCCTGTTCCGCCGAGATTGACAATTATTGCAGTTGATTTCGCAGAATCAATCCACCCTAGCGCTGCAAAGCCGATTGCCAGCGGATCTTTTTCTACACATCGGAAAGTTTGAATATCCGAACGTGTACGCGTGAATTTTGTCAAAATGCCGGTATGGCTTACAAATCGCTGCTTAAGATATTCTGTTACGTCGGATGAATCCTGACAGTAAATTTTCATGATGCCTTTCATTGGCCTGGAATTGGCAAGTTGTTCCCAGCGTGTTATCGTTCCTGATAATATTTTTTGAATTTCCGTTGTCGTCATTTTCGCGGTCTTGTTTTCGGCATGCACAACAGCAACAATGCCGTCATAAGCGACAATCAGTTCATTCAGGTCTGCAGAAATATTTTTCACCTGTTCCTTTTCTGCTTGCGTTAATGGACGGGGAAGGAAAACAATACGACCGGTGTCCCGAACGAAACGGCGTACAGCTGTCTCAGCAGAGACGATAGTATCCGTTATGTTTGCGCCGTTTGCTTGATAGAGATTAAGGAATTCATGCACTTCGTCAATTATGACGGGAGCGATCGATTCCGGAATGAAGATGTGAAGCCTGCCTTTTGTTGCAGTTTCTTTTTCTTCGGTGCCGCATCCAAGAATGAGAGCAATCAGGAAAACAAAGCAGAGGGAGCGCATACGATGTTCTTTCTTGATAAAAATATTAGGTGGTTGTAGGAGAACTCCCTGTAGCGCGCTCTTCTACTCGCTGCAACAGAATGAGTCCGGTGAGAAGAAAGAATCCAACAGAGAGAATGGCAAACCTTTGATTGAGATACGACGATACGAATCCGAATACGACCGGTCCAAGTATGGCAGATGCTTTTCCAAAGAAAGAATAAAATCCGAAAAATTCTGTTTTTTTTTCCTGTGGGGTGATGATAGACATCATGCCCCTGCTGGTTGATTGAGAGGAACCGAGTGCCAGTCCTGCAAACACGCCAAGTCCGTAGAACATCCATTTGTCCTGAATAAAAAATGCAATTACTACAATGCCCAGCCAAAGAAGCAATGTGATGCTGAGTGTTTGTTTATGAGATGTGTGATCTGCCAAGATGCCGAAGAGAATAGATCCGAAAATAGCAGAAGTCTGCACCATGGCAAAGTAAACGATGATTTCACTGATATCCATCTTGAGCGTCTCGCGTGCAAAGATAGAAGAAAATACGATGATGGTATTTACGCCATCGATATAAATAAAATAGGAAATGAGAAAGCGTGCTACGTTGCGGTACTGTGGAAACTGCTTATAGGTTGTTCGAAGCCGGGCAAAACCGATTTTAACAAAGTCGAACTTTAAACTTCCGGTCCGTTGTTTATCCGGAAGGAAAAAAAATAATGGCAGTGAGAAAACGAAAAAGAAACCAGCGGCGATAATAAAACTGAGCCGAATGTTGAAGAGGTTGTCCGCGCCGAATCCACCTGCATATAAAGGAAACACTACCGCAAGCGAAACAAGCGATCCAACGTATCCAAGCGCGAATCCATACCCCGAGACTCGGCCGTAACTCCGTGCTGTTGTTATTTCCGGAAGGAACGCATCATAGAAAACAAGTCCTGCTTCGAATCCAATATTCGAAACTATAAGAAGCACCATTCCCCAAAATACCATTCCGGTGTGCACGAAGAAAAGACTCGTTGTTGCAAGAACGCACAGCGCTGTGAGAATACCGAGGAATCGTTTTTTGCCCGCACCATAATCGGCAACAGCGCCTAAGACGGGAGAGAAGAGCGCCACAATGACCATGGAAATACTAAAAGCGGAACCCCATAAAAAGTCTCCTTGATTACTGCTTTGGGCCACAATTTCTTTAAAGTAGAGCGGATAACCAACAGTAAGAATAAGAACGTAAAATGCTGTGTGTGCGAAATCAAACAGTGCCCATGAAAAGATTTGCCAGCGTGTTGCAGTATGCGAAGACTGAGGATGAGGTGTGCGGTTCATCTTTGCTTTAATGGTTTGTTCGAACCAGTATTCACAAGTCCCCGTCCTGATTTCTTTATCCGGCCGTCCTTTTTCAGATCATCAAGAATTGAGTCGAGTACGCCATTAACAAACTTGTCGCTTTTCTCGGTGCTGAAGTCGCGTGCAATTTCTATGGCTTCGTTGATAGAGACTTTCGGAGGAATGTCATCGAAATACAATAATTCACAAATACTCATCCGCAATACAATCCGGTCGATAATCGCAAGGCGGCTAAATTCCCAATGTTCTATCCGCTGGCGAATTAAATCGTCTAATTCATTGTTGCATTCGATAACTTTGAGAATTAATTGCTTTGCGAATGCGAACGATTCCGGCTGTTTCTCTAAATCCGCAACAATATTCTCGATGATAAACTGAATAGGTTCATGAGAGAGTTCGTACGCATAAAGCGCCTGTAAAACCCGTTCTCGTACAACTCGTCGTCGGAGGGACATGGTATTACCAGCGAAAGAACTTATAATTGAAATGAATACACCGCACACCTTTAACTTATGGAAAAAATGGGATGGAGGCAACTGGTCATTTTCAGGTACACAAAAATAGCAGTTCGAAATGAGCAGCGAAGGATATGCAAGTCAGCTGCTTATTTCAGTGGCCACTTGCCATCGATTTTTCGTGTTATCGCCGGGATAAATTCCGGTTCACGTGCTATAGAGGATAAATCTGGATTTAACAGTGCTGCAAAGTCGTACTTCTGACGCAATGCTTTTTCCAGCGCAGAAAATGCTTTTTGAACATCGCGCTGGATAGAATAGAGCTCCACACTTCGAAATAAAATATCAGCTGAATTATTATCTATCAGTAATGCTTTGTTCATTGCTGTTTCACCATCAGAAAAATTTCCGAGCCGCGAATGGAACAGTCCTACGTATGACAGTGCAATAGCGTCTTCAGGATCTGCTTCAATTGTTTGCTGTGCTATTGCTAATCCATCCTGCAGCCACTTTTGGGCTGTACTAATTTGGAGTGAGAGCTGATAAGCGCGTCCGATCCAATAGTGGTATCGATACTCTTTAGGGGAAGTGCGAAGCTTTTGTTTGAAATACTCTATTACTTTATCGTAATTTCCTTCATTGAGCCACATATTTTGAATATAATTAGCTTTCAGCGTTTCCTCGTCTTCTCCAAAAAATTGCGCTTGTTTGTAGGAGTCTTCTGCGGCAGAGTATTCTAGTTTCATCTGTTGAGCTAATGCAAGCGTGAAATACGATTTCGCATTGATTGGGTCGTACAAGAGTGCATTGGTGGCGTACAGAGCAGCATCGTCGAACTTTCCAGCGATCATGGAAAGATAAGCGAGTTCCCGGTAACACTCCGGATCTTGCGGAAATAAAGCGACACTCTGAGTTATTGAAGATAAAGCTGCATTATAATTCTGCTGAAGACGGCCACAGATTGCAATGACCCGGTGGGCAAGCGCAATGTTAGGAGAACATCGCAGTGCGCGTTGTGCGTAATCTGTGGCTGATTGCAGAAACTGCGGGTCGTTCGTTGCAATGAATGTTCGGAGCTTAATATCGGCGAGCAATCCATACGCTTGACCAAAGGAAGGATCGATTTGTACCGATGTGAGCAAGAGAGTTTTTGCAGAATCCATCCCTGTTCTGGAATTGAGTTGCAGCAAATGGATGGCTTCCAAGTATTTTTCAAAAGCATCCACATTGGAAATCTGTGCAATCTCCGGCACCTTGGATTTTATTTCCATTTTCTCGATAACTTTTTGCAGGATGGTTTTGCGTATTTCGCTTAAAGTAGCGATCTGCCCATCTACCGACCCGACAAATACAAATTTCTGTTGATCCGGAATGAATAGGCGTATAAGCAAAGTGTAGCCGCCATGATATTCTTGAATAGTAATCATTACCAGATAACTTGTTGAAAGCAGGGTTGTGATCTTCTGAATATGTGCTGGATCCGGTGCATAGAGAAGTGAAGAAGATGGAGCAATAACAGTGATGTATTCACATCGTGAAAAATCTTCTGCCAGTAAAACTGGAAGCGCGCTGAGCATATCAATATTGCTTGAATCATGCGGAGCATTCATGATTTGCAGAACAGCAAGAGATGATTTCTTGGGGAAGAGGAAATCCAAGAGCTTTGGAATACCAAACAATGCTATTCCCAATAAAATGATCACGCCCGCGATATAATACATTTTCTTATGTTGGGATGTATGGTCGTCTTGTTGGTGTAGATTTGCTTGTCGAACTCTTTGTTCTTCTACTTTTTGTTGCAGTTTAGCAAGCTCATGGACGCGCTGATCTTCGTGTACCTGGTTCGATTGAATGCGCAATAACTCCGCTTTTGCTTGCGCAGTTTGTCGAATACTCTCTTCCAATCGTCGCGCACCGGAATGGTTCGGATCGATGACAAAGAGTTCATGCAGTGTAAATGTTGCTTCGGTGAATTTTTCTTCCTGAAGAAGTGATCGAGCTTGTTCAAGAAGTTCTTCGATATGCCGTTCTTCTTTCGATATCTTTTTAGGCGCGTTTTCTACTCGCTTCGTTCGGTTTCTTTCCTCAACCCGGTAACGCTCTTCTTCAATTTGTGTTAGAAGTTGTTGGGCGCCGATATGCAATGGTCGGAGCCGAAAGATTTCATTGACTTCGCTTTCAGCATCATCTAACCGACCTTCAGCAAATAGTTCATGGGCTTTTTGAAGGTAATCTTGCATCGATTTCTCTTGTTCTTCTGCTACCTTCCTCCGTTCGGTATTGATGCGCTGCTGAGGGTCGAGTTGATAAATTTTGTTTAATTCCGCCTCTGCTTCGTTTATTTTTCCTTCTTCATAGTATTTCTCTGCTTTCGTATAATGCTCTGCAATTTCCTTTTTTTGTTCTTCTTCTTTCTTTTCGAATCCTTGTTTTGCCCGCTGTTTTGCCTCTTCAACATTCTTCGCTTCGAGCGCTTCTTCGTTTTCCACTTTATGCGCCATCTCTTCCTGGTTATGCGCCAGTGTCTCTAACGCTTTGGGAGATGGTGTTGCAAATTCAGCAATGCTGTCGATCAAGATTTCATATACTTCTACTAGTTCTGGTATATTCTTCAATCGCTGAGGACCGAGCGGAAAAACTCGCAATGGTATCTTATTGCGTATCTGCTGGTACACATCCTGTGAAATCCAAATTCTGTTCGGTCCTGCCATCGCTTCAATTCGGGATGCGATATTCACACCGTCCCCAATAATATCTTCGTCACGGATGATCACGTCGCCAAGATGAACACCGACACGAATTTCGATTTTATCTAATTCCGATTTTTCTCTGTTAAAATGCGAGAATCGCTTTTGCGTTTCAATTGCGCATCGAACCGCATTGACAGCGCTCGCGAAATCAATCATAAACGAATCACCAATGGATTTTATAACACGTCCATCAAATTTTGCCGCGAGCACTCGCAAAAGAGCATCATGCGTCTTCAATAACTCAAAGGCGTTAGTTTCGTTCTTAGCCATCTTTTTGGAAAATCCTTTGATGTCTGTGAACATAATCGCAGTGAGTTTGCGGGTTTCAACTTCAGTTGGAAATATCATTACCATGCGCGCTTTATTGAAAAAACCGTATATTCGTAAGTATCCCTACCCTTCAAAGATAGGTGTGGAGAGATTGAATGTCAACACATGTAAAGAAAAAAGGTTAAGAACCATGTGCCAAAGCATGAAAAATAACCTGATAAAAGATCGGTTATTCTCTCCCGAAAACCGAATTTTATTGTTCAATGAATATAGTATTTCTGAACATATTCCTCAACCATCCTATCGGTGCTGAATTGTGAAAGGAGAGTCTGCATTGCATTTCGGATACGCTTCAACCAAGCGTGTGGAATACCTCGTTCGTCGCGGTCATAAAATTCGGGAATGACCGTTTCGGAAAGAATTTTGACCAGGCTTTCAAAATCATGCTCATCTTGAGCTTCCAAATCAGTTTCGTTCTGGTCGTCACCGATACTCCAGCCATTTTTTCCATTGTATCCTTCACGCCACCAACCATCCATAATGCTCAGATTCAGTCCGCCATGGATTGTGACTTTCATACCGCTTGTTCCGCTGGCTTCAAACGGACGCCGCGGAGTATTCAGCCATACATCGGCGCCGGAAATGAGATGACGCGCTACGTTAATATCATAATTTTCAAGGAAGACCACTTTCCCGCTGAGCTCTGGCCGGCCCGATACTTCCATAATGCGTTGAATGAATCGCTTGCCGTCATTATCATGTGGATGCGCTTTACCGGCGAATATGATTTGAAGAGGATGTTGCGGATCTGTAAACAATGGTAGTATTTTTTCTATATGCCGAAAGATCAATGGTGCGCGTTTATAGGTCGCAAACCTGCGGGCAAATCCAATCGTCAATGCGTCGGGGGATAAGATATGGCTTGTCGCAAGCGAAGTGCCGCCCATACGAATATATTTTTGCCGGCGAGCATATTCAACTAAATCGCGCCGCAATGAATATCGTAACGCCCAGATTTCCTCGTCGGTGGCAAGTTCGTCAACAACGATTTTTTTCCAAAACTTCTGTTCCATCAGCTTCGCTGTCCAATCAAAACCAAGTCGTTTGTTCCAGAATTCGTGCGCATGTGCTGTCGCCCATCCCGGTGTGTGGACACCGTTTGTGATGTATCCGATGGGAACATCTTCGACTGCTCTTCCGGGAAACAAATCCTTCCACATTTCTCTGCTGATGTGTCCGTGTAATTCGCTGACGCCGTTTGCCGAGCGAGACATCTTGAGAGCAAGCACGGTCATGGTAAATGGCTCGTTCGTCTCAGATGGATGAACACGGCCGTATGACATGAGGACATCGTGCGGCAGCCCGGTAGGATTCCAAAATGTGCCGAGTGCATAGATCATCAACTCGGAATTGAATCGATCGTGTCCTGCCTGTACGGGAGTATGAGTTGTGAACACACACTTCGAGCGAACCGTCTGCTCTGCCTCTTCCCGTGTTTTACCGGATTTTAATTCCTGTTTCAATAATTCCAGCACGAGAAATGCAGAATGCCCCTCGTTCATATGAAAAACAGACGGCGTTATCCCAAGCGATTGCAGAAGACGAACTCCGCCGATGCCGAGAACAATTTCTTGCCCGATGCGCGTATCGATGTTTCCGCCGTACACCGTGGCTGTCAACTCCTGAAAATGCTGATCGTTTTCCGGTAGATTTGTATCGAGCAAATAGAGAATGACACGTCCTACATGCACAGCCCAAGTTTGGAAGTACACCGTGCTGTTTCCGATTTCGACAGAGTTGAGTAAACGGCCGCCTTCCGGTTGAAGCATAAGATCCATCGGAAGACGATCTGAATTGTTTGTTGGATATAATTCTTCCTGCCAGCCGTCGGCATTCAATCGCTGTTGGAAATATCCCTGGTGATAAAACAACCCGATCCCGATGAACGGTATGCCAAGATCGCTTGCAGATTTTGTATGATCACCGGAAAGAATGCCAAGACCACCGGAATAAATCGGTAGTGATTCATGGATGCCGAATTCAGCGCTGAAATAGGCTACCGGATTCTTCAACGTTGATGCATGGTGTTTTGCCCATGTGGAAGGATCTGCCATGTACAAATCGAATTCTTCCAGTACATTGTGCGTGCGCCGGGAAAACTCGTGGTCCCGAAGTCGGGCTTCTAATTCCCATTCGGATATATCCTGCATTACCTCGACAGCGTTGTGATTGGAAAATCGCCAGATAAGCGGTGACAGTTCGTTAAAGAGATCTTGGGCTTCCGGATTCCATGTCCACCACATATTTCTCGACAGAGCGCGCAGGCGTTTGGCAAGTGAATTGTGCGTGGAATTATTTTTTTTTAAAATATTCGGCATTGTACCTCAGTTAAATGATTCAATAGTATCCTCTAAAAAATGCGAAATAATTGCTAATAAAACCAGA
>Ga0182011_10000067_pt1 | contig 79163 bp, 75 predicted proteins | sample 711E1DmetaG_FD_120481 | JGI IMG/M metagenome (GOLD analysis project Ga0182011, IMG submission 120481) | Permafrost microbial communities from Stordalen Mire, Sweden - 711E1D metaG | ecosystem: Environmental > Terrestrial > Soil > Wetlands > Permafrost | place: Sweden: Stordalen | collected...
CCAGATTCAGGTTCTGGTGGTAGTAATACTGTGGGAGTTCAAATCTCCCCGACCGCACCAGGAACCCCCGAGCCACGTTCTGGGACCGTGGAGGCTTTACTACAAGCGTCTCGAGCGCGGACGTTTCCGCTTGTTTCAGATCCCGATGGGTGCGAGCTCCGTGGCAATGGATGCCACCGAATTGGCCGTGCTTCTTGACGGCATCGACGTCGGGAAAGTGCGAAGACCCGCTCGTTGGACGCCTCCCACGCCAAACTGGAGGCGCTCAATCGGCAGGTCTTTGGCAAGAAGAGCGAGAAGATGCCGCCGATGGACCGCGAGGTCCGAAAGAAGCGGCCGCCAGACCCGGCGGTCACGCAGGAACGCCGGCGCAAGAACGCCGCGCTACAGAGATAATCCCATGCTGGCAGAGGGATCGGGGTGCGTCTATTTGCATTCGGCAAGAGAAGCTAGCTTCAGCGCTTCAGAGGGCGTTTCGGAGCTTCTTCGCAGGGCGTGCACGCCCGAACAGGGAATGCTCGCCCGGGCGAGCATTCTCGCTGAAGGGGATTCCGGTGTCGAGCCGAAGCGCGGTGGAACGTCAGCAACTTGCTGAAAGCACGCACGAAACTGGTCCGTCTTGATGTTGGCACCGGTTCGCCCAAAGCACGTCTGGCGACCTGGCGTGCCGATTGCTCCATGCCTGCGGGCAGCCAAGGAGGTCGAGATGGGACGTAAGCGACAGCCCGAAACGGGCTCTGGTGATGTGGGTTTCGGGGGCATGTTCCGCAGCCTCGGCGGCTTCCTGGACCTCCTCTCCAATCTCACCGAGCAGGGAGGCAAGGAGTTCACTCGCTCCGGAGAGGTCGGCGACGACAAGAAGGGGGTCAAGGCGGTCTACGGCTTCTCGGTCCGGGTCGGGGGTGGCGGCAAGCCGCTCGTCGAGCGGTTCGGGAACGTGAAGGACGATGGCCGCAGCGCGGTCGTCGAGGAGGCGCGCGAGCCGATGGTGGACGTGTTCGACGAAGGCGATCACCTGCTCCTGGTAGCGGAGCTTCCCGGGGTCGATGTCGGCGACATCCGGTTCGAGATCAAGGACGACGTCCTGAGCCTGAGCGCGGTTCGGGGTGAGCGGAAGTATCGCAAGGAAGTCCTGCTTCCGGTAGCCGTGCTCACCGCAGGGGCCACGCCCTCCTACCGGAACGGCGTCTTCGAGCTCAAGCTGACGAAGGCGAAGTAAGCCTTGGCAGGAAGAGGTGCGCGGTGGACGCAGAGGTCACTGGTGAGCGGGTGCTATATCTCTATGGCGTCATCCCCAGGGACCAGGGCCTTCCGAGTGAAGCCGGTGCTCCAGTCCAAGCGGTTTCGCATTCGGCGATCGTCGCGCTCGTTGAGCCTGTTTGTGCGCACGAGTTCTCGCCTGACACCCTCAACGACAAGCTGAAGTCGATCGAATGGGTCGCCCACCTGGCGCACAAGCACGAGGCCGTACTCGAGTGCGCCATGCGCCACGGGCCAGTAGTTCCCGCACGCCTGTGCACGCTGTTCAGCGACACTGATTCCCTGCGGCTGTCGCTCGCCGAGAACGAGGAGCGGTTTCTGGCCGCACTCGAACGGGTGCAGGCCCGTGAAGAGTGGGGGATCAAGGTGTATTGCGACGAGAGCAGGCTCCGAGCCGTGGTCGGGCTGGACGACACACAGGTGCTGGCGCTCGACGCGGCGGCTGCCAAGGCCAGCCCCGGGCAGGCTTTCGTCCTCCAGAAGAAGCGCGACGCTCACCTTGCAGAGGTCGCTGCAGCCCGCATTGACGCGATGGCCGACGAAGCGGTCGAGGCATTGGAGCACGACGCGGCCGACACACGGCTGCGGCCGCTCCTGTCGGAAGAGGCGACGGGAAGCGGGGAGCCGATGGTCCTCAATGTGGCTGTGCTGGTTGACATAGCCGCCCACGAGGCGTTTCGCGCCTCCCTCTCGCGGCTGTCAGAGCGATTCCGAGCCGAGGGCTTTAGCTTCGAGGCAAGCGGCCCCTGGCCGCCCTACAGCTTCTGCGACGGCGGGGAGGCTGACCAGCCGGACACCAACGCCGAGTTCATGAGCGAGGAGGGAGCGTAGCGTGTTCCCGATGTCCGAGACGAGGCTCCACCTGTACGCCGCGGTGCCGGCCGAGGAAGCCTTCACGCTGGATGTCTGTGCGCGCGGTTTCCCCATTCTCTCGTGTGGCCCCCTCGCTGCGGTCTTCGGACATCCTCTAACCTGCGATGACGAGGTTCACGCCGCCGTCTGGCACGACCACATCGTCGGGTTGATATTCGAGACCTGTTCATCCATCGTTCCGTTCCGGATGGGGATCACGCTTGCATCCGAAACGGAGCTCCGGGCAACCCTTAGCCTCAACGTCAAGGAGCTCTCCCAGCAGCTCGCGCGATTCCAGGGCCGCGTCGAGATGGGGCTCAGGGTGCGGCTTGCGGCCGCAGCCGCTGACGAGCCGCTGCGACTCCCGTTCGGCCTCGACCGTGTTCGCGCCCTTGCGCCAGAGCAAGAAGACCGGGTGGAACGTCTGGCGCGCAGCAGCCATGGAAGGATCTTCGAGGGTTGCTACCTGATCTCGCGGCAGTCCGTGGCGGACTTCTGGCGGGCGCTTGATGGGATTCGCCGCCTCGCTCCCGAGCTGCCGCTTCTCGGGAGCGGCCCATGGGCGGCCTACAGCTTCTGCGACGTGCCGCTGCGGTGTAGCGTTGGCCCGCAGAGAGCGGTCATGCAGAGCAGGTGAGGATAGCCGTGCGCCCCATTCGGACACTCGAAGACGTCATCCACACGGCGACGAACTCGCTCAGCCTCATATCGAGCCATTCCCAGTACCTCCTGGGCAAGCTGGAGGGAAGGACGCCGGGGAAGGACGCGCTTCAGATCATCTACGAAGAGGCCGAACGGGCTGCGAGCCTGCTCAGTCTAGTACCGCAGGGGCTGGCACGGATTGCGATCCAGGACCCGATAACCGCGGACTCGCGACCTCACGCAGGATGTACGGGTGCCGGAGACGTGAACCATGGGAAAGGGCAACGATGAGCGAGCCGGGGCTGCCAGAGCAGGCCGAATGGGCGGTCCGCGCGACATCCGGATGCCCGGGAGCCTCCCACGTGCTCGCCCTCTCGACACGGCCGATCCCTGATCGGCCGTGGTACTGCCGCGGGCTGCTGCTTCCGTTCCCGGTCTCGCCAGAGAACGTGCAATGCGCGCTAGGTGATGGCGCGCTCGAGTTGGAGATCGGTCGCGCGTCGCAAGCCGGAGTGGCAGAGAGGAAACAGCCATGGACGAGCGCCTTCGCGCCACCGTGATGGTCGTCGACGACGAGCCCCGCGTCTGTCAGCTCTTCGAAAAGATCCTGTCCGAGGAGGGCTACCGAGTCCTCACGGCATCGGGTGGTGAGCGGGCTTTAGCCATGGCCGCGGAGGCAAGCCCCGACCTCATCCTCCTCGACATCGTCATGCCCGGCCTGGATGGCGTGGCGACGCTGCGAGAGCTGCGGAAGCGAGGACACCGGTCGCCCGTCATCATGCTCACGGCGCAGGGGACGCTCCAGACCGCCCGAGAGGCAATGATGCTCGGCGCCTACGACTACATCACGAAGCCGTTCAACCTCGACTTCCTGAAGTCGGTGCTTCGCGAAGTACTCCACGACCGCCTTCTGGGGGGTAAGGAAAGTGCGTGCGTGCGCTGATTTACGTGCCCATCGTCCACTCGGAGGTGGAACTGGGAAGCATCGCAGACGAGTTCCGGCGGCGCTTCCAGGAGGCCTTCGGTGCCGAGCAATGGACGCGCCGGTTCGCATCCGTCGAGGCCATGTGGGAGGGGCTCTCCAGCAAGCTCTCCGCGCTGCCTCTCCCATGGCAGCGCACGCGCCTCTATCAGGACGGTCTCCCGGTCTGCGGTCGGGAGCACGACATTGTTCGCGACCTCGCTGCAAAGGGAAGTCGAAACCACCAACTTCTCACCGTGCTCATGGAGCGCGGCGCCACGCTGATGGGTACGGAGAATCCGGAGTTGATGATCGCTGAGTACAGGCGAATCCAGAGGCTGGTTCAGGCCGCGCAGCGGCGCGAGCCTAACTCGGTCGTGGAGGAGCTCAGGCGCGAAGGAGAGGCCGTTCTGCAGAATCGCGACGCCTTCGTTGCCCAGCGCATCGACTCAACCCTCGAAGACGGCGAGACAGGGATCCTCTTCCTTGGGTTGCTCCATCGAGTGGACGAGCTCCTCGACGGGAAGTTCGATGTACGACACCTGATCAATAGCCTCCCCTTCGGGGCTGACCCGTGGAGGAAACTGAAGGAGCGCGGTCATGTCGACTGAAGCGAAGAAGCGTGAGACTCCGGCCGATGCAGTGTCCCTCCGGGTCGCGGAGGCGCTCGGCAAGGACGTGGGGCGGGGCATCGCCCGCCTCGACCCCAAGGACCTTGGACGATTGAGTGCAGAGGTGGGCGATATTCTCGCGATCGCTGGCGAACGCACGACTGTGGCCAAGGCCATGCCCGCCTACAGCGAGGACCGGGGCAAGGGGGGGCTCCAGATCGACGGAATCACGCGCAGCAACGCCAAGGTCGGCGTGGACCAGCGCGTAAGGGTGACCAAGATCGGGCACACCCCGGCCGCGAAGATCATAATACGCCCTGTGGGCGAGGTTCCGGCGTTGCAGCGGAACGGCGACACGCGCTATGTCGGGCGACTCCTCGAGGGGCTGCCTCTCCTCGCGGGGGACCGAGTCCGGGCAACGCTGTTCGGCTCGCGCTGCCAGGACTTCGAGGTCGTCTCGACCCACCCCAAGGAAGGCTGCGTGGTCATCCACCCGCAGACCCAGATCGTCATCGAGGCAGGGACGCAGAAGGGTGCCAAGCCGACAGGCATCTCCTACGAGGACCTCGGCGGGCTACGCAAAGAGATCCGCCGCGTGCGGGAGATGGTTGAGCTGCCGCTGCGCTACCCGCAGATCTTCGAGCGCCTCGGGATCGACGCCCCGAAAGGCGTCTTGCTGCATGGGTCGCCGGGGACCGGCAAGACTCTGCTCGCCCGGGCGGTCGCGCACGAGACCGAGGCGGCGTTCATGTCAGTGAGCGGCCCCGAGGTGATTCATAAATTCTACGGCGAGAGCGAGGCCAAGCTGCGGGGAATCTTCGAGCAAGCGCGCAAGAACGCGCCCTGCATCATCTTCCTCGACGAGCTAGATGCCATTGCGCCCAAGCGCGAGAACGTGCAGGGCGAGGTGGAGAAGCGCGTCGTCGCCCAACTCCTCGCGCTCATGGATGGCCTGGAATCACGCGGCCAGGTCGTCGTCATCGGGGCCACGAACCTGCCGAACGTGCTCGATCCAGCACTCCGGCGTCCAGGTCGATTCGACCGCGAGATCGAGATCGGCATACCCGACGCGCCGGGCAGGCGAGAGATCCTCGAGATCCACACACGCGGCATGCCGCTTGACGAGGACGTGGATCTCGGCAAGCTCGCGTCCATCACCCACGGCTTCGTTGGAGCCGACCTCGAAGCGCTCTGCCGCGAGGCGGCCATGACGACGCTGCGGAACGTCATGCCGGAGATTGACTTTGCGAGCGAGGAGCTCCCCTACGATCTGCTCCTCTCGCTCAGGGTGACGATGGACCACTTCCTATCGGCTTTGGCGGAGGTTGAACCGTCGGCGATCCGCGAGGTCTTCGTCGAGGTACCCGATGTCAAGTGGGAGGAGGTGGGGGGCCTTGATGCCGTGAAACGTGAGCTCCGCGAGGCGGTCGAGTGGCCCCTCAAGTACGGCGATCTCCTTCGGCATGCTGGCCTTCGCCCCGTGAAAGGGATCCTGCTTCACGGCGCGCCCGGGACTGGCAAGACGCTGCTCGCCAAGGCGGTCGCGTCGCAGAGCGGAGTCAACTTCATCTCTGTCAAGGGGCCGGCCCTCCTGTCCAAGTTCGTTGGGGAGAGCGAACGCGGAATCCGCGAGGTGTTCAAGAAAGCTCGGCAAGCGGCACCCTGCATAATCTTCTTCGATGAGATCGACGCGCTCGCGCCCGTGCGGCGTGCCGAAGCAGCCGACTCGGGGGTCACCCAGCGCGTCATCAGCCAGCTCCTGACCGAGCTGGACGGCGTCGAGGAGCTGAAGGGCGTCCTGGTCATCGCCGCGACCAACCGCAAGGACATGTTGGATCCAGCGTTGCTGCGCCCCGGACGCTTCGATCTGCTCTTGGAGGTGCCTCGCCCTGACACCCGGGGACGAACGCAAATCTTCGAAGTTCACCTCAAGGGAAAGCCCCTGGCCGCCGATCTAGGCAACAGCGATTTTGCAGAACGCACGGAGGGATTCACGGGTGCCGACATCGAGACGGTTTGTCGCCGGGCTGCCTTGCTGACGGTGCGAGAGTTCATCGAGACACACGGGGGGGGAGAGATGGATCCGTCACAAATAGGGATCACACGCGAGCGAGTCCTGACTGCAATCGAGGAGTCCAAGGCAGCGGGCAGAGACGCACCGGCCAAGGGAGCCCGGAGGGAGTAGGGATCCATGCTGCTGTCCCTGCACTACCAGGACGCACGGGAACGCACGCAAGCGCTGGTTTCCATCGCGCACCGCTGCTTGGACCTCGATACGCGCTGTCTCTTCTTCGGTTCGGAGGCTGAATGTGAAGCAACCCGCGAAGCGGTCGAGCAGCTTGGGGCCATTCTGCCTTGCCTGAGCTTCCGGTCCCTCGATCTTTCGGCGAACGCGACAGGGGGTGACCAGGCCTCGGTTGCCGGAATTGAGGCCGTTCGAGCAGCACTGATCGAGACTCCCCCGACCGGCGGGGCACCGGTCGCCTGGATCGAACCCCCTTCATCGCGGAATGGAGGCATGACAGTCCAGACGCTGCCCTATCCCGAGTCCATCAAGGCGTGGGCTCAAAGAAGCGCGGCAACCGTCATCAGCCCCTGTCGACTCTCCGATCTCTCGAAGCGTGAGCTCCTCGCCTGCGTCCAAGGCTCGACCGCGCTGATCAGCGCCAAGATGGTTTTCCCGTGTTGCCCCACGTGGCTGATCTCACAGACCAGGGCCAGCCTCCCTGCGGTCGCGGACGTCCCCGTGCCGCCCAGCGTGACCGATGCGATCTTCACCACGACGTGCCAGACCGAGAAGCTGGCGGCGCTCGGGGAACTCGCGGCAGGCGTGGCCCACGAGCTCGGGAATCCGCTGTCCATCATCAGCTCGAGCCTTCAGTACCTCCACCAGCGGCTCGCTGCCGCCAACGACTCCGCGAGCGACTTCACCATGATGGCGCTGCAGAACGTGGAGCGGATGAGCGGGCTACTCCAGACCATGCTCCATTTCGTCGGCGTCAAGAAGCCTCGCATCGAGCAGGTGGACCTGAAGGAGATGATTTCCGAGGTGCTGCGCTTCACCTCAGCTGAGTGCATCCGGCGCAGCATCATCGTGGACGCAGCCTTCGACCCCGCGCTTCCCAAGGCATGGGTCGATCCCTGCGGCTTCAAGCAGATCATCCTGAACCTCGTCAAGAACTCGCTCGATGCGTTGGCCCAGGAGGGGACCACGCTGCACCTCCGCACCTCCATGGACCCGAACCGGCAGGCAGTCGTCGAAATCGAGAACAACGGTCCCGCCATCCCTGCGGATGTCATGGCGAAGATTTTCAGCCCGTTCCACACGACTAAGGTTGGCGGCACCGGGCTGGGCCTCTACCTCTCGCGGCAGATCGCCAGGGACCAGGGCGGCGACCTTGAAGCTGAAAACCTGCAGGGCGCGGTTAGGTTCACGCTCACTCTGCCATTGGACCGACGCATCGACAAAATGAGGGGGGAGAATGGCGCACATCCTGATCGTTGACAATGAACGCGAATTGTGTTGCCTCGTGGCCACGCTCATTCGCGAGCGTGGTCACAGCGCCCAGAGCGTTCACTCCGGCGAGAACGCCCTGCAGGCGGTCGCTGAGCGCCAGCCCGACCTCGTACTACTGGACCTCCACCTCGACGGGATCGACGGCATCGAGACGCTTCGGCTCATGCGAAGGAAAGGACTGGACGTTCCAATAGTCATACTGACCGCCTTCGGGAACGTTCAGGCTGCTGTTGAGGCGATGAAGCTAGGTGCGACCGACTTCACTGTCAAGCCGTTCGACAACCGGGCGCTCCTTGACAACATTGAGACGCTCCTTGGGATGCGGCGCGAGGTTCGCGGCGACGCATCGGCGCTCATCGGAGAGAGCCCCGCGTTCCGCAAGGCCATGGACCTGGCGCTCCAGTTCGCGGTACCCGACATCAACGTGCTGCTTCTCGGCGAGACTGGTACGGGCAAGGAGCTCTTCGCTCGGACGATCCATGCGGCCAGCAAGCGGGGCAGCGGGCCGTTCGTGGCAGTGGATTGCTCGATGCTCCCCAACAACCTGATCGAGAGCGAGCTCTTCGGCCACGAGAAAGGCTCTTTCACCGGGGCCACCTCGGCACGGACCGGCCGACTCGAGATGGCGCAGGGAGGTACGCTGTTCCTGGACGAGGTCGGCAACCTGCCGGTGGAGTTCCAGGCGAAGCTCCTCAGGGTACTGCAGGAGCGACGCATCGAGCGGGTCGGCGGTCGCGAGACGATCCGGCTCGACGTGCGGGTGGTGTCCGCAACAAACGTGAACCTGAAGGAAGGAATCCGCGCCGGAAAGTTCCGGCAGGACCTCTACTACCGCCTGCAAGAGATGACCATCCGCCTGCCGCCTCTTCGCGAGCGCGACGGTGACATCAGTCTCATCGCGCAACACTTCGCCCGCGTCTACGCACCTCGCCTCGGGTTGAGCGTCGGGGAGATCTCCGAGGTCGCTCTTCAGGTGCTCGACAGCTACCCGTGGCCTGGGAACGTCCGCGAGCTGGAGAACGCGATAAAGTCGGCAATGGTGCTGGCGGCTGGGGTCGTGCTTCCCGAGCACCTCCCCGCGGAGATCTGCGACTACGCCAGCTCGAATGTGACAGCCAGCGCCACGTGCGAGCAGGACAGCGAAAAAGGGCGACTGCGACTGGACATCGATGTCGGGTTTGACGCCACCGAGATCGATCTCAAGGCTCTTGGTGCTCAGGCCGCCGATCAGGCTGAGCGCTCGCTGCTCCAGATCCTGGTCAAACGCAATGGGATAAGCGGCGCCCAGATGGCGAGGATGCTAGGGGTGGACCCGAAGACACTCCGGACGAAGCTCCGGCGGTACGGCTTGGAGACGGGACGTGCCGCGGACGGATGAACAGAAACTGATGGGCCGGATCTTGGTTGTGGACGACCAGCCCGACGTGTGCTGGGTCCTCTCCAGGATCCTGTCCGAGCGAGGCCACGAGGTGAGGACCGCAGAGAGCGGCGCTGCCGCGCTCGCGGCGCTGGCGCGCCTCGATTGGCAGGTCGCGGTGGTCGACTACCGCTTGCCAGACTCAAATGGCATCGATCTAATTCTCCATATGACGGAGCGCTCGCCGAGACTGCAGGCCATCCTGATGACCTCCTATGGCGACGCCCTGCTCTGCCAGCAAGTGATTGACCAGGACCTGTTCGCCTACTTCGACAAGCCGTTCAGCAACGAGCTGATGATTCACACGGTCGAGGATGCCGTGCGCGCGTCGGAATCGGGCGACGATTTCCTCGCCAAGAGAAGCCGCTCCCGGACGCAGTTTCCCGGCCGCGCCGTCCCCCAGGCGTAGCCTCCGTCGCTCCCCGCCAGCTTCCAAGCACTATCCACGACCTACGGCTGGAATGCTGAAGCAGCGGTTGCATGCCAAGGATGGCGTTCGGTTTGCATTGCCCCTGGTCAAGCCGCAAGGAAGCGGCCGACGAAAGGAGGTGAAGAAAAATGGCAAAAGTAATGAAGTCAACGGACTCGTCAAGTCTGGCGGAGGTGGTGGACCGGATTCTCGATAAGGGAATCGTCATCGACGCGTGGGCGAAGGTCTCGCTGGTCGGCATCGAGTTGTTGTCCATCGAGGCGCGCGTGGTTGTGGCTTCGGTCGAGACGTATTTGAAGTACGCCGAAGCGATCGGTCTGACTGCGACAGCAGCTGCGCCCAACGCGTAAGGCGGTCGCGGCAAGAGGGTTCCGCTCCCCGGCAGCGGCTTCCAGCAAATCGCTCTCGGGGAGTGGTTCCCACTATCGAAGAAACCGGGTCGTCGTTGCGTCCCGCAGGAAGAGCAGGGCGCGCGACTCTAGTGAGAAGCAGAACGAGAGGAGAAAGGTCATGCAAGTGCATTTCAGCAGTTTCACGCCCGAAACAATGCGAGGCTTCGGGCAAGATCTCGCGGCGGATTTCCACGATCGCCGGGAGTTCGTCGACAAGACGCGCAACCAAATGTTCACTATGTTGGCGGACTCACGGCGGGAGCACTGCGAGGCGGAGGCCCAGCGTCGTCAGCGAGCCGCGGGAGAGGCGGATGGACGGCGGCTGTTCATGAGCGAGATCCGGTCCGGAGTGCACGCGCGCAAGAGCCGCTTCAAGCTCGGCCGACGAGAGATGGCAGCGGACTTCCGCCAGATGGCCAGCGACCGGTGTGCGGCCAGCGAGGCGTTCCGCAACCGTCCCGGAAGGGCTGGGGCGCGATGAGGCGCGTCGCCCTGCCACCACCGCCGGCAGGAGGAAAGGGCGATGAACGGTAGCGGGCAGGGTCTCGCAGTCGTGGCGGAGGCTCCCGTCTCCGCCAGTGTCGCGGTGGAGGCGAGCGAACATTTCGTGTTGACTCCGCAAGTGCGGCGGATGGCGGAGCGGGCGCTGGCCTACCTCAAGGCCGGCTACCCCGTCCACTTCTCCGGTCCTGCCGGAACCGGGAAGACCACGCTGGCCCTCCACGTCGCGGCTCTCCGGGGACGCCCTGTCATGCTCATGCACGGAGATGACGCGTTCGCCTCCAGCGATCTCATCGGCGGTGACTACGGCTACCGGAAGAGCAAGCTCATCGACAACTTCATCCACTCGGTGGTCAAGACCGAGGAGACCATGGACACGCTGTGGGCCGACAACCGGCTCACTCTCGCCTGCAGGAGCGGCGACACGCTGGTCTACGACGAGTTCACGCGCTCGCGGCCCGAGGCCAACAACGCCCTGCTCTCGGTCCTGGAGGAGAGGCTGCTCACGTTCCCCAAGCGCAGACCTCACGGGGACGGCTTCATCGAGGTGCACCCGGAGTTTCGCGCGGTCTTCACCTCCAACCCGGAGGAGTACGCCGGAGTCCATCGAACCCAGGATGCGCTCATGGACCGGCTGATCACCATCCGGGTCGACTACTACGACCGCGAGACCGAGTTGGAGATCACGCGGGCCAAGTCCGGCCTCGCGATCGAGCAGGCCCAGGTAATCGTGGACATCGTGCGGAAGCTGCGCAGCCTGGGCGTAACAAAGCAAGGGCCGAGCTTGCGCGCGTCCATTATGATCGGGCGCGTGACAGTCCAGCAGGGCGCCCAGGTGCGCCTCGGCGACTCGATCTTCCCGGAGCTGTGCAGGGACGTGCTCGCTGGGCTATCGGCGAAGGTCGTGCGTGACGGCAGGAAGGGACTTCAGGCCACAGTCGACGAAGTAGTCCTGAAGCACCTCAAGGAAGCCTCCTGCGCGCACAAGGGCAACGGAGCGTCCGGCGAGTCGGCGCACCCGGTCGTCGAGCAAGGAACGTAGGTCATGGGTGTCCGGGCGAGAGGTGTCCAGGGAATCAAGACGCTCGCCTCCGTGCTTGGGACGGGCGCCCATTCCAATGAGCGGCACGTGCATCAGTTTCAACTCGCGTGCCTGGAGCTTGAGCGCACGCGGCGGGCTCGCGAAAAGCAGGCAGCCTTCCGGCGAATCATGGACATCGACGTGCGGTTCGTCGAGATCGATGATCTCATCCGCAAGCATCAAGAGGCCCTCGGGCTGAAGAATGACGAGGAGCCGAGCCAATGCCATCCCGCTGCACGCAACAAGGGAGGGGCGGCGCCCGAAAAGCGCCGCGTCCTTCGCTACTGAGGCTGGAGCCACAAAATGCGCCCGCCATCACGGCAGGCAGGAAGGGTTAGGGAGCCATGAGGATCAAGCTGAACTGCATCGCCTGCGGGCATTCGATAGAGCTTGGCGACCCCTACGAAGACTACGAGGGCAAGATCCGGTGCTGGGTTTGCCACGCCGTTCTCCAGGTCACGCTTCGCGAAGGGCAGCTCCGGAGCCTAGAGAGGAGCACTGGCACTTCGGCTCTCCAGCCAGACGCCGGGACGTCGAGGGCTCGGTCGCCAACTTTCGACTCGGCCACCAACGAGGGAGATCAAGAAGCGAGGTGATGCATGCCGGCCACGGGGCGCTACCTCTACGGGCTGATTCGAAGTGCGGAAGACTGGGACTTCGGTTGCATCGGCCTGGAGCATGATGGCAAGCCAAGCCGCGTCTACACCGCGCGCGTGGCTTCTGTTGCGGCGGTAGTGAGCGAGCACGGAGCGCGGGAGAAGCTGCTGCCCTTGCGCAAGAACCTCGAGCCTCACAATCGGGTGATCCGCAAGGTCATGGAGAGCGCGACCATCGTCCCTATGAGCTTCGGTCACGTCGCCAAGTGCGAGGACGAGGTCCTCAAGGCGTTGCGCTGCAACCGAGACAGCATCCGGGCGGAGCTCGACCGTGTGGACGGCAAGGTCGAGATGACCCTCAAGGTGAAGTGGGACGTCGACAACATCTTCGAGTACTTTGTCGCCGCCGATCAGGAGCTGACCGCGTTTCGCGACCAGATCTTCGGCCGCTCCCAGGCCCCGTCGCATGCCGAGAAGATCGAGCTGGGCCGCATGTTCGAAGAGCGCCTCGGCAAGGAACGCGATGAACAAACCGAACGGGTGGTCGAGGCGTTCCTATCATGCTGCAGCGAGTTCAAGGTGAACCCGGTCAAGAACGACAAGGGCGTGATGGACGTCGCGTTCCTGGTGGAACGGGGACGCCAGAAGGCATTCGAGGAGCGCGTCTACGAGGTAGCCGGGACGTTCCCGACGCAGTACCTGTTCGACTTCAGTGGTCCGTGGGCGCCGTTCAACTTCGTCGATCTTGACATCCAGTTGCCGGCCGCGTGAGGCATAGACATGGGTGTCTTGACCATACCGTTTCGCGGGCTACTGCGAGTGTTCGATGAGGTTGCCGAGCAGGCAGAGCAGGAACTCTACAACGAGGACGCGGTCAAGGCCGAGCTCATGGACCTGTACCAGAGACTAGAGGCTGGCTCGCTGAGCGAGCAAGACTTCGGGCAACACGAAGCGGAGCTGGTGCAGCGGCTCGAGGAGATCGAGGAGCGGAAGAAACGGAGGGCTGGCCATGGAGCTCACTAGCGCCCGTGTGCAGTGCCGGCCGGCGCACCGGGCTTCCGTGCGCCCGGGCTACGCTTCCCGCCAGCGCCGCGTGAGCCTCTGCGAGACCCTCGACCGCGTCCTCAACAAGGGCGCCGTGATCGCCGGCGACATCGTCATCTCGGTTGGCGACGTCGAGCTTCTCTACGTGGGCCTGAACCTCGTGGTCACATCCGTGGAAACCATGCGCAACTGGGCCAGCGGAGATCCCTGTCCCTCTGGGAGCAAGCCAGTGGAGACCAAGTCGCTCACCGTGCCGCCGGAGGAATCCGCGGTGCGGGCACGGATGGAGGGGTAGCCATGCAATACGGCGAGATCCGAGGGAGGCCGGAGGACATCGAGGCGTTCGCCGAGACTGCTGAAACACCCAAGTCGAGGTTGCCAGCTCGGATCAATCTTGACCGAGAGAACGTGGAGAGGGGGCTCGTCCAGCTCGTCCTCTCCGTCATTGAACTTCTCCGCCAGCTCATGGAAAAGCAGGCGCTCCGCCGCATCGAGGGTGGAAGCCTCACCGGAGACCAGGTCGAGCACCTCGGCACGACGCTGATGCGGCTGGAGCAGCGAATGCTCGATCTCAAGGAGCACTTCCAGATCGACAACCTCAACATCGACCTGGGTCCGCTAGGGAGTCTTCTCGACGACTGAGAGGGAAATCAACCATGCAACGATCCGGACAGAGGCTGGTTCACGCGACTGACACGAGCAACCTGGCCGACATCCTCGAGCGCGTTCTCGACAAGGGGATTGTCATCGCTGGCGACATCAAGATCAAGCTCGTGGACATCGAACTCCTGACCATCCAGGTGCGCCTCCTCATCGCTTCCGTAGACAAGGCGCGGGAGATGGGCATGGACTGGTGGCTACGGAATCCCGACTTCAGCTCCACGGCCGGCCCCGGGCGCAACGCGGAGATCGACGAGCTAGGGCGACGGCTCAGCGAGCTGGAGCAGAGAACCGCCGCCGCGGCGGAGGCCCGGTGAGTGCAGCGAACCGAAGTGACACGCGCCGCGGCCCGCCTCTATTCGACCGGCCGAATCCGACGCGACCAGTTTGCTGATGCGTTGGGTGTTACCCTCGCCGGCAACAGCGTCAGCACAGGTGGCAAGGATCGCAGTAGCACGCGACGGGGCTTGCTCTGGTCGCGGGGCCTCTATGGGCTGTGCGCGGCCTCGCTGGCCGGGGCGTGCTTGTACTTCTTCTTCGCCTACGTGCCCGGGCGGCGGGCGGCGGCGATCAAGGCGTGGCCATGCTTGAGTCCTTCATCGACGGTGGAGCGCGGGAACCACAGCGGTGCCCCCAAGAAGTTCAACCCGAGAAGTTCGGTGCCCGAGCTGTCGAGCCAGACAAGATTGGGGTTCTCGGCCTGCGCCTGCCGCGTGAGGTCGAGCACGCTGCTGCGGTTCGTGCTGTAGAATTCGTGGTTGCCGTGAACGTACACGACGGAGGCGTCGCGGAATCTCCGGCACAGCAGCGCGAGCGCCGGGGGGATACCCTCCGCAACGGCGACGTCGCCGGCAAGCACCAGCACGTCGACGCCGGCTGGGTTGAGTGACTCGACGAAGGTGCGCCCGCCGTCCCCGTGAAACCCGAAATGTAGATCTGAGAGAAGTTGGAGGCGCATACGGGGGCCATCGCCACAGCAGGGTATCCGCCCCGCATCATTGCCATCAGCAGATGCATCCTGCGACTCAAGAATGCCTCCATCTGACCAAGTGCCACTGCAGATACCCCCATTCGGAGGTAGTCTGCATCTAATGGATTGCGCACACAGCCTGTTCGTGTAACAGAAAGCTCGGGCCACTCAGGGCCAGGCTCAGGCACATCGATGCCGGCATCACCACCTCCCGTGCTGTCCGCTTGAGGAAGCTCGCGATGCGCTGCCGGACATCCTGTTCGTTCATGACCCAGGAACATGGTACCGCTTTTCAGGTGCACGGAGTGCTCCAAAAGGGGTCCATGAGTTCGCACCCGGGCTGGGGCATGCCTAAAATCAGCGGTGCCCGCCACCGTGGCCACCGCCAAAACTGCCATGTCCCCCAGACCCACCGTGCGAGCCACCACCAAAGCCGCCGTGGAATCCACCGGCAGCGTGATAGCCGCTACCAGCGCCGCTGCGATAGCTGCTACCACCAACGCCGCCGTGAAATCCGCCGAGAGCGTGCGAGCCACCACCAAAGCCACCATGATAGCCGCCACCACCAACGCCGCCACGATATCCGCCGACAGCGTGATAGCCGCCCGCACCGCGATAGCCACCGCCGTAACCATTCCCGGCACGATAACCGCCACCAAGACCGTATCCACCGTGGCCTCCGCCGCGGTATCCGCCCCAACCATACCCGGCCCGGTAGAGGCCAGCGTACCAACCAAAGCCCATGGGACCGCGGGGGCCAAAGTAGGGATAGGCGCCCCAGCCCCAAATCCAGGGCGCTGCCAGCCACGTCCATCCGTAGCTGGGGTAGTACACATAGGAATAGGGATAGGCGTCGTTGGCCGAGCCTTCGTATGTGTACTGGTTACCGTAGGGCATCCAGATCCAGCCATACTCACTCGTGTAGACCCACTGGCCCCCGCCCGCCGCCTGACTTGCCACCACCGGCTGCTGAACTTGAGGTCGCGCCTGGGATTGGACCGGCGGGGCTGGCGGCTGGAAGGCTGGCGCAGGTGGCGGCTGATCTGGCGCCGCTGTGGGTGGCGGCACCGACTGCGGCAGACCCTCATCGGCCCGCGCAACGCCGAGCCCTGCGAGCAAGAAACAAAGGCAGGCAGTCAAATTGGTCTTCATGACAGCACCTCAATATTGGACGACCGCGTGGTCACTGCTGCTCTACAACGTATCCAACGACGGGTGCTGCAATCCCCGCGCCACTTCGTTCAGGCACCGACAAACCCTGGAACAGCAAGGACCTGGAATCTTGTTCGCGCTACTTCGATGCGCACGCGTGACTCACCCATCTTTTCCACCACATAGACCGATGAGTCATCGTGCCGGATTACTTGCCACGCGTCAGTGGTTCCGGTTGCCTTCCGTGGCACGCCCAGCTCGCTGTGAAGCATCTTCACGGGTACCTGTGCACCATCGGCGCAGGAGCTTCGCCAGCGGTAGTCTTCCTGACCGCGGTTCGCCTCTACGGCGACGTCGCGGCCGGATCACCGACGGGCCGTCTGCCGAGAACCCGCAGCGCGGTCATCAGCGCCAGCGGAAGCACGCCGACTACGATGAAGATCACGTCGGCGCCGATGCGCAGCCATTCCAGCACATGGAAGGTTCCGGTCATCAGGAAGGTCAGCCGCCGCGCGTGCCAGTATCCGTTGGCGAGCGAGTCAGCAAGCTGGATCACGCCGCCTGGAAAGAGATCGATCGCCATCATCAGTACCAGGCCCAGGTTGAGCCCCCAGAAGCTGATCTTCACCAGCCGCTCGGTTCGCTTCCACCCGACGTTGTCGGACAGGCAGCGCAGGCAAAACACCAGCACGGCCAGCGCGAGCAATCCGAAGACGCCGAACATGGCTCCGTGACCGTGGTTGGCGGTCAACAAGGTGCCCACCTCGAAATACGAGACAATGGGCAGGTTGATCAGGAACCCGAACACGCCCGCTCCCACGAAATTCCAAAAACCCACTGCCATCAGGAAATAGATCGTCCACTTGTGGTCCGCGGCTACCGCACGCACGGAAGGCTCGGCGCGCAGGTGGCGCAAACGAATGAAGTCCCAGGCGTCCAGGGTCAAGAGCGTGAGCGGGACCACCTCCATGGCGGAAAAGCACGCCGCCAGGCCCATGTTCAGCGTGCCCTGCCCGGTGAAATACCAGTGGTGGCCGGTGCCAATGATTCCCGCGGCCAGGAACAGAATTGCGTCCAGGTACACCATGCGCGTGGCGGTGCGCACCGATACCAGGCCAAGCTGGCGGAACATCACCGCGACCAGCACCGTGGCAAATAGCTCGAAGAAACCTTCGACCCAGAGATGGATGATCCAGAAACGCCAATTGTCGATGACTGCGAAGTTGGTGCGCGGGCCGAAGAAGAGCGCGGGCAAGTAGAAGAGAGGAATCGCCACGGCGGCATAGAGGAACAGCGAGGCCAGTTGCCCGCGTTCCGGCAGCCGCATGGCGGGCCGCAACGCGCGGAACATCAACACCAGCCAGCCCGCCAGTCCTGCCGCCAGCAGGAACTGCCAGAAGCGACCCAGGTCCAAATATTCCGAGCCCTGGTGCCCCAGCCAGAACCAGAGATTCCCCAGTTTGTTGTTGATGCCTAGGAATTCGCCCCCGAGGCTGCCCAGCACCACGACGGTCAGCGCCCCAAGCAGCAAGAGGACGCCGGTTCTCTGGCCCTTGGGCTCGCCGCCTCCGACCAGTGGCGCCATGAAGAGACCGCCCGCAACCCAGGCGGTCGCGATCCAGAAGATGGCCAGTTGCAGGTGGTAGGTGCGCAGCAGGTTGTACGGCAGGAAGCGCGCGATATCGATCCCGTAGAACGCGCCGGGTTCTACCCGGTAGTGCGCCAGGCCGCCGCCTACCAGCACCTGAAGCAGGAAGAGCAGGACCACCACCGCGAAGTAAAGGCCCGCCGCGCGCTGGCTGGGGGTGATCTTCCAGTTGAGCAAGGGACTGTCGTACACATGCTGGGCTTGGCGCTCCCCGTGCCAGCCGAGATAGTCGAATCGCCCAACCAGAAACAGCACGGCGCCCAGGCCAGCCAGCAGGGTAATCAGACTCAACGCGCTCCACAGATACGTCGAAGCAGTTGGGTGGTTTCCCGCTGCCGGGTCATACGGAAAATTGTTGGTGTACGAATAGTCTTTGCCCGGGCGCTGGGCGGTGGCGGCCCAGGCCGCCCACGCAAAGTACGAGGTCAGCGCCGACAGTTCCGTCGGATTGCTGATGTATCCGCGTGCCAGCCCCGGGGCGGGATTGGATCCCGAGAAGTAGCTCGACCATTCCCTTCTCTGGATCGCGTAGGCAGCGACTTCCCCCCGTGAGAAGACCAGTTTGTCGCTCTCGGCGTGGTAGCGGTTCTCCTTCAACGTGTGCCGTACAAGCTCCGCGGTCTCCGCGGCCGGGCCCATTTCCAGTGCCGCGAAAGGCCGTCCAAAACGCGCGACGGCAATGGTGTCGCGCATGATTTCGGTCAGGCGGTGCAGGTATTCCGCGCTGTAGTCGGGGCCGAGATAGGCGCCATGGCCCCACAGGGTGCCGTGCTCCATCAGCGCATACTTGAGGAAGACCTCCTGACCGGCCTCAACGTCATCGCGGGTGAAGATCGTCGCGTCCCGCTCGTCGGTCACCCGTCCCGGGATGGGTGGCGCGTTGGTGTAGGTCTTGACCGTCACCAACGACAGCACAGCGAAGCCGATGACCATCACCAGGATCACGCCGTGACGCCACCAGGACGACAGAGGGGAAGTTTCCGGGGCTTGGTTCGTCATGGGATGCTCCTCTCAGGGGCCGGCTGCATGCAGTCGGGATTGGATGCTCGTCGGCTTCCTGGTGTGGCGGGGCCATGCTGCGAGGCTGGGAATCGCTCTGAAACGGCGCCCAGGTCATGCCGATTCAATCGCGACGCCCAACCGCTGTCACAAGGCCAGCTTGCGCAAGCGAAGCGCGTTGCCGATGACCGAGACCGACGAAAGGCTCATGGCGGCGCTCGCGATCATGGGCGACAGCAGCAGGCCGAACACCGGGTAGAGGACGCCGGCGGCCAGGGGCACGCCGATGCTGTTGTAGAGAAAGGCGAAAAACAGGTTCTGTCGGATGTTGCCCAGGGTGGCACGGCTGAGTCGCCGGGCGCGCAGGATCCCGCGCAAGTCACCCTTGATCAGGGTAATGCCAGCACTTTCGATGGCCACGTCGGTTCCGCTGCCCATGGCAATGCCGACCTGGGCCTGCGCCAGCGCCGGCGCGTCGTTGACGCCGTCGCCGGCCATGGCCACCACGCGACCCTGGGTCTGGAGCTGCTTGATCGCGTCGGCCTTGGCGCCAGGGGTGACCTCGGCCAGCACCTCGTCGATGCCCAGTTCCTTGGCGATGGCCTGGCCAGCGGCGTGGTGGTCGCCGGTCAGCATCACCAGTCGCAAACCCTCGGCCCGCAGTCCGGCTAGCGCCTCGCCTGCGGAGGGCTTGACCGTGTCGGCCAGGTCGAGCGCGCCGGCGGGCTTGCCGTCGATCGCCACCATGACCACCGCATGCCCCTGGCTGCGTGGCTTCTCTGCCAGAGCCGCGAGGGGTGCCTCATCGACACCCGCCTCGCGCAGAAGATCCTCGCTGCCGGCGAGGACCGCGTGACCGTCGATCTGACCGCTGACGCCGCGGCCTGGCTGGTAGCGGAAGTCCTGTGGGGACGACAGAGCCAGCTTCTTCTCTTCCGCGCCGCGCACGATCGCCGCAGCCAGGGGGTGCTCGCTGGCGCGTTCCAGGCTGGCAGCAAGGGCGAGGACGTTGTCAGGGGCGAAGCCCATGGCCTGCACCGAAACCAGCTTGAGCTTGCCTTCGGTCAACGTGCCGGTCTTGTCCAGCACCAAGGTGTCGACCCGGGCCAGGGTTTCCAGGGTCGCGGCGTCGCGCACCAGCACGCCCGCGGCTGCGCCACGACCCATGCCCACCATGACCGACATGGGCGTGGCCAGGCCCAGGGCGCAGGGGCACGCAATGATGAGCACGGCCACCGCGTTCACCAGCGCATAGGCCAGTCGCGGCTCGGGCCCGACCAGCGCCCATACGACGAAGGTGACCAACGACGCTGCGACGACGGCGGGCACGAACCAGCCCGACACGCGGTCGGCCAGCCGTTGGATGGGCGCGCGGCTGCGCTGGGCCTCGCCCACCCGCCGCACGATCTGAGCCAGCAGGGTGCCGGCACCCACTCGCTCGGCGCGCATGACAAAGCTGCCTGAACCGTTCTGCGTGCCGCCCGTGACCCTGTCGCCAGGCGCCTTGTCCACAGGCAAGGATTCGCCGGTGACCATGGACTCGTCCAGCGCACTGGTGCCTTCGGCGAGCACGCCATCGACCGGCACGCGCTCGCCGGGCCGCACCCGCAGTCGCTGCCCGATCTGTACCCGCTCGACCGGGACATCACGTTCGGAGCCGTCCGGGGAGACCAGGCGCGCATTCTTCGGCGCCAGGCGCAGCAGAGCGCGGATGGCACTGCCCGTGGCCTGGCGCGCTCGCAGCTCCAACACCTGGCCCAGCAAGACCAAGGTCGTGATGGCTGCCGCTGGTTCAAAGTAGAGCGGGGGAGACGCCCCAGGCTTGCGGAACGCGGCCGGCAGCGCATCGGGAAACAGGGCCGCCATCACGCTGAACGTGAAGGCCGTTCCCGTGCCTAGTCCAATGAGCGTGAACATGTTCGGGCTACGGCGCACGATCGAGCGCCACGCCCGCAGTAGGAGCGGCCAGCCAGCGCCCAGCACCACTGGTCCGGCTAGCGCCATTTGGATCAAGGCCAACGCGCGCGCCGGCAGAACGTGCAACGCCGCATGTCCGAGCGCCATTTCAGCCATGCCATACAAGACCAGCGGCGCGGACAGCCCGAGCGCGATCCAGAACCGCCGGGTCATGTCTGCCAGCTCGGGGTTTGGTGGCTCCTCGAGCGACACCGTTTCGGGCTCCAGGGCCATGCCGCACTTTGGGCACGTCCCGGGCCTGTCGCTCGTCACGCCTGCGCACATCGGGCACACGTAGCGCAGCGCTGTGGCCGGTCGCGGCACTACGGCTGCCTGCGAAGGGTGGACCGCGAGGCGAGGCGCGCCCAGCCTGACCAGTCCCATCCCAGCCATGCCCATGGGACGCAAGCCTGGAGCCAAGAATCTCTCCGGCTCGGCCTTGAAACGGGCCAGACACGACGGGTTGCAGAAATAGTAGAGGGTGCCCTTGTACTCGTGCTGGCCAGCCGCGTTCGCGGGCTCAACCGCCATTCCGCAAACCGGATCCCTCTCGGCCATGTGATTCCTTGCCGTGAAATGTAGCGTACGGTGGGAGACGGGCAAGGCAGGGCCTTCAGTTCGCGGCCCCGGCTGTCGATGTCCCGATATACGGGTCTGCCTGATGCCCCTATTCTTGCGTCCTAGTCGTCGTGGCGCTTCGACTGCAGGCCATCCAGTCGGCTGCCGAAATGGACAGGCCGGCGCGGTTCTCGTCATCGTCATGCTGGCCATGATCGGCCTCTTGGGAATCGGCCTCACGGGCGTGTTCCTGACTGGGGGCAACGTCCAGATGGCCGCCAACACCAACCTGCGCAACCAGGCCCTGTACGTTGCCGAGGCGGGTCTCGAGCGCGCGCGCGATATTCTGAATGGCCCGGCTGAGGTCGATTTTCCAGCCATGCTGGGCGGTACGGGTCACGTGGCGTATGCGGCAGACGAGATACCAACCTCGCTCAACAGCAGAGGCCAGCCGATCGGACGAGGTGCCATCATGCGGGACGCGGCCGGTGTTCCCCTGTACCAAGTGTCCTATCCGACCAGCGTGTCCCGCACTGAGCCCATACCGGGCGACAACCCAAACGGCGCACCTAATGCCTTCATGGGCCGCTACACCGTCTATGTTCGCAACGACACCGCTGAATGTCGGAAAAACAAGTTCGTGTCCGACGGCCCTGACGTGAATGGGAATCAGATGGTGGTCATACGGTCCGAGGGAACCGGCTTCGACAACAAGACCTCGGTGGTCCTCGAGGTCGTGATGGGACCGAAGGGCGGGGGTATGACCAACCAAAGCGGAGCTGGCGGTGTGAACCAGGTTCTGTGCAACTCCGGCAAGAACGCCTGCGACGACAACAATTCCGTCATCAACAACATCGTCGTGAACTGACCCGGACACATGGTTGGGGGCGAGAGGCCCTTCGCCCCAGCGTCGGTCATGCTATGAAGAAGCTACATTCTTCATGAGTCGCATCGACGCCAGCTTCAAAGTTTGCGCCCTGCTCGGGCTCCCCGCGCGCCATTCGGTAGGACCCGCTTTGCACAACGCCGCTTTCGAAGCCCTGAGCCTGCCCCTTGTGTATGTCGCCCATGAGGTTGAGCCGGCGCGGCTAGTCGAGGCTTTTGCGGGCGCTCGCGCGATGGACTACCGAGGCCTTTCCATCACCATGCCGCACAAGGTGGCCGCTTTGGGCCTGGTCGACGACGTCGATGACACGGCCCGCGCTATCGGCTGCATCAACACCGTGGTCAACCAGGACGGTCGCTTGCGTGGCGCGAACGTCGACGGGCTGGGCGCCCTGGGAGCCCTCCGGCAGGCTGGGGCTGATCCCGCAGGCCGGCGCGTGCTCGTGCTGGGCTCAGGGGGGGCGGCGCGGGCACTGGCGATCACGATTGGGATGGCCGCCAAGCCGGCCGAGCTGCTCATCCTGGGCGCTATCGAGGACGAGCTGGCGCGCCTGGCGCGCGACGTGGCAGAGCGCACGGGTTGCAGGGTTGGGGCCGAGTTGCTGACCGACGCCGCCTTGGCCGCCGGCCTGGGCAAGGCTCAGATCCTACTGCATTGCACGCCAGTGGGCATGAAGCCTGACAGCGAGCGCAGCCTGGTGCCGCGCGATCGCCTGCGCTCCGACTTGGTGGTCTTTGATGCCGTGTACAACCCGCGCCGGACCCTGCTCCTTCGCGAGGCAACCGCGGCGGGGTGCTGCGTGATCGAAGGGACCGAGATGTTCCTCGGTCAGGCCGCGCTGCAGTTCGAGCTTTGGACCGGCAAGCCGGCGCCGAAGGAGATCATGCGCCGGGTGTTGGACGCGCGGCTATGAATCTCGTGCTGGTCGGATACCGAGGCACCGGCAAGAGCGTTATCGCGCGCCGCCTGGCCCGGAGGCTGGGCTGGCCCGTGGTGAGCCTCGACGATGAAATCGTGCGGCTGGCGGGCAAACGCATCCCTGATCTGGTGGCCGAGCGCGGCTGGGGCCATTTTCGCGACCTGGAAGAACAGACTTGCCGCCACTTCGGCGCCCTGGATGGCCAGATCCTGGACTGCGGTGGCGGCGTCGTCGAACGCGAAGCCAACGCTGCGGCCTTGCGCGCGCACGGGCGTGTCTTCTGGCTGAGGGCTACGCCCGCCACTATCGCCGCGCGCATCGGGGGCGACTCCAATCGCCCCTCGCTAACCGGCGCAAAGAGTTTCACCGAAGAAATCGCCGAGGTGTTGCAGCGGCGCGCGCCGCTCTACCAGGCTGCGGCCCATGAAGTGATCGACACCGACGGCCGAGAGTTGAATGACATCGCCACCGAGATCGCGCGCCGGTGGCGCAGCAGCGCGCGAATTCCCGGCTCGACGACTCCTATTGTGCGATGACGCCGAAACGGACGTTCACGAATCCGGCGTAGCCGGCGGTCTTCAGCACCTTGCTGACCACGTCGGAATCCGTGTCCTTGTCGGCGAGTAGGAGAATCCCGCTGGCCTCGGGGCCCTGGTCTTGTCCCGACTGGGCACGGTTTCCCTTGATGCTGACCAGCTTGGTGTATAGGGCCGGGATGCGGCCCTCCTCGTCGGGCGGATCGACCAGATGGCCCTTGGTGATGCGAGCCACCGGAGCATCGGCGACCTGGATGGCCGTCTGGGTGATCGAGATGGTCAACTGGAGTTGCAGGCGCACCTGACTGGTGGAGACGGGCAGGCGCAGTTCGGACTTGTTCTCCACCTCGGTGGCTTGGGCGGCGTAGGCGGCCAGCAGGAAGAACAACAGGTTCGACAGAATGTCCATCAGCGCCGTCAAGTTCAGGGCAACCATCGGCGTACCACCGCCCCTTCTCTGACCACCGAACACGCTGCGTCCGCCGAAGCTCATTTGACGACCGTGGACACCACGACCGTGGGAAAGAGTCCGACGGCGCGTATGGTGTTTCCTTGCTTGGCCTCGTATTCACGGGCCGCGTCCATGGTGCGAACCAGCACTTCGTATCTTAGGCCAGCTTCGGGGGTGAGAATGACCGTGTCCGACTTGGGGTAGTGCTGCTTGATGGCCCGCAACTCGCGGGTAAGGCTGGCATAATCATGGGCTGAGCCACGCAGGGGGATCTGGCGGGCCATCGCGTCCAGCTCTTCCTGGGAAAAGGCTGTGCCAAGGGCCGCCACCCGAAATCCTTCTTTGTGGATCGACACGTTCATGGTCACCGCGCGCTTCATGTCAGCCACGTCGCTGTCCTCGGCAGATTGCACCGGAACGGTACCGTTGATGACCATCACGATGGTTGCGCCGAAGGCGGCTAGCAGGAAGAACAGCAGGTTCGACAGAATGTCCATCAGCGCCGTGAGGTTGAGCTGCACGAGCGCCACCGGAGCCTCGCCGAACACGTTGGTGCCCGGGCCCGCTGCGTCTTCCTCGCCGGTGTCGCCGCTGCCGGACATGGCTGCTACCTTGCCCCTGCCGATCCACCGCGATCAGCTAGCCCCCGCGTTTCCGGGGCGATCAGCAAGCGGTCTATCAAGGCCGCGGTGGCTTGTTCCATGCGGGTCATCTCGCGGTTCTGCTTGGCGGACACCAGCAGATAGGCGACGACCGTCACCGTCGCGACGGTCAGCCCGAAGAAGGTGTTGTAGAAGGCAACCGCCACGCCCTTGGACAGGGCGGCCTGGCGCGCCGCCGCGTCCACCGCCTGCATGCCCGAGAACGAAATGATGAGGCCGTGGATGGTTCCGAGAAGGCCCAGCAGGGTGGCCAGGTTGGAGATGTGGGGCAAGGCCGCGGTCCCGCGCCGGAAGCGGGCCAGTTCGGTGACGGCACAGGTCTCCACGTTGCGGCGGATCTCCTTTTCACTGCGGTTGGCGCGTTCGATAGCGGCCAACATCATCTTCTGCAGGGGATGCTGGCCGCCGCACAACTGCGCCGCCTTGCCGTAGTCGCCCGCATCCACGTATCCCAGTACGCGGTCGCGCAGGGTCTCGATGTTCAGGCGAAAGCCCAGCCACAAGGTGTAGGCGCGTTGAAGGATGATCCCCACCGCGACCAGCGAGGTCGCCAGGATCCCGAACATGAACAGCCCTCCGGCCAGTAGCAACTCAATAATCACGAGCATCGGATTCCTCCATGGGATGCGCCGCCCGACGGGGCGGGGAAAGAGGATCGCGCGGTGCGATCCGGGTGAACCAGGGTACCTCTCATTCGATCCAGACTCCGCTATCGAAATCTCCGGTTTGGATGGCGTAGCTCTCCTGCGCGGCCTTCCAGGCATCGAGGCGCGCCTGCGCCCTGCTGCGCAGATCCAGGGATGAGGCCCGCTTGTGCTTGTCCTTGGCTTCTTGGGCCTCGATGGCCTTCTCGAAGCCCTTGAGCGAAGCCAGGGGCTCCTTGCCGATCCGCACCAGCTGGCGTTGCTTGACCAGATCCAGACGCGCGCGCGCCGTGCGGACCTCTTGCTCGGCGACCTCCACGTCGGAGTCCGCCACCTCCTGGCGCGCCTCGATGTAGTCCTGCTCGGCGCGAGTGACCTTGCGCAAGGCGGACACGCGCGATGACCCCCCCGGGGTGGCGGAGAGCCGTTTCTCGCTGCGTCCCTGGCGCTCGTCCAGTTGGTCCAAAGCATCGCGTAGGGCGCGCAGGCGCTCCACCGCTTCGTCCTGCCGGTTACGTGCAATAACCAGGTCGTTCTCCGCGTCGAAGATCTCCTGGCGCGCATCGCGCGGCAGCCGATCCCGTTCGGCCCGGCTCAAGCTGGGGGCGCTGGTCCCGCACGCCCCAGAAAGAAGAAGGATTACCACCGGCCAGCGAAGAGAAATCATTTGCCCCTCTCCTTGCCCACCGGCTGGGTCTCAGGTGTGGATCCAAGTTTCAGCAGCAGGCCCAGCTCGGGATGGTCCGCAGGCCCTCCCACGGTGGCGGGTAACCCGCCCGCCTTGCCAAGCTCGGCCTTGGCCTTGTCCACATGACCGTAGAAGGCATAGTGGGCGGCCAGGTTGAAGCGCGCGCCGCGATCGGATCCATCGAGCGAAACCGCCTTTTCAAATGCATCGGCCGCTTCCTGCGGTTCGGCCAGCCGTTGCAGGGTCACCCCGCGCAGGTTGTAGATCTCGGCCTGTTTGGGCGCCAGGGTCTCGGCCCGTTCTAGCAACAGGAGGGCCACGCCCAGATCCCCGGCCGCCAGGTGCAGCTCGGCCAGCTTGAGCAGGGAGGGCACATCCTGGGGGTTCTTGAGCAGTACCTTGCGCAGGGGCGCTGCCGCCGGCAGGTCGGCGCCGGCGCGCGATTTGGTTTGCGGATACATGGTGATGACGTCAGGCATGGGCTCGCCCAGCAGACAACTGCGCGCGGCTTCGGTCACGATCAGGGCGGTCTTGGCCTTCTTGCTGCACAGGGTGCGGGCCTCGGTGGCGCGTGCATCCGCATCGGCGGCCTGACCCTCGATCACGCTCTTGAGCTGCTTGCTCTCCTCGGCCCCCAGCCCAGGCGGCAGTTCAAGGGCCCGCAAGAACACGGCATACTTGGCGTTGGCATCCGCCACGCGCGAGATGCCGGCCATGGCCCAGCGGGCGTCGCGCGAGCCGATCACCGAGGCAAATGCGCGGTTCACGGTTTGCAGCAAGCCTACCTTGCCGTCGACGGTGCCGACCACATCGTCGGGCTTGGGCGCGAAATTGCGGAACTGGGCGTAGGTGATCTCCCCCAGCAGGAAGCGGGCACGCGCGGCTACCTCGGCGGCCGGGCCCGAGGTGGCGGGGTCGAAGGCCACGCGGGCCAGGGTGCGCCCCGCTTCCTCGTGGTCGCCGCGCTGATAACTGAGGTAGCCACGGAAGAAGGTCGCCACGGTGCTGGTGATGCTGCTCGCCCCCAGCACCTCCTCAAGCACGCTCAGATTCCCCGAACGGGCCAGCAGCAAGAGCAGCTCGTCCACGCGCGCACCGTTGCCGTGCTCGGCGTAGTTGACGATCTCCTTGGCGGCCACCGACTCACCCAGGACGGCGTGAATGGAGGCCGCGGTGTACAGACGATCGTTTGCTTCCTTGGCGCCTGGATTGGCGGCCACCGCGGCTGCCATGTATTTGCCCGCCTTGCCCAGATCGGCACTGTCCGACGCCACCGTGGCCAGGGCCGAGAGCACGTCGATGCGCTTGGGCGACCGGGGATAGTCGACCAGGAACTGATCGCCCAGCTCGTAGAAACGCTCGATGTCGCCGTTGGCCCGGGCGACCAGCAGGGTGTTGTAGAAGGCCTGCTCGCCCAGTTCGCTGCCCTTGTGTCGCTTGGCCATGCCAAGAAGTTGCTCCTCGCGATCGCCGGTGTCGGTCACCGTCACCTCGGCCACTTGGCGCTGGGCCGCTTTGCTCACGATGTCGCGCAGCTCGACCTTCAGCCCCTCGTTGCCCAGGCGCGCGTTGGCGATGAGACGATTGCCCAGGGTGGCGATACCTTCAAGATCGTCGGCCTGGCGGAGGGAATCCAAGGTCAGATGCGCAGCAGCCGCGCCCTCAATGGTGGACGGGTACTGCACGGCCACGGCGAAGAAGAGCTGAGCCGCGTGATCGTAGTCCCCGGACTCGTAGATGCTGCGGGCAATGGACAGCTTGATGCCCATCACCGATTCGTGACCGGGCGTCTCACGGATGACTTGGCGGCCCAGGGCGCGGACGCCGGCCCAGGCCATGGCTCGTTCCAGACGTCCCAGACTCGGATCGTCCAGCGCCTTCTGAAAAGCTGAAATGGCGTTGAGCCGCGCCTCCGTGAGATCCTTGACGTTGCTGGCCCCGCCCGCCACGTCTTCGTAGGCCCGTCCGGCCTCGTAGTAGCGCCGGCTGGCCATCAGGGTCTCGGCCAGGTTCTGCTGTATCTCCGTGCGCGAGGCGGAGGCGTCGAAACGTGCCAGGTAGGCGCGATAGGCGTCAGCCACCCCGCCCAGGGTCTGGCTGTCCTGCGAATCCTTGGCTGCCAGATGCGCGCGGGTGGCCAGATCGCGCGCGTAGATCTCGATCTCGTTCACCAGCTGCTCGCGTTTGTCCGCGGGCAAGCGGTAGTCGACCAGCCGGGCGTCGAGCACACGCACCATGCGGCCGATGTCCTCGGCTGGCTGATCGAACACACGCCCCTTCACGACGCTGTCGTGCAGGCGTTGGGCCATCTCGATGGCGTCGTCATCGCCTGGCGAGGCGTTCATGACCTCGCGAAGAACCGCGACCGCCTGCACGCTCATCTCCTTGACGGTGAAGCGGTTGACCAGCCGGCGCATGGCGGCCAGATAGTCGAGGGAAGAGGCCGCCAAGCCGCGGAAATAGGGCACCGCTGGCTTGTCGGGGAACACATCGGGATAGCAGTAGGCCAGATCTACCAGCGCTTCGCGGACCACATTCAGGCTTTTCTGGGTAGAAACCAGGGCCTCGTCGCTCTGGCCTTGCTTGCCCCGATCGCGCAGCACCTGCTCGAAAAGGCGAACCGCCCCTTTGCAGTCCTGGCGGTTCACGCGCACCCAGCCCAATTTGTAGCGAGCGAGGGCGTGCACGTGGCTCTGTGGTGCGGCCAGGATGAGGTTGTAGTAGCGCTCGGCCTTGGTCAGGTCGTTGGCATCGAAGGCGTGATCGCCGAGCGACAGGTACGCATCGAAGCGATAACGGCTCTTGGGGTAGGTGTCGATCAACTTCTCGTAGGTTTCGCGCATGTTGTCGAATTCACCCAGCTCGCGATATTCGTGCGCCATGAGGAAGGTGGCCTCGTCGGCCCGAGCGTAGTTGGGGAATTCGCGCAGCAAACGGCTATACACGCCGATGGCCAGGTTCTTGAGCAGGCGGGCCTCGGGGGCCTCGACCGCGCGTGAATCGTCGCCACGCCCCCGCCGCCGCTCGTACATGACCAGCCAGGCGTAGCGCGCCCGCTCGGTGTAGAGCTCGGCCAAGCGCATGTGCAGATCGGGAAGATACGAGGCGCCACGCGCCTTCTGGATCATGACCTTGGTCTGCGTGATGGCGAAGTCCACCTTGCGGCCGGCTTGCACCCACTGGGTGGTGGGATCGGCCGGTGGCGGCCTGAGCGGCGGTGCCGAGGCGCAGCCGAGAAGCAATCCGAGAAGCGCGGCCGGGACGGCGATCTGACGGCACCTCATCGCAAGCACCTGTCGTCGGAGATAACCGCGAAATCGCCGAGTTCGTCGGACCAGTACTCGCCGTCGAAGCGGAAGAACACCTGGCCCGAGCCGTAGGGCAACTCGCCCGATCGCGCCGTCATAGGACCCGCGCGATTTCCACCGGGCTTCATCAGGCCCGCGCCGATCTCGTAGTCGATCAGGCTCATCTGTTCGTCCACGCGCAGAAGTTCGTCCACCACGTGATCAATGGCGCGCACCAACCCTCGGGCGAGGGTTTCCTCGGTATAGGCCAAGCGCGCGGCATAGAGGGTCTGCAGGTGCTCAGCCAGCCGGTTGTCGCCCACTTGCGACACCAGGGCCTTTTCCGTACGCAGGCGCGTGCGCAGGCGCGCCCAAGGCGCCAGCCGAGTACCCCAGGCAGCCCATTGCTCGATTTGTGGATCTTCGCGCAGGCCCGCCCGGTCGCGCACCTTGCGGACCAGCGCCCCATAGCGCGCACGAAACTCGTTGACCGCCAGGTGAGCTGCGCGGTACTGACACAGGCGGCGGAGAGCCATAGCGCGAATCAAATCGCGTTCTGGGGCAAACACGCGGCGATAGATGGGCGCGCCCAGGCCGACCACCATGCCCAGGGCGCGCTGGTTGTCTTGGCTGGCGATGCGGTCCCAGGCCCACTCGAGCAGCACCACGTCCTGCTCCACCAAGGGCAGACGAACCTGGGCGTAGAGGGTCCACGCCTCCTCGTAGTTCTTGTGTTCGTAGAGCAGGCGGGCCAGGGCGAGGCTGGCCAGATTGCGCACATCGGCCGGCGCCGCCGCATTCTCCAGGATCTGCCGCAAGAGTTTCTCGGCGCCTTCGTCGTTGCGCTGGGACACGCGATCAACCGCCAGAAGGTAGCGGGCACGCCACCCGTACAGCCGATCGCTGGCAGCCAGCGCCTCGAGCCGTACCCGGGCCCAGCTGCCGAATCCCAGGCGCAGGTCGCCCAGCGCTTGGAGATACTCGACGAAGTCCGCCACGTCGGGTTCCAAATCACCATACTGACTGCCGTACACCACGCCGTCGAGAAAACGCCATTCCTCAATGCGGCCGTGCTCATAGAGCGGCTTCAGCGCGCTCAGGGTCTTGCCCAGAAGGTCAGGGGAGCGACGGCCGGTCAAGACCTCCAGATAGTATTCGATGCCAGCCTGAACCAGCCCCAAGTCGACCAGGGCACCTGCGAGGCGAAAAGCAGCACCGTCCCGTCGCAGATCGGTCTCGGGCAGCGCCGTGTACAGGGCATAGAGCACGGCAGCCCCTTGGCGAGTCTTCTTGGCATTCAGGAATTCCAAGCCACGGTCCATACGCTCGTCAGCGTCCGCCGGCGCCTCGGTCGACTGATTGGACCCTGTCGCGGCGGGCGTGGCCGCGGGTTCCGCGGCGGCTGCGAGCCACAACCAGGGAAGGAACGCCGCAATCATCGTTCGGCGCCTCCCCAAGCAAACGCAGCCCCTAGCGACACATGCACCTCTTGGCGTGTATTCAAGTGGTTGAAAAACACGTGTTCGCGCACGTCCAAGCAAAACGAGATGTGGGGGCTGACGAAGACGCGGAAGATGAGCCCGGCATCGGGGCCTGGGAGGTACGCCTGGGGATTGGTGTACCGGGCCAGGGCTATGCCGAACGGAACGGAGACATCTATGTGAATCACCCGCCGGTTGAATACGGATAGTTTCCCGTAGAAGGGCTTCAGCACCAGGTTGGACGACAGGATGAAATCGAGGGCCGAGATGTCGGTCGGCTGCACGTTGAAGTTCTCCAGCAGTTCCTGCTTCAGCCCGGTGTCGAGTTGCTTGTACACATAGGCGCCATGGATGATCTCCCAGGCCCAGGAATTGCTCATGTGGTAGGTGAACGACCCGCCCACGGTCAGACCCTTGTTGAAGGCGTTGATGGGCAGGAATCCGGCGGCCACGGTGAGCTCGCCGCCCAGCCGGAACACCCGGCTTTGCACGGCATAGGCTGCGACCTGCTCCTCGTCGAGATCGTCTTGCGCGTAAACGGTCGAGCCGGCCAAGCTGACGGTGACAAGGGCGAAGAGCGTGGTGCACAGGGATGGAAAGCGTCTCATGCGGGTCTCCATGTCTAGGTGCCGGAGGTGGCCAGTGCGATGGGATAGATGACGGTGACGGAACCGCCACTGGGCGATGGGAACTGCCAGCGGCGTATGGCCGCCTGCATGCAACTCGTGGCCTCGTTGCTCGACAGGGTGGAAGTCTTGATCTTGACCGAGGTAACGCCACCGCCGGTGCCGATCACCCATTCGAAGGTGACCTTGCCCGAGAGGTTGGGGCTGACGATGAGTTGACGTTCGTAGCAGCCCTGCAATTCGTGAATATGGCTGTTGATTACGCGTTGGATTTCGCCCCGGTCCAGATGGCCTTCGACCTTCATGGTATGGGGATTGGACGTGACCTGCGCGCGCACTTGCCCGCTGGGTGCGCGCCCCAGCACGCGGCCCAGGTCCTTGCCGACGTCGTGGGCGGATTTGGTGTCGATGCGTCCAATGCCACTGCCGGCAGCGGCGAGGCGCAGGGAATCACCAGGCAGCTTGCCGATGGCGCCTGAGACCTTGAACCCGCCACCCCGCACCGGGCCCACTGCGTCCAGGTTGCTGATGGCAGTGGCCACCGAGGTCTTGGGTCCCGTGGACATGCTGCCCAGAGCGGACAGCAGTTTCTGCGCTGTGGCCGAGGCCTGCGGTGCAGGGGCGGTGCGCGCACGGGGGATGCGCATCACGGCCACCTTGGGCGCGGTCTCGCTCGATGCATTCTGACTGGGCTCGGGCTTGGGCTTCTTCTTCTCGCGCGCGGGCGGGGCAGCCGGAGGCTCTAGCTCGATCTCCTTGAGCGCGATGCGGGCGAAGCGCCCCGCCTTGTCGTCGACGATGTACTCGCGCCGCACCAGGCTGGTGAGCCCAATGATGGCAAAGACCACCAGGTGGACCAGCAGGGAGACGCCCCCGATCCACGCCATCGACTTGGTGAGCTTCAGGCGGAACGGAGCCCGGGGCAGCGGCGCTGCAGCGGGCACCAGGTGCACCAGGATGCCTTCGCCGCTCGGTAAGGGAAAGACCACCTGCGTGCAGGGATCGAGGGGAACTCGGCCGCGTTTGTCGGCGCGGCCCCGCCAAAGGGCATCGTCAATGGGCTGGCCCGCTTCGCGGATGGCCGCTCTCTCCGGCAAAGCATTGCGGTAAAAGGCGAAACTGCCTCGGCGAGGGGATCGGCCAACCGCCTTGCGCAGTCCGGGGAGGCGCAGACGTTCGCCGCCGCGCAGGTGCCTGAGTTTCATCACGCAGCCGTGGCGGAAGCGGATGACCTCAACGGCGTGCTCGGCCGAAGTGTCCACCACTCCGCCCTCGGACAAACCCTCGAGCAACGAGAAGGTCGGCTCGAAAACCGTGTCCTCGTCATCGTCGTCGTCGGGCCAGGCGCGGGCAGGAGGCGGGGGGGTGGTGACCGCGAAGAGCTTGCTGACCCGCACCTCCTCTTCCTCGACCCGCACCTCCTCCTCGTCGGAGGGGGAGGGAGTCTCTAGGACCGGCGCGGTGGCAAGCGCGGGCGCGCCCTGTGCGGCGGCAGAGTTCGGTGAGGCGGAGCGCGAGGCGTAGGTAAGGGGAGCCGATCCATGGCTTGGGCGCGCCGACGGCGCAGGTATCGATTGCGCGACGAGTGGGGCTGCCATCGCGCTGGGTTTGCTGCCTGGGGAGACCTGGAAGGGTTCCCCAGCCTTCCCGCGATGGTGCGCTGCCGGCAGCGCGGGCGCGCGCGAAGAGCGCGGGGGCCGGGCAGGGTCGGCTGTCTGTCCCGAAGCCCCCGGTGGGGGAGCCGGCGGGCTCCCCACGCGACGGGGCAGCGGGACAGTGGCAAGCGAGGGAGGCAACGGCGGCGGCAGAACTGGGGCCTTTGCGCTCGGCGGCCGGACAGCGGCGACCGGTGCTGCTGACGGTGGGGGAAGGGGCAAGGTCACGGCCGAGACCGACGACTTGGGGGGCGGGGGCCGGGAAAGAGGCGGTGGAAGTTTCGGCGAGGCCACCCCGGCGGGCTTGGAGACCGTGGGCACAGAAACCGGCGCGGGCGTCGCGTCCGGCTTGTGCACCGTGATGCGCAGCCGGTAGCGACCAATGGAAATCTCGTCCATCCCCTCGATGGCCTGGCTCACCACCGGCGCACCATTGACCTCCGTTCCCAGCGCACTCCCGCAATCCTCGATCCGGCAGCTGTCTCCATCAAAGCGCAAGACGGCATGGCAGGGGGCCACGTGGGCATCCGGCAAGGGGACCATCACGCCGGGACCGCTGCCGATGGTCACCTCGGATGAGGTGAACATCAGCGAGCCACGAAAGCGCGTGTCCTCGAAGAGGAGCACTTCGAGTGCGCCACGCTGTCTAGCGGGCATGCTCGTCATTTTTCCCCCTGGCCCGGTGAAAGAATCTGTACCGTGCGTGGCCGGAAGGTGTCAGGGACTTGCACGATGCTCTTGAACTCACTGGGCGAGCGCTGGAAGAGATAGATCGCGCCCGAGGCAGACTGCCCGCGCAGCATGCGCTCATCGAATTCGATGCGTGATTCCTGTCGGACGGTCTCGCGCGTGGCCCCGCGGGTATCACCGGACTGCGGCCGGACTTCAACCACAGGCTTTGCCGTGCCCGGCTTGCTGGCGGACGCCGCGCCCATGTCTATGGCCGGGCTGCGGCTCCGGTTGGCGTGTTGGGCCGCGGGCGTCTTGCGGTGCGAGCCGGACCTGCGCTTGCCAGCGGCCAGCGCCGTGCCTGCCACGCTCGAGATGAACCAGATTGCCACCAGGGCCAGAACGATGCGATTGCGTGCTCTCATGAGATCACTGGGGGGCTAGAAGAAGAAGGTCGTCGTCGGAGACGTGAATGAACGCGACATTGGGGGTCTTGCTGTCCGGGGCCACGAAGCGCACCGGCACAGTCATGGCCTTGTAGATGGTGTTGCCATTTGGAGAATCGAGCGGCACTTCGCCCACATAGAGCAGTAGCGTGTTCCATCCGCGGCCTGGGCGTCCGGTGGGCAGTTCGCCAGTCTCGACCAAGGTAATGTTGCGGACATCCATGTGAAAACAGGTTCGTAGAGTGTTTCTCAGGATCACCCGAACATCGGTCGTAGGCGAACCTGGGGGCGGCAGCAGGGGCGGATCGATGGTGACCATCAACTGGCCGCCCTGGGGTGAATCCAACGTGAAATCACCAGGGCTGGTGAGCGCGATGGAGGCACTGGGATCGTCCTCGGCTCCAGCGGGAAGTGTGCTTTCGTTCTCGGCCCAGGCCAGCCGCGGCGGGTCTTCTCCCGAAAGCCGCAAGGCCCACACCGTGCTGGTCCCAAGCTTGACGTTCAGGATGCGCACACCCGGGAAGGGCTCGTTCGGGGTGGCCTCCAGACGCGTGGTCGCGCCCTGGTCCACCGTGCGGTACTGATAGGCGTATTCCAGGTCGCGCGAAGAATCGTCGGTCCAGGGATCGAGGCCCTCTTTCACCTCGTCGCCGTTGGGGATGCCATCCTGATCGCTGTCGATCAATCGATCATCCACCAACGGATTGCTGCCCAACCGAACCTCAACCAGATCGGGAATTCCGTCACGATCGGAATCGGCCAGATAGGGATCGGTGCGCAGGATGGCTTCCTCGCAATCGTTCAGACCGTCCAGATCGTGGTCCGCCAGCGGGTCGGCTAGATTGGCGCAGGCCGTGAACGATCCCGGTACCAGGGGATCGAACTCGCTTCCGGTCGCCGCCAGCCGGCTCTCGATGCCATCCCCGACCCCATCCCCGTCGCTGTCGGGATTCAGGGGATCGGTGCCCAGCTTGGCTTCTTCCTCGTCGGACAGCCCATCCCCGTCGCTGTCAGCCACTGGCGCAGGACCGCGCAGGAGGGTGTTGGCGTTCATGACCACGACGTCACGCAGAACCAAGCGGCTTCCCGGCTGGGCTACATCCACGGCCAGAAAGTCCAAGGTGGCCGGCGTCTGCTTCACCTCTTCCCCCAGTCCCGCGGTGGCCATGTCCCCCAGCACATCCAGTGCTCTCTGGTCCGAGCTGAGGGCAAAGGTGTGGAGGATGAGACCCTGGCCACCATTGTCGCGCACATAGCTGCGAAGGTCCGCGACGGTATTGCCGTAGAGCAGACGCTCGCAGTCCGTGGGCTTGGGCGTGATGCTGCTGCAGAAACTGGCCGTGAATGCATCCTGGCACTGCGTACTGCCCGGGGTGAACCCCTGGGAAATACACCAGGGCGTCGGCAAGGACGGCGCAGGCGGTCCTGCGGCCACGAACAGCACCAGGTATCGGGTGCGGCTACGTGTCCCCGGATCCGAGGCCAGCAGATCGTCCTCGATGATGGTGGAAAGGACGCGCAGGGTATCGAGGTAGTTGCGCTGCGCTTGCCCGGCACTGGCGGCGATCGCCTCGAGCGCCGCATCGATCTGCACTGAATCGGAGGAAAATCCCGGGAAGAGTATCCTGGTCTCCGCCCCCATGAGCAGCAGCGAGACGGCCTGGTTGAGGCCGCTGTGGCGTCCCAGGAATGAGCGCAGGGTTTCGATGCGGTGGCCGGCCGGATCGCCCCCAACCATATCGGCCGTGCCGTCCATGACCACTAGGGTTTTTTGCGGGAATCCGATGGCTGCTGGATCGTCCGTGCAAAGGTCGCCCTCGAACGAAATTCGGTTGGCCAGGTTGGGCGTGTAGTTCTTGCCGTACAGATTCGCGTCCGTGCACGCCGGGCCCAAGGCCAGCGAGGCCAGCGAGAGAAGGGTGGCCCTGGTCAATGCGCGCCTCCATCGCCAACGCCGCGGACCCCGGGAGGACCGCGCAAGATGGCGCCTGATCGTCCCACGATCCACAGGTCGGTGGCAGACGCTGCGTAGATGCTGACGAGCCAGCGATCATCGGGCGTGGGAATGATGGTCGGGCTCAGTCCTCCCGGCAATTTCGCCACGAAGCCCTCGTTTCCCACGACCCAGGCGTCGCCATCGGCCACGGCCACTCCATGCAGGAAGACCTGGGGCAGGCCGTCGACTTTGGTGGCTTTGCCCGCGGACCAGAAGAAAAAGCCCCCGTCCACACCGACGAAATAGGCGCCGCTCGCCCAGCGTGTGGCTCCCGCCAAGAGCTTCGTGTAGCCAGGAAGAGAAACTGCGCTGATGCTCTTCGCGCCGACGTCGATGTGCGAGACCACGCCGAGACTGCCGATGGTGAATAGGCCATCGTTGCAATCCGCAATTGCATAGTAGTTGTCGTTGCGAGGGTTGGCCACGAGGGTCCAACTGCCGCCAGAAGACACCAGCGCAATTCCCTGCTCGCCCACGGCGCAAGCCGAGGTCCCGTCTGTCCACACGGCGTTGAGCACAGCAGTGGTGACCGGGACATCCGCGCTCCACACGCCGTTCTGCCGGCGCAGGATCGTGCCTTGTTCTCCCACAGTGTAGGTCAGGCTGTCACTCGCCACCACAACCCCGCGCAAATTGGCGGTGGTACCGCTCTCTTCGGGCAGCAAGGCCGTCCCATCCCAGTGCAGAATCGTACCCTCGTCTCCGACAACGAAGACATTGTCGGCTGAACTGCCCGAGACGGCGTTGAAGTTGGTCTGCCCTGCGTCCACAAGTTGCCACTGCGAGGCCAGCGAATCCGTGCCGGCATCGCCACGCGAGCGGACGGTGACCTGATCGCAGGCCGTAGGGACCACGAACAGCAGCAGGAGAAAGGAAACGACGCGCATGGAAAAGAGCAACTAGAATGAAAGCGCTGCAGGGCACTGGTTCTGCGCCTTGCAGAAACAACCACAGGTGCCGGCGCCCATCTCCGAGCAGGAAGCGGGACAGCCGGGAGTCACAGTCTTCAGACGGAATTGGTATTGGCCGCTGGCCGTAAAGTCCCAGTCATCGGCACCTGCGTCGCGCACCTGTAGGTAGTATTTGTAGGTCGCGGGAGCCACGGCCACGTCTTTCTTGGCCGCGAACGAGCATTCCGTGCAATCCCCATCACCAAAGACATCGGTGACCGGCGCAGACGTCGGAACCGAACCGGCATAGGTCCAACTCTCGTGCAGGGCCAGATCCTCGGTGCGCATAAAGAACACCGGCCGAACCGGCGATGGTCCAGGTTGCACATATTCGAAAACCAGACCGCAGTCGGTGCCGGGACAGGGGTGAGAGAACCAGTACCAGTCCTCGTCGGTCTGATAGGAAATGAAACCGGCGATGCTGGTTCCCGCCGCGATCTGCGCCGTGATGTCCTTGGCCCGCGCCTTGTTGGGGGCCAGGTTGGTGGTTTGGATGGGATAGGGATTGTAGAAATTGTTGCGGGCGGTGGGATCGAGACTGGCGTCGTTGACGTCGGGTTCAGGGACCACCCGCACGTCCAGGGTATAGGAGACGTTCGGGTCGTATTGGTCGTCTTGGTTATCGTGCACCACCACATAGACCGGCCCGACGTTGAAGATGGGCTGCGCGGTCTGCAGCAGGTTGGTCCCGTCCGCTCCGGTCTTCATGCCCCCGTCGGCATCGCGTACCGAGAACAGCGTCACGCCGCAGGCGCCTTGACCTGGGCTATCTGGCAAAGGCAGGCACAGGCCCGCCGCCACGCACTGCCGGCACGCAGTGGTCGTGCAGGCCCCGGCTGTGGCGTTCACGCACTTGTGAGACCACTCGCAATCGTCGTCCGTTGTGCAAGCCACTTTCATCACGCTGCAGTCCGCATCGGTTTTGCACGGGCTGGCGGTGTGCGCTTCCAGGATGTCCAAGGCCAGATCCATCGCGGTCGCGGGGATTCTCAGCTTGGCCTCGATGACGGCTGGCGCACTGGTGGCGCGCAACGAGAACAAATCGCGATCTCCGCGCGAACCAATGGCGCCGGTCTGGGTCTTGAACGTCACGTCTGTGCCGCTATACAAGGCTGCGCAGGGCGATCCAGGCCCCGCTAGGCAGGTCGCTGTCGCGGGGGTATCGTTGCGAGTAGGGACTTCGTTTACGTCAGTCTCGGCCCGGCCGGCCAATGTCACGGTGTATCCCGCCTCGGGTCGACGATCAGGGGTCGAACCCTCGCCATAGCCGAAGGTGAAGAACAGGGTTCCGGTGGCGGGCGCGGCCTGGGTAAGATCCAGGGGCGTCGCTGCGGGGGGCACGCTGCCCGTGCCCAGGACCTTGCCCGTGCTGTCCGCGATCGCGTAGGTCAACGCCGCCTTGGCCGCGACAGGGTTGTTCACCTGGAAGGTCAAAATGGCGTCCGTGGGGGCCAAGGTGACCGTGTACACGTCCACGTCCCCCACAAAAGAGATGAATCCCGGCTGGCCATCGGCCACTTTGGCCAGGGCGCGTGTTCCATTGGGTTCATGCGTGTCAGGATCAGCAGCCGGCGTGACCTGAAGAACGTAGCTGTTCACGTTGTCAGCCGCGTCGTTGCCCGCATCGTCAACGCGCAAGACGTAGGATCCAGGCTGGGGAACCGCGAAGGTCGTGACCACGGCACTCTTGCCGTCGTTGGGTGTGGTGTCGCTGGCCACCGCCTGCGGCACCGCCGTGACGCCGTCCGCTTCTAGCAGGCTGACCTCCAGGTTCACCTTGGTGAGGGCCGAGGGATAGGCCAGGTTCACGTCGAGCAGGTTCATGCCCGCGCCCACCTCGATGGCGAAGAAGTCCTGATCCCCTACCGGACAGATCTGGCCCACGGCCTTGTCGCCGGCCTGCAGCGCGATGGCACTTTCTCCACCTTTCGAATCGTCCACCGAGCACCCGCCCGCCGACACATCGGCATCGAGCGGGCCGTTGCTCGTCTTCGACTTGCTGCAACCGATGAGGGCCAATGTGCCACTAAGGAACCACGCAGTCGCGACTCGCATCGAACACCTCCTCGCTCGGCGTGGGACCGAACGCCTTCTTGAATGCAGTCATGGGAATCACCATCTGCCCGGACGAGGGCGTCTTGACCTCGGGGTCGCGCTGGTAGCGGGGCCGCACACACCCGACCTGGTGGTTGCCGAAATCCTCTGGAGAATCGGCAGGGGCCGAGGCCACCCGGATGAGCACGGTGTTGGTACCCGCGGGCAGCCCCATCGCTGCCCCAGTCGGAGCCAGGGTGATGTTGCTAACCGAAAAGTCGTAGCACAAGCGTCCGGGCAGGGCGCTGTCGTCACGCAACAGGCTGATGCTGGTGCGGTAGGCAATGACCGAAAAGTCGGCCACGTCGTTGAAAAGGGGGTCGGTGTGGGCCGCCAGCTCGGTGCCGTTGCGCGCGCCATCGAAGTCCGAATCGTAGAGCGTGTCGGCCGCCGCAGGGTTGGTGCCCATCCGCACCTCCAGGTCGTCGGGGAATCCGTCGGCGTCCGAATCGATCAAACGGGAATTCGTGCCAAAGTAGCGCTCTTCACAGTTGAGCAATCCGTCGCCGTCGTCGTCGAGACGATCGGTGGCCATGCGGCAGTCCGCATCGCCCGAGAACAACGGATCGAGCCCGGCATTGCTCTGGCGAACTTCCAACAGATCGGAAAATCCGTCGCCATCGGTGTCAACCAAGAAAGGCGAGGAACCCGCCAACTCCTCCTCGGCGTCTGACAGGCCGTCTCCATCGGTGTCAACCACGGTTTCACCCTTGACGGGCAGGGCATTCAGGTTCACGGCGACCAGCTGCTTGAGCGCGAAGGTGCGTATGAACGATGTGAAGTCGATGTAGAAGAGATCGATCCGCTGGGTGGCATCAAAGGCGCGAAAGGTGCCGCCGCCCAGGTTGGCCATTTCGGCCAATAGCTCCTTGGCTTGCAATTGCACCGAGTCCGGGGTGTCGGGTGCCGACAGATACACCGTGTGGAACGCAATTTCAGCCAGACGCTGCTGCTTCTGCAGGCTGGCGATGTTCTGTACGGCCTGGCGAATGTCGTCGGGCATTCCATACTCGACGCTGGTCGGCGAAGGCAGGCCGTCCGAGATGAACACGATCACATAGCGCGCGCGGCTGCGCGCGGTCGTGTCCAGGGCGATCATATCCTGCTGCAACATCTCGTAGGCGGTGTCGAGGGCGCCCACGTAGTTGGTCTCGCCCACCCCGACGTTGAGCGCAGGCAGGCGCAGTTTGACCTCGTCGCTGGAAGCGGTAAAGCCGCCGAGTTGCCCCGAACTGTCGCGGGTCTCGATGGCCACGCTGCTTTGAAATGTAATGAGTCCGTATTCCACCCCGTTGCCCGCAGGGTAGGTGTTGAGAATGTCCTCAACTGCCGTCGCCCGACGAGTGAAACAGGCAGCCTGCGCACACGGATTGGGCATCGGATCCGTGATGTTCATGCTCTGCGAGATGTCGACGATAAAGAGGATGCGCACGGGAAACTCGGTAGGCTGCGGAACCTCGGTGCAGAATTGCCCGTGTATGGTCAGCCGATCGTCGCGAACCGCCGGCGGGCGCTGCGCCGGATACAGCGATGCCTCGGAACAGGCGACCAGCAGCAGAGCCCCGAGGGCCCCCCTTTGCCGCATCTAGGGGCCTCCATTGGCCGGGGCGGCGCCGGCACCCGCGTCCACGGGCAGTGGGATCGAGGTGAGATCCTTGCAGTTCGTGGCCTGGTCGAAACGCGCCGCCGCAATGAAATCCGCGTTGGTGAGTGCAACCACGCCGTCCCAGGGCGATTTGACCGCCCCATCCACGTAGCGCACGTCTACGCAAGCCACCCGAATGCTCCCGTAGTCGAGCACGCGTCCCACCGGCGCCTCGTCGAAGTAGAACAGCACGCGATTGACGCCCAATCGCGAGTCGGTGCCCTTGCCCGTGGTGAGCAGCTTGATGTGCCGCACGTCCAGGTCGTAGCAGCGCTGCCCGGTGTCCTTGGTGACCGGCGTGATGTCGTAGAGGTAGCGGGTAGGCTGGTAGCTCGGAGGCGGCGCCACGTTCGGATTGGTATGGGCCATCAGCTCGTCCAGGTTGCGGTCGCCGTCACTGTCCATGTCGCCGAAGGCATCGTTCGCATCCAGGGGATTCATTCCGGCGCGGAATTCCAGTCCATCGGGGATGCGATCGCCGTCGCTGTCGGGCAAGCGGGGATCAGTTCCAAGAAAGAGTTCCTCGCAGTCGCGCAGCAGATCACCATCGGAATCACTCTTGCTGGCGCAAGGGGTGAGCGGCTTCTTGGGATCCAGCGGATCGAATCCTGAGGCCCGGTTTCGGTTTTCAAACAGATCGGTGTAGCCGTCGCCATCGCTGTCCGCGGGATCGCTGCAGGTCGGGCCCGCTCCCACGCAGGTCAATCCGGCCTGTTCATCCTCGTCGCTCAGCCCGTCACGATCCGTGTCAGCCTTCAGGCTGTCGCCGGTATCGATGACCGACAGGTTGGTCGCCAGCAGACCGGCCAGGGCATTCTCCTCTACGTACGGGGTGTAGTTGATGCTGAGAAAATCGATCTGCGAGGCCGAATCGAACTCGGTGAAGGTGCCGAGGCCATGCTCGGCCATGGACGTCATGAGCGCCACCCCGCCATCCCGATCCAGACCAAACGGCACCGCCAGCGGGTCAGAGGCTGCCTCTGGGTCGTAGAGGAACGCCGTGTGCAATCGGATCTCGCCCACGTGATAGAAATCCTGCAGCCCAATGATGTCGTCCACCGCACGCAGAATCTGCGGCGTCAGATTGTAGTCAGCGCCCTTGCCGAGGTCAGGATACATGGTGACTGGAATCGGCGGATTGAAGGCCGTACTCCAATCCTCGCGGGGCACCGTGCACACCAAGTAGTCGTCCTGGCACACGGTGGCGCGGCAGTGTTGGTGGGCGGGGCACTGGCCGGTGCCGCAAGGAGTGGGGCTGGCGCTGCACTGGGGATCGGGCGTGCCGTCCGAGAAGAAGACGATGATGTATTTGGACCGGGCCCGCTCAGCCGGCGAGCTCGCCACGATATCCTCGGAAATCATCTGATACGCGGCGCCCAGTGCCCCCTGGTAGTCGGTCAGGCGATCGGCCTGACTGATGCGCGAATCGATGGCCGCCAGATCGGGCGCGTTGGTGAATCCCCCCTGGGGGGGGAACCGGTCCACCTGGGAATCGAACGCAATCACCCCGAAAAGGACCGCAGGATTGTCTTGATAGCGCTGGAGCACCGCCCTCACGGCCTTGGCGCGGTTCATGGATCGGTCGGTCACGCTCATGGAGTCCGAGGTATCCACCACGAACAAGACCTTCACCGGGAACACCGCGTCCGTATCGGGCGACAAACAGACCTCCCCAGTAAGGCGGAGCTCATTGTCGAAGACCAGGCCACCGGCGGTGCGGGACGGTTCCAGACCCGAATCCGTGCACGAAAGCACAATCGCGAGCAGCCCGGTGGCTGTCGAGAGAAGCGAGGTCGGGGCACGCTTGCTAGGAGAAGGCATAGGCTTTGCTGGAGAGCTCACATCACCCTTGTGGTGGTTGGGGTTGACGAGTGGCGGGCGACGACCCGCCTTTGCGGCAGAGAAGGCGATTCCGCACAGGGAATGCCTTCTCTGCCCTGTCACGCAGGACTAACGACGGCGCCGCCAGAGCATCGCCAGGCCCAAGCCCAGAGCAACCAGCAAGCCGGCTGGACCCTGGCCCGAAATCGCACAGCCACCGCCACTGTTGATCGCTGTCCCGGTCACTGTGATGGGCAATGTGGCCTCGGCGTGCTTGACCGATGGCTCAACGGTGTCGGTCTGGGCCAGGTCCGCAGTCAGGGTCAGCGTGTATTGGCCAGGATTGTGAGGGATCAGCACGGGCCGCTTGCCGTCGCTGAGGGGGGCACACTCGTAGCCATCCCCACAGGTGGCAGTGCCGACCGGGTTTCCTACGTTGTCGTCCGACCCCGAGGGCTGCGTGGTCACGAACCACTTGTAGTTGACGTTGACGCCCTGACGGTTGGCATAGAGCGACAGGTCAATGGTCTCGCCTGTCTTCGCAGTCACGCGCGGGGCTCCCACCACCTGGAAGACGGTCTTGGGATCCAGGCACTGCGTGGGATCCGGGTTCTTCGCGACTACCAGACAGAATCCGTTGGTATCGCAAGCATCACCCATGCCGTCGTGATCCGAATCCTTCTGATCGGGGTTGTATACCAGGGGGCAGTTGTCATTGCCGTTGGGAATGCCGTCGTTGTCCGCATCGGGATCGCAGTTGTCGCCAATTCCGTCGCCGTCGGTATCTTTCTGACTGGGATTGGCAGCCATGGGGCAGTTGTCGACCACATCCAGGATGCCATCGCCGTCGGTATCATCGTCGCAGCCCGTGGTCACGTTAGCCAGGAACGGACAGGGGTCGTCTTTGTTGGGTATGCCGTCGCCGTCGATGTCGGGGTCACAGGCGTCGCCCAGGCCGTCCCCATCGGTATCAATCTGCGACTTGTTGGGGACCAGCGGGCAGTTGTCCTGGGCGTTGGGAATACCATCGTTGTCCATGTCCGGATCGCACACATCGCCGATCCCATCCCCATCGGTGTCCATTTGATCCTTGTTCGCGGCGTGCGGGCAGTTGTCGCAGACATCGCCGACTCCGTCGCCGTCCGAGTCGGCCTGATCGCGGTTGGGCCGGAATGGACAATTGTCGAAATCGTCTTCGTAGCCGTCTCCATCATAGTCATCAGAGGTGGAGTAGGTGAGCCCGATGTCCGTGTTGTTCACCAGAATCGCACCGCCACCCCCGCCCCCACCCCCGCCACCGTTGTTGTTGGGCGTGCCACAGAACCCGGTGCCGCATTCCCCATCGGTTTGCGCCATCACGGGCAGCGCCATCAACAAGGCGGCGGCCACAAAATTCACGGAAAAGAACCTCGCTTTCCTCATCGCATGTCTCCTTTCGTGGGCTCGTGAGCTGGGCTTGGTCCAATCTCCGGCCGAGTTGATCGTAACATGCTTGGAAGACGGCAGATAGCGCCTTTTCCTTTAAGTTTCCGCACGTTAACCGACATTACCGCACTCAGAATATCTGTATTGCAAATTACATCCACGGATTAGTGAGTAAGCTAACTCACCATGAAAACAACACGATTTGGCGTAGCCGCAGTGCTGTCTATTCGCGTGGGGAGCCTGCTGGGCGGACCATTGCTGGGAGGGTTTGGCGAGGCCGAGCGAAGCGAGCGGGGCGGAGGTGGCGGGTGGGGGGCCGAAGGGCGGAGTGAACCCTCCGAGTCCGATTACTGCGCCGTCTCAGTCACGCCGAAGCGCAGGACGTAGGAACAGTAGGCATCGCTCGACAGCTCAACCAGATGATCGCCCGGCCGAGTGGTGTGGATGGGAATGGATATGATTCCATCGGCGCCTGCTTCTTGAAAAATGTCGGCGCCCGCGCTGTCGAAGAGTTCCTTTTCGTTGCAGCTCGGCTCGGAGACTTCCAGACGCAAAGAGGTGCCTGGCGCGTGGCGATTTTCGAGATAGATCTCGAACTTCAGGTCGGCTTCGCCCATGGTGCGCACGATGAACCGACGGGCGCTGGGGAAGTCTCCATCCAGGTAGTGGCTGGCGTCGAGCACACAGCGGGCCGTGGTTCCGCAGGCGGTGGGAATGCTGTCCTCGCAAACCATGCGATCACGGCCCATCGTGAAGAACGAGTCGTTGTTGCAGGCACTCAGCCCGAACAGCGCAAACGCCAGGCCCATCCGTCGTGTCACGGGGCCTCGACCTTCGTTTGGAAATTGCCGTTCAGGGTACGGCCGGCGGGATCCGTCAGGGTGGTGCGGAACCATCCGGTGATGTCCGCGTCGGCAATGGGCTCTTGGTCGAAATGGATCTTGCCAATCTCCATTGGAAAATCCGTGGTGGTGGATTCCACACGCTGGACTGTTCCGCGCGGCAGCCCGTTTGCCACCTCGGTCATGTCGATGTCCGTCCCCGCTACGGGTTGGATGTCGCCGATGCTCACCGTCACCTTCGCGGTCTTGGCCAGCAGGGTCTGCCCGGAGGTGCGCAGGTATTCAACGGAAACCTCGTCACCCACCCGGATGGCCTGCACCTGGTTGAAGTCCAGGCTGAACACCTGGGACACGCTGCCGTACAGACGATTGGGTGGATCACCACAATTGGCGAGGAAGAGGACAGGAACAACAAGAAAGGCTGCGCGCATCAAGGCTCCTTGGCAATGCGCAGGATGGCCCTGCTGGTCCCTGCGACGAGATCGGAGTAGCTCGACTGAAAGGCGATCACGGCTTTTCCGCCTGCGAAAGCTAGGGCCGTGTACGGACCGTCACTGACACCGCTTTCGCCGCTGATCTTCTGAATGTTCCAGGTCCCGGCGCGACGGCGGGCCAGATACAGGCCGTCCTTGTTCATGTCGCAGCCCTGGCCCACGCCGTAGTCGTTACAGCGGTAATAGGCGATGCCAGGATTGCCGCTGTCGTCAAAGGCCACTGACGGGTAGTAGCCAGTGACCCCATCGCGATCCACATCCACCGGTGCTGTCCAGGTGCTGCCGTCGCTGGACTCGGTATAGGTGAGAAGCTGGCGCGTATCATCGCAGTAGGCCAGTGCGTGCAGACCCTGGCTGCTGACCGCAAAGCCAATTTGTTCGTGGATTGTCCCCACGAATAGCTGTTTCGACTCCCATCCCTGGTCGGTCTGGTGGTCCAGCCAAATGGCCGGTTGGGACAGGTTGTAGTGGACAATGGCGGCTTTGCCCGCTGGCGAGAAGCCGAGGCGGATGTAGCTGCCGCCGCCGCGGGCCACGTCGACGGTATAGATGGAATACGCATCACCGATCGCGAACTCGACATCCGAGCTGTTGAAGTCCGTGTCTGCGAATCCAAAGTGCAGATCGCGGAACGCCACTGCCAGATTGTTTGAGGCGGGATCGAGCGCCACCGCAGGCCAGTAGCCTGTGGCATCGCCTTGATTGCACACGTTCTGGGCCGCGCAGTTGACCTGCTGGTCAGCCGGCATGCCGCTCGACTGGGAACTCGCTGCAATGTCGCTCGGGGTGCCCAAGACCCCGCCGCCCACGCTGGCCAACATCATATCCGAGGCCCCGCAGCGCAGATTCGCCGATGGGCCGCCCGTGTAGGCCAGGACCGGCCCGCCCGTCTTGTCAAAGGCCAGACCCACGCCCATCATGGCGGCGTAGGGCTGAGAGGTCGCGATCGTCCCGACGAAGCCGCTGGCGGAGGGAAGCACGACACAGATGTCGAAGACGGTAGCCTGAGCCGCACGGTTCTCAATGGTGCAGGTGGCTTGACTGGTGGTCTGTGCCAGAGTGGCGAAGGCCACTTTCGCACCCGACGCCGCACCCACCGTCTGGTAGCCCGCCTGTTGTCCGCATTCGGGAATATCGAAGAACTGCCAGATCGGGGAGCTCGTTGCCGTGTCCGCCGCCACCTGTCGGTCCCGTGTGCCAGCCCCTGCATCGGATCCACCGGTACTTCCCCCCGAACAAGAGAGGCCGAAGCTTCCGACAACCGCAACCGACAAGATGAGCGTAGTGCGCACGCGCAGTCAGTGTCCACCCGCCGCGCGAGTCCGTCAACCCGGTGGGGCAAGGTGCGCAAGGGTACCCACCGGTACGCATGACCCTGTGAAATCGCGCGCGGGTGGCGCAGAAACGTGCGAATTCCTGGCTAAGTTAGCTTCCTCGCCGAGCAACGATCTCTTCGATGCGCGTGCGCAGATCACCATCGCGCAGAGTGACTGTCACGTCGTCGCCCTGGTGCAGGCCGGCGCAGCTCCGTAGCACCTGGCTGTCAGGACCGCGTACCAGGCTGTAGCCGCGATCGAGCACCTTCAACGGCGAGAGCGCCTCGAGCTTGCCGGCGAGCGCTTCCAGGGTGCGGCGCCGAGGCGCCAGCAGCGAGGTGCCTGCAGCGACCAGGCGCCGCTCAGCCGCGGCCATCGCGGCTCGCTGATCGGCGATCCGACGCTGGGGATGCGAACGGAAGAGGCGCGCCTCGACCGCGCGCAGGTCGGCGCGGCGCCGAGCAGTGGCGGCGTGGAGGGCGCGGGTCGCACCCTCCACGAAGTCGTCCAGACCCTGACGGCGTACGTCGATGAATCGCCGCGGATCGCCGACCGCAGTTCGCGCGCGTTCCAGGCGTAGCCGTAGGGCGCGTGTCTCGCCCCGCAGGGCTCGGCCCATACGCCGACCCAGAAGCTGCAGCTCGGCCAAGAGGTCAGCTGCCACCGGCACGGCCAGCTCGGCCGCCGCTGAGGGCGTGGGTGCACGCAGGTCAGCCACCAAATCGGCGATGGTGAAGTCGGTCTCGTGGCCGACGGCTGAGATGACCGGGACTGGGCAGGCGGCAATCGCGCGTGCCAAGGCTTCGTCGTTGAAGGCCCATAGGTCTTCCAGCGAGCCGCCCCCGCGCGCCACGATGACGACGTCCACATCAGGGACCTTCACGATCTCGGCCAAGGCCGCCGCGATGGCAGCGGCCGCGCCCTCGCCCTGCACAGGCGCGGGGGCCAGAAGAATGGGCACCGGGAACCGGCGGTGAGCCACCCGCACGATGTCGCGAATCACCGCACCCTGAGCCGAAGTCACCACACCCAGCCGGCGCGGCAGAAAGGGCAGGGGACGCTTGCGCTCGGGATCGAAGAGACCCTCGGCGGCCAGCTTCTGCTTCAGTTGCTCAAAAGCCAGCGCCAGCGCACCGGCGCCTGCCGGCTCGATCGCATTCACCGAGAGCTGGAAGCGGCCGCGCGCCTCGTAGATGGTCAGGCGGCCACGACAACGCACCTGCTGTCCATCTTGCGGCCGAAAGCGCAGGCGAGCAGCCTCGCGCGCGTACATCACGCAGTCGAGTTGCGCCTCGGCGTCCTTCAGGGTGAAGTAGAGATGTCCGTTGGCCGAGCGTTTGAGGCCGGACATTTCGCCTTCGACGCGCAGACCGGAAAAGCGGGATTCGAGGGTAATGCGGGCTGCGCGCACCAGCTCGGACACGGCGAAGATGCGCGTGTCTTGGGCTGCAGGCGATTCGCCGTCGGGCAAACCGTGCGCCGGCGCGTCGCGGTTCACCGCGGGTTGGGCAAGGGAGCCCGCCGGCGCGCCGCTAGCACCGGCCATGCGAACCGGCGGGGCGACATCGGTCGGCGCTGGCGTCCCGGCGAGCGAGGCGGAGCGCGATGGCCGCTGCCCGGCCAATCGGCTGTCGAACGAAAGCTGGTGTGAGTCCTCCTCAGGCACAGGCTTGGAGGCCGCCTCCGGCGGGCTTTTGCCCCGGCGCGGACTCACCGCAATCCTCTCGCCGCCGCACGCTCGTAGTCCGCGGCGTTGGTGCGCAGGGCTTCCAAGTCCGCCCTGGCCGCCCGCTTGAGCGCCTCCGCCTGATCGCCAAGGCCGGCAAAGCCCCAGCCGAAAGCGGGCCGGCTGGTCTTGCGAAAGAGGAGACGACCGGTTGGCAAGGCGATCTCAGCCTCGGTAGCCGCGGCATTCATCACCGGCTCCCGATCGGCCGCTGCCGCGAGCTGCGCGGCCAGGGCCGGCCATAGATCGGCGGCCAGCGACCGGGCAAACAGCTGGGTGGCATTTTCGCTGGTGGCCGCCCGCTCGAAGCGCCGGATCATGCGCTCGCGCTGCTGTCCCTCGGGAAAGTTGCTCAGGGTGATATCGTACGACTCGCGCCCGGCGCGATGGACGGTCATCCACGACCACTGCGTGGCCAGATCCAGCGCATCCCAGAGCCGGGCCGGATCGCGCGCCGCCACCGCCGCTGCCAGCCGCTCCTTGGCTTCGGCCGGCGTCTTGGACCCGCGGTGCCGCCAGCAAGCCGAAAGCAAGAGCATGGGCAGCGCCAGCAAAATCGCCGCGAGGATGACGCTAAAGAGGGATCGGGTCTTCACAGGCCGTGACCGTTCAATCGAGTGGTTCTTGCAGCGAAGCTAATGCTGGCCGACCCAATACGCAACGGTTGCAGGTCGTCGCCGCAACAGCCGCAGGAGATCGTGGCCCTGGCCGTCCAGCGTTCGCACGTCGCCCCACGGTTCCCGGAACGGATTCGTGCTAGATTGACGCGCGCTCGACGGTGACCGACGAAACCAAGCCCACCCCTATTCCGGCTTCAGGGCCGCTGCCCGACGGCCTTGCTGCGCCCGCTGGCGAGGACGAGTTCAGCGGCATCCCGTCTTCGCCCGGGCGTCATCCCGTGATCGCCTTGGGGACGGCGGCGCTGGCGTGCTTCTTGGTCTTCCAGATCAAGGACGACCTGCGCTACGCCCTCTCGCCCGGTGTGGCGCAGGATTTGGGCGATGCGCGTCCGGTCAGCACCGCCAAGACCGCGGCGCTGCCTGTCAATCGATACGTGCGCCTGGCAGGCCATGCCGACCGTGAGAGCGCCGTGGTGCTGGATACACAGGGGTCGTGGCACTTCACGCAGCTCTTCCGACTACTCGGCACCAACAATCGGATCTTCGTCAGGCGCGCGGCTGACCCCTTGCCAGCCGAGCTGGCCGCCCGTGACGTGTTCGCCGGGCGGCTCCTGCGTTTTTCCGACTTGTCGTTCCAGGCGGCCATACGTCGCTACTTCCTAGGTCATGTGAGCGCGACGCACTTTTTTGCGCCCGCGGAGGTGCGGGCCGCGCTGGCCCAGGCATCCGGCGGCTCGTTGACGCTCACCGACCTCCTCGGCGATCGCGTGTCCCTTGCTGCCAACGACGAGTTGGCCATCGACCTGGAACGTCCCGGCCAGATCCGGGCTACCTTTCCGCGCGAAAGATTTTCTGACCAGGCCGCGGCCCGCGCCGCGGTCGAACAGCAAGGGGGGCAGGTGATCGAGGCACCCGGCGACGCCGTCGATCCCAAGAGCCTGGACCTGGTGGTGACATTCCCGCCCGAGCGGCGTGACCAGGCCCTGCACGCGCTGGGCGAAATGGACCGTCGGCTGCATATCCGGCCTGTGCACACCACACACAAGGCGCGCGTCGCTGACCTTGGCGCCACGGCCGAGGCGATCGTGATCAAGACAGCGGACGCCAAGTCGCAGGCCCTTCCGGTCGCCCAGATCCAAGGCATCGCCACCCTGGCGGGAGTGCAGATCCCCGACGATGCGCTCATCCTCTTGGAAGGCGAACGGCCGCGCGAGCACCTCAAGTCGCTCATCATCGCGGTCTTCCTGCTCGGCTTTGCCGTCGTCAATCTGTTGGCCCTGCGCCGCCGGGGCAACTCATAGGGGGGCCAATATGATTCGCCTGCACGACACGAGGGCCAAGAAGAAGGTGGAATTCCAGCCGCGCGAGCCGGGCAAGGTCTCCCTCTACGTGTGCGGCGTGACTGTGTACGATTTCTGCCACGTTGGTCATGCGCGCACGGCGGTCGCCTTCGACGTGATTGTGCGTCACCTGCGCGCGCGCGGGTTTGACGTGCGCTACGTGCGCAACATCACCGACGTCGACGACAAAATCATTCGCAAAGGGCTGGCCGAAGGACGGCCTGCCGCCGAGGTCGCGCGGATCTACGCGGAGGCCATGGCGGCCGACATGGACGGCCTGGGCGTGGCCGTGCCCGACATAGAGCCCCGCGCCACCTTGCACATCGCCGAGATGATCGACGTCATCCGCCGGCTGGAAGAACGCGGTCTGGCCTACGCCGCGGGCGGTGATGTGTACTATTCGGTGGCCGGGTTTCCCAACTACGGCCGCCTCTCTGGGCAAAGCCCCGAGGAACTCCAGGCCGGCGCACGCATCGAGGTGGGTGAGCACAAGAAGAGCCCGCTCGATTTCGCGCTGTGGAAGGCGGCAAAGCCGGGCGAGCCGTCGTGGGAGAGCCCTTGGGGGCCGGGCCGCCCGGGCTGGCATATCGAGTGCTCGGCCATGTCGCACCGTTATCTGGGTGAAAGCTTCGACATCCACGGTGGCGGTTCGGACCTCATCTTCCCCCACCATGAAAACGAGATTGCCCAGTCCGAAGGCGCATTCGGCGCTTTCGCGCGCTACTGGATGCACTCCGGGATGCTCAACTTCGGCGGCGAGAAGATGTCCAAGTCGCTGGGCAACGTGGTCACCATTCGCCGCGCGGCCGAGACGCACGATCTCGAGGCCCTGCGCCTCCTGCTCATCAGCGTGCACTATCGCAGCCCAGCTGCATTCAACATCGCGCGCGACAGCGCGGGCCAGCCGGCGTACCCCGATCTCGATGAGGCCGAAGCGCGGCTCGACTACTTCTATCGTACGCTGGAACGGCTGGACACCTTTGTGGGCGCCCTGGCGAACCCGCCCACGCCGCCCTCGTCGGACCTGGCCACGCGTTTTGTCGAATCCATGGATGACGACTTCAATACCGCCGCCGGCATCGGGCACCTCTACGACGCGTTCGTGATGGCCAACAAGCTTCTGGACGATCCCAAGGTGGCGTCCAAGCCAGAACGGCAGTCGACACTGACAGCGCTCAGGCGTGACGCGCGCCTGGTGGGCGCGACTCTCGGTATCATGCGGCAGCCGCCGGCGCAGTTCCTGAACAGCCGGCGTGCGCGCCAGTGCGTGCAGCGCAAGATCGATCCCCAAGCCGTCGAATCCAGCATCGCCGAACGTTCCGCGGCCCGCGCGGCCAAGAACTTCCAGCGTGCCGACGAGATCCGCGCCGCACTCAAAGACCGGGGCGTGGAGTTGATGGATGGCCCCAAGGGAACGACGTGGCGGGTGGTCTAGCCCAAGGTCTATTCAGCGCCGGTGATCGCCCTTTGACAGGTACGCCAGGATCACGTCATCCAGGCTCCGCGTGCTGACTAGACTCTCGGGTGGGGGCTCTCGCGGAACGGAAGGGGGTGCGGCGGTGCGAGGCGCGGCGGAAGAGTCGGCCGTTTCGCCCATGGGCGTGGCGGGCGGCACCCCGTGTTCGGGCTGGCGGCTCGCCAGGAGGTTGGGGTGGCTGCCTTCCTGGACGACATACGGGACCCCGCCGCCAGGACGGCGCGGCCGCGGCACCATGGGGCGAGCCGCGCCTGGGTTCGTGGCGCCTGCGCCCACAACGATCCGGCGCTGGACGACGACGGGCGAGGCCGGGCCGCCAGGGGGCTGGGACGTCGGAAACCGTGCGCCGCCGCGCGGCGCACGGGTTTCGCCGGGGCCAGGGGTCGCGATGTCGCGCACGGGTCGCCTGAAGGTGTAGGTCTCCGGCCGGGACACGTGGGGCCGGATGATGGGCATGGGCAGCGGCTCGGGCGTCGGCATCCGCTCCGGCGGCGGCGTGGGAATGGAATCCAGATCGAGGATTTCTGGGCCTGGAATCGGGGTTGCGTCCGATGGCAGGGCGGGCGGTTCGTGGGGCGCGTCCGTGTGCGGTGGCGGCGCTTCAGTTTCGGTCGCCAGCAGCCCTTGCGAGGCCTCGGTCACAGGAGGGGGGGTGAAGATCTCGCCCCGCGCCGCAAAGAAATCCCCCAGGCGGTTGTCATACAGGCCCTGCTTCAGCTCTTTGAGGATCTCTTTGTGCTGGCCCTGCATCAGTCCGCGCACGCCGTCCTCGGGGAACGCGGCGTCGTACTGATGCCGCTTGGTCGCCAGAATGCTGCCTTCGAAGAAGAGATGGGTGTGAAGGAGGGGATTGGCCGGCCCCGAATCCTCAGTCTGGACATGGAGGATCCGCCCTCCGTAGCGCACGTTGTGGTTGTACCCGAGCAGTGGGCGTCGAGTCGGCTTGCCCATTCAAATCCTGAGTATAGCGCCTGCGCCACCTGTGCTAAAATTGCTAAATAGAGGTCCCTGATGGTCAACGTCACGGCCACCAAGATTCGCGACAACACGCAGTCCCGATCTGCGCTTTCTGGAGTGGGCCGGCCGTACATTGGCTACCTCATCAGTTTTCCCACCGTCGGTCGGGGCATGGTCATCTTTCGCGATCCCAGCGGCCACCGCATGGTGACCACGCCCGTGCGGCGGGTTTTGAGCGAATTCGGTGCGCCGGACATCTACGTCGAGACGGAGAATTCTGTCTATCGTCTCCGTTTCCGGTCGGCACCGGCGGTCGAGGGTGCTGCAAGTGCCACGGTGACGTCCGGTTAGAATTCGACGCTACGCTGGCGGTGAAAATCCGACAGCGTGGGGTCCGGGGCAGCAAATGAGCAGCCCGCGGCCTCGATTTCGCGTTCGCAAGCAGGTTCCGTCCCTCGTGGAACAGCGGTTGCAGGAGAAGCAACCATGACCAGCATCTCGTGCTACGCTGTCCGCCACACCAGCATGGTTCGTCATGCCCTGATTCTTGCGGCGGGACGCGGCCGCCCGGTCGCCGACGCGGAGACGCCCAACTGCCTCTCTGCTGTGGCAGGGGTTCCTTTGATCCTGCGCACGCTGCGTGTGCTGGCCGGCGCGGGTATCCGGCGCGTGGGTATCGTGGTTGGCTGGAGAGGCGATGAGCTTCGCCGGCGCATCGAGGCCCTGTGCGCGTCCGAACGCGGCCTTTCGCCCGAGGTTCTCTTCTTCGACAACCCAGCTTGGGACAAGCCGAACGGATTGTCGGTTCTGGCCGCGCGCTCGTTCGTGACCGAGCGGACTCTGCTGGTGATGGCCGACCAGATCGCGGCGCCGCACCTAGTGTGCGACATGGCCAACTTGTCTGCGGCCGGCGCAGCCACCGTGCTGGCCGTCGATCGGGATCTGTCGCGCGTGTTCGATTTCGACGACGCTACCAAGGTGCGCCTGGCCGCTGTCCAGGGCAGCGAGACCCTGTGCCATGTCGCGTGCATTGGCAAAGATCTGGCAGTCCACGATGCAGTGAGCGCTGGTGTCTTCGTTATGTCACCCTCGCTCATCGCCTGCCTCGACACCTTGGCTGCCTCGGGCCCTCCGTCGCTGACCGAAGGGGTGGCCGAGGCTGCGCGGCGCGGGCTGGTCGAGGCGTACGACGTGGCCGGGGCGGTGTGGCAGGACGTGGATTCGGCGGACATGCGCCAGCATGCGGAATGGCTGCTGCGGGTCTACGGCGATGACCTACGCCACCCGGATGTGCGCGGCACCGCGCGCTCAACCGGCACCGACACGCTGGCCCTGATCGAACGCCTGCTGGCCGAGAAGGATGCTCCTCGCTATACGCTCTTCAATCCAGGGCCCGTGATGACTTCCGCGCGGGTGAAGGCGGCCCTGGTCCACCACGACATCTGCCACCGTGACGAGGACTACTCGGGCGTGGTGCGCCGGCTGCAGCAGAAGCTGCGCCCCGTGTTCGGCGCGTCGCCCGAACATGAGATGTTGCTGGTGACCGGCTCGGGTACGGCAGCCATGGAAATGGCGATCTCGTCGGTGGTGGCGCCAGGCAAGAAGATCCTGATTATCGAAAATGGCGCTTTTGGCGAGCGCCTTGCCGAGATCGCGCAACTTCACCACCTCGAGCATGTTCGGCTCGCTTGCCCGTGGGGCAGCCTGCCTGACCCTGCCGCGGTCGAGGCGACGCTGGCGACTGACCCCACCATCGCCGTGGTGGCCATGATCCACCACGAGACCTCAGTGGGCGTGGTGAATCCGGTGGGTGCCGTCGGCCGGGTGTGCCGGCAGCGCGGCGTGACCCTGGTGGTGGACGCGGTGTCATCCCTGGGCGTCGAGGATCTGGACGTCGTACGCGACAGCGTGGATATCTGCTACTCCTCGGCCAACAAGTGCCTGCACTCCTGCTCGGGCGTGTCGTTCCTGTGCGTGGCACCCACGGTGTGGCCGCGCATCGAATCCATCCCGCCGCGCGTGTACTACTTGGATCTGCGGCGCTATCGCCGGTATCTGACCGAGGTGGCGCAGACGCCATTCACCCCGGCGGTGTCGTCCTTCTTCGCGCTCGAGACCGCGCTGGACGAGTTGTTCGAGCAGGGTGGGGTGGCGGCCCGGCGCGAGACCTACCGCCGGCGCAACCTGCTTATCAGGCGCGTGCTGACCGATCTGGGCTTCCAGTCCCTGACCAACACCGGCCGTGAGTCGCACACCATCTCCACCATGCGTGTGCCTGCCGCGATTGCGGTCGACGAACTGTACGCCCGCCTGAAGGAACGCGGCTTCATCATCTACCGCTGCAAGGGCGCGCTGGGCGCGCACTACGTCCAGATCTCGAACATGGGCGAGCTGCCCGACGCCACCATTGACGCCTTTTTGGGCGCTGTGGCGGACGTGGTGGCCGCGGCCCGCGAGGCAGCGCGAGCCAAAGATCGCGGGCGCCTGCGCTCGGTGTAGCGGGCGGTCTGTGGGTGAGGCGCGGCTCGCTGGGTGCGCGTCTCGTTTCTTGCGCGATCACCAACCCCTACAGGTCGCTGATGTCATTTATTCGACATGGTTAGAAAGATTACATAAGATAGCGCGCAGTAGTGCTGAAATTTTCAGAGCCGGTAACTCAAGGAAAGTCGACCTGTGGAATTCTCTCGTGGAGGCCAGAAAGCCATCTTCGGACATGAAAACATAGCAATGACAACATGTTATGGATGGCAGTGGGTGTACATGTGGTGACCCGTGCTCACATTATACCACAACTATTTAGTGATTGATAGCACAAAAACTTCGTGACAAGAAAACGTTGAATATCTACTATGACTGCATCGTCAGTTTTTCGACACAGGAGCTGCTTCGCGAAAGAGCGAGCAGGGAGAGGAAGAAAGGAAAACATGAGAATCGGCAAGCTGCTTTTCGCCCTGACCACAATCGGTGTTCTGGCAGTGCTCTCCGATGGCCCAGTCGTGGCAGGCAACGCGACGGCGAATCTGAGCGTGAGCACCACGGTCAGTGCAAACTGCACGATCTCGACCGCAGCCGTCGCTTTTCCCGCATACGACCCAATCGTCACGAATGCAAGTGTGAACGACGACGGCACGGGTTCCGTGACCATCACCTGCACCAAGGGCACTGCGGCCACGATCGGCCTCGGCCTCGGCGCGAACGTGTCCGGCAGCCAGATGCGCATGAAGGACGCCACCACGGACTACCTCAACTACGCGCTCTATCAGGACTCGGGCAGAGCGACGGTCTGGGGCAACAGCGGTGCCGGTCTTCTGTCCCCGGTCGCGGCTCCTGACAAGAACCCGCGCACGTTCACCGTCTACGGCCGAATTCCCTCCGCGCAGGACGTTCCCGCGGGCTCGTATACCGACACGGTCGTTGCCACGGTCAACTTCTGATTCTGACCTCAGCCACGATCAGGCAAGGAGCACGCGCGGGGATAAAGAGACATGAGAATCGGCAAGCTGCTTTTTCTCCCGACGACAATAGGCGTTCTCGTAGCGAGTTCTGACAGCTCGGTGGTGGCGGGCAGTGCGACCGCGAATCTTCAGGTCAGTGCCACGGTGAGTGCGAACTGCACGATTTCCACGGCACCGGTTGCTTTCCCTTCCTACGACCCGATTGTCACCCACGCAGGCGCAAACGATGATGGTACGGGTACTGTGACCATCACCTGCACCAAGGGCACCGCGGCCACGATCGGGCTCGGCCTTGGCGGAAACGCATCGGGCAGCCAGCGCAGGATGAAGGACGCCACGACCGACTACCTCAACTACGCGCTCTATCTGGACGCGGCCAGAACAACGGTCTGGGGCAGCGCCAGCCCCAACCTCCTGACCCCGGCCGCGGCTCCTGACAAGACCCCGCGCCCGTTCACGGTCTACGGGCGAATCCCTTCCGCGCAGGACGTTCCTGCCGGCGCGTATACCGACACGGTGGTTGCCACCGTCAACTTCTGAAACTGAATCCTTCCAGGCAAGCCCTGCAAAACAAGAATCGGTGGACCAAGAAAGAGAGGACGAAAGATGAAGATGACGAAACTGTTTCTGTTCCTGGCGTCGATCAGTGCTCTAGTTATTAGCTCCGACGGCTCGGCGTTGGCCGCTGGGTCGGCAACCGGGAGCCTTGGCGTGAGCGTCACGGTCAACAACAACTGCACCATCTCGACTCTCCCGGTCACTTTCGGCGGCTACGACCCGCTTTCAGGGACCGCGGCTGATAGTACCGGGGGTTCCGTGACCATCACCTGCACCAAGGGCGCGACAACCACCATCGGTCTGGACAACGGTGCGAACGCGTCGAGCGGCCAGCGCCGCATGAAGGACGGAACGACGGACTACCTAAACTATTTTCTCTTCTCGGATACCGGCAGGACCACCGCCTGGGGAAACGCTGCTGGAAGCTGGGTCGTCCCGCCTGCGGCTCCCGACAAGACGGCGCGCCCCTACTCGGTGTACGGCCGGATTACCGCTGGGCAGGATGTCCCCGCTGGGACCTACAACGACACCGTGATTGCCACGGTCAACTTCTAGGCTCCGTCAAAGGATTCGCATTCGTCCAGGTGGGGTCCACCGATCGCCCTGGCGCGAGGCAGCCCGGCCTGGCCCTGCCAGGCCGGGCGTTGCCGAGCAGGAGCTTGGATTGAGGCGCTTGCTCCGCTGGGTGGCCTCCCTGAGCAGATGCTAGGATCCCAGGAACCGGACGGAAGGAAAGTCCCGCATGGTACGCAGAACGCCAAGGCCGGTATTGGTTGGGGCTTCGCTGCTCTGCGGCTTGATTGTCGGCGGGCCACAAGCCGCCAGTGCTGCCAGCCAAACAAGCGTTGTCGCGGTTTCCGCCTCGGTCTCCCAGAGTTGCACCATCGGCACCGCTGCGATCGCCTTCTTGCCCTACGATCCGGTGAACGCGAACGCCACCGTTGCCGACGATCAGACCGGTGACATCACCATCCGATGCACCAAGGGCATCAGCGGCATTACGATTGACCTGGGGAACGGCGCGCACAGCACCGGCCAGCAGCGGCGGATGGTCAATTTGGCGTCCTCCGGCATCTTCCTCAACTATGAGGTCTACAAAGAGACAGGCCGCACCAGCGTCTGGGGAGCTGGTGACGGCGGATCCCTTCGTTCCGGCTCGGACCTGGACGGTACGGGCAGTGTTGTGGCTGTGACCATGTACGGCCGCATCCCGCCCGGCCAGCTCTCGGCCCTCGCGGGAACGTACACAGACACCCTGGTTTCGACCATCAACTTCTAGCAAAACCGCGGAATTTCCAAAGCCGCAAAAACCAGCGTATTCTCACCGGCTATGAGGAAAGTCACACTTTCAGCTCTTCTTCTGTCTGGCTGTCTTCTGGGCCTGGGAAGCAGAGCTGACGCGAGTTCGTTCACGGTCAACCCAATCACGGTCGTGCTGTCGGGCAAGGATCAAAGCGCCCTGCTCACCCTTCAGAGTCAGACCAGCGAGGAAATCCGTTTCAAGGTTCTTGTGCAGGAATGGAAGCAGAGTCCGCAAGGAGAGATGCAACTCAAGGACACCAAGGACATCGTCGTCTACCCAGGCCTTCTGACCCTGGCACCCAACGAGGAACGCAAGCTGCGCATTGGCTCGACCGTGCCGGCAGGTGCCGCCGAGCGGAGCTACCGGGTTTTCGTCGAGGAGTTGCCCCCACTCCGGGCGCCTCAGACGGTCAACAAGTCCGAGGTCAAGGTGCTGACCAAGATGGGCGTCCCGATCTTCGTGCGGCCAGGAAAACCCGTGGCTGCGGGGACTGTGGAGGGCATGGGCCTGGCCAAGAGAAAACTCGCTTTCACCGTGAAGAACGCCGGCAACGTTCACTTGCTGCTGCAGTCAGTGCGGGTCAAGGCCCTTGATGCCAAGGGCGCGGCCGTGTTCGAAAAGGATGTCGAAGGCTGGTACGTGCTGGCCGGGGGCACGCGGGCGTGGGAGGTCGAGATCCCGAAAGACGCGTGCGCCAAGTCGAAGGCGCTGGCGGTGGCAGTCGAGTCAGCCGAGGCCAAGTTCAGCGGCCGCATGGAAGTGCCCGAGGCGGGCTGCGGTCCGTGAGCGACTAGTGGATGTGCTGGCCCCCGACACGATACCGGCGGCCTGTATGTTTGGCTGCCGTGGTCGTAGCGGGGTTGGCCAGCTCTGCTCTCGCCCAGCCGCGTTTCTCGGGAGATGTCGACGCGCTGCCCAACTTCCCTGCGGTCACCAGCCCGGCGTCGGCTTCGTCGCCGCGCGAGCCTAGGGACGCGGCCCCAGGGGACACAGCGCCGGACGCTGGGGCGGCGCTTGACCGGCCGGACGGCTCGGGTAGCGCTGAGGCAGGCTCAGAGGGGCAGGCAGATTCTCAGGATACGAGCCCCGTTCTTTCTCAGCCCGACGTCGCGTCGACTGAGGACAAACCGGCCTTCTTGCGCGCCACTGTCAATCAGGTCGACATCGGCGATGTGCTGGTCATCCTGCGAGGGGATGACCTGATCATGAAGGTGACTGATCTGGAGAAAGCGGGGATGCGCGTCGAGGGGGGCAGACGGGAAAGACAAGGCGAGGACAGGCTGGTGTCGCTGCGGTCTTTGGCCCCGAAGGTCACCTTCGTCTTTGACGAGCGAGGTTTGACTCTGACGATCACCGCAGATCCGAAGCTCTTCGGAGTTGTCGTATTTGACCTTCGGGCCAAGCGGCCGGAGGGCATCATCTACGACAGCACCCCCAGCCTGTTCGTCAACTACCGGGTAGGGCGCAGCGACCTTCAGAGCGACTTTCAAAGCCCCGACAGGGCTCGTTGGAACGGGTTCGCAGAGTCCGGGCTCAGCGTCCGTGGCCACTTGCTGTACTCCAGCGGCCAGCTCAATCCCACTGACGGATCGTGGGAGCGGTTGCTCACCAATCTCACGCTCGACTTGCGGGACCGGCTGACAAGCATCGTAATCGGCGACGTGAACGCCACCAGCGACGCCCTGGGCGGGGCAGCCTTGGTGGGCGGGGCGAGCGTGGCACGCAATTTTGGCCTCGACCCCTATTTTGTGTTTCTGCCCACCCAGCAGCTCTCGGGTACAGCCCTGACACCCTCTACCGTCGATGTCTACGTCAACGGCCAACTCGTGCGTCGCGAGACGTTGCCGCCGGGACAGTTCACCATGCAGAACCTGCCGGTGACCAGCGGCAGTGGCCAGACCCAGGTCGTGATCCGGGACGCGTTTGGCGCGACACAGACGGTGATGAGCCCCTACTACCTGGCGCTCGGCACGCTGGCCAAGGGGCTGCAGGATTTCAGCTACAACGTCGGCTTCACGCGGCAGAACTACGGTACGCGGGGTAGCAGCTGGAACTACGGCCAGCCGGCCTTCCTGTTTCGTCACCGTTTCGGCCTGACCAACTGGCTTACCGTCGGGGCTCGCGCTGAAGGGACCCTGCATATGCTCAGCGGCGGCCCCAGTCTGGCCCTGCGCCTGCCGGTAGGAGAGTTGGGGGCAGCCGGGGCCGTGAGCGGCCAGGACCGCTTCGCCGGTGGCGCGGCGCTCCTGTCCTATTCCTATGTCGGGCGCCTTCTCAACTTGCAGGTGGGCGTTCGCTATCAAAGCAAGGAATACGCGACGCTCAACCTGGCGCCTTCCAGCATTCCGCCCCTGAGCGCCTTGCCCTTGGGGGTCATTTCCCCTAGCCACAGGCAGCGTTTGGATCTGCTTGCGTCGGTTGCTCGAAACATCGGCAGGGTGGCCAACCTGTCGCTGCAGTACGAGGCGACCGAGTGGCTCGACCAGGGCTGGACCCACCGAATCACTTTCGCCGCCAACCGGACGCTCATGCGCTGGATGTACGCGTTTGCGACGGTGAGCAACATCTACTCGAGCGCGTGGCCAGTCGAGTACGACACCTTCGTAGGACTAAGCTTTGCGCCGGCAGAAAGGGTTACGGCGGGCGCCAGCCGAAGCGACCACTCGGGCGGGTCTTCAGGTCACGGGGGAACCAGCCAGGCCACGCTTCAGCAATCCCTGCCCCTGGGCCCAGGTTTCGGATATCGAGTGGTAGCTTCGCAGGGCGAGAACGCCGTGAACGAAGCCAATGCGCAGTATCAAGGCGCGTACGGCCGAATCGAGGCCGACTATCAGCACCTGGGATGGGGCACCGGAAACGGGGGCCATGCCTCGCTGACCGCAACCGGAGGTCTGGTCCTCATCGGCGGCAGCGCGTATCTCACCCGGCCTGTGCAAGACAGCTACGCCCTCATCCGTGTGCCGGGTGTGGGAGGTGTCCACGGCACGATGAGCAACCAGGTGATGGGAACGACCGACGGCAAAGGGGATCTCTTGATTCCCAGCTTGCTGCACTACTACGGCAACCGCATCGGGATCGACGATAGGGACATCCCTCTCGATCACGACATCGGGGCCACTGAAAGGGTTATCGCGCCACCATATCGCGGCGGGGTGGTGGTGAGCTTCCCGGTCCGGCGGGTTCAGAGCGTTTCGGGGACGGTGGTGATCGAGGATCAGGGTGTCACCACGTTGCCGACCTACGGGCAGATCGTGGTTCTGGTCGACCAACAGCGCGCGGTCTCGCCCCTCGACGAGGCCGGAAACTTCTATCTCGAGAACGTGCCGCCCGGATCGTACTCGGCCGAGGTTCAGTACGCGGCCGGGGTGTGCACACTCCCGCTCGATGTTCCGGCTGTTTCTGCGGCGCTGGTCAACGTGGGGACGATCCGGTGTATTCTTGCCAAGAAGGAGACGAAATGAGCGGCGTACGCTGGTTGGTATCGCTCTCCGTGCTGGGTGCAACGTTGGTCATCGGTGGTCGCTCCGCGTCAGCTCAAAGCTGTACCTTCACAACCACATCGGTGGCCTTCGGGGTCTACAACGTGTTCGACCCGACTCCGCTCGCCTCCACCGGCAGCGCGACGTACCAATGCATTTGGTTGGCACAGCCAAGAACTGTGTACTTAAGCAAGGGCTCTGCACCGAGTAACGAACCGCGGCAGATGGTGAACGGAGCCGCCCGGCTGAGCTACAACCTCTACCTGGACGCCGCACACACCCAGATTTGGGGAGATCCAAACCCGTTCAGCTACAGCGCCAGTGGGTTTGTGTTGTTCCCAAACGTGACTCTGACCGTCTACGCCTTGATCCCGGCCGGCCAGGATGTGCCTACTGGGAGCTACTCGGACAGCGTCGTGGCTACGTTCAACTTCTGAGTGCCCAGGGGCTGGTGGCTTGGATGGGCTGCGGCCGGGTTGTTGTCGGCCGGGTGACTGCCCAGCAGCTCCATTCTCGCCGGCTGGCCGACTATGATAGCGCAGCGAAGGCCAAAATAGTAAACAATTCATATGGTTGGGATTCATGAGGCGCCGGCACGGAAGCTGCTATTACTGTGGGCGTGGTTACATGTTTTTCGCGACAAGCTCCCCGCGCCCAAAAGGCAGTGAGGCGGTGGCTTTGTCTCGCGTCCCTGGTGCTTTTAGGCACCACCGCTGCCCTTCCTTCGCGAGTCGCGTTTGCAGGTTCGCGCAGCTCGCTGGTGTTCGTGTCCGTTCAAGTGGTTCAGAGCTGCCGCGTTGATGCGGTTGGGAGTCAGACCGGCAATGGCGTGAACCTGAATATGCTCTGCAATTCGGCGGCTAGGCCAAACGTCGGGCTGGCAGGACAGTCGACCGCGGCGCCTGCCCAGATGTCAACGACTGTCACGGGCGCTCGTGCTGTGAGCACCGTCAGCCTCACGCCGACCGGATCAGGGGCTGAACAGCAGATGCTGCGCATCGACTTCTAGTTTCCTGCGTTCTGCGCTTGACACGGGAACCGCAGCCCTATATCACTCTTACGTAAACGTAAGGGTTTGATTGTGACAAACGAATTCAGCGCAGAATCGCTATCCCTACTCAAAGTTGGTGATATAGCGCGTCGAACGGGAAAGACCGTCCGAGCCATACACCTCTATGAGGAGCTGGGTCTGCTCAATCCAGCGGTGCGGTCCAAGGGCGGCTTCCGCATGTACCGGGGTGACGGGGTCAAGCGCATCGAGTGGATCCAGAAGCTGCAGGACATGGGTTTCTCGCTGACCGAGATCAAGGTCTTTCTGCGCGTCTGGGGGGAGAGCGCCACCGCGCCCAAGGCCATGGCCACGGTGCGCGAGATCTTCACCGACAAGCTGCGGGAAACGCGCGAAACCATCGCCCGCTTGACCCGCCTGGCTGACGAGCTTTCCGAAAGCCTGGCCTTCCTCGAAGGTTGCCGTTCTTGCGATCAGAGCCAGCACCAGCGCGAGTGTGGCGGCTGCGGCCGATCCGGCCCGGATCACGAGGTTCCCCTGCTGGTGGACGGAATCGCCAAACGCTGAACCATGACCCCAAAACTTCCCATCTATATGGACAATCACGCGACCACCCCGGTGGATCCGAGGGTGCTTGACGCCATGTTGCCTTACTTCCGCGAGGAGTTTGGCAACGCCGCCAGCCGGTCGCATGTCTTCGGCTGGAACGCAGAGCGGGCGGTGGAACAGGCGCGCGAGCAGGTGGCGGCGGTGATTGGCGCCTCGGGCCGGGAGATCGTCTGGACGTCGGGAGCCACGGAATCGGACAACCTGGCCATCAAGGGCGCGGCCGAGTTCTATCGCGACCGGGGCAACCACATCGTTACCGCAGTGACCGAGCACAAGGCTGTGCTCGACACCTGCAAGCGGCTGGAAAAGTCAGGCTTCCAGGTGACCTACCTGCCTGTCGAACGCGACGGCCGTGTGAACCCACAGGCCGTGGCCGACGCGCTGACCGACCGGACGACCGTGGTTTCCATCATGTTGGCCAACAACGAGGTGGGCACCATCAATCCGGTGGCCGAAATCGGCCAGATGGTCAAGGCCCGCGGGGCGGTGTTTCACATCGATGCGGTCCAGGGCGTGGGCAAGATCCCCTTCGATGTTACAACCACGCACGCCGATCTAGTCTCCCTGTCGGCACACAAGATGTACGGCCCCAAGGGCGTGGGCGCGCTCTACGTGCGGCGCAAGCCGCGTGTGCGCATCACCCCCATCATCGACGGGGGCGGCCACGAGCGCGGCATGCGCTCGGGCACGCTGAACGTGCCGGGTATCGTAGGATTCGGCAAGGCCGCGGAGATCAGCGCGGCTGAAATGCCAGAGGAAAGCAAGCGGCTGCTGGCGCTGCGCGAGCGGTTGCGCTTGGGCATCGAGGCGCGGGTCCCCAACACCGTGTTGAACGGATCGCTCGAGTACCGGCTGCCAGGCAGCTTGAACATGAGCTTTGCCTACGTGGAAGGCGAGGCCCTGATGATGGCTCTCAAGGACGTCGCGGTGTCGTCGGGCTCGGCTTGCACGTCGGCTTCGTTGGAGCCTTCCTACGTGTTGCGGGCCATGGGCGTGCCGGTGGAAATGGCGCACACCTCAATTCGATTCGGTCTCGGCCGATTCAATACTGAGGAGGAAGTCGACTACGTGATCGACCTGGTGACGCAAAAGGTTAAAAAGCTCCGCGAGATGTCGCCTTTGTGGGAGATGGCGCAATCCGGAGTCGATATCAAGAGCATCCAATGGGCAGGACAGCGGTAGTACTAGAGGAAATGCATCATGGCGTATAGCGGTAAAGTCATCGACCACTACGAGAACCCGCGCAACGTGGGCAGTCTGGACAAGGACGCGCCCAACGTGGGGACCGGACTGGTGGGGGCGCCGGCCTGTGGCGACGTGATGAAGCTGCAGATCCAGGTGAGCAACGCGGGTGTCATCGAGGACGCCAAGTTCAAGACCTTCGGCTGTGGCTCGGCCATTGCCTCGTCGTCACTGGCCACCGAGTGGATCAAGGGCATGACGCTGGATCAGGCCATGTCGGTCAGGAACACGCAGATCGTCCAGGAGTTGGACCTGCCCCCGGTCAAGATTCACTGTTCCGTGCTGGCCGAGGACGCCATCAAGAGCGCGATCGCTGACTATCGCAAGAAGCAGCGCAGATCGCAGGCACAGGCAAGTCTAGGAGAAGGCTGACATTGTCTATCGAAGTCACAGAACGAGCGGTGGAGGAGATTTGCAAGGCCGCGTCCAAACGGCCGTCCCCGCCCAAGGGCCTGCGGGTGGGCATTCGCGGGGGTGGTTGCACGGGGTTTTCGTATCTGTTCGAGTGGTCGGACACGGAGGCGCGTGTCGAGGACAAGGTGCTGGAGTTCGCAGGCGGCCAGGTCAAGGTCTTCATCGACCCGAAGAGCTACCTGTTTCTTGATGGATCGACGCTCGACTATGCCAGCAGCATGATGGCCCGCGGGTTCAAGTGGACCAATCCGAACGTAAAGGGAACCTGCGGTTGCGGCGAGAGTGTGCAATTCTAGTTCCCAGCCATGATCTGCTGGTCTTGTGAGAAGAACGCCGGTGGCGGCATGTTGTGCGTCGGGTGCGGGGCCGTGCAGCCGCCCGATCGGACCGCTGACCATTTTCACGTGTTCGGCTTGCCGCGGAGGTTCGACCTGGACGTCGCGGATCTCGAACAGCGCTACAAGGAGATGACCAAGGTTCTGCACCCGGACAGGTTCGCACGCGCAGATGGTCGAGCGCGGCGCGCGTCCTTGGAGCGCTCTGTGCAGCTCAATCTCGCGTGGCGAACCCTGTCCCAGCCAGTGGCTCGCGCTGAGTATCTACTGTCGTTGGAGGGCATCGATCTAGGCGAGCGCACGGGAAGCAAGCAGCAGGAGGAGGATGGAAACTACGCAACGCAGCGCGTCGATACGGCATTGCTGGTCGAGGTGATGGAGCTGCGCGAGGCGCTGGCCGAGGCGCGTGGCCATGGCGATCGCGCGAAGGCTGCCGCCTTGGTCGCCGGCGTGCAAGCCCATCACGACAGGGAAATGGCCGAGGTGGCCGCGGGTTTTGCCGCCAGGCAGCCCAACCTTCCCGCCATCGCCGCACACTTGGTGGCCGCGCGCTACTACCGGCGTTTTCTCGAGGAGGTGCAGGCCGATCGGGAACGGGAAGAAGTGCAGGGCAAGTAGGCGACAGAATGTGCCATGCCGGTAGACGCACTCTTCGATATCTCTGAGCCGGGCGAGGCGCAGACCAAGGAGGTTTGCAAAGGGCGCGCGGTGGGCATCGACCTCGGCACCACCAATTCGTTGGTGGCCGTGGTGCAAGCTGGTCAGCCCATCTGCCTGTGCGACGAACACGGCTCGCTGCTGCCGTCGGTGGTGCACTATGCGGCCGATGGCAGCGTGGTGGTGGGCCAGGCGGCACGCGGGTTGGCTGCCCGGGCGCCGCAGGACACCATTGCCTCGGTCAAACGATTCATGGGCCGTGGGCCTCATGACGCCGAGGCCACGCGCCGGCTGACGCCGTACCAGTTCGTCGCTGGAGGCGACGACGAGGCGGTGCTTCGTTTTTCGCTGCTGGGCGGCCGGCGCGCGGTCACGCCGGTGGAAGTCTCAGCCGAGATCTTGCGCGTTCTCAAGACGCGTGCCGAGGCCGCGCTGGGTGGTGAGCTGGACGGCGCGGTGATCACCGTGCCGGCCTACTTCGACGACGGGCAGCGACAGGCCACGCGCGACGCGGGTCGCTTGGCGGGGCTCGATGTCATGCGGCTGCTCAACGAGCCCACAGCCGCGGCCTTGGCCTATGGCCTGGACAAGAAGGCCGAGGGAACCTTTGCCGTGTTCGACCTCGGGGGCGGCACGTTCGACATATCGGTCCTGAAGTTGGAAGGAGGCGTGTTCGAGGTCAAGTCCACGGGTGGCGACTCGGCCTTGGGCGGCGACGACCTTGATCGCGCCCTTGCGGCGCATGTGCTGCGGCAGATGGGCTTGCCCGAGGATGCGGCCGGCGACCGCACCCTGACCCGCCGCGTGCTGGATGCGGCGCGGGATGCGAAAGAGGCATTGACCAAGCTCACCGCGACCGAAGTTGTCGTCGAGCGCCGGCCGGGCAACATCTGGCGTGGGGTGCTCACGCGCGAGGAGCTGGACACCGTGGTGAGGCCGGTCCTGGATCGGTGCGAGCCCCCTGTGCGCCGGGCGCTGCGCGACGCCGGCCTGGAAGCGAAGCAGCTTTCTGGCGTGATCCTGGTGGGTGGCGCCACCCGCATGCCCATCGTGCGGCGAATGGTCGTCACGCTCTTCGGGCGCGAACCCCTGGCTGACATCGATCCCGACGAGGTGGTCGCCCTGGGCGCGGCTGTGCAGGCCGACCTGCTGGCGGGCAACGCGCGCAAGGATGTGGTTCTGATGGATGTGGTGCCGCTCTCGCTGGGCCTGGAGATGATGGGCGGGGTGGCGGAGAAGTTGATCCATCGCAACACCACCGTCCCTTGCGGCGCGGTACAAACCTTCACCACTTACGCCGACAACCAGACCGGTTTCGATCTGCACGTGGTGCAGGGCGAGCGCGAATTGGTGGCGGACTGCCGCTCCCTGGCGCGTTTCAAGCTGACTGGGATCCCGCCCATGCCGGCGGGCATGGCGCGCCTGCAAGTCACCTTTCTGGTCGATGCCGACGGCCTTCTCGGCGTGTCGGCGCGCGAAGAGACAACCGGCAAGGAATCGTCCATCCGGGTGAGGCCGAGTTATGGCCTAACCGACGACGAAGTTGAGCGCATGATTCGCGACTCCTTCGCCCACGCCGAGCAGGACGTGAGCGAGCGCCTGCTGGTGGTGGAGCGCGTGGAGGCCGACCGCATCCTGCAGGCGACGCGCGTGGCCTTGGACGCATCCGCCGATCTTTTAGTCGCGGGCGAGCGGCCGGCCATTGAGGCGGCCATGGTCGAACTCGAGAAGCGCAAGGTGGGTCGCGACCACCTGGCCATCCGAGCCGCGATTGCTGCACTCGACGCGGCTTCTAAGGACTTTGCCACCCGTCGCATGAACCAGGCGCTGCAGCAGGGGCTGCGCGGTCAGGACATCGGCGCGGTGGAAAGTAAGGTGGGCAAGTAGAACATGCCCAGGGTTCGCTTCGAGCCTGACGGAATCGAGGTCGAGGTCAAGCTGGGCACGACGATTCTTGAGGCGGCGGAACAGGCAGGGGCGCAGCTCGGGTCGGCGTGCGGTGGCGTGTGCGCCTGCGCGACCTGCCACGTCTACGTCAGCGAGGGGCTGGACGGCTTGTCAGGGATGGACGAGTGCGAAGAAGACATCCTGGACAAGGCGTTTGACGTACGTCGCAACTCGCGCCTCGCCTGCCAGGCCCGCCTGCAGAGCGAGGGCCGCATCGTCGTCACCATCAGCGGCGCGAGCCGCCAGACCTTCTTCGACGAGCACCCGGAACTGCGGGCCCGGCAGTGCTAGCGCAAGACCACCACCTTGGCCCGATGGCCTGGAATCGAGGCCAGGGCTCGGTCTCTGGTCAGCAGCGGCGCGCGAAGTCCTTCGGCGAGCACCAGGTAGAGGGCATCGTAGATCGTCGTATTGTGGCGAAGGTCGAATGCCCGAGCCAGCAAGGGACCGTGTGCGAATCGCTGAATGGGCAACGCCGCCAGGTCATCGAGGGCATCTCGCGCGCGCGGTGCAGACAGGGCGCGGCTTGCAACCAGCCGCCGCAGCACCTGGCCGACCTCGGCATCGAGCAAGTGAGGCGCGGAAAGCGGTCCTGTGTCTGCGATCAGGTGTTCGATAGCTGCGGCGTGAGGTTCGATGCCCAAAAGCAGGTCAACCGCCGCCGAGGCGTCAATCACCATCACCGGCGGGCTTCACGCTCCGCCCGCACCAGCGCGGCAGAGTCGATGGGCTGAACCGGCCGGCGCCGCCTGCGAATTCGGTCGACCACCTCGTCGAGCGTGGGACGATTTGCAATCGCGCTGACCTCACGCAGAAGAAACTCCGACAGAGCCATGCCTGACTGGGTGGCACGAACCTTCAATTTGCGGTGAATATCGTCCGGCACATGCCGGATTTGCACCATGACAGCCATGTTCAGAGCATGTGAGCATGTGCCGCACATGTCAAGGTCGGGGGACAACCGCCGTTCGGCGATCGCTGCAAGACATCGTGGCCGGTTGTGCAAGGGCCACCGCAGGTCGCCCCTACTCGTCTTCTTCTGCCGCGACTTTGGCCTCGGCGACCACCTTGTCCATCAGGTTGCTGGGCAGCTCGTCGTAGTGAGAGAATTCGAGGGCGAACGAGCCACGGCCGCCGGTCATCGAGCGCAGGTCCGACGAGTACTTGAGGGTTTCGGACATGGGCACCAGCGCACGGATGACTTGTTGCTTGCCCTCGGATTCCATGCCCTCGACCCGACCACGGCGCTGGTTGAGATCGCCGATCACGTCGCCCATGCAGTCGTCCGGACAGGTGACCTGAATTCTCATGATGGGTTCGAGCAGGCACGGTTTGGCCAGCTTGAAGGCCGCTTGGAAGCCCTTGGAACCCGCGATCTCGAAGGAACGCGAGTCCGAGTCCACGTCATGGTATTTGCCGTCGAACAGACGCACTTTCACGTCGGTCACGCGATAGCCGGCGATGACCCCTCTGGCCATGCGGGTGCGCATCCCTTTTTCGATGGCTGGGATGAACTGGCGGGGGACGGCGCCGCCCACAATGGCGTCCTCGAACTCGAAGCCGCTTCCGCGGGGCAAAGGCGAGATATCGATGTAGCACACCCCGAACTGACCGCGGCCGCCGGTCTGCTTCTTGTGCTTGCCTTCGACGTTCTTGGCTGTGCCTTTGATGGTTTCGAGGTACGGAATCTTGGGCGGCAACAGGTCCACCTCGACGCCCATGCGGTGCAAGCGATCGACGGTGGCCTCGATGTGCAGTTGCCCGGTGCCACCGAGCAAGATCGCCTTGGATTGCGCGTCGTGGATGACCTTGATGGCCACGTCCGAGTCGATGATCTCATTCAGCTTGACCGCAACCTTGTCCTCGTCGCCCTTGGACTTGGGCTGCAGCGCATAGGTGATGAGCGGCGCGGGAATGACCGGCCTGGGCAGGGCGAAGGGCGCCCGTTCGTCGGCCAGCGTATCGCCCGTCTTGGTGGTCTTCAGCTTGGCCACGGCGACGATATCGCCTGCGAAGGCCTCGGCGACCTGGTCGCGCGCCTTGCCCTGCAGAACGTAGAGTTGCCCCAGGCGCTCTTTGGAATCGTGGTTGACCGAAATCAACGTAGCATCGCCCGTCAGCTTTCCCGAAAGCACCCGCATGATGGACAGGCGGCCGATGTCCGAGGTGCAGGTCTTCCACACGTAGGCGGCCACGGGTGCCGCGGGATCGGCGGCGCGCTCGGCGGGCTCGTCGCCCATCTTGCCCTTCCAGGCCGGCCGGTCAGTCGGCGCGGGGAAGCATTCGACGATGAAATCGAGAAGGGGTTGGATGCCAAGGCACAGGCCGGGCGCGGCGGCCAACACCGGCACGACGGCCTGGCGCCGCACACCCGCGACCAGACCTCGGCGCGCTTCTTCGTCGGTCAGGGTGCCGGCTTCCAGATACTTTTCCACCAGGGCATCGTCGGCCGAGGCGATGGCTTCCAGGAGGACCTCGCGCGCCTTCTTGGCCGCGTCGACCATGTCGGCTGGAATTTCGCCCTCTTTGACTTCGCGGCCCTCGCCCGAAAAGCGGAGCGCCTTCATGGAGAGCAGATCCACCACGCCCGCGAAGTTGGACTCCTGGCCAATGGGGAGCTGCAGCGCCACGGCCTTGTTGGAAAGCGTCTCGCGCACGTCATCGAGCGCCCGCTGGAAATCGGCGCGCTCGCGGTCCAGCTTGGAGATGAGCACGCAGCGGGGCAGCCCGAGCTCGTCGCACATGGCCCACGTCCGCTCGGTGTAGACCTGCACGCCGTCAGAGGCGGCCACCACCACCACGGCCGCATCCGCGACATCGAGCGTGATGCGCGTGTCGACCAAGAAGTTCCCATTGCCCGACGTGTCAAGGATGTTGATCTTGTTCTTCTTCCACTCCACGTGGCCGGCGGCGGCAAAGATGCTGGTCTTGCGTTTCTGCTCCTCGGGCTCGAAGTCGAAGTTCGACGTGTCGTCGTCCACACGGCCCAGCCGCTGGGTCGACTTGGTCGAGAAAAGGATTGCCTCGCCCAGCGTGGTTTTGCCGGCGCCGCCATGGCCGACCAGTGCAACGTTTCGAATCTCGTTCGCCGCGTAACTCTTCATGCATTGCCCCTTCAGATGAACCGGGATCGCCCCACCGACCTCACCGAAGTCTGGCGCTTATAAATCACCTGACTACGGAAGTCGAGGTGGTCATTTGCACCAGGCGCGAGGGGGACGCAGCGCGATGCTGGGTCAGTGGTGTCGGCCGGTCAGTTCTGGCTGGGATCCAGGACGCGGCCCATGAAGAGGATGGCGCCGGTGGGCTGGTCGCGCAGGAAGTAGAGGAAGGGACGGTTCGCGTTGACGACTAGGTCGGGCGGGGGAGGCAGGCTGACCGTCTTCATCACGACGCCCGTGGCGGCCGCCGCCTCGGTGCCCTTTTCCGCGACATCGATGAAAGCCTTGTGGAACACGTCTGCGATGTAGAGGTTCCGGGTGCCATCCATGCCCGAAAAGTCGGCGATACCAGACAGGAAGGCCGACGGCATGCCGAGAGTCTTGAGGAGTTCGTTCAGCTTCGTACCGGTCTCGACCTTGAACCGCGGAAGGGCAACCGAAACGTGTTGGCCGGTCAGCCCGGCCACCAGAGCACCCAGCGCCGTCGCATCCAGCGACGATTCGACCTGGCTGAACTTGCCCGCATCCGGCACCACCACCAGGAGCGAAAGATTCTTGTCGGCGTAGGGCAGGGACGCGGCAACGAAGTTCGTACCTTGCATGGCCGGGAGGGCGAAGAGATCTGCGTCCATGAATTTCACGGTCACGCCGCTGCCGTCGAGGAGTGTGAACGAGCCGTCGTAGGTGTCGTTCGGGTCAAAGGGTGTGTTCCATGCAGCATTGAAGTAGACCGCATTGGTCAAAACCAGAGCGGTCGAGCTGTCGATGGAATTAGGTGGCAGCAGATCCTGGATCTTGTTCTCGGTCTGGTCGGCTACCCATGTGTTGATGGTCAGACGCGATGGCTCTGGCGCATCGAGGAAGTCGAGCAGGTTCACGCCGGCGCCGTAGTTCGCGGCCAGGGTGTCGAGGAAGTCGGACCTGAAAGCGTAGGTTTTCTCGGCCCACGCCGCGTTGACGATGTGGAGGCGCATGGGCCCGCCATCTGCGCCGAGCTTGCCCTGACCGCGCGAGGCCAGGGCCTGGTCCAGGGCATTGAACGCCGGGTGCAGCTGCGCGGGCGGCAAGGTGAAGTGAAGCGCCTGGGCCATCTCCGTCGCGGTGCTGCCCGCCGCGCCGGCGTAGGTCATCGCAAGGGCGATGGAGATGCTGGCCGGTGAAAAGATCAGATTGGTGTTGGTGGCGATGAGCTGCTTGTAGGCGGCAAAGGCAAAGGCGGCGTTGTCGGAAGCCAGGGTAGTGCTGTCGGCGGACGGCACCTGTGGATCGGCGATGCGCTGGATCAAAGACATGGCGGTGCTGACTTGCGGGGCAGGTGCAGCGTCGGCTACCGCGACGCTGTCCGGCGGCAAGGAGGCGTCGCCGCCGGTGCTATTGGGAGTGGATCCGGCGTTGCCTGAACCACAGCCAGCAAGTGCGGCGCAAGAGAAAGCGGAGAGAACGAGGGTAGCTGGAATCGAGCGAGTCATGGGAGCCTCCGGGTTGGCTGCGAAGGTTCTCAGCAAGTTTGGGGCCAAGGCCCAGTGGGCCCCCTGGACCTGCGAATACGCCAATGCGTGGCTTCGATCCCTCAGAAATCTGAGGCATCGCCGGCGCTTCGGTCGCAGAGAGGGCGATTGACGCAGTGGGAAATGGAAAAGACTGCGGCAGCTATTGGGCAGAGGTCAGCAGCGACGCGGCATCCTGTGGCGGCTTCCGGCATCAAACAAAACGAATGAGGACCGAACCCGCAGCAACGGCGCTTTCCCAGGGTCAGCCCCTGACTCCCGAGGAGGTCACGCTTGCGCGGATTTCTTGGCCACGATAGTAAAAGCGACAACGTTCACGCATAGGAGAGCAACATGGCAGACCTACGAACTACCTACATGGGTGTCCCTCTCGCCAATCCGATCGTGGTGGGATCCTGTTCACTGTCGAAGTCGATCGACAGCATCAAAAGACTCGAACAGGCGGGGGCTGGCGGCCTGGTGGTGAAGTCGCTCTTTGAAGAGCAGATCCAGTTGGAGGAGGAAGAGTTTCGTACCCGCTTGGGGGAACTTGAGCCCGGGTTCGCCGAAGCGGTCAGCATGTTTCCCAAGATGGAGTACGGCGGGCCCAAGCAGCACCTATACTGGGTCGAGCAGGCGCGCAAGGCGGTCAAGATGCCCATCTTTGCCAGCCTCAATTGTGTCAGTCGAGTGACTTGGGGTGACTACGCGAAGCAACTCGAAGGCACCGGCGTGAAAGGGCTCGAGCTCAATTTCTACTCGCCGGCCATCGACCCGGAGATTGCTGCCTCCGACATCGAACGACGAGAGATTTCGATACTGGAGGGCGTGCGGGCGGCGGTCAAGATCCCCATCGCGGTTAAGCTTCATCCCCACTACACCAGCCTGATCAACGTGGTGTCCCGCATGGAGACCGCTGGGGCCAACGCCTTCGTGCTCTTCAACCGCTTGCTCCAGCCTGACATCGATGTCGACAGCCTGACCCGGCATTCCTCGGTCAGCCTGAGCGCGCCGGGCGAGTCGTTGCTTCCGTTGCGCTGGATTGCCCTCCTGCACAACCGGGTCCAGGCCGACCTGATCGCGACCACCGGAATATGGACCGGGCGTGATGTGGCCAAGATGGTGTTGGTGGGCGCCAAGGCGGTCCAGGTGGTCAGCGTGCTCTATCGCGAGCAAGCCGGCCACATTCAGAAGATGCTCGGCGAGCTGGCGGGCTGGATGGACGAACACAAGTTCGCCAACCTGGATGCCTTCCGCGGCAAGCTAGGGCAGAAGCAGGGCATCGACGCGTGGTCCTTTGCGCGCGGCCAGTACATCAAGGCGCTGGTGGGCGTGGACTAGCCGGAGCCTGCTGGGAAATCCTGGGCCGCCCGAAGGGCCGGCGCGCGGGTCGCGGCTCGCGGGCCGCGTGTGCGAGTGCGTGGGCGTGTCTGTGTGGGGTACGCGGGAGGCGGAAGGCGTAGGGTGAGGGCGTGAGCGGTTCGGGTGCCGCGGGGCGCGCACCCCTGGGGGGCTTCGGGACGGACAGCCCACCCTGCCCACCCCTCGCGCTTCGCGCTCGCCCGTCGCGCTCACGCAAGCCGCCCACGCAGGCCGCGTTCCGCGGGCCGCTCACGCTACCGCTACCGCTCACGCTGGCCGAGCTGCGCTGAACCGGAAGGCCGATCGCCCATGTGAGCACGGCACACAGGCGATCGAGCAGGGCCCGCAAGGTCAGGATCCGACTCTCGGGGCGAGGTTGAGTGCAAGCACGCCCTCGCCGGCCGGCGGGTGTTGGTGCTTGGCGCAGTTCGAGCTGGAAGTGCAGGCAATCATGGCATACAATGCAGGCATGCAGTACACGCTACGAAGGATCCCCAAGCAGCTTGATGCGGAGGTTCGCCGGCGAGCGCACGAGGAGCGCAAGAGCATGAATCGGGCGCTGCTGGAGGCGCTGGCGCGTGGAGTGGGCCTGCAGGGCGAAGCCCAGCGCCAGCGCGACCTCAGCGATATTGCCGGGACCTGGAAGAAGGATGCAGTGTTCGATCGGGCCATCGCGGAACAGGACGAAGTCGACGAGGCGCTCTGGAAGTGAGAGTTGCTCTCGATACCAACGGCTACGTCGATTTCTGTCGCGGCAAAGCGGAAACCGTCGACCTTCTCGAGAAGGCGGACTCGATTCACCTACCTTTCGTGGTTCTGGCCGAGCTTCGGGCCGGCTTTGCCGTGGGCCGGCGTGGATCCGAAAATGAACGGGTGCTGGGCTTGTTTCTCTGCAAACCTGGGGTTCAGGTGCTCTATGCCGACGATCAGACAACCCACCTGTACGCGTCCCTATACCGTCAGCTCCGCCGGCAGGGCACGCCTATTCCCACCAACGACATATGGATCGCGGCCCTCGTGCTCCAGCACGGTCTGACCCTGCACGCCCGCGATCGGCACTTCGACCACCTGCCGCAACTCCTGCGCAGGTAGCGGCGGAGGGCTCTTGGCCAGCCCAAACGCGGTGGGTGGCAGATCTCACTCTGGTACTCTGCGTGGTGGCGGTTCGCTACGCTACCCGTTTGTGGAAACGTAGACTGGCCACAGTCAGCAAAGCCAGGCCGAAGCCAAGCAACGCCAGTAGGCGCCACCAAATATCGACCAAGCCGGCTCCCTTGAGCAGCACCGCGCGCAGCACTTCGATGTAGTAACGAACGGGATTGAAGGTGGTCACGACCTGCAACCAGAAGGGCATGGCGCGAATGGGGGTCATCACGCCGGAAAGCAGGATAGCCGGCATGGCAAAGAGAAAGCCGGCCAGAAAGGCCTGCTGTTGGGTGCGACTGACTGTGGAGATCAACAGGCCGATTCCCAGCGTGCACAGGACGTAGAGCACGGTTCCCGTTGCCACGAGTGCCAGGCTGCCGTGCAGGGGGACGCCGAAGATCCATACCCCGGCGGTCAGCACCAGCAAGACGTCAAAGCAGCCGATAACCAGAAAGGGCGTCATCTTGCCGACCAGCAGGAAGAGCGGCCGGATGGGCGTGACCAGCACCTGTTCCAGCGTGCCCATCTCACGCTCGCGCGCAAGCCCCATCGCGGTGACCAAGGTCGTTGTGATGACCAGCAGGATGGTCATCACCCCGGGGATCATGTAGGGCGGTGTCTTCAGGCTGGGGTTGAACCAGATGCGCGGCGTGGCCCGAATCAGTGGCGGCGGCGCAATCCCGTGCGCCGCGAGGCGCTCCTTCACCATCGACTCGGCGGCCTCTCCGAAGTAGCGCGAAGCGGCCCCTGCCACGACCACAGCGCGGTTGGGATCGCCGCCGTCGAGGATGACCTGCACCTCGGCCGCGCGCTGGGCGGCAAAGGCGCGCGCCAAGCCCTCGGGCAACACCAAGGCGGCGGCCGCGTCGCCGGTCTGCAGTTTGCGCTGAACCGCTCCCAGCTCGGTGGTGTGGCCGGCGTCGCGCAGGGTTCCGTCGGCCAGCAGCCGGCGAATATGCTCACGGCTTTGCGCGCTGGCGTCGTGGTCCACCACCAAGGTGGGCACGTGGTCGAACTGGAAATCGACTGCGAAGCCGAAAACCACGGTCTGCAACAGCGGCGCGACGATGAGCATGAACATGATGCGCCGGTCGCGGACCGTCTGACGGATCTCCTTGCGCACGACTGCGCGCAATTGCACCGACCAGCGCGGGCTTGTGATCATGCGAGTTTCCGCCGAAAGCGCGTGGTGGCCAGGGCAAGAATGGCCAGGGCAAAGATCGTCAGCGCGACGAGATCGGTCCAGAGAATCGACAAACCACTGCCTTTGAGCATGATTCCGCGCATGGCGTGCACGAAATAGCGTGCCGGGATAACCGATGACAGGGCCTGCAAGATGCGCGGCATGTTCTCGATGGGCACCAGCATTCCCGACAGCAACAACGACGGCAGCAGCGACGACAGCGCGCCCGCTTGCGTGGCCACCAGCTGACTGCGCGCCACCACCGAGATGAATAGGCCCTGGCCCAACATCCCGGCGAGAAAGAGAAAGCCGACGAAGAAGAGCAGCGCCACGCTGCCGCGAATGGGCACATCGAAGATCACCGCGCCGACCGCGACCACCAGAAGGAGCTGCAGCATGCCGAGGCCGAGATAGGGCAGAAGCTTGCCGAGCACGATCTCCAGGCGACCCACCGGCGAGGCAAAAAGCTGTTCCATGGATCCGCGTTCCCACTCGCCGGAGACCGTGAGCGCGGTCAGCAGCACGGCGGCAATGGCGAGCAGATACACGGCCAGGCCGGGGACCATGAACAGGGCCGAGCGGGCCTCGGGGTTGAATAAGGTGAACACTTTCACCTGAAGGGGCGGCTCGGCGGCAAGGTCGATGCGGCGCAGGCTCTCCGCGCGCACCAAGCCGTCGATCTTGGCCAGGATCTGATTGGCTACCACCCCGTCAGCCCCGTCGACGATGAGCTGGACTTCGCCGTCGCGGCCGGCGGCAAGGTCGCGTTGGTAGTCCGCGGGAATGGCCAATGCGGCCAGGGCTTGGCCCCTGCGAATCATGCGCAGGGCGGTGGCCTCATCGCTGTCGGCCGCGATGACGAACTCGTGGCCCGCGCTTACCGCGCGAACCAGGGCGCGCGAGGCCACGCTGCGATCGCCGTCGAGCACCACCAAGGGGATCCGGTCCATGTCGAAACTGACGCCAAAACCGAAGATGAGCAGCATGACTACCGGCATGGCCAGCGCCATGTACAGGGTGCGCGGATCACGACGGATGTGCATGACTTCCTTGGAAGCCATGGCGCCCACCCGAACCAGAAAGCGCATTGGTCTAGTCATGGCGCACCTCGCGGGGTCGGGCCACCACCGCCAAGAACACGTCTTCCAACGTCGGCTCGCCGGACTCGACTTCCACAGCTTGCGCGCCCGCGCTGGCAAGGGCTTGCGCGACCGAGTCCGCGTTCCAGTTTTCGGCCGCCACTTGCAGGTGCAGTCCGGCGCCAAAGGGCTCGACCGCGATGATGCCGGGGCGGCTGCGCAGGCTAGCCGCGGCCGAGGCCAGGTTACGACCGCGCACCGAGAGCACCCGGCCGGGGACGTAGCGGCGCTTGAGCGCGGCGGGCGTGTCGAGTGCCACCAGGCGGCCGTCCACCATGAGGCCGATACGGCCGCAGTATTCGGCCTCGTCGAGGTAGTGGGTGGTGACGAAGATGGTGGTGCCTTCGCGAGCGAGACGGCGAATGAGGCGCCAGAAGTGGCGGCGGCTGACCGGATCCACGCCAGCGGTGGGCTCGTCGAGAAACAGCACCGCCGGCCGGTGCAGGATGGCGCAGCCCAAAGCCAAACGCTGCCGGATGCCGCCCGGGAGCGAGCCGGTGATCGCGTCGCGTTCGTGTTCCAGGTCGCACAAGCGCAGAACTTCGTCGGCGCGGGCCGCGAAGTCTGGCCCGGAAAGCCCGTAGGCCCCGCCGAAGAAGTCGAGGTTGTCACGCACCGGCAGATCCAGATAGAGCGAGAACTTCTGCGACATGTAGCCGATGGATGCCTTGACCGACTCGGGGGCGGTCTTCACGTCGAAGCCGGCCACGCGTGCCTCGCCCGCCGTCGGGGCGAGCAGCCCGCACAACATGCGGATGGTGGTGGACTTGCCGGCCCCGTTGGCGCCCAGGTAGCCGAAGATTTCGCCGCGGGCCGCCGAGAACGACACGTCGTCCACCGCCAGGAACGATCCGAATCGCCGCGAGAGGTGGACCGCTTCGATGGACAGCTCGCTCATGCGGCCTCCTGGCGTACGCGCGCCAAGAACAGATCTTCGAAATTGGGCGCGACCGGACGAAGCGAAGCAGCCAGGGGCGCGAGGGCCCCGGCCACGGTGCCGGCCGATCCGCGGGCCACCGCGATTCGCAGGGTCGCGCCGGCGGGCGAGGCGGCGTGCACCTCGGCCAGGCTGGCCAGCCCCTGGTCGACTTGCTCGCGCTCGCCGCCCTCGACCTCGTAGGTCTCGTCCTCGAAGGTGGCGAGCAGGGCGCGCGGCTCACCGGCCAGCAGGAGCCGACCGTGATGGATGAGGCCCACGCAATGACAGCGCTCGGCCTCATCCATGTAGGGCGTGGAAAGCAGCACGGTCATGCCGTCGTGGACCAGCTCGTGCAGAAGCGCCCACAGCTCGCGGCGACTGACCGGGTCCACGCCATTGGTGGGCTCGTCGAGCAGCAACACCTCGGGACGGTGGAGCAGGGCGCAGGCCAGGGCCAACTTCTTGTACATCCCGCCCGACAGGGCATCGGCGCGGCGGTCGAGAAACGGCCCCAGGCGCGTGATGTCGAGCAAGCGCGCAGAACGCTCGCGGAAAAGCGCGCGCGGCAGGCAGTAGAGGCGGGCAAAGAAACGCAGGTTCTCGGCCACCGAGAGATCGGGATACAGGCTCGCCTGCTGAGGCATGAGCCCGAGCGACTCGCGCACAGCGACCCCGCCCTTGGCCGGATCGCGGCCCAGAACCAGCGCGCGACCTGCGTCGAGTGTGATCAATCCGGCCAGCGCGCGAATGGCGGTGGTCTTGCCTGCGCCGTCCGCGCCCACCAAGCCAAAGAGTTGGCCGCGACCAACGGTGAAGCTGAGACCGTCGAGTGCCCGGGTGGCGCCAAAGCAGCGCACG